>Ga0308411_10000069_pt1 | contig 55266 bp, 50 predicted proteins | sample HotsprottomLayer_2_FD_203530 | JGI IMG/M metagenome (GOLD analysis project Ga0308411, IMG submission 203530) | Hot spring phototrophic mat microbial communities from Octopus Spring, Yellowstone National Park, Wyoming, United States -... | ecosystem: Environmental > Aquatic > Thermal springs >... | reverse complement strand
CCCGAAGCGCGGGCCGGGGCGCCGGCGTGGCAGGTGCTCGGCGCGTTGGCGCTCTCGGTCGCTGGCATGCTCGGGCTGTTCGCCCTTCTGCCGGGGGGCTGAGCGCGGCCGCGCCTGCGGCTCAGCCCGGGCTGCGGCGGCAGCGCGCGCCGATCGGCCTGGCATGGCCCGAGGCGAGAAGTGCGCTGCCGAGATCGGCACCATCGACCGCCACGCGCGCGACCACCCGGCCGCCATACTTGTCCTTGCCGATCTCGGTCAGCGTCAGCGACGCACCTTCGGCGAGCCCGGCGACGAAGGCGCGTGCCGCGGCGGCGCGGGCACGCTCCTCCCCGTCCTGCGCACGGAGCTCGGGCGCGTTGACGCCCCTGAGCCGAACCCGCGCCACCACTTCGAGGTCGAGCCAGACGCGGGCGCGGACCAGGAGCGTGTCCCCGTCGATCACGCGCAGGAGCGTGGCGGGAACGGGCCCAGGCAACACCTCCTCGGCGCGCGTCGCGTCGGGGGCGAGGGCGGCGGCGAGGGCGAGGACGGCGCCGAGCGCGGCGTTTCGAAGTCGGAAGGAACGAAACGTGAACGACATGCTCAGACCATAGCGCGCAAATGCTTAACGAAGAGTGACATGCCCCCGAGTCGCATGAACGAATCGGGACCGTTCTCGTCATGCCTTGGGCCCACAAGATGCTGTGGGTGACATGGAGTGCCACCCACAAGCATGTTCCCATCGCTGTGCGCCGGAATCGGACGTGCCCGGAAAACGCTGCTGGCCCGGCGGGGTCAGAAGTCCGAGCAGCGGCCGTTCCGCTCCCAGTCGCCGTAGCGCGTCGGCTCGGGCCCGGTCGGGCCGCCGATCTCGCGTGGCAGCTGATCACGACCCTGGGGTGGTGTCCGCCCCTCCGCCGCGGGGCCGCCGGCGGCTTCGGTCGGGGCAGGGGGCTTGGGGATGTCGTTCGTCTTCTCCATGCCGGGGAATGTGATGCGCCCCCGGCTCGCGCCAAGCCCGCGCTGCCCTGATATAGAGGTGCCACGCGTCAGTTCCCAAGGGACGGGCCGAATGTCCGGCTATCTCAAGACCGCCATCCTGCTCGCCGCGCTCACCGCCCTGTTTGGCGCCATCGGGCTCGCGCTCGGGGGCGAGCAGGGGATGATCATCGCTCTCCTGTTCGCGGGGGGCATGAACCTCTTCGCCTGGTGGAACAGCGACAAGGTCGTGCTCCGGATGCACAACGCCCGGCCGATCGGTCCTGCCGACGCGCCGCGTCTCTATGCGCTGACGGAGGCGCTCGCGCGTCGTGCCGGCCTGCCCATGCCCGCGCTCTACGTGATCGAGGAGGACCAGCCGAACGCCTTTGCCACCGGCCGAAGCCCCGACAGGGCGGCCGTTGCCGTCAACACCGGGCTGCTCGCGCGCCTCTCCGAGCGGGAGGTGGCGGGGGTGATCGCCCATGAGCTCGCCCATATCCGCAACCGCGACACGCTGATCATGACCGTGACCGCGACGATCGCGGGCGCTATCTCGATGCTCGCCCAGTTCGGCTTCTTCTTCCGCGGCGGCTCCGGCGAGCACCGCCCGAACCCGATCGTGATGCTCGCCCTCCTCGTGCTCGCCCCCCTCGCCGCGGCGATCGTGCAGATGGCGATCAGCCGCTCGCGCGAATACGAGGCGGACCGCGTGGGGGCGATGATCACGGGCGACCCGCGCGGCCTCGCCTCGGCTCTGCTGCGCCTGCAGGACTATGCGCGCCGGATCGAGAACCACCATGCCGAGGCCAACCCGGCCACCGCCCATCTCTGGATCGTCAACCCGCTCTCGGGCGCGCGGATGGACAATCTCTTCTCCACCCACCCGGCGACTGAGAACCGCGTGGCCGCGCTCGAGCAGCTCGCCCGCGAATGGGGCGCCGCTCCGCCTCCACCGCCGCCCTTTGCCGGGGCCCGAGCGCGGCGGTCGGGCGGGTCGGTGCCGCGGTCGGGGCGGTGACGCTCACTCCCGAGCGTAAAGCACCAGCGTCAGGCGCTGGCCGCGGCTGTAGTTGAAGCCCCCAATGGTCGCGACCGCGCGCGGCGTGACGCCGAGCCGCTCCGCCTCGGCGAGGAACGCCGCCTGGTAGCGGTCGCGCACGAGCGCAAGCCCGCGCGGGCGGTCGGCGAGATGACGCGCGGCTTCCGCCCCGCCCGAGACGAGGCGGGTGTCGGTTCCGGCAAGGAAGACGAGCGAGGGCTCGTGGAACCCGGCCGTCGCGAAGGGCCGCTCCGAGGGCGGCGGCCGCCCGCCCGTCTCGGCCCAGTGGCGGTCGATCGCGGCGACGACACGCGGAGCGATCCAGAACGCCTCGGCCCGCGGCAGCACGCCCTCGAGCAGAGCCCCCGTCATGACCGTCGAGAGCACGAGCCCCGCGGCGGCGAGGGCGGCGAGGTCGTTGCGCTTCAGTGACGCCCAGCCTGCCCAGGCGAGCAGGGCGGCGGCAGCAAGAGCGATCGGGCTCCCCCAGCTGAAGCCTTCCGCCACCGCCGGCACGGCTATGGCGAGAGCGGCGAGAGCCGCGAGAGCCGCGAACCACAGCACGGCGGTGGCGCGCGCGAGCCACGGCGGCGGCTCGCGCCGGGCCGGGTCGAGGGCCCAGGCGGCGGCGAGCAGAAGCACCGCCGGGAAGGTGACGGAGACGTAGTGGGGAAGCTTGGTCGGCAGAAGCTCGAACACGATCCAGGAGGGCAGGATCCAGGCGGCGAGCACCCGGACCGCCGCGTCGCCGCGCCGCTCCCACACGCCGGGGATGGCTCGAAGCGCGACGAGGCCGAAGGGGAACAGAGTCAGCGAGGCGAGCAGGAGGTGATAGCCGGGAGGGCCGCCATGCGCCTCGTCGGCGCCCGTGACCTTCTGGCCGAGATCGCCACGGAGCGCGTCGGCGAAGAAGGCGCCGTCGGTCGCGATCCAGATGAGAACGCCCCAGGGCAGGACGATCGCAAGCCCGAGCGGCAGGCCCCAGGCCGGGCGAAGCGCGGCGAGCCAGTCGCGCGGGCGGCCAGCGCGCCGGTCCGCCACCCAGAGGGAGAGCGCGGCCAATCCCGCGACCATCGGCGCCACGGGGCCCTTGAGCAGCGCCCCCACCCCGAGCGCCGCCCAGAAGCCTGCGGCGCTCGCGGGCGTGACCTCGCGCGGTGCGAGATAGGCGCGCGCGAACAGCCCCATCATCACCGCCACCGTGCCGAGCAGGGCGGCATCGGTCTTGGCGATGTGCGCCTCGACGACCACCACCACCGAGACCGGAAGGGCAAGCGCGGCCAGGAGGGCCGCGCGGTCGCCGATGATCCTCGCCCCGAGCCAGAGAGTCGCGAGCGCCGCCGCGATCACGCCGAGGAGCGAGGGGACGCGGTAGGGCCAGATGGTCGTGGGCGTGGCGAGCCCGAGAGCGGTCGCGGCCGAGACCGAGGCGGCCTGCGCCCAGTGGATCCCCACGGGCTTCTTGTTGCGCGCCACGTCGCCGAAACGGATCGCGACGAAATCCCCTGTCTCGAGCATCTGCTTGGTCGCCTGGGCGAAGCGGCTCTCGTCACGGTCGGACGGCGGTAGGGAAAAGAAGCCGGGAAGGCAGGTGGCTAGACACACCGCGAGCACGACCAGCGCGCGGGGGCGCAGGGCGAGGATCCGGTCGAGCAGGGAGGGGGCGAACGGTGAGGGGAGGGACATGCGGGGCGCCTTCTAGCCCCGATCGCCCGGCCGCGCCATGAATGGGGCATGCTCCCGCCCGCGATGTCGCCGCGCCGCGCTGCGATCATGCTTCTCGAAGCCGTGCTCGGGCGTCGTCGGACGCTCGATGAGGCGCTCGACACCCTCCCGGCGATGGCCGGGCGCGACCGCGCCTTCGCCCACCTGATCGCCGCGACCGTGCTGCGACGCCTCGGCACGCTCGATGCCGTGCTCGAGCCGCATCTGCGGCGCGCCCCGCCCGAGGCCGTGCGCCACGCGCTCAGGGCGGGAGCGGCGCAGCTTCTGTTGCTCGGCACCGGCGCCCATGCCGCCGTGGGCGAGACCGTCGCCGCCGTGCGCGCTCTGCCCAAGGGCGCCCGCTTCGCGGGGCTCGTCAACGCGGTGCTGCGGCGCGTGGCGGAGGCGGGGCCGGCGGCGCTCGAGGGGCTCGATACCCCGCGTCTCGACACGCCGGAGTGGCTCTGGCGGTCGTGGCACGCTGCCTACGGGCCCGAGGGTGCACGCGCGATCGCCTCCGCCCATGCCGCCACACCGCCGCTCGACCTCACCCTGAAGCCGGGCGAGGACCCGGACAGTTGGGCCGCGCGGCTTGGCGCGACGGTGCTGCCGACCGGCTCGCTTCGCCTGGCGCCCGACCATCCCCCGGTGCGTGAGCTTCCAGGCTATGCCGAGGGCGCGTTCTGGGTTCAGGACGCCGCCGCCGCCCTGCCGGCGCGCCTGCTCGCGCCGCGGGCGGGGGAGAGGGTGGCCGATCTCTGCGCCGCTCCGGGCGGCAAGACGGCGCAGCTCGCCGCCGCCGGCGCGCGCGTCACCGCCGTCGAACGCTCGCCCGAGCGTGCCGAGGTGATCGGGGCGAACCTGCGCCGGCTCGGCCTCGCCGCCGAGGTCGTGGTGGCGGACGCCGCCGCCTGGACGCCGTCTGAGCCGTTCGACGCGGTTCTCCTCGACGCTCCCTGCACCGCGACGGGGACGATCCGGCGCCACCCGGACATCCCACGCCTCAAGCGGAGGGACGACGTCGCCGCGCTCGCGCCCGTGCAGGACGCGCTGCTCGCCGCCGCCGTGCGGATGCTCCGACCGGGCGGACGGCTCGTCTATACCGTCTGCAGCCTCGAGCCTGCCGAGGGGGAGGGGGCGGTCGCCCGGGCGCTCGCGGCCGGTCTGCCGCTTGCCCTCTCTCCTTTCGCGCAGGATGAGCTCCCGGGCCTTCCGGAGGCGATCACGGCCCAAGGGTTCCTGCGCACCACGCCGGCGTTCTGGCCCGATCGCGGCGGCATGGACGGGTTCTTCGCCGCACGCGTCACACGAACCGGAGAGTGACGCCTGCCTCCGGTTGACCGGGCCCCTGCCCGGGATAACTCTCGCCTCATGCTGCGGGTGCTCACCGCCTTGGCCCTCCTGTTCGCGCCCGCTCTCGGGCGCGCGGTGGAGAGCGAGCCCGTCTCCTCCCCGCGGGCGACCGTCACGCTCGTCTCCGCCGTCGCCGCCGTCGCCCCCGGTGAGCCGTTCCGGATCGCGCTCCGCCAGCGTCTCGCCCCGGGCTGGCACACCTACTGGTCGAACCCTGGCGATGCCGGAGCGCCGACCGAACTCACCCTCGCCCTTCCGTTGGGCTCGGAAGCGACACCGCTCGCCTTCCCCGCCCCGAAGCGGATCGCCTACGGCCCGCTCGTGAGCTTCGGCTACGAGGGGGAGGTGCTTTTCCCCCTCACCGTCACGCCGCCCGCTTCGCTCCGCCCGGGCGAGCGGTTCGCGGTCGAGGCGAAGGGGGCGTGGCTCGTCTGCGAGACGGTGTGCATTCCAGAGGAGGGGGAGTTCCGGCTCGACCTTCCGGTCGAGGCGCGACCGCGCCCTGCGGCCACGGCGGCGCTCCTGCTCGAGGCCGAGGCCGCCCTGCCGCGGCCCTCGCCCTTCGCCGTGTCGATCGGCTTCGAGGGGCGGAGGGGGGCGCTCAGGCTCGCGGGCGAGGGGATCGCCCCCGGTGCGGTACGGGAGGCGTTCTTCTTCCCCTCTGACTGGGGCGTGCTCGACCATGCCGCGCCGCAGCCGCTTCGCGTCGAGGCGGGCGCGCTCGTGCTCGGGCTTGCGCGCGGCACCGCGCCGCTGCCCGACAGGCTCTCGGGCCTCGTTGCGATCACCGACGCCGCCGGTGTGCGCAGCGCCTATGCCGTCTCGGCTGCGCCGGGGCCGCTGCCCGCGTCGATTCCGGGGTCATCCCCTGGCGCGGGGATGCCTGCGGTCGGGCTCGGGTCGGCGGTTCTGCTCGCCCTTCTGGGCGGTCTGCTGCTGAACCTGATGCCCTGCGTCTTCCCGATCCTCGCGATGAAGGCGATCGGGATCGCGCGCCTCTCCGGCGCGGCGCGCGCCGAGGTTCGGGCCGAGGCGCTGGCCTACACCGCCGGCGTCGTCCTCTCCTTCCTCGCCCTTGGCGGGGCGCTTGTGCTGCTCCGGGCGGCCGGGGTGGCGGCCGGCTGGGGCTTCCAATTCACCTCGCCCGCCGTGGTCGCCGCCTTGGCCTGGCTGATGCTCGCGGTGGGGCTCAATCTCTCGGGCGTCTATGCCGTCTCGCTGCCGGTCGGCCTCGACCAGGGGGCGGTGGCGCGCGGCGGCAGGGCGGGGGCGTTCTTCACCGGGGCGCTCGCCGTGCTCGTTGCCACGCCCTGCACGGCCCCGTTCATGGCGACCGCGATCGGTGCGGCGGCGGTCATGCCGCCTGCCGCGACGCTTGCGGTGTTCGGCGCGCTCAGCCTCGGCATGGCCGCTCCCTCCGCCCTGTTCGCGCTGGCGCCCGGGCTTGCGCGGCGTCTGCCTCGGCCGGGGGCGTGGATGGAGCGTCTGCGCCAGGGGCTTGCGTTCCCGATGTACGCGGCCGCTGCCTGGCTCGTCTGGGTGCTCGCCCAAGGCGCGGGGGCGGATGCCGTGCTGTGGGCTCTCCTCGGCGGCGTGCTCCTCGGGTTCGGCCTCTGGGCGGTGGGCGTGGCGCAGCGGGCAGGGCGCGGCCGGGCTCTCGGTCGTGCCGTCGCGCTCGCTGCCGCTCTCCTGCTCGCCGCCCTCCTGCCCCGGGTCGAATCTTCGCGGCCTGAGACGACGACCGCCGCCCTCACCACCCTCTCCGGCGCCGAGCCCTGGTCGCCCGCCCGGGTGGAGGCGCTGCGCGGCGAAGGGCGACCGGTGTTCGTGAACGTCACCGCTGCCTGGTGCATCTCCTGCAAGGTGAACGAGCGGATCGCTCTCGACACCGAGGCGGTGCGCCGCGCCTTCGCCGCACGCCGCGTCGCCGTGCTGGTGGGCGACTGGACGCGCGGTGACGCGGAGCTGACTGCGCTTCTGCGCGCGCACGGGCGCGATGGCGTGCCGCTCTACCTGTTCTATCCGGAGGATGGCGGGCCTGCCGTCGTGCTGCCGCAGCTCTTGACCGAGGGGATCGTGCTCGAGGCGATCGGCGCCCTACCGGGGCCGGTTGCGCGTGCGGCGAGGGTCTCGAGTCTCTGAGCGTCAGTGGGCGCGACAGCAGCGGCCAGCGCCCCGCTCCCGTCGCGCGCGCTGCCTCGGCCGGCGGTCGCGGGCGCCCTCAGATCATCGCGAGCGGCCGCTTGCGCGACGGAGGGGGGAAAGCCTGGTCGATGGTTGTGAGATCCTCCGCCGTGAGAGCGAGCGCGGCGGCGGCGGCGTTCTCGCGCACATGCGCCGCGGTCGCGGCCTTCGGGATCGCGATCACGCCCGGTTGGCGCAGCACCCAGGCGAGCGCGACCTGGGCCGGTGTCGCGCCGTGCCGCTCGGCAACGGTCCGCAGCGCGGCGTTGCGCAGCATCCTCCCGGCCTGGCCGAGCGGCGAATAGGCCATCACCGGAATGCCCCGTGCCGCGCACCAGGGCAGCAGGTCGAACTCGATCCCCCGCGCCTCGGGGTTGTAGAGCACCTGGTCGGTCGCGCAGGCGCGCCCTGTCGGGAAGCCGAACAGCTCCTCCAGGTCGTCGGTGTCGAAGTTGGAGACGCCCCAGCGCAGGATCTTGCCCGACTCCCTGAGGTCCTCGAAGCCGGCGACCGTCTCCTCGAGCGGCACCGCGCCGCGCCAGTGCAGGAGGTAGAGGTCGATCCGGTCGGTGCGGAGACGCTTGAGCGAGCGCTCGGCGGCGGCCACCACGCCGCGCCGCGAGGCGTTGTGCGGATAGACCTTGGAGACGATGAAGGCCTCATCGCGCCGCCCGTCCACCGCCTCGGCCACCACCTCCTCGGCGCCGCCGTCGGCGTACATCTCGGCGGTGTCGATCAGCTTGAGGCCGAGATCGAGCCCGAGCCGGAGCGCATCCGCCTCCGCCCTGCGATCGGCGCCGCGCTCGCCCATGGCCCAGGTGCCCTGCCCAAGCGCGGAAACGCGGGTGCCGTCGGGGAAGCTCACCGTGCGCATGTGTTCCTCCGTCGGATCGCCTATATGCTCGAGCGACCCCTTATCCAGCGGGAAGGACCTCTCGAGCATGCTCGCACGGCTCGTTTTGGCAATGGTCGCCGCACTCTCGGCGGGCGGAGAGGCGCGGGCCCAGGCGCGCGTGGTGACGCCGGCCGTGACCGACGAGCAGGTCGGCTCCTGGCTGCTCACCTGCCGCACCGACCCGATGACCGACCGGAGCGATTGCCTCCTCCGGCACCGGCTCTGGCTCGAGCTTCCGGACCTGCAGCGTGCCTCTGCCTCTGGCGTGGCGTTCGAGATCGTGCTGCGTGACGGGGCGGCGCTGCCGGCGGTCACGGCGCGCGGCCTGTCGCTGTCCGATCCGCAGCGTGGGGCGCTCGCGGTCGGCGGCGCGGCGGAGCTCAGGTTCGACGGCGAGCCGGTGCTCACCCTCTCCTGCAGCCTCGAGGGCAGGGATGCGGTGTGCCTGCCTCTGCCTGAGGTGGCGGAGCGGGCGGCGGCCGAGCTGCCGGAGGCGCGTCGCGTGCTCGTTCGGTTGAAGGCGCCGGCGCGGGCAGTAACCGGTGGCGCCTCGGACGAGGTTCTGGCGCTCGACCTTGCCGACACCCAGCGCGCGATCGCGCTTCTGCGCGAGCGTGCCGCCGGCCAGCCGCCGCGGCCTGCGCCGGGCAGCACCACGGGCAGCTTCCTCGAGCAGCTCGAGCGGATGCTGCGGCGCTGAGGGCGATCGAGGCTGATCGCCCTGAGCCGGCCCGCTCACTCGGCTGGAACCCGGCCGCCCGCACACGGCACAGCAGGGTCAGCAACTGCGCAAACCGCGCCAACGCCGTGATCTTCGCGTCGCGTCGACCACGACCGCGCCGGTGCGTCAGCGGCGCCGCGCCGGCCGCTGGATCCTGCCGTGCCCGTTTCCGCCTGCCGCCGCCGCGCGCCTCAGCCGCCGCGACGTCGGAGCCGCCTCAGAGCCGGACGCTGGACGTCGCGAAGGCGCTCTCTGCCGTCTTCTGGAAGTTCTCCTCGAGCACCCAGCCCGCCGCAACGGCGAGCGCGACCGCGATCACGGCTGCAACGAGAAAAGCCTTCATTGTCTCACCCTGTGGATGGCGTTCCTCGCCAAGGATTGCGCCAGCGCGGTCGCGGATTCAAGCCGTCAGAGATCGGGGAAACGGGCGAGCAGAGCCTCCGCCTCGGCGAGCTCCTCGGGGGTGTTGGCATTGAAGAAGGGGTCGGCCGGCAGGACGGGCCAGTCGGCGAAGGCGATGCCGTGGCGTGCGGTCCAGCGGTCGATCTTGCGCTCGCCCTCGATGGTGAGAGCGCGGCGAAGGTCCTCCCGCAGCCCGACCGGCCACAGCCCCACCACCGGGTGCGGCTGCCCCCCCGAGCGCGCACAGGCGAGCGGAACAGCGGCCTCCAGGCGGGCGCGGTGCAGCCCCGCGACCAGGCTGCGCGGCAGGAAGGGGCTGTCGGTCGGCACCGAGACGACCCAGACGATCTCCGGCCGGTTCGCCGCCGCCCAGTCGAGCCCGGCGAGGATGCCGGCGAGCGGGCCGGCGAAGCCCGGCACGCTGTCGGCCACGACCGGGAGGCCGGTTGCGGCGAAGCGGGCCGGGTCGCCATTGGCGTTCAGGACGAGGCCGTCGCACTGGGGGGCGAGGCGGGCGATGACGCGGGCGAGAATCGTCGCCCCGCCGAGCGGGCGCATCCCCTTGTCGCCGCCGCCCATGCGACGCGCGAGCCCCCCCGCGAGCAGAACGCCCAAGGTTGGGGGAGAGGGGGCAGGGGGCGTGGCGTCAGTCGTCACGCTCCGCCGCCTTGCGACGATGCGCCGCCCGCTCCTCCTCGACCATCGCGGGGTCGAGGTCGAACACGATCCGCTCCTCGCCCGAAAGCGCGATGAAACGCCGCCCGCGCGCCCGGCCAACGAGCGTCAGCCCCGCCTGGCGCGCGAGCTCCACCCCCCAGGCGGTGAAGCCAGAGCGCGAAACGAGGATGGGAATCCCCATCTGCACGGTCTTGATCACCATCTCCGAGGTGAGGCGCCCGGTGGTGTAGAAGATCTTGTTCCCCGGCTCGATGCCGTGGCGGAACATGTAGCCGGCGATCTTGTCCACCGCGTTGTGGCGGCCGACATCCTCCATGTAGACGAGCGGCCGGTCAGCCTCGCAGAGCACGCAGCCGTGGATCGCGCCCGCCTCGAGATAGAGCGAGGGCGTGGTGTTGATCGCATGCGTGAGGCGATAGAGCCACGAGGTGCGCAGCTCGGCCGGGGGAAGTGTGACGCTCTCGAACCGTTCCATCAGGTCACCGAACGCGGTGCCCTGAGCGCAGCCCGAGGTGAGCGTCTTCTTCCTGAGCTTCTCCTCGTAGTCGGTGCGTCGCTCCGTCCGGACGACGACGGTCTCGATCTCTGGGTCGTACTCGACCGCCACCACCCGGTCGTCGCGGCGGAGCATGTTCTGGTTCAGGAGGTAGCCGAGGGCGAGATATTCCGGGTAGTCGCCGATCGTCATCATCGTGACGATCTCCTGCCCGTTCAGGTAGAGCGTCAGCGGCCGTTCGACCGTCACCGACGTCTCGACCCGCGCCCCGGTGTGGTCTATGCCGGCCACGCGTCGGGTCAGCCGCGGGTCGGCCGGGTCGGGCGCGACGAGAAGGTCGCGCGTGTCCGTCTGTGCTGCCATGGCCTGACCATGGGGAGGCGGGGGCTGCCACGCAAGCGGGGTCGGTGCCAAGGGGGAGAGATGGCTGGGCGTCTTGCCGGAAAGGTGGTTCTGGTTACCGGCGGCTCCTCCGGGATCGGCCGGGCGATCGCGCGCCGCTTCGCCGCCGAAGGGGCGGCGATCGCGATCGCCGACGTGACGGAGGCGGTGCGCGAGGGCGGCGAACCCACGCACGCGATCCTCGCCCGGGAAGGGCACGCGGTGCTCTTCCTCCGCACCGACGTCTCCGATGAAGCCTCTGCCGAGGCGGCGGTGGCAGAGACGGTCACCCGCTTCGGCAGGCTCGATGTGCTCGTCAACAACGCCGTTCACAATGTCGGCGGGACGCTGACCGAGACGACGCTCGAGACCTGGAACCGAACCCTCGCGGTCAGCCTCACGGGCGTGTTCCTGATGAGCCGCGCGGCGGTGAGGGTGATGCTCGGCCAGGCGCCGAACGCAGAGGGAGTGCGGGGCAGGATCGTCAACATCTCCTCCCAGCACGGCATGGTGGCGAGCCCCGAGAACATCGCCTATGGCGTGGCCAAGGCGGGCTGCGTCTATATCACCCGCCAGATCGCGGTCGATTACGCCCGCCACGGCATCGTCTGCAACGCGGTCGCTCCGGGCAAGATCCTCACCGGCAAGACCGGGCGGGCGATCGAGCCGCGCTGGATCGACTACAGCCACGCCCGCACGCCCTGGCCCCGCCTCGGCCGGCCGGAGGACGTCGCCTCCGCGGCCCTCTTCCTCGCCTCGGACGAGGCGACCTTCATCACCGGCGAGAACCTGATGGTCGATGGCGGCTGGATGGCCTATTGAGCCGCCCGCCCCGCGCCCCATCTCGGCGTTGATGACAGACCCCTTCGTCCAGCCACGCGAGGCGACCGCCGCGGCCGCGATGGCCGCGATCGCCGAGGAATTCGCCTTCTTCGACGACTGGATGGACCGCTATGGCCTCGTGATCGACTGGGGCCGTGACCTTCCCCCTTTCCCGCCCGAGTGGCGTGACGACGCGCACCGGGTGGAGGGCTGCCAGAGCCAGGTCTGGCTTGCGGCCGACCGGCGCGATGGACGGCTCTATCTCGCTGCTGCCTCGGACGCGGCGATCGTCTCTGGGCTGGTGGCGATGCTGCTCCGGATCTACTCGGGCCGGACGCCGGAGGAGGTTCTTGCTGCCGATGCCGGGGCGTTCCTCAAGGAGCTCGACCTGATCGGCAACCTCTCGGCCAATCGCGGCAACGGCATCGCCGCGATGGTGGGGCGGATTCGCGCACTCGCGGCCGGCGCGGTGGCCGCTGCCTGAAGGCTGAGCGCGGGCCTCCGCGCCGCGGCGCCGGTCGGTTCGGCGGCGCGGCGACGGCCCGACCGGGCTGGCGCAGGTCAGCCCGGGGGCAGAGCCTCCCGGGTGACGGGGGAGCGCCGCGGCGGCTGCGTCTGAGTCCGGGCGGGGGGAGCGGCGGGGCCGCGCTGGGCGGAGGGCGGGGTGGCGCCGGGAGGGCGGCCCGCGTCGAAGCCGAGGAAGCCGATCTCCGGGTTGGGCGCACCGCCATCACCGCGCCACAGCGGCGCGACCGCCACAATCCCCTGGCCCGAGACGGCCGGCGCGCGGCTCCTCAGCGCCGCCTCGATCGCCTCCTGCTCGGCCCGAAGCTGCCGAAGCCGAAGCTGCTCCTCCGCCGCGCGCGAGGGCCGACGCGCGGCCCGCTCCTCCGGAAGCGGGGTGAGCGGCCGCACACGGCCGAGCGCGAGCAGGTAAAGGGCGATGTCGTTCCGCCCGAGATCGATGGCGAGATCGACCGGGGTGAGGCCGAGCACGTTGCGCGCGCCCACGTCCGCCCCGGCGGCGACGGCGGCGCGCACGTCCTCGAGATCGCCCGCGTTGATCGCCTCGAAGAGCTGCTCGGTCGGCGTGCCGCTGCGCGGCTGGCGCGGCCGTTGCGCCGCCGGTGCTCCCGGCGCCGGCTGGGCCTGGGGCTGCGCCGCGGGGCTGCGCTGCGGCGGCATCTGCGCCGACACGGAAGCAGGGGCCAGCGCGCCGAGCGCGAGCGCGAGGGCGACGGGAAGGGCACAGAACCGGCTCATGCGCCGCTCATACAGCCTCGCGCCTCAGGATGCACGCGCTCAGCGCCCCTCGCGCCGCCAGGCCCAGACGAGCCCGCCGACCATCAGGACGAGCGCCGCCCAGGGGGGCATCAGCGGCAGGTCGGCGATTCCGGTGACGATGTGGTCGCGGTTCCGCCTGAGCCCGATCCAGCCCGACCCGGCGCTGTCCCGCCCCGGCGCGACGGGGCGGAGCTGCGGCACGCCCCCCTCCGCGAGCCAGGTGACCGACCCTCCCGAACGCCTGGCCGCTGCCGCCGCCGGCTCGGCAGTGGCGCGCAGATCGGCGATCTCGATCGGGTTCGCCGCTCCGGCGGCGGCGAAGGCGAAGCGTGTGCCGTCGCTCACTCGCCACACGCCCGGCTCGAGCGCCGGCAGCTCGAGCACCGCGCGGCCCGGGCCGGCTTCGCCCGGTGTGTGGCGGCTCACCGCCCCGGAGGGGCTCGTCACCTCGAGCTGCGGCGGCGCCCCTTCGGCAAGCGAGCGGCGCTCGACGATCAGGCGCTCGCCGTCGATTCGCGCGCGCAGGTCCTCCTCCTCGAGGTCGGGCTCCTTCATCAGCCAGTGCGCGGCACGGCGGAGGATCTCCGCCTGCGGCCCGCCGCCGTCATGGCTCCGCGACCAGAGCCAGATCTGGTCCGACAGGAGAAGCGCGACCCGTCCCTCGCCCACACGGTCGGCGATCAGGAGCGGTTCCCCGGCCGGCCCGCTCATCAGCACCGAGCCGCGCGGCGCGGCGGCATCGATCCGTCGATACCAGCGGCCCCAGGCGGGTTCCGCATCCCCGGCGTTCGCACCCGGCAGGGCGGCGGTGACGGGGTGGCGTGCGCCGAGCTCGGTCACCCGCGCGCGGAATGCGGCCTCAGTGACCCGGCCTGTTGGCGAAGCTGGAAGCACCTGGCCGAGCGGGGTGTTGTAGAGGCTTGCGGGCCCGACGAACTCGGGGCCAACAGAGAGCAGGAGCCCTCCGCCACCGCGCACGTACTCGGCGATGTTGCGCAGATAAACGGGCGGCAGGATGCCGCGATTGGCGAAGCGGTCGAAGATGATCAGGTCGAACTCGCGCAGCTTCACCTGGAACAGCTCGCGCACCGGGAAGGCGATCAGCGCAAGCTCGTTGAGCGGCGTGAGGTCGTCCTTCTCCGGCGGGCGGAGGATGGTGAAGTGCACGAGGTCGACATTCGGGTCGGCCTTGAGCAGGCGGCGCCAGGTGCGCTGGCCGGCATGCGGCTCGCCCGAGACGAGAAGCACGCGCAGCCGGTCGCGCACGCCGTTAATCTGAACCACGGCGCGGTTGTTGAGCAGGCTCACCTCGCCCGGCAGAGGCTCCGCCTCGAGCTCGATCACTGTCTGGCCGGCGCGCTCGATCGGCACGACGATCCGGTGCTCGCGCCCGGTGGCGAGCTGGGCGCGGCGCGGGGCGGCGGCGTCGCGACGCTCGGTGAGCGTGACGGGGGCGCCGCCGCGAGGTACGCCCAGGTCCTCGACCACGACCCGTATCTCGACGCTTCGGCCGACGATCCCGAAGGAGGGGGCTTCGACGACCCGCACCCGCCGGTCGGTCTCGCCGGGGCGGCCGACGAGCAGAAGGTGAAGCGGCGCTCCGCCCGTGGCCGCCGCCACCGCCTCGGCCCCGTCCTCGGGCGGGTCGTGGATTTGCCCGTCCGTGATCGCGATGGTGGCGGCGAGGCGGGCGCGCGGAAGCTCGGCCAGCGCGCGGGAGAGCGCCTCGAACAGGCGTGTGCCCGACCGGCCCGCCTCCGGAACGGTGACAGTGCGGAGCTCGAGCCCGGGGATGCGCCGCGCCTGTTCCTCGATGGCCGCCTTCGCCGCCGCCGCCTCCACCCGGCGCTCGCCGACCCGCATCGAGGCGCTCTCGTCGACGAGCAAGACGGCGATGTCGGCGAGGTTCTCGCGGCTTTCCTGCACGAGCCGCGGGTTGGCGAGGGCGAGCAGCAGCACGGCGAGCACGAAGGCGCGCAGCGGCGCCCCGCGCGCCCGACGCCACAGAGCGAGCCCCACGAGCAGCGCCGCAAGAGCGGCGAGCGCGCCGAACAGCGGCAGCGGCAGAAGCGGCTCGAAGACGACCGCCGTCAGCGCCCGCGCCGTTCCCTCCATCTTCTACTGTCCCAGCCGTTCGAGCAGAACCGGCACGTGCACCTGGTCGCCCTTGTAGTTGCCGGTCAGCGCGTACATCACGAGGTTGAGCCCGAAGCGGTAGGCGAGCAGGCGCTGGCGCGCCCCTCCCGGGACGGTCGCGTAGGGGTGCCGCCCCTGCGAATCGACGGCCCAGGCCGCCGCCCAGTCGTGACCGCCGATGATCACCGGGCTGACGCTGTCGTTCGCCCGGTCCTGGTCACGCTGCACCCAGACCTGCCCGCCCGTGTAGCGTCCCGGGAAATCCGTCAGGAGGTAGAAGGCGCGGGCGAGCACATGGTCGGCCGGCACGGGGATCAGCGCCGGGATGGAGAGGCCGCGAGTCAGGCGCCGGAGCTGCTGTTCCCCGCCCGGGTTCATGCCCTGGCCGGAGCCGCCGTCGCGCGTGTCGAGCAGGATAATGCCGCCCAAGCGCATGAAGTCGTTCAGCGCCGCCACCGCCGCCGCGTCCGGCGTCGGCTGATCGGGCGTCATCGGCCAGTAAAGAAGCGGGAAGAAGGAGAGCTCGTCCTCTCCCGGCCGGACGCCGACCGGTTCGGCGAGATTGGCGGCGGAGCGTCGGTTGACGAAGTCGGTGAGCCCGATGAGCCCGGCGCGCGAAATCTCGTCGACCGACCGCGTGCCGGTGATGACGTAGGCGAGCCGCGTCTCATTCGCCATCGCCATCGGCTGCAGCTGGGCCAAAGCGAGGGAGGGGAAGAGGACGATCAGGGCCGACGCCGCACCCGCCCGCGCGGCGGCGGGAGCTGGGCGGATCAGGCCGCGCAGCCAGAGCGAGATCAGGAGATCGGCGAGAACGAGCAGGGCCGCGAGCCCGAGCAGGAGGGGGCGGAGGTCGCGCTCCGCTGCCTCGCCGTCGAGGCGGCGAACCTCCGCGCCCGACGGCATGGCGCCGAGGGGCCGGAGGGGGCCGACCGATGGTCCGAGATTGAGCGCCACGCGCGCCGCCTCCGGCCCGTAGAACCCCGGCGGATGCCGCGGCGAGGGCACCTCGCGCGCGATCTGGCTCGCCGCAAGCCCGGCGGCGAAGGGGGGAGGGGGCCCGAGCCTGCCGAAGCCGTCGAGCGTCTCGTAGGGGGCGAGAACCGACTCGCCGGGCGCAGCACCGACCCCGGCCGAGAGCTGAACGATCCGCTGCAGCATCTCGACGAACAACCCCGAGAGCGGCAGCGTCGACCACTCCGTGTTGGCGGTGATGTGGAACAGGACGAGCGCGCCGCGGCCGCGGCTTTCACCGGTCACGAGCGGCGTGCCGTCGGCGAGCCGCGCCCAGGTGCGCTCGCCGAGCGCGACCGAGGGCTCGGCGAGCACCTGGCGCGTCACCCGAATCTCGGCCGGAACGGCAAGCCCGAAGAAGGGGGAGGTCTCGGGGAACGGGGCGAGGGTGGCCGGCTGCTGCCAGGAGAGGGCGCCGCCGAGCTGGCGGTCTCCCATCCTGAGGGTGACGGGCAGGAGCGTGTCGGGCCGGGCGGCAAGCCGCGGCCCGGCGAAGCGCACCAGCACGCCGCCCTCCTCGACCCAGCGTGCGAGCAGGCCCCGCTCCGCCTCCGTCAGCGTATCGACGTCGGAGAGAACGATCACGGCGATCTCGCGCCCGAGCAGCTCGCGCACCGTGCCGCGGCGGAGCTCGGTGAAGGGGGAGAGGGCGCGGTCGAGGAAGTAGAGCTCGCCGAGGAGCGGCTGGTCGGCCGTCTCGGCATTGCCGGCGATCAGCCCGACGGGGCGTCGGCGCCAGCGCTCGTCGAGCAGGGCGATGGAGGCGGCGTTGGCGCTCGCTTCGACGACAAGGACGGCGAGGCGGTTGCGCAGTTCCGGGGGAAGCGCGATCGGGATCTCGAGCGCGGCCGCGCCGGCGGGGAGCGTGGCGGTCGCTCGGGCGAGGCTGCGCCCGTCCGCGGTTCGGGCGAGAACGGCGACCTCTCGGTCGGCCGGAAGCGGCACGGCGGAGACCCTGGCGACGATCCGCGCCGGCTCCGAGGCCGGGGCGCCGAGCACCACAGGAAGTGCCCCGGGCGGGGGGAGGAGAACGGTGAGAGGGCCGAGCGCGGCGAGCGCCGCGGCGAACCTCTCCCCCTCCTCGTCGCCGGCATGGGCGAGCCCGTCCGTCACCCACAGGACGGAAAGCCCGCCCACCTGCCGCCCGAGCTGCTCGACGGCGCGCCGCGCCGCGGCACGATCGGGCGCCCAGGGGCGGGGGCGAAGGGCCGCGACACGCTCACGCATCGCCTGGGCGGGCATCGCCGCGGAGGGCCGCGGCGGCTCGCCGCGCTCACCCGGAGCGGTCGTGAGCAGGATCACCTGTCTGCCGGCGCGGTCGGCCCGGTCGAGCGCCGTCTCGACGGCGGCGACGCGCTGCGCCCAGGCCTCGCCCGCGGCCCAGCCGTCATCGACCACGATCAGGATCGGCCCCGCTCCCCCGACCGTGCTGCCGGCGTTGAGAACTGGCCGGGCGAGCCCGACGATGACGCACGCCGCTGCGAGGATCCTGAGCGCGAGCAGCCACCAGGGCGTGCGCGCCGCCGTCTCGTCCCGCCGCGGCAGGTCGAGCAGGAGCCGTACCGCGGGGAAGGCGAGAAGCTTCGGCGCCGGCGGGGTGACGCGCAACAGCCACACGAGCACCGGCAGGGCGAGCAGAGCGGCAAGAAGCCAGGGGTGGGCGAAGCCGATCGCGCCGAGGCTGCCGAGAAGCCCCTCCATCGCGCCTCAGTCCGCCCTGCCCGCCCGGGCGGGCGCGAGCGCGAGATAGAGCGCGAGCAGGGCGCTCTCGGGCGGGGCGTCCGTCAGGTGGGTTCCGAAGCTCCAGCCGGCGGCGGCGGCGATCGCCTTGAGCCCCTCGCGCTGGGCGGCGAGCCGCGCCTGGTAGTCGCCGCGCAGTCCCTCGACGCGGCCGATCAGCGCCGCCCCTTCGCGCTCGAGCCCCTCGAAGCGGATCCGGCCGCGGAAGGGAAGCGCCTCCTCGGCCGGATCGAGCACCTGGAGCATATGCCCGGTGACCGGGATCGCGGCGAGCCGCGCGATCGCCGCCTGGACGTCGGCGAGCGGCGAGAGGAAATCGCCGATCAGGACCACGCGGGCATGGCGCGGCAAAGGTTCCGCCGCGGGAAGGCCGGCGACCGCGCCGGCATCGCCGCGCCGGCCGATCGCTTCGGCAAGCATCTCGATCATCGACCGGCCGGACACCGGGCGCATACCGAGGCCGAACAGGGCCACGCGCTCGGCGCCGCGCAACAAGAGCGAGGCGAGAGCGAGCGCGAGCAGCTCCGCCCGGTCCACCTTCTCCGGCAGGCGGTCGCTCGAGCGCCAGCGCATCGAGGCCGAGGCGTCGCGCCAGATCCAGACGCTCTGCGCCGCTTCCCACTCCGTCTCGCGCACGAAGGTGCGGTCGCTCTTGGCGGATTGGCGCCAGTCGATCCGCTGCACCGGATCACCCGGAAGGAAGGGGCGGAACTGCCAGAAACTGTCGCCTTGGCCGACGCGGCGCCGCCCGTGCACGCCCTGAGCGACCGTCGCGGCAACGCGCTCGGCGGCGACGAGAAGCGGCGGCAGCCGGGCGGAGACCTGTTCGGCATGCTGCGCCCGAGCGACGGCGCGGGCGCCCTCGTGTCGCCTGGCGCGGCCGGCGTCGGGGATCACGCCCCATCTCCCTCCACGCCACGCTGCCCGAGCACCGTCACCCGAGCAATCCCGTCAGCCGGTCGATCACCTCCGAAAGGCGCACGCCGTCCGCCCGGGCGGCAAAGTTGAGCGCCATGCGATGGCGCAGGACGGGATGGGCGAGCGCGACCACGTCGTCGACCGACGGCGCGAGCCGCCCGTCCAGCACGGCGCGGGCGCGGCAGGCGAGCATCAGCGCCTGCGCCGCGCGCGGCCCAGGCCCCCAGGCGAGATGGCGCTTAACCGCCTCGATCGGTGTGGTCTCCGGCCGGCCGGCGCGGACGAGCGTCAGGATCGCCTCGAGCACGCTTTCGCCCACCGGCATGCGGCGTATCACCGCCTGCGCCGCCTGGAGCTCGGCGGCGGACATCGCCTGCTGCGGCCGCTCGACCACCGCCCCGGTGGTGGCGAGAAGCATCGTCCGCTCCGCCTCGAGGGCGGGGTAGCTCACCTCGACCTCGAGCAGGAACCGGTCGAGCTGCGCCTCGGGAAGCGGATAGGTGCCCTCCTGCTCGATCGGGTTCTGGGTGGCGAGCACGTGGAAGGGCTGCGGCAGCTTGTGCACGACGCCGCCGACCGCGACCCGGTTCTCCTGCATCGCCTGCAACAGCGCCGACTGGGTGCGCGGCGAGGCGCGGTTGATCTCGTCCGCCATCAGGAGCTGGCAGAAGATCGGGCCGGGTACGAAGCGGAAGCTGCGGCGCCCGTCGGCGCTCTCGTCGAGCACCTCCGAGCCGATGATATCGGCCGGCATCAGGTCGGGCGTGAACTGCACCCGCTTCTCGGCGAGCCCGAGCACGGTGCCGAGCGTCTCGACGAGCTTGGTCTTGCCGAGGCCTGGCACGCCCACGAGCAGAACATGGCCGCCCGCAAGCAGGGTGATCAGCGTCTGGTCGACGACGTCCTGCTGGCCGAAGATGACGCGGCCGATGCTCTCGCGCACCCGCGCCATCGCCGCGCTCAGCGCCTCCACCTCGGCGATCAGCGCCGCGGGATCGACCGCAACCGTGGCGCCCGCCGCCGCCTCTCCCGCAACCGTCGCTGTCGCCACCGCCACCGCCTCCGACCCTTCATCTCGCCTGGCGATGCTACCTATATATACGCGTAAGAGGAAAGCGGCGGTTGGGGGTCACACGCTCGTGACGGTTGTGGTCGACACGCTCCGGAGACTGGCCCGCGCCGCTGCCGACGGCGAACGCGGGGCGGCGCGCCCGGGCGACGGCGCAGCGTTCGCCGAAGCGCTGCCGGCGCGCCGGAGTCTGTCGCTGCGCGATCCGATCCCTGGGCTTGCGCTCACGCCGTCCGCGCCGCGCCGCAGGCCCGTGCAGGTCCTGTGCGGCGATCTCGCGATCCGCATCGCCCGCGACGGCACCTGGTACTACCAGGGCAGCCCGATACGCCGAAAAGAGCTCGTCTGCCTCTTCGCCTCCTGCCTCAAACGCGACGCCGAGGGCTATTGGCTCGAAACCCCGGCCGAGCGCGGCCGGATCGAAGTCGAGGACGTCCCCTTCCTCGCGGTCGAGCTGTTCTGGTCGAAGGGGCCATGCCCCGCCTGCGCCTGCGACAGCGGCGGCCAGGTTTTGACCTTCCGCACCAATGTCGACGAGATGGTCACGGCGGGGAAGGATCACCCGATCCGGGTCGCCCGCGACATCATCACCTGCCAGCCCACCCCCTACCTGATGGTTCGTGACGGGCTCGAGGCGCGGATCGGACGCGCCGTCTACTACGAACTCGTCGCGCTCGCGGTTCCCGAGGTCGTGCATGGCGAGCGCGTGCTCGGGGTGTGGAGCGCGGGCGAGTTCTTCCCGCTCGGCAGCGCCGAGGAATGAGGTGGCGCCGCGAGGGCTCGGCGCGTCGCCCCGGCTGATGCTCGGCGCCGAGGAGCTTGCCGCGCGCCTTGCCGCAGCGGTGGCCCGTCCGCCCGTGCGGGTGGACGACCGGCCGGGCCCTGTCGCCGCCGCGCCGCCCGAGCCGCTGACCCCTGCCGCCGTGCTCGTTCCGGTGGTGGCCCATCCCGAGCCGACGATTCTGCTGACGCTGCGGGGGCGCCAGCTCAAGGCGCATGCCGGCCAGGTGAGCTTCCCGGGCGGCAGGATCGAGGCCGGGGACGCGAGCCCGACGGCGGCGGCGCTGCGCGAGGCGGAGGAGGAGATCGGCCTCGCGCGGGATGCGGTTCGGGTGATCGGCACGCTCGGCGAGCACGTCACCGGCACGGGCTACCACGTCACCCCGGTCGTCGGGCTGGTCCCGCCACCGCTCGCGCTCCGGCCCGACCCGGCGGAGGTGGACGAGGTGTTCGAACTGCCGCTCGCCGTTCTGCTCGAGCCGGAGGCCTTCTCCTGGCGCGAGGAGGTGCTGCTCGGCAGGCGTCGTCGCTTCTGCGTGGTGCGGCACGACCGTCACCTGATCTGGGGCGCGACGGCCTCGATGCTTGGCTCGCTCGCCCATGCGCTCGGCGCGCCTCGGCCCGTTTGAGGAGCGTCGATGCGCGGAGTCCTCCAGGCGGTGATCCCGTTCCTCGCGCCGTTCGTGCTCTACTTCTTCTGGGCTTGGCTTGCGCGGCGCCCCGCTCTGGCCGACCCGCGCTCGGTGCCGTGGATCGTCCTCTGCGCCGCCGGGCTCGCGCTCTCGGCCGGCGCGCTTCTGTGGTTCGCCGAGACCGCGTCGCTTCCCAAGGAGGGCCGCTACGAGCCGGCGCGGATCGAGGGAGGGCGGATCATCGACGGCGGCATGCGCCCTGCGACGCAGTGAGGGGGAGGGGGCCGCGGTGAGCGTCGCGGCGGAGGAGACGACGTTCCGCGTCGCGCCGCCTTCCCTGTTCGCCGAGCCCGGGGTCGCCCGCGTCCTTGCCGCCCTGCCGCGCGCGCGCGCGGTGGGCGGGGTGGTTCGCGATACGCTCGCCGCCCTGCCGCTTGCCGATCTCGACCTCGCGACACCCGACCGGCCCGAGGTGGTGACCGCGACCCTCTCGGCCGCGGGGATCCGAGTGATCCCGACCGGGCTCGACCACGGCACGGTGACGGCGCTCGCCGGCGACCGGCCGATCGAGATCACCACGCTCAGGCGCGATGTCGCGACCGACGGGCGGCACGCGACCGTCGCCTTCACCGAGGATTGGCGCGAGGACGCGGCGCGACGCGATTTCACCATCAACGCGATGTCGATGGAGCCGGACGGGACGGTGCATGACTGGTTCGGCGGCCGCGAGGACCTTGCCGCCGGCCGGGTGCGGTTCGTGGGCGACCCGGCCCGCCGGCTGGCCGAGGACCATCTCCGCGCGCTTCGCTTCTTCCGTTTCCAGGCGCGCTATGGCCGCAGCACTCCGGACGCAGCGACGCTTGCCGCGATCGCCGAGGCCGTGCCCCTGCTCGGGCGCCTCTCCGCCGAACGCGTGTGGAGCGAGCTCAAGCGCATCCTCGCCGCAGCCGACCCTGTCGCCGCCGTCGAGCTCATGGCGCGGACGGGCGTTCTCGCCGCCGTGCTGCCCGAGGCGACCGACCGGAGCGCTCTCGCGGGACTCGTGCGCGCCGGGGCACCGGCCGATCCGCTCCTGCGCCTTGCCGCTCTCGTGCCGGGCGAGACCGGCGCGCTCGCCGCCCGGCTCAAGCTCTCCGGCGCCGAAGCAGCGCGTCTTGCCGCGGCGCACGGGCCCGTTCCCGCCCCGGAGGAGGACGAAGCCGCGCTCCGACGGGCGCTGGCCGACACACCGGCCGCAGCGCTTCTCGACCGGGCCTGGCTTGCCGAGGCCCGTGGTGCGCCGGGGGACTGGGCGTCGCTGCGGGCGCGGCTTGCGGCGTGTCCTGTGCCGTCCTTCCTGCTTTCGGGGGGAGATGTGGTGGCGCTCGGCGTGCCGCCGGGGCCTGCCGTCGGCGAGGCGCTCGCGCGCGTGCGCGCCTGGTGGCTGGCGGGGGGCTGCGTGGCCGATCGGTCCGCCTGCCTTGCGCGGCTTGCCGAGGTGCTGGGGCGGGGCTGATCGGGCGCTGCCGCCGGGCGCGTTTTGCGAATGAGAACGCGTTGCAATTGCAGCGCAGGCAGGGCATCATCGTCCTCGCGCACGGCACAACCACGGACCATGCGATGTATCTCTGCCTCTGCAACGGCCTGACCGAGACGCGCGTGACCCGGGCGCTCGCCGATCTGCGCGATCCGCCGCGCGTCTCCGACGCCTACCGCGCCTGCGGCTGCACCGCCGTCTGCGGCACCTGCGCCGAGGCGATGAAGGAGGTGGTGCGCGCCGAGCGTGCGCGCCGCGCATCGGCCGGCAACGACCCCCTCGGGGCAGACTGAGCACCTCAAGCCGCCGCGCTTCCCCCGAAGAATAGGCTCGGCTCGCCAGGCAAAACCGGCGAGGAGCTCTCGTGTCGGAACCGATCTGTCGCCACTCGGCATCGCGCCCGGAGCGAGAGACCGCTGCCAACGCTGCGGCTTTTCTTCTCCCGCCGCGGGTGCGATGAATGCGGACCAACAGATTTCGCCCTTGAGCAGGAGAACGGAGCCATGAAGGGTGACCCGAAGGTCCTCGAGTATCTCAACACCTCCCTCACCAACGAGCTCACCGCGATCAACCAGTACTTCCTGCACTCGCGGATGCTGAACCACTGGGGGGTGACCAAGCTCGGCGCCTACGAGTACAAGGAAAGCCTCGAGGAGATGCGGCACGCCGACCGGCTGATCGAGCGCATCCTGTTCCTCGAGGGCGTGCCGAACCTGCAACGCCTCAATCAGCTTCTCATCGGCGAGACGGTCGAGGAGATCCTCCGCTGCGACCTCAAGCTCGAGGAAAAGGCGATCGCCGATCTCCGCGACGCGATCGCCCACTGCGAACAGGTGCGTGACTTCCCCTCGCGCGATCTCTTCGCCGAGATCCTGCGCGACGAGGAGCACCACGTCGACTTCGTCGAAACCCAGTTCGACCTGATCGAGCGGATCGGGATCCAGAACTACATCCAGCTCAACAGCGGCGCCGCCAGCGAGAAGGACGACGACTGACGCCGCTGAACCCTGACGCCGACCGGGGGCAGGCGCCACCGCAGGCCCCCGCCCGCCCCTCGCCGGGCGTTGAGGCGGCGAACCCGGCGCCGCTTGCTGCGCTCGCGGCACGGCTGTGGCGCGAGCATGCGCACGTTGAGGCGCCGCGGCTCGTCCGCGTCTTCGCCCTGATGCTCGTCGTCTCGGCAGCGACCGGCCTCTACCCGATCGTGATCGACTGGGCCTACCGGCTGTTCGCGGCGCAGGACGCCCGCGTCGTCACCCTCGTGCCCGCCGCCGCCTTCGCGATCGTCGCCGTGAAGTCCGCCGCCCAGTACGCGCAGACCGTCCTGATGCAGCGGGTCGTGCTGAGCGTCGTGCTGTCGCTGCAGCGGGCGATGTTCGCGGCGCTGCTGCGCGCTGACCTGGCGCGTCTTGCCGCCGAGCCGACGGGCCGGCAGGTGTCGCGCTTCCTCACCGACGCGCAGCTGATCCGCGAGAGCCTCGCCCGTGCGGTCACGGGCGTGGTCGATGCGCTCACGGTCGTCGCGCTTGTCGCCTCGATACTCTGGCTCGACTGGGTGCTGTCGCTGTTCGCCCTGGTCGCCGTTCCAGTTGCGGCCTGGCCGATCGGCGTGATCGGCCGGCGGATGCGCCGCGCTTCGACGGCGCAGCAGGAGCAGGCGGGCGCGTTGACGGCGGTTCTCGCCGAAAGCCTCGGCGGCGCGCGGATGGTGAAGGCCTACGGGCTCGAGGCCTACGAGGCCGGCCGTGCCGACCGGGCGTTCCGCGCCTGGTTCGACTCGCTGATGCGCGTGGTGCGTGCCCGCGCCCGGATCGAGCCGATCCTCGAGACGATGGGCGGGGCGGCGGTCGCGTGCGTGATCGCCTTCGCCGGCTGGCGGATTGCCTCCGGTGCCAGCACGGCGGGCGAGTTCACCGGCTTCGTCGCGGCACTGTTGATCGCGGCGCGGCCGATGCGGGCGCTCGGTACGCTCGCGGTCGTGCTCCAGGAGGGAGCGGCGGCGGCGGCGCGCTGCTTCGCCCTGATCGACGAGGTGCCGGCGGTGCGCGACCCGCCTGGCGCCCGTCCGCTCCCGCCGGGACGTGGGCGGATCGTGTTCGAGAACGTTTCGTTCCGCTATCCAGACGGAACGGTCGCGCTCGACCGCGTCTCCTTCGCCGTCGAGCCGGGCACGACGGTCGCTCTCGTCGGCGCCTCCGGGGCCGGAAAAACCACGGCGCTGAACCTGATCCCCCGCTTCGCCGACCCGACGGAAGGGCGCGTTCTGGTGGACGGGGAGGATGTGCGCGGCCTCGCTCTCGCGAGCCTGCGCGGCGCGATCGCTCTCGTGAGCCAGGAGGTGACGCTGTTCGACGACAGCGTGCGCGCCAACATCGCCTTCGGCCGGCTCGAGGCGAGCGATGCCGAGATCGAGGCGGCGGCGAAGGCGGCCGAGGCGCACGCCTTCATCGCCGCCCTGCCCGAGGGCTACGCCACACGGGTGGGGGATCGCGGCCACACCCTCTCAGGCGGGCAGAGGCAGAGGATCGCGCTCGCCCGGGCGCTGTTGCGCGCGCCGCGGATCCTGCTGCTCGACGAGGCGACGAGCGCGCTCGATGCCGAGACCGAGGCGCGGGTGCAGGCCGCGCTCGCGCGGCTGCGCGAGCGGCGAACCACGGTCGTGATCGCGCATCGTCTCTCCACCGTCCGCTCGGCCGACCGGATCATCGTGCTCGACCAGGGCCGGGTGGTGGAGGAGGGAACGCACGCGGCGCTGCTCGCTGCCGGCGGCGCCTATGCGCGGCTCGTGCAGGCCCAGGCCTTCGCCGAGGATCAGGCCGCGGAGACTATTCCCGCCGCAGGACCCGTTCCGTGAGCAGGGTGCCGAGCCTGCCGGGGCGGAAGGCACGCCGCAGTTCCGCCTCGTCATAGCCCTCCCGCACCCAGTCGAGGAAGCCGATGCCGGTCGCGTCGTGCGCCTCGGCATAGCGAGCGAGAAAGAGGTCGAGGATGCCGGTCTTGCCGGCGGCGACATGGCCGAAGCGCCAGGAGAGCTGGGCGGCCGCCTCCGCCGGCGTCGCACCGCGCAGGAGCAGGAACACCGCCGCCACGAGGCCCGCCCTGTCAGCCCCCGATTTGCAGTGGATCAGCGCCGGATAGGCGATGCTGTCGAAGATCGCGGCAAGGCGAAGGAGACGGTCGCGGTGCGGCGCCCCGCGGCTCTCGAACGGTGCATCGATCAGCGCGAGCCCGAGGCGGGCGCAGGCCTCGCGCGCGAGCACGTCCGACCCGCACCCGGCCCTGCGCCCGCGCAGGTTGATCACGGTCCTGATCCCAGCCCGCGCCTCGGCGGCGAGCTGCCACGGCAGAGGCTGGTTCGAGCGCGCGAGCATGCCGGGCACCACCCAGGCACGGTTTCGCCATGGGATTCGCAGCACCCCGTGATCGACCAGAAGGGCGTTCGCCCAGGCGCGCAGCCGGCCCGAGCGGGTGGAGAGATCGAAGCCGGAAGGCGCCGCTGCCGTCGTGTCGGTCACGCGCCTGAGATGGCAGGAGGCTCGCGCCCGCGCAACGCGCTGCCGCTCCTGCGGCCTCGGGCTGGCGTCGTGGCGGGCCATCAGAAGGCCAAGCCTGCAACCCTCACGCGCATGCCCCTTGCAAAGCACGCGCACGCAGGACCATGCTCGGGGCTCCGAAGCAGGTCGGGGCGGCGGGCGCGGTCCACGCCCCGGCCGGCACGCTCTGGCACGAGGCTGGCATGACCGAGCAGCGTCCCCGGCTTGCCGTCGCCGGCGGCTATCCGGCGAATCTCTCCCCCGCGCGGCTCGTCGAGCTGCTCGGGCTCGGTCAGGCGACGACGCTGCGCGCTCTGCACCAGGCGCTGCGGGACGAGGACCCGGCTGCCTGGGCGGCGGAGCCGCCGGCCGACCCGGTGGCCTTCGCCGAGGCGCTTCTCAAGCTGCTCGCCCGGCCGGGCGGCGCGGCGGCTTATGCCCGCGCCGCGGCACGGGCCGAGGACGAGGCCCTGCCCGGCGCCTTGAGGCTCGACCTGTTCGACGCCGCCCGCGCCGGCCTCCTGCGCGCGTTGAAGAAGGCCGCTCCCGAACGGGCCGCGGCTCTGCTCCGCCGTGCCCAGGCGCCGCTCCCGCCCGCCCTGCCGCTCGTGGAAGCGGGGGTCGGCGCGGCGCTCTGGCCGGAGACGGCGGTGCTCGTCTGGGCCATGGCGACAGGTCCGCGCGGCCTCGCTCCGGAAGCAATCGCGCTGATGGAGGAAAACGAGGGGCTCGCCGAGGCGCTCGCGGGGGTGCGCTGGCGCCAGGCCGGGGCGCTGCCGCTTCCTGAGCCCGAGCCGGCTCTGCAGGAGGTGATGTTCGGCTTGGCCGAAGCCACCGAGCCCCTCCTGCCGCCTTCCCTCGCCAAGCCCTCGCTTCCGGCCGACCCGGTGGCGGTGCGCGTGGCGTCTCTGCCGGAGCGTCTGCGCGCGCCCCTGCCCGAGGAGTGGTCCTCGCGTCTTGCCCGTGCCGAGCCGGCGGCGCGCGCAGCCGTCGAAGCCGCCGCTGCGGAGGCCGAAGCCGCGGCGCTCGCGCAGGACGAGGCCGAGACGGCGCTGCGCGAGGCGGCGCTGCGCGAGGAGCTCGATCACGACGCGCTCGGGCGTCTGCTCGAGGCGGCGAAGGCGTCCGCCGGAGCCTCCTCGCGCGCCGCCGCGGCGCTCGCGCAGGCGGTCGCCGCCGCGATCGCGACGGTGCCGGGCGGCCCCGCTACGGGACCGTCACCTCGGTGATGGTGCAGGTGTTGACGCGCCGACGCTCCGTCGCCGTGCCGTTGTCATAGACGACGCGAACGTCGAACACGCAGGTGCCATCGCGCGGCAGCGTGATGATCATGCTCTGCCCGATGCCGAGCACGTTGCGCCCGAGCCGGTCCGGCCCCCAGTTTTGGTCGGTCGACGGCGAGACATAGACCTCGGTGATGATCCTGCCGGAGCGGTTGACCAGGCGGAAGTCAGGGTTCGGCCCGGGCTGGAGCCGGGCGGCGCCGCTTGGCGCGCGTGCCACGGGCCCTGCGGTGCCGAACACCACCTGGGAGATGTTGCACGTGTTGACTCGCCGCCGTTCCTCGGCAGTGCCGTTCGCATAGACCACGCGGATGTCGAACACGCAGGTGCCGTCGCGCGGCGGGCGGATCGGATACTGCATGCCGCTGTTGAGCACGTTCTGGCCGAGCCGATCCGGGCCCCAGTTCTGCGAGGCCGAGGACGAGACATAGATCTCGGTGATCGTCCGACCCGAGTTGTTGACCACCCAGAAATCGGGGTTCTGCTGCGCCGACACCGCCTGCGGCGCGGCCAGCACGAGCGCCAGGGCAAGGCCTGGGAGGAAGCGCCGAAGCATCGTTCTCTCCGTCTCCGCTGCCGGGGCCTGAGCCCTCCGGACTCCTGGTCAAGGCTACGCCTCCGGCACGGTTCCGCCAAGCATGGGCGATCGTCGAGATACCGGCATGGTAGAGTGTGGTTTGCCCACTGCGAGGGGAGGAACCCGACGTGGCGACCGACGTTCCACCACGCGCGGCCCCGCCGCGGACCGAGCGCGACGTGCTGCTCGCCGCGGCGGAGGCGATCCTCCGCCGTCGCCTCCCGGGCGAGGCGGGTGAGCAGGCGGCTCTGTTCCTCGCACTCTGGGCGAGAGGTGTTCCCGACGATGACCTCGCCGCGCACGCGCCGGAGGACATCGCCGGCGCCGCCCTGTCGCTCCTTGAGCACGCGCGCGTGCGTGCTCCCGGCACCGCCTCGGTTCGGGTTCTGAACCCCCGCCCCGAGGCGGAGGGCTGGCGGTCGCCGCACTCGATCGCCGAGATCGTCACCGACGACATGCCCTTCCTCGTCGACAGCGTGCTCGCCGCCTGCGCCCGCCTCGAGCGTGCGGTGCATCTCGTCATCCACCCGATCGTTCCGGTGCGTCGCGACGCATCAGGCCGGCTCGTCGCCTTCGGCCCAGGCGCGGGGCCGGAGGCGCCGCGCGAGAGCATGATGCAGGTCGAGATCGCGCAGATCGCCGACTCGGCGGGGCTTGCCGCGATGGCCGCGGCGCTCAAACGCGCGATGGCGGATGTCCGCGTCGCGGTGACGGACTGGCCCGAGATGCGCACGCGGCTCGCCGAGACCGAGGCGCTGCTCGAACGCACCGCGGGGGAAGAGGCCGAGGTGGCGCGCGCCTTCCTGCGCTGGATGGCGGAGGACAATTTCGTCCTGCTCGGCTACCGACGCCTCGACATCGGCGAGGACGGTATTCCGCGGCAGCGGCCGGACGCGAATCTGGGCCTGTTGCGCGACCCCTCGCTTGCCGTGTTCGACGTTCTGCGCGACCCGGCCGCCCTCCCCGATGCGGTGCGCGCCTACTTCCGCGAGGCCGGGCCGCTCGCAGTCGCCAAGGCCAACATGCGCTCGACCGTGCACCGGCCGCAGCACTGCGACGTCGCGATCGTGAAACAGTCGCGTCCTGACGGAACGGTCGAGGCGGTGCATCTCTTCCTCGGCCTGTTCGCCTCCTCCGCCTACAACCGCAACCCGCGCTCGATCCCCTATCTGCGCGAGAAGGTCGCCGCCGTGCTCGCCCGCGCCGGCCTCGACCCCGCCACGCATGACGGGCGGCGGCTGACCAACATCCTCGAAACCTATCCCCGCGACGAGCTGTTCCAGGCCTCGGTCGAGGAGCTGCTCGCCGCCGCAAAGGGCATGCTCGCGTTGCAGGAGCGCCAGCGCGTGGCGCTGTTCGTGCGCGCTGATCGGTTCGGGCGCTTCGTCTCGGCGATCGTGTTCGTGCCGCGCGACCGGATGGACACGCGCCTGCGCCAGACGATCGGCGAGCTGATCGCCTCCGCCTATGCCGGGCGGCTCTCGACCAGCTACGTGCAGATCGGCGACAGCCCGCTCGCGCGCGTGCACTACATCGTCGCGACCACGCCAGGCGCGGTGCCCGCCGTCGAGGTGCGCGCGCTCGAGCGCGCGCTCGCCGAGGCCGCCCGGTCGTTCCGTGACCGTCTCGTCGAGGCGCTGATCGCCGAGCACGGCGAGGCCGCGGGGCTTACGATGGTCGCGACCTGGGCCGACGCCTTCCCGCCGGGCTACACCCAGTCGCGGACCGCCGCCGAGGCGATGGCAGACATCGCGCTCGCGGAACGGGCGCTTGCGACCGGGCAGCTTGCGCTCTCGCTCGCACACCGAACCGGAGAGCCGCCCGAATCGCTCACCCTGCGAATCGCCCACCCCGGCGGGCCGGTGCCGCTGTCCGACATCCTGCCTCTGATCGAGTGCCTCTCCTTCCGCGCGATCGAAGAGGTGCCGCATCACCTCCGCCCGCGCGGCCCGGGCGCGCGCGACGTGGTTCTGCATGAGTTCCGCCTCGAGACGACCGACCGCGCTGCGCCTACGGCCGAGGCCGTGCCGCTTGCGGCGGAGGCGCTCTCCGCTCTGTGGTCGGGCCGCGCCGAGGCGGACGGGTTCAACCGCCTCGTGCTGCGCGCCGGCATCTCGTGGCGCGAGGCCTGGAGCTTGCGCGCCCTCTATCGCTGGCTGAAGCAGACGGGCTTTCCGTTCAGCCAAAGCGCGGTCGAGGACGCGCTCGCCGCTGAACCGGAGGCGACGCGAACCCTGGTCGAGATGTTCCGCCTCCGCTTCGACCCGGATCTCGAGCGCGACCCTGCCGCCGAAGCGATGCTCGCCCAAGCCTGGGCGCGTCAGCTCGACGCGATCTCCGACCCCGACCGCGACCGCATCCTCTCGCGGCTGATGCAGGTCTTGGGCGCGATCACCCGCACCACGGCCTATGCCGACCCGGACGCCGAGGTGATTGCCTTCAAGCTCGACCCGCGCCGCGCGGGCGAGCTGCCCAAGCCCGTGCCCTACGCCGAGATCTGGGTGCACGGGCCGCGCACCGAGGCGGTGCATCTGCGCGCCGGGCCGGTCGCGCGCGGCGGGATACGCTGGTCCGACCGGCGGGAGGATTTCCGCACCGAAGTGCTTGGGCTGATGAAGGCGCAGACGCTCAAGAACGCCGTGATCGTTCCAACCGGAGCGAAGGGCGGGTTCATCGTCAAACGCCCGCCCGCGCCGACGGGGGATGCGGCGCAGGACCGCGAGGCGCTGCTTGCGGAAGGAATCGCCTGCTACCGCCTGCTCATCGGCGCGATGCTCAGCCTCACCGACAACCGCACCGCGGCAGGACTCGTTCCGCCGCCACGCGTCGTCCGCCACGACGGCGACGATCCCTACATCGTCGCCGCCGCGGACAAGGGCACCGCGACCTTCTCCGACATCGCCAACGCGATCGCTCTCGAGCGCGGCTTCTGGCTCGGCGATGCCTTCGCCTCGGGCGGCTCGAAGGGCTATGACCACAAGGGCCTTGGCGTGACCGCACGCGGTGCCTTCGAGGCGATCGCGCTTCATCTCGCCGAAGCCGGCATCGACTGGCAGCGCGACCCAGTCAGCATCGTCGGCGTCGGCGACATGTCGGGCGACGTGTTCGGCAACGGCATGCTTCTGTCGCGCTCGTTCCGCCTGCGTGCCGCCTTCGACCACCGCCACATCTTCCTCGACCCCGACCCCGACCCGGAGCTCTCCTTCGCCGAGCGCGAGCGCCTGTTCGCGCTGCCGCGCTCATCCTGGGCCGACTACGACCCGGCGAAACTCTCGAGGGGCGGCGGCGTGTTCCCGCGCACGGCGAAGGCGATCACGCTCTCGCCCGAGGCGCGGGCGATGCTCGGGCTCGAAGGCGAGCGCGCCGCGCCGGAGGCAGTGATCCGCGCCATCCTCAGGATGGAGGTGGACCTCCTTTATTTCGGCGGCATCGGCACCTTCATCAAGGCGAGCACGGAGAGCCACGCCGAGGTCGGCGACCGGGCGAACGACGCGATCCGGATCGACGGGCACGAGGTGCGGGCGCGCGTCGTTGGCGAGGGAGCCAATCTCGGCGTTACCCAGGCCGGGCGGGTCGAGGCAGCGCTCTCCGGCGTGCGGCTCGACACCGACAGCCTGCACAACTCCGCGGGCGTGGACACGTCAGACCACGAGGTGAACCTCAAGATCCTGCTCGACGGCCTCGTCCGCGACGGCGAGCTCACCGCCAAGCAGCGCGACCGGCTGTTGCGCGGGGTGACGGAGGACGTGGTTCGTCACGTGCTCGCGACGAATGCGCGCCAGGCGCTCGCGGTCTCGCTCGAGCTCGCGGACGGCGCGTCGGCCGCGCCGGCGCATGCGGCGCTGATCAGGCGGCTCGAGGCGGAGGGGTTCCTTGACCGCGCCGTCTCCGGCCTGCCGGACCGCGCCGCTCTCGCGCAGCGCGCCGGAGGAGGTCTCGTTCGCCCGGAGATCGTCGTGCTGCTCAGCCACGCCAAGCTGTGGCTCACCGACGCCCTGCTCGGCTCCGACCTGCCCGACGACCCCGCCTTCGCCGACGATCTCCTTGGCTATTTCCCGCCCGCGGTGGCGGGCCGCTTCCGGGCGGCTGCGCTCGCGCATCCGCTGCGTCGGGAACTGCTTGCGATGCTGCTTGCGAACGACCTGCTCGACCGGATGGGGCTTGCCGCCTTCTCCCGGCTCGCCGAGGGCGTGCCGGCAGCCGCCGCGGCACGCGCGGCGCTCGTTGCCCGGAACGCGCTCGGCCTGCGCGAGGCCTGGGCCGGCCGCGTCGCGCCGCCGCCGGGCGCGACAGACCGTTACGTCACCGAACTCGCCTGGCGTCGGATGCACGAGGCTGCGGCGGCATGGTTTCTCCGCCGGGTCGGCGGCGCTCCGGCCAGCGGGGTTGCGGAGAGTGTCGCGCGTTTCGCCTCCCCCGTCGCGGCGCTGCGCGCCGTCTGGCCCGACGCACCGGGGGATTCGCTTCTCGAAGCCGCGCTTGCGATGCAGGAGTCTGGCTCGGCGGCGGCGACGGTCGTCGCCGCATGGCGGTGCGCCGGCCGAGCCTTCGGGCTCGACGCTCTCCGCGAGTCGGCCGACGCCGTCGCCGTGGCAGACCCCGGCTCGGGCCGCGCCGTGTCGCTTCTCCTCGCCGAGCTCGGCGAGATGCAGCGGCGGCTTGCGGTTCGGCTGCTCGCGCGCGGCGGCGACGACGCCGCCGACGCGGTGCGCCGGGAGGCAGGCGCCGCCTGGGCGGAGGCCGAGCGCTGCCTCGCCGCCGTCGCTGCCGAGCCGCCGAGCCTCGCGGGGGTTCTCGTCGCCGTGCACGCCCTGCGCGCCGTGGCGCAGGCGGCATGACGGGGCCGGGCGTCCGCGCCAGGCCCGGGCGGATCGTCGCCTGGTGCGTCTACGACTGGGCCAACAGCGCCTATCCAACCGTGATCGGAACGTTCGTGTTCGCAACCTATTTCACCCAAGGGGTGGCGCCCGACCCGGTGACGGGCGCCTCGCGCTGGGGGGTGGCGATGGCGGTGTCGGGGCTTCTCGTCGGCCTCCTCTCTCCGGTGTTCGGCGCGATCGCCGACCGAACGGGCGGGCAGCGCGCCTGGCTCGCCGGCTTCACCCTGCTCGCGGCCGCCGCCGCGGCGGCGCTGTGGACGGTCGGGCCCGACCCGGCCTTCATGACGCGCGGGCTCGTGCTCGTGGTGCTCGGCACGCTCGCCTTCGAGCTCGGCACAGTGTTCTACAACGCCATGCTGCCGGCGGTGGCGCCGGCGCGTCTGATCGGGCGTGTCTCGGGCTGGGGCTGGGGGCTCGGCTATTTCGGCGGCCTCTCCTGCCTCGTCGCGTGCCTCGTGCTGATCGAGGCCCGCCCGCCCCCCTTCGGCCTCGACACCGTGGAGGCGGGGGCGGTGCGCGCGACCTCGGTTCTGGTGGCACTGTGGTACGCCGGCTTCGCCCTGCCGACCCTGCTTGCCGTTCCCGGAACCCCGCGCACCGGGGTGGGACTGGCCGAGGCCGTGCACCAGGGCCTCGGCGCCATCCTCGCGGTCCTGCCCGAGCTGCGCGGCCAGCCCGCGATCGCGCGGTTCCTGCTCGCGCGCCTGCTCTACGCCGAGGGGCTGAACACGCTGTTCGCCTTCGGCGCGATCTACGCCGCTGGAACCTTCGGCATGGAGACCGAGGAGGTGATCCGGCTCGGCATCGCCATCAACGTCACCGCAGGCCTCGGCGCGGCGCTGTTCGCCTTCGCCGATGATCGGTTCGGCTCGCGCGCCGTGGTTCTGGTCTCGATCCTGTCGCTGATGGCGATCGGCGCGGCGCTGCTCGTGATCACCTCGAAGGCCGCGTTCTGGGCGCTCGCCCTGCCGCTCGGGATCTTCTTCGGCCCTGCCCAGGCGGCGAGCCGGACGCTGATGGGCCGGCTCGCGCCGCGCGACAAGCTCGGCGAATACTACGGGCTGTTCGCGCTGACGGGCAGGGTCGTGTCCTTCGCGGGACCTCTCGTGCTCGCGGCCGCGACCGCCCTGTTCCAGAGCCAGCGCGCCGGGATGGCGACGATCCTCCTCTTCCTCGGCGGCGGGGCGGCGCTGCTTCTTGCGGTACGGGAGCCGCCGCATCGGCGCGATTGAGCGCAGCGAGGCGCAGGGCCGCCGCGCCGAGGACGTCAGCGCCACCGGCCGAGGCGGAGGCGACCGCGAGCGGCTGACCCTGCCCGCCCGCCGGCTCTCAGCCGCCTGCCGCGATGGGAGGGCCTCGGTCGCCCGCGCTCGCCATCCCTCCGGCAGGGCGTATGAAGACGAGCCCGCCGAAGCGCACCGCCTCTCCCCCTTCGGCCTCGGGCGGCGGCGGCGTTCCGGCACGGTGCCAAAACAGCGCGCCACCGGTCGGATCGGGCAGACTGCCGGCGGCGGCCCGGGCGGCGATCCGCCGGCAGGCGGCGATCAGCTCGTCGGGTGCAGGCTCCGCACCGGTCTCCGGCAACAGCCCAGCTGCGGCGAGGGCGGAGGCGAGGTCCGTCCCCCACGCGGCGGGAGCGCGGCGTAAGCGCGCCGCCCGGACGCGGTTCATCACCACCGAGGCGAGCCCCTCGAGGGCACGCACCGGCTCACCCCGTCCGTGCGTCGCGAGCGCCTCGGCGAGCGCGCGCACCGCCGCCTCTGCCCGGGCGTGCGCGACGGCGGGGGCATGCGCCCGGCCCGTTGCCGCACGCCTCATCCGTGGAAGTCCTCTCCCGCCGGATAGCGCGGCCGGCTGCGGGGCGTCACCGCGTCGAGCTTCTCCTCGATCCGCAGGAGCTGGATCGAGAGGCGACGGTCGGTCTCGCGCATCATCTGCATCGGCACGTAGCTGCGCGCCACCTCGAGCTTGAAGGCGGCGAGGTCGTCGCGCAGCCGGCTCGTGCTTTCCGCGTGGCGCTGGTCCATGTGCTCGATCTTCTGCGACAGCTCGCGCTTGATGTCCCACATCAGCTTGAACAGGGCGGCGAGCAGCGGGATCTCGATGACCGAGACCCACCAGTTGAGGTCGAGGCCGGTGACTGGCATGGTCGGGGTGCCTTTCATGCTGGCGTCAGGGTGGCGGGGCGGGGTTGCGCGCTCGGCGCGGAACGCCGATATCGAGGCGCGATGTGGAACGAGCCCTATCTCGAGACGTGCTGCCGGTCGGCTCTGAACCGGCTGAAGGCGGCCGGCCCGATCGGCCGGCCGCCCGGGCTGATGGACGGGCCGTGCCTCGTCCGCCTCGAGCGGATGGGGTTCTGCGCCCGCCGCGGCGACGGGCGGTTCGAGATCACCGAAGCGGGGCTTGCCCGGCACCGCAGCGAGATCCTGAAGATCGCCGAGCCGGTCACGGCGTGAACCCGGTGTCGGCGCCGAAGCTGCCGCCGCGCCAGGCCTGACGCCCGGCCGGGGCCGCGCGCGGCAGCCGCACCGGCTCGGCGAGCAGGCAGCCGGCGACCGCATCGAGCGCATCGTCGTGGCCTCCCTTGGCGCCCGGGCGCCACTCACGCATCTCGGCGGCGAACCGCCCCTCGAGCACGGAGCGGTGCGCCCAGAGGCGGCGGGCGGCAAGCACCGGCTCGAGCGCGCCGAGGATGCGCTCGGACTTCGACCGCGTGCTCGTCCGCTCGGCGACCGCGCAGGGCACGCGCGCCCGCGCCATCTCGGCGCGCAAGAGCCCGGGCAGGAAGCGGCCGATGCCGTTGTTCTCGACCGTCACCGAGGGGAGGTGCAGCTCGCGCGCGATCAGCGCCACCTGGCGGCAGAGCTGGGTCGCGGCGTCCTCTCCGCCCTTTGGGTCGTGGGTGAGGTAGACGACCCGGTGCAGGTAGTGGTTGCCGTCGGCGTCGGTGAAGACGGCGGCGAGAACCGAATGGTCGCCCCGCTCGGGGGCGCCGAAGGCGGGGTCCCAGAAGCAGCTCGCGGAGACGAGCCGGGTCTCGCCGAGCCTCAGCAGCATCCCGCCATTGCCCATCGTCAGCGAGAGCTCGGCGTCGTAGCGGACCATCTGCGCGGGGTCGAGCCGTGCATCCTCGGGCGGCTGCGGCTCAAGTTGCATCTGGGCGGCGAAGGCGCGCGGGCCGACGCGGCGGCGCATCAGCGCGATCCGCTCGGGCGTGAACCGTTCCGGCCAGGCCGAGGCGCCCGCCTCGTCGAGCAGCGGAATCCTGAGGCGATGGAAGCCGGCGAGATAGGGCTCGGCGCCGTCGCGGCCGCGGTCGGCGTAGATGCTGTCCTCGGCATGCGGCGTGCCGATGAACAGCGTGGTGCCGCCCGGGACGAGCACGAACTCGATCTCAGCGAGCCGCGCGCGCAGCTCCTCCCGTTTCGCTGCCGTGTCGGCGGTGTTCGGCACCTCGACGTCGTCGACGATCACGACATCGGCCCGGCTGCCGGTGATGTTGGCGCCGATGCCGCGCGCGAGCATCGAGGGGTCGCGTCCCGCCCCCGGGCGGTGGACGGTGAAGCGATCGGCCGCCCATTCGGTCGGCCCGCGCGGGCGGATGTGGCGGCAGAGCGGATGGCGACGGATGATCTGCCGAACGCTGCGGACCATCTTCGTCGCGAGTGCCGTCTCGGCCGAAAGAACGAGGAGGCGCAGCGTCGGGTCGCAGGCGAGCAGCCACGCGCAGTAGAGGCCGACGACGGTCGACTTCCCCGCGCCGCGGAAGCACGTCAGCAGAAGCCGCGTGTCTCCCTTCTCGCGGCGCAGGTTGAGCCAGCGCGCGATCCGCCGGTGATGCGCCGGCGTGCCCTGATTGTTCAACCGGTTCCAGATCCAGAGGAAATGCGGGAACGGCGTGCGTTCGATCGCGTCAGCCGCGTCCGACCCGGTCGTCATCGTCGCTGTCCTCCTCGCCCGCGAGCGCCTCGCGCGCCTCGGCGATGAGCCGCGCCTCCTCCTCGCTCGCCTCGACAGCCTCCGGCTCCACGCCGACAAGACGCGCGAGCCGCATCAGGAGGTCGAGATGCGCAAGTGCGGCCTTGCAGGCGGCGTGGTGCGCGGCGAAGGCACGCGCGTCGCCCGCCTCCGGCTCGTCGTTCATGAAGGTGCGGTAGCTCTCGATCACGCGCGTCGCCGCCGCCTCGAGCTGGGCGCTGATCAGGGCCCGCAGCGCCTTCACGTCTTGATCACGCGGAGCCGGAGCGTGCCCGAGGGTAGGTCGATGGTGAAGGCGGAGCGGTTCCACGCCATCACCGCGACCGTGTCCGCTGCGAAGACGGTGCCGAAGAAGAGCACGTCGGCGGAGGCGACGCCGAAGCCGACCGTGACATGGTCACCGATCGCGGCGCCGGGCACCGTGACCGTCTGCACGGCGGAGGCATTGGGCACGAGCGCGGGCGGGTCCCAGCTCGTTTCGGCAACGAGCTCCCGCTTGCCGTGCGGCAGGCCGGGCAGGCCGAACAGAAGCGACGGCGCGTGGCGCGGATCGGCAGTCAGCCTCAGCCCGCGCAGCTCCGCGTTCGCCGCGCCGCGAACGACCCCGATCAGCGCCGTCGCGACCAGCGGGGAGAGCCAGATCGCCGGCAGCGCGGTTCCCGTCGCCTCGTTGAGCTCCGCCGCCGACACCCACCAGCCGCGCGCTGCGTCGTAGGTGATCGCCCCGGTCGAGAGCCGGACGAGCACGCCGGCGGCGTCGGTCAGAAGCGCGCCGGACGCATCGAAACAGAACACGACGAGGCGGACCGGATCGCCGTCCAGCGCGAGCGCGAAATTCCGGCAGGCGCCGGTTCGAACCACGAAGCCGAGGCCGCGGCCCGGGCCGAGGGTCACGCCGCGGGGCCCGAGCGTGTAGCCATCAAGGCCCGGGCGTGCGGCGGCGGCGAGTGTGGCCGGTGCGGCGGCGGTGCCGTCGATGCAGGCGAGCTGGTCGAACCCCGTCTGGGTGGCCGACCAGCGGAAGGCCGACGCGCGGAGATTGGCGATCGTCGCGACCGGCCGGCTCAGGGCGAGCGACGGGATGGCTGCCTGGCGTGAGACGACCGCCGCGCCAGCGCGCCCGGCGCCGGCGCCGTACTCGACCGCGAGGGGGCCGGGCACGGTCGCCGCGGCGACGTCGTAGAGATGGTCTTCGGCCGAGCCGGTATGGCGGGCGACGATGCTGCCCGGGCCGGAGAGGCGGATGTCGCGCGCCACAAGCGACCGGCCGTCGGTCTCGACGAGGAACGGAATGCCGGCGGCGCTGCCGGCGCCGAGCGCGAAGAAGGGCGAGTCGAACACGAGCCCGCTCGGCGCGCGGTTCGCGCCGGGAGGTGCCGAGACGCGCACGCCGAAGCGCTCGAGCGAGGGGTTGACGCTCGCGGCGACGACGAAACGGCCGCCGACGACCCGCAGGGTGGAGAGCGCGCCCGCACTGTCGCCGCTGCGGAGATCAAGCCCGATCCGGTTGTTGGCGATCCGCCCCAGCGTGAGCGTCGTGCCGGTCGCCGCTGCACTCTCCGCAAGCACCTGCACGCCGATCGTAAAGCCCGAGGCCTCCGCGATCTCGATCGAGCAGTCGCTCGGCGTGCGCAGCAGAACGCCGATGTCGTCCTCGCTCGACCAGTCGGATGGCACGGTGCGGACGACGCGTATGCCCTGCCACAGCCTGCCCTGGACCGCCCCCGGGCCGCCGCTGCCGAGCGTCAGCACGGCCGCCGGCGACGAACCCGCGTAGAGGATCCTGCCCCGCATGACGAGGCCGGCCGCCGCCGCAGGCAGCGCCACGGGGCCGGAGACGAGGAAATCACCCTCCGGGATCAGCACGATCCTGCCGCCGGTCGCGGCGGCAGCGAAGGCAGCCTCGAGCGCCGCGCGATCGTCGGTCAGGCCGTCCCCTGCCGCGCCGAAATCGCGCACCGACAGAGTCTCGGCGAGCTTTTCCGTCACGGGGCGCGGCACCGCGCCGGCGCCGGCCTGCAGGAAGGTGCCGGAGACCTCGCCGCCCCCCGTCGCCGGGTAGAGCGAGAGCACGCCCGCGCTGTCGAAGCCGATCAGCCGGTTCGCCCGCGCCGCGCGCGACGGCAGCACCGGCTCGGGCGCGGTGTCGAAAGGCGCGAAGCGGAGCGCGCGCGCGGCCTCCTCCGCCACCTGCTGCAGCGCCGCCGCCTGGACGTCGAGCTCGTCGTTCAGCACCGCGGCGCGCAGCTCGCCATTTTCCTGGAAGTCGGTCACGCGCCCAAGCGTGAGCAGGCGCCGGAGCGTGACCACGGTGCCCGCCGGAGGGGGCATGTCGAACACGACCGTTCCGCCCCCGGACCGTCCCGCGCCTGTGACGGAGAAGCCCTCGTAGAGCCGCTCCTCGCCCAGATAGACCGCGATGTCCGAGGGCCGGAAGATCGGGAAGGGATAAGTGAAGACCGTGTCCGTTCCGCTCGCGAGATACTGGATCCGCGGGGACACGGCGCCGATCGTGATGTGGTCGCCCATCGTGGCGCTCTCCTTCCGGGTCGGGTCGCGTCAGTAGCTGAGCAGGCTTCGGATCGACTGGCCGAGGCTCGAGGCCAGCGTCGCGCCCGCGCGCACGAAGGGCAGGAAGCTGCCGCTGTCGTCGAGCAGCGAGCTTCTCCTGGCGGAGAGGCGGAGGCGGAGCTGCGTGGCATCGGCGTCGTCCCGTGCGCGTGCCTCCTGCTCGAGGCCCGAGACGAGCGCCGCCGCCGAGCCTTCGCCGGAGGCGAGCCCGCCGGCGGCGAGGCGTGCGCGGGCGGAGGCGACGGTTCGGGCGAGCGCCTCGCGGCGCTGCCGCTGCGCCTCCTCGGCCTGGGCCTGGAGCTGGGCATTGCGCAGCGCCTGGGCCTGGGCCTGCGCCTGGGCCTGGGCGGCGGCCTGGCGGCTCTGCGCCTGCGCCGCGGCGAGGCCGGCGATGCCGGAGACGAGCGAGGCGAGCGGTGCGATCTGTGCCATCAGTCGTTCACCCTGATCTCTGTGGTGACGGAAAGCAGCGTCAGCGGCAGAGGCGCGTCGCCCTCGATACGCCACAGCGGCCGGGTGGCGTCGCGTCGCCAGCCGATCGCGCGCAGCGTCCTGTCGCCGGTGAAAGGCTGCGGGCCGCGGTCAAGCAGGGCCGTGCCCAGGCGACGGAAGGGCACGGGCCTGAGCCCGGCGCCGAGGTCGACCGAAAGCGCCGCGGTCTCGAGAAGCCGGAACGTCACCGAGACGAGCCGCACGGGGCCCGAGCGCGCGCCGAACTGGGAGGCGAGCTCCGGCGGAAGCGGCTCGATCAGATGCGCAAACCCAAGCCCCGCTTGGGCGTCGCGCGCCGGCGGGTCGAGCGGCACCGCCCCGCCCACGACCACCGCCTCGCCGCGCGGCGCGCCGTCGGCCACCACCTCGACCCTGCGGCCTTCGAGATGGTCGAGCCCCGTGAGGGCGGTGGCCGCGGCGGCGGTGACGCGGCGCACGCCGGCATCGACCGAGAGGGTGGGGTCGAGCCGCTCGAGACGCTGCGTGCCGTCGCGTTCGACGATGAAGTAGACCGCACCCTCGACCTCGGCGACGGAGCGGAACGCGCCATCCGTCTCCTGGCGGCTCCAGGCGGTGACCTGCTCGGCGCGGTAGAGGGTCAGCGTCGCGAGCCAGCCCTCAGCCATGACGATGTGCAAGAGGCGCCCCACCTGGTCGTAGGCCATCGAGACCGGCCGGTCGACGAGATGGCGCGCCACCACCGCGAGGTCGGAGGACTGGTAGGCCTGCTCGACATCGGCGAAGGCGAACTCGTGCACGCTGCGGCCGCTGCGCGAGACGAAGATCGTCGCCCCGTCGACGTCCACCGGCGGCACGAGCCGGTCAACAGGGGACCCGATCCGGGTCTGGCGGTTGAGCTGGATGTTGCCTGGGGTCAGCGGGTCGCCGCTGACCATCCATTCCGCTCCCGAGGTGAACACCTGGAGGTGGCGGCCTGAGAACACGGCGCGGATCGCGTTCACCTGGTCGGAGACGAGAGCGAACTCGATCGCCTCGTCGTCGAGGCCGGTGCCGAGGTCGAAGTTGAAGAGGTCCCCCGTACGGCTGAGCCAGAGCCGGTTCGGCAGGTCGCGCGAGCCGCCGATCACCAGCCGGTCCTGGTGGAAGCAGAGTGTGGCGGGCCAGCCGCGCGCCGGCGAGAACGCCGCCTCGTCCCAGTCCTTGGTCGCCGCCGTGCCCGCGAGCGTCTCGAGCACGGTCGCGGTGGCGACCGTAGGCGAGCTGACGCCGGCGATCCGGACGCGCTTCTTGCCGATCCGGAACTCGGCGCCGGCGTGTTCGGGCACGAAGGTCGGGGCGGAGGCGGTGAGCGTGACCGTGCCCGCGGTGCCGCTTGCGGCGAGCGTCACCTCTTCGTCGCCGAACCGGAAGAAGGGCAGGGCGACGAAGCGCCACGGCGCGAGCGAGAAGGTCTCGCCCGGGCCGCGCGTCAGGCGCTGCGGCGGCTCGTCCGGGTGGGCGATCAGCATCGTGTCGGCGCTCTGGGTCCAGGCGAGCTGCGGCAGCTGCGCCTGCGCCCAGGGGGTTGCGAGCCGGGCGAGTTCCGTCTCGCCGCGGAAGACGATCAGCAACCGGTCGAGGAAGGCGAGGAGATAGGTCTGCTCGGTGTTGAACTCGAAGGCGGCGAGCCTTCCGGGCCCGGGCAGGACGGTGATGTGGCGCAGGCCTGGGCGGCGGCGCACGCCGCCTGTGGGCAGGATGAACACGTTGCGCAGCCGGCGGGCGCCGTTCTCGTAGGCACGCAGGTCGGGGCGTCCGAGCAGCTCGTCGGCAAGCTCGCCGGCGGCGAAGCTCGTCTTGAGGCGGCGGATCGAGGCCATGGTCCGGTCAGCCGCGGGCGGCGATCAGCGAGAAGTCCTGGAAGGCGGGCGGCGTGTCCTGCTGGCTGTCGGTCAGCCGTGCCGCGCGCAGCTCCTCTGCGGCGAGGCGGAACAGGAGCTCGGCGCGCGAGGTGTTCTCGGTCAGCGGGATGCAGAACTCGGCGGCGAGGCGGGCGATCAGCGCGCTGTCGAAGAAGGGCGGGAACGTCGCCTCGGCCGGGCGGAAGATGTAGGTGAGCACGATCTCGGGGGCGTCGGCGTGCAGCCGGTTCTCGGCGATCCGGTAGGCGACGCCGCGCCCCTGGCCGCCGGTTCCGGCCGAGAGGGCGCGCAGGAAATCTGCCGGAAGCTGGAAGGCGTGGGCGAAGTCGGCCGCGGGCGGGGCGGCGAGGCGCGCGAGCTTCAGCTGCGCGGTGGCGAAGCTCCAGGGGAAGGCCGAGAGCAGCGCGTCGCGCACCGAGGGGTAGAGGTTCGCCGCCACCTCGGCTTCGGCGGTGCCGTCGTCGAAGCTCGAGAGGGTCGAGGCGCCGATCTTGAGCAGAGCGCGCGAGCAGAGGGCGATCGCCGAGAGCGCCATGGCCGAGTGTCCTTCGGAGAGGGAACCGGAACGGGAGAGTTCCCCCTCCGCCTCGCGGCGGAGGGGGAGGGAGGCTCACGCCTCGCGGCAGCGCAGCCGGACGATGCCGTCCGGGTCGATCAGGGTCGCGCCCTGGCTCATCATGTTGTTGACGAACCAGGCGGCGCGCTCGCCGTGCCAGGTGATGTCGGTCTGCACCTCCGCGCCCACCGCATGGCCGATGGCGGTGCGGTGGTACCAGTAGCAGAAGCGGAGATTGCCCTGGCGGGTGAGCCCGCTGTGCGGGATCCAGAGCGTGCCGAGCCAGCGCTTGGCCTGGGTGCCCTTCCAGGGCAGCTCGTCAGGCCCGACGTAGTCGGCATTGGCGAACTCCTGGATGTTGAGCAGCTCCGACCACTGCTTCCAGCCGACGACGGCGAAGCGCTGCCCGTCATCGGGAACGTCGGCGGCGCCGAGCATCTCGAAGGCGAGCAGGATCTTGGCCTTGGTGAGCCCGTCGTCGTCGGTGGTGCCGGGGGCGGTGCCGGTCGCCTCCCGGGTGGCGCCGTTCATCGCCGCGATGATCAGGTCGTCGGTCTTGCGGCCGAGCGCATAGGCGCCGGCGTTCGCCGTCACCTGCCGCTCGTCGTGGTTGATCTTGAGCTCATCGAGCTTGTCGACCCAGTCGCCGGCGTAATAGTCGGCGAGGAAGCACTCGACCGGCGTGTGGTCGACATTCATCACCGGCACCGCGCCGTGCCGCGCCTTCGTGCCGGCGATTCCCTTGCCGACCTTCTGGAACACGGTGGACGCGCCCTTCACGCCGGTCTTCGACCGCACGGTGGGGCGGAGCTTCGAGCCGAGGCGCTGATAGGCCTCGTGCACCTCCGTCTGGAACTGCTTGACGAAGGACTGTTCGATCGAGGTGGCCACGATCGGGGATCCTCATCCTTGGGGTTGCGTTCTGGGGTCGTGGCGGCGGGCGGGTTGTCCGTTCCCTCGCGCGGGAGGGGGGCCTCGCTCGCGGCCGTGCCCGCGGGCCGCGACGGTTCTGCCGGCGCGGTTGGCCGAAGGCGGAAGGGGTGCGGGGCGAGCCGTGCCGTGGGGCAGAGGACGGCGCGGCTCAAGCCCCGCTCAGGCCCGCGCCGCGTGCGGCCACGGGCCGTGTCGACCTCGCGGCGGCTCAGGCCTCGCCGGGGAAGAGCCGTCGGAACCCCTCCGTCACGCGGGCGACGAAGTCGGGGTCGCGTTTGCGCCAGTAGCGCGGGTCGCGCATCATCTGGCGCAGCTCCTCCTCGGTGACCGTGTCCTCGGCCTCGCTCTTTGCGATCAGTGTCGGCTCGCCCTTCTCCATCATCGCCTTGAGCGCGAGCACGCCCGAGGCGGTGGAGGAGAGGGCCTCGAACACGGCAGGCGGCAGGTTGGCGCGCCCCCAGGCCGAGAGCTGCTTCGCGGCGCGCTGCCAGCGCTCCTCGCCGCCGAAATGCGCCCGCAGCTTGTCGAGCTCGCGCTCGGCCTCGAACATCTGCGCCGCTTCGGCGATCAGGGGCAGGAGCCGCTCGGCGGCGAGGTCGTAGACGAGCTGCACCTGAGCGGGCGTGAACCCCGCCTTGTGCAGCCGCGCGTTGACCTCGGGATCGGAGGTGACGAGCGGGTGGCGCGGCTCGATCCGGTAGGCGTCGGGCGTGTCCGGAACGCCGATGGCGCGGAAGAAGCGGAACCGTTCTTCCTCGTCGGCATCGTCCCCCGGAACGGTGACCATGCGCGAGAGCTTGCGCTCGAGCTCGCGGTAGGACTTGAGCAGCGCTTCGAGGCGGATCTCGCCGGCAGCCTCGTCCCAGAACTTCTCCGGAACGTCCGCCGGCCGGCTGCCCTTCGGCTTCGGTGCGGCGTCGTCCTCGAGCGTGATCTCAAGCAGGTTGTCGGGCATGTCGTGCTCTCCGGTGCAGGGTCGCTTCGGTGTCAGGGGGCGAGGGGGTCGGCGGCGAGCGCCGCCGCTTCGTCGGCGCTGATCACGAGGTCCGCCGGCACGCCGAGCAGCCGGGCGAGCCAGCGTGAGGCGGCGGCGGCGTCGGCGGTGTGCGCGGCGTCGGGCCCGAGAGCCCGCACCACCTCGAGCCACATCAGCACGCCTTGGGCGTCGGCGCGGGCCTGCGCCTGGGCGATCGGGGATCGCATCACGAGCACCGCCGCCTGGCCGTCGAGCGCCACGGGCGGAACGATCCCCCGCCGGCGCAGAACCGCAAGGCAGCGCGCGAGCAGCGGCTGCAGGAGCTCCGCCTGCAGGCGCCCGAAGGTTGCGCCGAGGATGCGCACCATCTCGGCCGAGCGCTCGAGCACCTCGGTCGCCGTCATCCGCGCTCCCTGGACGGGGCCGAGCCGGTCGGCGAGCAGGGCGTGGCGTATGCGCGCGCGCAGATCGTCGAGCACGAGCTGGCTGACGTCGAACCGGCCCGGGGCGGCGAGCGGCGTCAGCCCCGAGGAGCCGACGGCCTTCGGGATGATCGCCCCCGGAACGAGGCGGATGTTGGCCGGGTTCAGCACGCCGTCGTCGTCGGCCTGCCAGATCCCGGTCACCGCGATCGAGGCGTTCTTGAGCACGAGCTCCACCACCTTGTTGGCGGTTCGGATGTCGGGCAGCGCCTTCATCACCGGGCTTCGGCCGTAGGTCTCGCCCGGCGCCTTCATCCAGCGGAAAGCGATGAAGGGAGAGGTGGCGAAGCGTCCCTCGGCGAGGACCACCGGCGCCTCGCCGTCGGCGGCGAGGATGGCGGCGTAGTCGTAGCCGCGCGTCGAGGGGATGACGGCCTCGACGACCCGGTGCCGCCGCGGCTCGTCGCCCGGCGCCTCGGCAAGCCCGCGCGGCAGTGCTACGCCGCCGAAACGGCCGAGGATCTCGGCAAGGGTCAGCGACGAGGTTCGGAACACCGTGTCGAGACGGTGCTCGGGGCCTTCCTCGAGCGCCACCTCGGCGAGCGGCACGGCGGCGAAGCGAAGCGCCGAGGGCTCGCCCGGGGCGGCCTCCTCGACGGCGAGGCAGGCGGTGCCGGCGACCACGAGGTCGAGGAAGCACTGGTGCATTTCGACCGTGAAGTTCGAGCGCGCGAGTTCCCCGTGCAGCGCCTCGGCGGCGTGCTCGAGCATCGCCGCCTCCTTCCCCGCCGGGTCGGCCTTGCCGTTCGCCGTGCCGCGTCCGGGGGTGAAGCCGAACCAGCGCGTCCAGGGCGGCGTCAGCTCGGCGAGAAGCGAGGCGGCGAGCTGCTCGGCGGCATCGGCGGCCGTGCCGTCATAGAGGGTGGGCGTGGCGTCGGTGGCGCGGCCGGGAAGGGCGAGGTCGTAGCACTCCTTCCAGGTGGCCTCCCAAGGCCTGCGTCGCGCGAGGGCGCGGCCGTGCCGGGCGAGCAGAGCCTCCGGGTCGAGCCCGGGCGCAGCGCCCGGGGGTCGGCCCTGTCGTGCGGTGGTGCTCATTCGCCGAGCAGCGACTTGCGTTCGACCGCGGGGAGGTTCTCGACCAGAACGCCGCGATAGGAGGTCACGACCGTCCCGGCGAGGCCGCGGCGGCGGCGCTCGAGCGCCTTGAGCCGCGCGGCGCGCGCCGCCTCTTCCGGGTCCTCCTTCGGCGGCGGGGCGACGGGCGGGGGCTCGGGCGGTGGCGGCGGCTTCGGTGCGGAAAACAGGCCACCCATGGGCACTCTCCTCGCGATCGCGGACGGCGGAACGGGCACGCGCGGTGCCGGACCTCCCCGGCCCGGAAAAGGCGACGGCCCGGTGCGAGCGCACCGGGCCGTCAAGTCAGGGAGGGGAGGATGGAGCCTCGAGGCGCACTGCGCCCCTTGGCGGAAGCGGTTCTAGCCCGGGTTCGCCGGACCCGTCAAGGTATTTTTTCCTACAAGCGGCTTTCCGTTCATCTCCCTGCTCAACGTACGGTAGAGGGCGTAGGGGGAGAACAGGAATCGGTGCCGCTTCCCGAGCAGCGCGAGGCAGGCGGTCACGCAGGTCGCGGGCAGGAGCGGCGGGAGCCAGGAGCGCCGCGGCGGGGCGGGCGTGAACGGCCCGAGCACACGGAACCCGGCGCGGCGCCAGAACCCGGGCAGGTCGAAGCTTCGCGGCGCGGCGAGGCGTTGCACGACGAGCCGTCCCGAGAGGGGATCGACCAGCGTCCAGCCCTCGGCGTCGGCAAGTGCTGCGAAGCAGTGGCGGAAGCCCGGCCGGAACAGCCTCAGCCACGCCATCTCCGCCCGGCCGGCGAAGGCGATCCAGACCTCCTCTGTCGCGCGTCCGCGCGAGCGCGCGCGGCGATCCTCGCCTCTCACGCCACGATCCCCTTGAGGCGGAGCGGCCAGTCCAGCCGGTCAAGCGCCTCGCGCCAGAGGCGCCAGGCGCTCCGGTCGGCCGGGTGGCGCGGGTCGGGCGGCACCTGGCGCTCGCCATACATCTTGAGGATCCGCACGTGAACGAGGTCGATCCGGCGCTGGCGATACAGCCGGTCGAGGCAGCGGACCACGTCATCGGGTTCGCACGGTCGCGGCTTGACTCCGAGGCCGGCGACGATCCGGGCGCCGGCGGCGCGGGCGGACAGCCCGGCCATGGTCCAGAACCAGGCCTCCTCGGCGCTAGCGAAGGGAACGACATCGCTGATGTCGGTCAGCACCGGGGCATGGCGACGATGCGACGCAAGCGACATGGGGCGGTCTCCAGGAGGGCGCGCGCCGGGAGGAGGCGGACACGCCGGGGTTGAGAACAGAACGGGAACATATTCCCTCATGCGCGCCGCAACCGCAAGCGGAAAACGGACGATGTTCCTAATGAAATCGCCGAGAAGTCCTAGGATAGTGTCCCTACCATGCGGCACGAGGATATCTGGCGCGCGATCGACGCGCTCGCCGCCGAGCATGGCCTGACCCCCTCAGGCCTCGCCCGGAAGGCAGGGCTCGACCCCACCACCTTCAACCGCTCGAAGCGGGTCACGGGGGCGGGCAAGCCGCGCTGGCCCTCGACCGAGAGCGTGGCCAAGGTGCTCGATGCCGTCGGCGCTCCGCTCGAGCGCCTGACCGAGCTGATCACCGGCAACCCGGCCGCCCCGCGCCGCGCCGCCGCCGCCGCGCCACGGCGCATCCCGCTGATCGGCTTCGCCCAGGCCGGAGCGGAAGGCTATTTCGACGACGCTGGCTACCCGGTCGGCGGGGCCTGGGACGAGATCGAGCTTCCCGCGATCGCCGACCCGCACGCCTATGCGCTCGAGATCTCGGGCGACTCGATGGAGCCGGTCTACCGTGATGGGGACATCGTCATCGTCTCGCCCGCGGCGCCGACCCGGCGGGGCGATCGCGTCTGCGTCCGCACGACCGACGGCGAGGTCATGGCCAAGGAACTCGTCCGTCGCTCCGCCCGGCGGATCGAGCTCGCCTCGCTGAACCCGGCCTTCCCGGGCCGAAGCTTCGACATCGACGAGATCTCCTGGATCGCCCGGATCATCTGGGCGAGCCAGTAGCCCCGTCCGGACCGGCTCACCCGACCGGCGCAGGCTCCGCCCGCCCGCCGCGTGCCAGAGCCGGTACAAGCCGAAGGAGGCGGAGCAGGTCCCGCTCCGCCTTGCACACCATGTAGTGCTCGGCCGGCGGCGTGTCCCCCTCCGTCTCCTCGGCGAGACGATCCGACTCCGTCAGCGGAAAGGCGGTGAGCCCGATGTCACCATAGACGCGGAGGAGCTCCGGCCCGACCCGCCAGAAGGCGGGGTCGACCCCCTCCTGGTCGCACAGATCGCGGAAGCGCCAGATCGCGGAGATCCGATCGTGCTCGTCGCCCGCCGGGTCGCCGAGGCCGAGCCAGATCCCGGGAAGCTTGCGGAAGGCGATCGCCGCCTTGCCGGCCTCGCCGAACACCACCCCGTCCGCCTCGCGCGCCACAGGCGCGGCATGGCCGAGCGCGGCAAGCCGCGCCCGCGTGGCAGGATCAAGCGGGCGGACCTCGATTCGCGCCGGCCGCAACAGACGCCACAGGGCGAACACGAGCAGCGCCACGCCGAGCCCGATCGTGGCGCGCAGCGACCAGGGCGTGTCGGCGGCGAGCACCACCGACAACCAGGTCTCGTCGCTCCGGTCGCGGCGGAGATGGGCGAACAGCGCGAGCGTGATCGCGCACGCCGCGAGCGAGGCCACGGCGGCGAGCCAGCTCGCCGTGAAGGGCTCGCGGACGAGACGTGTGTCGCGATAGAAGCTGCGCCGGAACGGCGCCACGGCTGCGGCGATGCCGACGAGCAGGAGCGGTGCGACAAGCCCGTGCCCCTTTGCCGCCGCCGTCGTCGCCCCGAGCAGAAGCAGCGCGAGCACCGTCGCCCAGGCGATCGTGACGCGTCGCCACAGCCCCCAAGCGACCACGAGCAGCCCCGCACCGATCACGCTCGCGGCGAAGTGCGACAGCTGCACGAGCGGCGCGGCCGGCTCGGCGAGCCCGCGCGCGGCGAGCGCCACCGTCGCCTCAACAGGTGGCAGCGAGCCGAGGAAGAGCATCATCAGCCCCGCAAGCGTCACGGCGGCCGCGAGCACGGGCACGACGAAGGGCTCGCCCCAGCGCGAGGCCTGCACAAGCGCCCGCGACACCGCAACGCGTCGGATCAGGACCTCGTTCGCCGCGAACAGCCCGCCCGCGAGGAACAGCGGCAGGATGTGGTAGAGCAGCCGGAAGACGAGCAGGGCGCCGACGATGGTCGCGGCATCGAGATGGGGCGCAAGCCCGACGAGCATCGTGCCGTCGAACACGCCGATCCCGCCCGGCACATGGCTCGCCATCGCCGCGGTGTAGGCGGTGACATAGACCGCGAGGAAGACGAGGAAGGTGAGGCCGGGCGCGTCCGGCAGGAGCACGTAGAAGATCCCCGCCGTCAGCGCGACATCGACGGTCGCGAGCAGAACCTGTGCGGCCGCCATGCGCGGCCCGGGCAGGGGAATGGCGGTTCGGAAGAGAACGATCGGCTCACGGCGGACGAGCCCCACGAGCGCATAGCCGAGCACGAGGCCGAGCATGACGAGGCCGACCGCCGCCATCACCGGTGTCGGCACCCACCCTCCGAAGCCCGGGATGGCGTGCGGCACGGCAAGCAGCACGAGTCCGCCCAAGGTGAGCCCGCCGAGCACGAAGGTGAGGCTCGTGAACGCGACCACACCCGCGATCTGCAACGGTGACATGCCCCAGAGCACATAGAGACGGTAGCGGATCGCTGCGCCCGAGAGCGTGGCGAAGCCGATGTTGTGCGCGAGCGCGTAGGCCGTGAACGAGGCGAAGGCGATCCGGCCATAGGGGAGCGGATGGCCGACGAAGCGCGTCCCCAGCGTGTCGTAGGCGGTCAGAACGAGATAGGCGACCACCGTGAGCGCGAAGGCGAGGAGGATCGACGGCTCAGGAATCGCGTCCATCGCCGCGAGCACGTCGGCGAGCCTGAGCGCGGCGAGCTCGCGCTGCACCACCCAGAGCGCGCCGACGACGAGCGCGACCCCGAGCGCCGCGGGAAGATGGCGCGCAAGCGACCGGACGCGGCTCATCCTCCCTCCGCCACGCGCCGGGGAGCCGCGGCGCTCAGGCAGCGCCCGGGCGGGCGCGGGCCAGCGCGCCGCGGATCAGCGCCACCGTCTCGGCCACGCCGTAGAGCGCCACGAACCCGCCGAAGCGCGGCCCCTCCTCCTGGCCGAGCAGGACCTGGTAGAGAGCGCCGAACCAGTCGCGCAGGCGTTCCTTGGGATAGTGGCGTTTGCCGGCCTCGAACACCGCGTCCTGAAGCGCCGACGCATCCGCGCCGGGCGGCATGGCCGCGAGCAGCTCGGCGAGATCGGCAAGCGCCGCCGCCTCCGTCGCGTCGGGGTCGCGAAACCGTTTCGCCGGCCGGACGAAATCGCGATAGTAAGCGACCGCCCGCTCGACGAGCACGGCGAGCATCGGCATCGCCTCCGGAGAGGCGTCCGGGCGGTAGCGCCGGATGAAGCCCCACATGATCTCCGGCGTTTCGGCGTTCACCACCGAGGCGAGGTTGAGCAGCATCGTGTAGGAGAGCGGGCTTCCACCGTTGTCGGGGATGCGCCCGCCATGGATGTGCCAGGCGGGGTTCGCTGCCACCGCCGGCTCGGTCTCGGTGCGTGCGCGCTCGAGATTGGCGAGATACTCGTCCACCGAACGCGGGATCGCGTCGAAATAGAGGCGCTTCGCGGCGTGCGGCTTGTTGTACATGAACTGGGCGAGGCTCTCGGGCGGGGCATAGGCGAGCCACTCTTCGACCGACAGCCCGTTGCCCTTCGATTTCGAGATCTTCTCCCCCTTCTCGTCGAGGAAGAGCTCGTAGGTGAAGCTCTCCGGCGGCTCGGCCCCGAGGATCCGGCAGATCCGCGAGGACAGACGCACGCTGTCGATCAGGTCCTTGCCCGACATCTCGTAGTCCACGCCGAGCGCGAACCAGCGCATCGCCCAGTCGCACTTCCACTGCAGCTTGCAGTGCCCGCCCGTCACCGGCGTCTCGACGAGCCGCCCCGTCTCCTCGTCGCGCCAGACGATCGTTGCGGCATCGAGCTTCCGCTCGAGCACCGGCACCTGCATCACCCGCCCGGTGCGCGGGCAGATCGGCAGAAACGGCGAATAGGTGGCGCGACGCTCTGGGCCGAGTGTGGGCAGGATCACCGCCATCACCTCGTCGTAGCGCTCGAGCACGCGCTTGAGCGCCGCGTCGAACCGGCCGGATCGGTAGTAGGCGGTGGAGGAGGCGAACTCGTACTCGAAGCCGAACTGGTCGAGAAAGGCGCGCAGCCGGGCGTTGTTGTGCTCGCCGAAGCTCGGATGGGTGCCGAAGGGGTCGGGCACGGCGGTAAGCGGGCGGCCGAGATGCTGCGCGAGCATCTCGCGGTTCGGCACGTTGTCGGGCACCTTCCGGAGCCCGTCCATGTCGTCGCTGAAGGCGAGCAGGCGTGTCGGAATGGAGGAGAGCCGGTGGAAGGCGTTGCGCACCATGGTGGTGCGGACAACCTCGCCAAAGGTGCCAATGTGCGGCAGGCCGGAGGGGCCGTAGCCGGTCTCGAACAGCGCCTCCGCCTTCGGGCGCGCGGCGAGACGGTCAGCCACGCGGGCGGCCTCCTCGAAGGGCCAGGCGCGGATGGCGCGCCAGTCATGGGCATTCGGGGCGGGGTGCGTCATCGTCGCAACCTAGGAACGGCCCCGATGGGGGTCAACATGAGCGGTGCGGGCCGGGGCGCCCGGGACGCAGCGTGAGCGGCGCCGCGCCACGGATCGTGCTGCCCGAGGGGCCGGCCGTCGTGGCCTCGTTCGGCCGTGCCGCCGTGCTCTGGCCCGAGGGCGAGATCGAGACGCTGCCTCTCGAGGCGGCGCAGGCGCGGCTTCGGGCCTCCTCCCCGCCGCTTGTGTGCCACGCCCCGGCGACGGCGCGGCGCCTCGGCCTTGCCGCTCTCGCCGCCGCCGACGTGCTCGAGCTCTGGGCCTTTGTCCGCCCTGCCGAGCCAGTGGTGCCGACGCCGCGCGGGCTCGCGGAGACGCTCGGCCTCGCGCCGCCGCGCACGCTCGAGGACGCCGCCGCGTCTCTGCCCGCGATCGCAACCATGCTTCTGCGCCTTGCGGCTGCCGCCCGCGCCGCGCCGGCGAATCGCGATGCACCCGCGCTCGCGGCGCTGATGGGGGCGGCGGGCTGGCCCTGGGCGGCGCCGCTGCTCGCCGCTCTCGGCGCGCCGCACGCGACGGGTGGGACCTCGGCGCTCAGGGTGTGGGAGGCGCTCCCGGAATGGGAGGAGACGGCACGCCCGCCACCGCCTTCGAGCTTTCCCGTCCTGCCGGCCGAGGCGCGGGCGCGCCTCGCCGCCCTGCTCGGCGAAGCGGCCGAGGACCGGCCCGGCCAGAGCGACTTCGCCTCCGCCGCGACAGAGGCCTTCGCCCCACGCGACACCCCAGGCGTGCCGCGCGTCGTGCTGGCCGAAGCCGGAACGGGAACGGGCAAGACAGCTGCCTACATCGCGCCCGCGAGCCTCTGGGCCGAGCGCAACGGCGCCCCCGTGTGGCTCTCCACCTACACCCGAAACCTGCAGCGCCAGATCGACGCCGAATGCGCCCGCCTCTGGCCCGACGAGGCCGAGCGTCGACGCCATGTCGCGATCCGAAAGGGGCGGGAAAACTACCTCTGCCTGCTCAATTTCGAGGAGGCGGTGGCCTCTGCGGGTCGCGGCGCGGCGGCGATGATCGCGCTCGGGCTGATGGCGCGCTGGGTGCGCGCGACCCGGCACGGCGACCTGCAGGGGGGTGACCTGCCGGGCTGGATCCCTGAGCTTCTCGGTCCGAGCCAGACCCTCGCCCTTTCTGACCGGCGCGGCGAGTGCATCCACTCGGCCTGCGCGCACTGGCGCCGCTGTTTCATCGAGCGCGGCATCCGTGCCGCGCGGCACGCGACCCTCGTGGTCGCGAACCACGCGCTCGTGATGGTGCAGGCCGCCTGGGGCGCGCCCGACGCGGGCGGGCTGCCGCTACGCTACGTGTTCGACGAGGGCCACCACCTGTTCGACGCGGCCGACAGCGTGTTCGCCGCTGCTCTCTCCGGCTCCGAGACCGCGGAGCTGCGACGCTGGCTTCGCGGCAACGAGGGCGGGCGCGGGCGCGCCCGGGGCTTGCGCCGCCGCGCCGAAGACCTCGTCGCCGACCATCCCGAGCTTGCGCGCGCGCTCGAGGCCGCGCTCGAGGCCGCACGCGCCTTGCCCGCGCCCGGGTGGCTCGCGCGCCTTGCCGAGCCCCCGCGCCCGGAACTCGCCGGGCTTGCTCCGGGCGAGGACAACCCGGCGGAGGCCTTCCTGCGGCTCGTGCGTCGGCAGGTGCTCGCGCGCCGCACGCGCGACGATCAGGGCGGTGTGATCGAGGCCGAGGTCCTGCCGATGGTCGAGGGGCTCCCCGACGCCGCCCGACGGCTCGAGCGGGCTCTTGGGCGGATCGCGGCGCCGCTCGAGAGGTTGCGCGAGGGCCTCGCCGCACGGCTCGACGACGAGGCGGAGAGCCTTGACAGCGGCGAGCGTCAGAGGATCGAGAGCCTCTGCCGGTCGCTTGCCCGGCGCGCGCTCGACCCGCTCGCCGCCTGGCGCGGCATGCTCAACGCCGTCTCTGCCGGCACCGCCGAGGCCGGCCGTCCCGGGGAACGCTTCGTCGACTGGTTCGAGATCGTCCAGCGCGGCGGGCACGAGGCCGATGTCGGGATGCGCCGGCACTGGGTCGACCCCACCGTTCCCTTCGTCCGCGTCGTCGCCGAACCGGCGCACGGGGTGCTCATCACCTCGGCCACGCTTCGGGACACGGGGGCGGAGACGGAGGAGGGGCGCTGGCAGGCGGCGGAGGAGGCGACGGGTGCGCTGCACCTGCTCGCGCCGCCGCTTCGCGTCGCGGTTCCCTCTCCCTTCGACTATGCCCGGGCGACGCGCGCCTTCGTCGTCACCGATGTGCGGCGCGACGACCCCGACCAGGTGGCCGCCGCCTACCGCTCCCTCTTCCTCGCCTCCGGTGGCGGCGCCCTGGGCCTCTTCACCGCCATCGCCCGGTTGCGCGAGGTGCATCGCCGGATCGCGCCGGCGCTCGAGGCGGCGGGGATCGATCTCCTCGCCCAGCACGTCGATGCCATGGACACGGCCACTCTCGTCGAGGTGTTCCGCGCCGAGGAGGATGCCTGCCTCTTGGGGACGGACGCGCTGCGCGACGGGGTTGATGTTCCGGGCCGGGCGCTGAGGCTGATCGTGTTCGACCGCCTGCCCTGGCCGCGCCCGACCATCCTGCACCGCGCCCGACGCGCCCGGTTCGGCGGCGCGACCCCGTCGGCGATCGACGACAGGATCGCGCGCGCCCGGCTGCGCCAGGCCTTCGGCCGGCTGATCCGGTCGGAGACCGACCGCGGCTGTTTCGTGCTGCTCGACAGCCGCGCCCCGTCGCGGATCCTCTCCGTTCTTCCCGAGGGTGTGACGGTCCGCCGCGTCGGCCTTGCCGAGGCGGTGGCGGAGGTGCGGGCCTTTCTCAGCGCGGGTTGACGGCGCCGCACGCCCGGCGCCATGTGCACGCGGCCAAGTGGAGGAGGATCGCCGATGCCGGAGACGGAGACCCTGGAGTCGCTGACGCCGCACGAGGCGCTCGTCTTCGCCATGGTGCTCGTCTCCGCCGCCGACCGGACGATGACCGACCGCGAGCTCAAGACGATCGGCCGGATCGTCACCGCGATGCCGGCCTTCGTCGGCTTCGACCACGGCTCGCTCTCGCAGGTGGCGGAGCGCTGCGTGGCGGTTCTGCAGCGGGCGGACGGGCTCGAGCGTGCCTTCGCCCTGATCAGCGCCGCCCTGACACCGTCGCTGTGCGAAACCGCCTATGCCTTCGCCTGCGACGTCGTGGCGGCGGACGGGCGCGCCTCGCAGGAGGAGCTGCGGGTGCTCGAGCTGATGCGCCACCGGCTCGACATCGAGCGGCTCGTCGCCGCCGCGATCGAACGCGGCGCGCGCGCGCGGCACGCACGCCTCGGCTGACGCGGGCGCTTGCGGCGAGCCCGGAAGCCGGGCGAAGCTCGCGGGCGGAGAGCGGAGGGGAGCGGCGTGGAGAAGAAGGCGCAGATCAACTTCTGGTACGTCCTCGCCGCCCTGATCGCCATGGTGGCGATCCAGGACCTCCTGGTCGCCGTGCGGCAGACCGAGACGATCCCCTATTCTGAATTCAAGAAGCTGGTCGCCGAGGGCAAGGTGGCGGAGGCGCAGGTTGGGCCCACGACCATCACGGGGCGCTTGCGCGAGCCGATCGACGGCAAGCCCTTCTTCGTCACCCAGCGCGTCGACGAGAGCCTCGCCGACGATC
>Ga0308411_10000066_pt1 | contig 56068 bp, 50 predicted proteins | sample HotsprottomLayer_2_FD_203530 | JGI IMG/M metagenome (GOLD analysis project Ga0308411, IMG submission 203530) | Hot spring phototrophic mat microbial communities from Octopus Spring, Yellowstone National Park, Wyoming, United States -... | ecosystem: Environmental > Aquatic > Thermal springs >... | reverse complement strand
AAGTGAAAATTCTTTTTTATGCATTATTTTTTAAATCAAAAAATATCTTTGACTGAAAAATAGAAATTTAAAAAAAAGAGAGACTGACTCAATTTTGAGTCAGCCTCACTAAACAATATAAATTTTGCTAACTATTTTCTTCTTTTTTGCTTTTTCTTTTTTTTTTGGTTTAAATCGAACTGCGGCTTGAGCAGCAGCTAATCGAGCAATTGGTACACGAAATGGAGAGCAACTTACATAATCAAGTCCTATTAAATGACAGAATTCAATTGAATTAGGTTCGCCTCCGTGTTCGCCACAGATTCCAAGTTTTAAGTTTTTACGTGTTTTTCTTCCTTTTTCGCAAGCGATTTTCATAAGTTCTCCAACGCTATCGCGGTCTATTTGCTGGAAAGGATCAACTGGTAAAATTTTCTTGTCTAAATATTCGGGCAAGAATGAACCTATATCATCTCGCGAAAAACCATAAGTCATTTGAGTTAAATCGTTTGTACCAAAAGAGAAAAATTCGGCAAATTGTGCTATTTTATCGGCTGTTAAAGCTGCACGCGGAATTTCAATCATAGTACCTGTGAGGTGAGGTATTTCTTTTAAGTTAAATTTTTCACATACTTCTTTGTAAACTTTTTGTATAATTTCGTATTGATGTTGTAATTCTGTATATACAGATGTTACAGGTATCATAATTTCGGGGAATGGCTTTTTATTATCTTTAATAAGTTCAGCTGAGGCTTCAAAAATAGCACGGACTTGCATTTCAGTTATTTCGGGGTAAGTTATTCCTAATCTAACTCCTCTGTGTCCCATCATAGGGTTGTTTTCGTGAAGTAAATCGGCACGCTTGTTAAATTCTTCTGCATCAATATTTAAACTTTCTGCTAATTTTTCTCTTTCTTCTTTACTCTGGGGGACGAATTCGTGTAATGGCGGATCTAATGTTCTAAATGTAACAGGTAATCCGTCCATAGCTTCTAAAGTTCCTTTTACATCTTCTTTAACATAGTTAAACAATTCGTCGAGTGCTTCACGGCGTTCTTTTTCTGTTTTAGAAACAATCATTTTTCTTAGTAAAAATAATGGTTTCTCACTACCTTCGCCGTAAAACATGTGCTCTGTTCGAAATAGTCCAATACCTTCTGCTCCAAATGCTCTAGCTCTTTTAGCATCTTCAGGAGTATCGGCATTAGTTCTAACTTTTAGTTTGCGAACAGAATCGCATATTTTCATAAATTTAACAAAATCGGGATTTTCTTCTGCGGCTTTTTTCATAGGAAGTTCGCCAAGATAAACAATTCCCTTAGAACCGTTTAATGTAACCCATTCGCCTTCTTTATAAACATTACCGTCTTTATCTGTCATTTGTTTTTTATGAACATCTATATTTATGTTTCCTGCACCTACAACACAGCATTTTCCCCATCCACGAGCAACTAATGCAGCGTGACTTGTCATTCCTCCTCGTCCTGTAAGTATTGCTTGAGCTGCACGCATTCCGTCAATATCTTCTGGATTTGTTTCTTCACGAACTAGTATTACTTTCTTACCTTGTTTTGCCCACTCAACAGCATCTTTAGATGAAAAAACTATTTGTCCCGAAGCGCCGCCAGGTCCGGCAGGTAAGCCACTACCTATTTTTTTTGCTGTTTTTTCTGCTTTAGGATCTATTATTGGGTGAAGTAGTTCATCTAACTGACTAGGTGAAACTCTTAATACAGCTTCTTCTTTTGAAATGAGTTTTTCTTTAAGCATATCAAGTGCTATTTTAACAGCTGCAGGGCCATTTCGTTTGCCAACACGGCATTGTAACATATATAGTTTACCTTCTTGTATAGTGAATTCTATATCGAGCATGTCTTTGTAATGTTTTTCGAGTCTTTGTTGAATTTTATGTAGTTCTTTATATACTTTTGGCATGGCTTTTTCTAATGAAGGAAGATTTTTACTTTGTTCTGTTTTACCTGCTTCATTTATTGGGTTTGGAGTGCGAATACCGGCAACAACATCTTCACCTTGTGCGTTTGGTAACCATTCGCCATAAAATATATTTTCGCCAGTAGCTGGGTTTCGCGTAAATGCAACACCTGTTGCAGATGTATCGCCCATGTTACCAAATACCATTGCTTGAACATTAACAGCTGTTCCCCACCAATCTGGAATTCCTTCTATTCTGCGGTAAGATATTGCTCTTTTTCCGTTCCAGCTTTGAAATACTGCTGCAATTGCACCCCACAATTGGTCTTTTGGATCTTCGGGGAATGGTTTTCCTAATACTTCTTTAACTTTATTCTTATAAATTACGATTAGTTCTTTTAAATCATCGACAGTTAGTTCTGTTTCGTGTTTTACACCCTTTTGGTGCATCATTTTTTCTAATTCTTTTTCAAGTTGTTGGCGTATTCCTTTTCCTTCTTCAGGTTCTATTCCTGCTGCTTTTTCCATCACAACATCAGAATACATTTGTATTAGTCGGCGTTGTGAATCATAAACAAAACGAGGATTGTTTGTTTTCTTTATAAGTCCTTCACGGGTTATATCATTCAAACCAACATTTAACACTGTTTCCATCATTCCGGGCATTGAGGCACGTGCTCCTGAACGTACAGATACAAGTAAGGGGTTATTTTTGTCGCCAAATTTCATCCCCATAACTTTTTCAACTTTTTCAAGTGCTTCATCTACTTGTTTTTTTAGTTCTTTAGGGTATGTTTTTTTGTTTTCGTAGTAGTACGTACAAACTTCTGTTGTAATAGTAAAACCTGCTGGTACAGGCAGTTTTAATAAATCCATTTCGGCTAGGTTGGCACCTTTACCACCAAGTAAATCTTTCATATTGGCTTTACCTTCGGCTTTTCCATTGCCAAAGAAATAAACATATTTTTTTTCTTTTGTCTTGTTGTTTTTTGTTTTCATGCGAATTATTTTTTAGTTAAACTTTTATAATCGTTTTTTTTTGCGAATTTAATCATAAAAATACAAAAATATGTTTACAAAAAGAAAAAAAATAGTTTTTTAAAAGTAACTTTGCAAAAAGTTAATATATGATAGCACCGTCAATTTTATCGGCCAATTTTTTAAGATTAGGTGAAGAGATAAAAATGTTGAACGAAAGTGAAGCAGATTTTGTACACATTGATGTTATGGACGGTTTATTTGTTCCTAATATAACTATAGGATTTCCTGTAATTAGCCAAATTTCTAAAGTTTCTTTAAAACCTCTTGACGTACATTTAATGATTGTTAAACCAGAAAGGTATATTAAGGAATTTTGTGAGGCTGGTTCTAAAATAATTACCGTTCATTACGAAGCTTGTTCACATCTTCATAGGGCAATAGAGCAAATAAAATCTTTTGGCATAAAAGCTGGTGTATCAATTAATCCACATACAACAGTTAAAAATTTAGAATATATTATTAGAGAAGTCGATTTAGTTTTAATTATGTCGGTTAATCCAGGTTTTGGAGGCCAAAATTTTATAGAATTTACATACGATAAAATAAAAGAATTATCAAGTATGAGAAAACAGCTTAATTTATCCTTTTTGATTGAGGTTGATGGTGGTGTTGGACTTCATAATGCTGCCCATTTATATGCTTATGGTTCAGATATTCTGGTTGCTGGACATTCTGTTTTTTCATCAGAAAATCCAAAAGATACAATAGCTAAAATTAGAAATCTAAGACAATAAAAAAATTATTCTTTTCCTGCCAAATAATTTGCTAAATATTGAAATTGTGTAGTAAGTTTTCCATTTTTAAGAATAGTGGCTCTTTCTATTACTTTACTTTTTTCGATATTAATAAGTTCTGGAATTATTTTATTGTAGAATGTTTCTGCAAAATCTTCCGAAGAGCTTCTTGGTAATTCTGCGGGCAAGTTATCTATTGCCATAACAGCGATGTTTCCTTCTTTTAGAAAATCATCTTCCTGTCGAGTTATTGGATTATATCCATATATTGGATTTGCTATTGTTGATGGTCGTAAGGTAGAAGCAATTGGTTTACCAATATCGCAACTTATATCGCCAATTACTTTGATATGAAAACCAGGTAATAGATAATCTTCTGGTTTAAGAAATTCTGGTGAACGTGGATCCCAATAGTGGCAAGGTATATATACATCTGTTTGAAGTGCATAAGGTATAAAATTCGATTCGTATTCTTCTGGATTATCAAAGAAGTGTTGTAAATCGAAAGCAATTCCATTTTTGTGTTTTACATAATGCCAAGGATCTAAACGGCAAAAAACAGCTTCATTGTATGTTTTGTTTAAAAATTCTTCTGGACTTATTTCTTTAATTCGAGCATTTTTTATTGTTTCTAAAGCACCATTTGCAACACGTCCGCCTCCGGTTATTAAAATTTTAATAGGAGGTAAATTTATATGTTCAAGTTGTTGGAATAATTCATAATGGTCGTAACATTCGTAAGCTCTTTTTAATTTATATAATTTCGTTTTTAAACCAAAAGTGTATAAAGTATTGTAAGCACCTACAATTCCTGCCCAACGACCAAAAGCAATTAATCTGACATTATTATCATCAGTTAAATATTCATAGTCTATTAATGTAATATTTAATTCTGCGCAACGTTGAAGCATTGCTCTGTTGTGTGGTTGTTTTTTTCCGGTATGAGAAAAAAACATATATGTTTTGTTTGGAATAAATGTTTCTTTTGCAACTTCTTTAATTCCAATTAGTATATCGCAATTAGATAAATCGTTTGAGAGTGTTATACTAGTTTCGAAATATTCTTTATCTTGAATTACTCTTATATCGCTTGGTTGAACAATTATTTTGATTTCTGGATAAGTTTCAATAATTTTTTTTGCTATTGATGGTGTTATTGCCACACGTTTATCAGGTGGATTTTTTGTTTCTTTAAGTACACCTAAAATCATATTAAAAAAGATTTTTGCAAAAATAGTTTAAAAGTTATTTATATTTACAAGTTTTTATGCTTTTTTAATGAATTATAAAATTTTGATAAAAACGACCATTACAATACTATATTAACTATATATTTGCAAAAAAAACAATGAAAGATTTAATTATTAGTATATGGGAAAATACTTCACTTTTAATTGAAGAAAGATATAAGCAGGTTGTTTTTGAAGTTATAGATATGCTTGATAAAGGAACTATAAGGGTTGCCGAGAATCAAAATAATAAGTGGATTGTTAATGAATGGATTAAAAAAGCAATATTATTATATTTTAAAATTTTGCCAATGCGAAAAATAAAATTGCATCCATTTGAGTTTTATGATAAAATTCCACTGAAACACAATTACGATAAACTTGGTGTTCGCGTTGTTCCTCATGCTATAGCTCGTTATGGTTCATACATTGCACCGGGCGTTGTTTTAATGCCATCTTACATAAATATAGGTGCTTATGTTGATGAGGGAACAATGGTTGATACGTGGGCAACTGTTGGTTCTTGTGCGCAAATAGGCAAAAATGTTCATATAAGTGGTGGAGTAGGTATTGGGGGAGTTTTAGAACCATTGCAAGCCTCGCCTGTTATCGTTGAAGATGGGTGTTTTGTTGGTTCACGCTGTATTATAGTTGAAGGTGTTAGAATAGGCAAAGAATCTGTGTTAGGTGCTAATGTAGTTATCACTCAATCAACAAAGATTATAGATGTATCACAAGATAGACCTATTGAATACAAAGGTTATGTACCTGAACGTTCGGTTGTTATTCCAGGTAGTATTCCGAAAAAGTTTCCGGCAGGTGAATATAATGTGCAATGTGCTTTAATTATAGGAAAAAGAAAAGAAAGCACCGATCTTAAAACATCATTAAATGAAACACTACGAGAGTTCAATATTTCTGTGTAAATTATGAGAGTAGGATTTGATGCTAAAAGAGCTTTTTTTAACAATACAGGTTTAGGTAATTATAGTAGAAACTTACTACAACAATTGTTTCAGTTTTATCCACAAAATGAATACTTATTATACTCGCCTTCGAGTAGAATAAAAATTAAATTTCAATTAATACAAAATGCCAAAATAAAAACACCAGATAATTGGTTTGCAAAAGCATTTAAATCGTACTGGCGTTCTTTTTTAATTACCAAGCAGATTAAGTTAGATAGGTTAAATATTTATCATGGTTTAAGTAATGAACTTCCTTTTGGAATAACCGAAACAGGAACAAAATCTGTAGTTACAATACACGATTTAATTTTCAAACGATTTCCTCAATGGTACAGAACTATTGATGTTAAAATATATGATAGTAAGTTTAGATATGCTGCATTTTATTCTGATATTATTATTGCTGTTAGCCAAAATACGGCCGAAGACATACAAGAATTTTATAAAATTAATCCCAGTAAAATCCGTGTTATATATCAAAGTTGTAATCCTACCTTTTTTCAATTATTAGATAAAAATATAATAAATGAAGTTTTGGAAAGTTATAATTTACCAAACGAATATATTTTATATGTTGGTACAATTGAAGAAAGAAAGAATTTGCACCGATTAGTAGAAGCTATAGTAATGGGTAATATTGATTTTCCATTAGTTGTTGTAGGCCGAAAAACAAAATATTATTACCAAATAGTTCAGCCAATAATTCAAAAACATAAGTTAGAACATAAAATTTTCTTAATAGAAAACATTGATAATAGAGAACTACCTGCTATTTATCAAGGTGCTAAATTGTTTGTTTATCCTTCGTTGTATGAAGGTTTTGGAATACCAATTTTAGAAGCACAGGCGTCAGGAGTACCTGTTATTACCTCAAAAGGAAGTTGTTTTAAAGAAACTGGTGGCGAACATTCTTTATATGTCAATTCCAATAATTCAGAAGAAATTGCTTATGTTCTTCAAAAAGTTCTTAATGATAAATCTTTAAGAATAGAAATGATTGAAAAAGGCAGGCATTATGCCAAAAAATTTTCAGATAATGTTAGCATAAATAAATTATATAAGGTTTATGAAGAGCTTGTTTGAATTTGATGAAGAAATTGAAGAAAGTTTATGGATATTGGCAGATGGTGGATTTTTGTTACTCGAAACCGAAAATGATTATTATATTGGATGTGATGCAACAAATAGTAAATCAGTTAAAATTTTACAAAAGAATACAGAATTTTTTAAAGCATTTAAAGCAATATTAGTAAATAGTATGGCTATGTTGATTAGATATGTAGATGATGTGCCAGAAGTTGCTTACGATTTGAGCGAAAATGTAAGTTCTACTATTACAATGATTTTTCCGAAAGCAAAAAATTTGAATAAAGATATTTTATTAAAAAATAATAGAATAGCAATTACAATTACTTTCAACAATTTCTTTAAGATTCTTATCTCGACATACAAAAAACCTCTTTTTTACAAAAAAATAAAAAAGTTTCATAATGAAAACTTAAACGATTTTTATTGCTTTAATTCCAAAAATTATCAGATAAAAAAAATTATCACACAAATACCTTCTGAATCACAATTAATAAAATTCAATTCTGATAATACATATGTAAATTTAAAAAAATTATCATTAACTTTTTAATTCCATATTAAAATTATTATTAACTTTGCAGTTCAAAATTTAAAAGTATTTATCGTATGTATTTAACTGCAGAAAAGAAAAAAGAATTGTTTGAGAAATACGGGAAAAGTAACGTAGATACTGGATCTGCAGAAAGCCAGATTGCATTGTTCTCTTACCGTATAGCTCATTTAACAGAACATTTGAAAAAAAATCGTAAAGATTTTTCTACTCAACAAGCTTTAGTTAAATTAGTTGGCAAGCGTCGTAAACTGCTTAATTATCTTAAACAAAAAGATATTGAGCGATATCGTGCTATTGTTAGCAAGTTGAATCTTAGAAAATAGAAGGCAATGAAAAATTGCCTTTTTTTGTATTTATAATTTAATAAATTAAGTTTATGTATCAATTAACAAAAAAAGAAGTTGCCTTAAACGATGGTAGGGTAATAAGCATAGAAACTGGTAAATTGGCAAAACAAGCACACGGGGCAGTAGTTTTAAGGATGAATAATACTATGCTTCTTGCAACAGTTACCTCTGCCGAAGAAGCAAAAGAAGATGTAGATTTTATGCCATTATCGGTTGAATATAGAGAAAAATATTCTGCCTCTGGTCGTTTCCCGGGTGGTTTTATTAAAAGAGAAGCAAGACCATCAGAATACGAAATCTTAGTTTCCAGATTAGTTGACAGAGCACTAAGACCATTATTCCCAGATGATTATCATGCTGAAACCTTTGTAAACATTGATTTAATATCGTCCGATGGCGAAACAATGCCCGATGCTTTAGCCGGTTTTGCAGCTTCTGCAGCACTTGTTGTTAGCGATATTCCTTTTAACGGACCAATTTCAGAAGTTAGAGTTGCACGTATAAATGGGAAGTTCATAGTAAATCCCGACAGAAGCGAATTAGCTAATGCAGATATAGACATAATTGTTGGAGCTTCGTACGATAATATACTTATGGTAGAAGGTGAATTAGACGAAGCTACAGAAGAAGATATGATAGAAGCAATAAAAATTGCCCACGAGGAAATAAAAAAACATTGTTTGTTACAAATAGAACTAGCAAAAGAATTGCAAGTAAAGAAAAGAGAATATTGTCACGAAACAAATAATGAAGAAATTAAACAACAGCTTAATGATTATGCTTACCAAAAAATTTGGGATGTAATACAACAAGGTATTAAGAATAAACACGAAAGAAATAAATTACTTGATGGAATTAAGGAAGAATTTATACAAACTTTGCCTGAAGAGTTACGAGAAGAATATAAACCAATGATAAATCGTTATTATAAAAATCTTGAAAAAAATGTTATACGAGAGTATTATTTAAACAAACAAATTCGTTTAGACGGACGTAGAATGGATGAAATACGACCAATTTGGTGCGAAATAGACTATTTACCTATGGCTCACGGTTCGGCAATTTTTACACGTGGCGAAACACAATCTTTAACCACTGTTACACTTGGAACAAAACTCGATGAACAACAAATAGATGGTGTTGTTTTTCAAGGTTATGAACGTTTTATTTTACATTATAATTTCCCACCATTTTCAACAGGTGATGCACGCCCATACAGAGGTGTTGGACGCAGAGAAATAGGACATGGTAATTTAGCTCATAGAGCACTTAAACGTATGATACCAACAGATCCGGATATTAATCCATACACAATTCGTGTTGTTTCAGATATACTCGAATCGAATGGCTCATCATCTATGGCAACAGTTTGCGCCGGAACACTTGCACTTATGGATGCTGGTATTAAAATTAAAAAACCTGTTTCGGGTATTGCTATGGGAATGATTTCGGATGAAAAAACCGGACGTTACGTTATACTTTCCGATATACTTGGCGATGAAGATCATCTTGGAGATATGGATTTTAAAGTATGTGGAACAGTTGATGGAATTACAGCAACACAAATGGATATTAAAGTTAATGGTTTATCATACGAAGTTTTAGCTAAAGCATTAAAACAAGCAAAAGACGGACGTTTGTTTATATTAAATAAAATGTTAGAAACTATTTCACAACCTCGTTCCGATTTTAAACCTCATGCACCAAGAATTGTTAGAATGGTTATACCTAAAGATCAAATAGGAGCTGTAATAGGTCCGGGTGGAAAAATAATTCAAGAAATACAAGCAATCACAAATACTACAATTGTAATAGAAGAAGTAGATAATCAAGGAATAGTAGAAATAAGTGGTAATAGTGCCCAATCTATTCAATCGGCAATTAAGAAAATAAAAGGTGTTATAGGCTTACTTGATGTTGGAGAAGTATATGATGCCGTTGTTAAAGCAATTCAAGATTATGGAGCTTTTGTAGAATTATTTCCAGGTAAAGAGGGATTATTACACATTTCAGAAATAGAATGGAATAGGTTAAAACGTGTAGAAGATGTTTTAAAAGTAGGTCAAAAAATACAAGTTAAATTATTAGGCTTCGACGATAGAGGAAAAATGAAACTTAGTAGAAAAGTACTTTTACCAAAACCAAATTAATTTTTAAAATATATATTTGATTACCAATAATATAAATATATAATATATTTAAGCAACATTTTTAAAAAAAATGCGTCTAATAATTAGTTTTTTTGTAAGTAATTAATTAAATTTACGCTTTAAAAGTTATGACTATGAGAAAATATGTTATTTTTTCTTTTTTAATATTGTTTTTTTCTGAGATATTAGCTCAAAAAGAGCAACGAATAAAAAGGTGTGCAACAGACGAAATTCATCAGCAATTAATTAAAGAAGATCCGACATATTTAGAGCGTTATAACAAGCTTCAGGAATTTGTTGCTAATTTTGTTAAAGAACATCCTAATGGATATTCTCCAAAAGCTGTAATTACTGTTCCAGTAGTGTTTCATATTGTATTATCTCCATCTCAACATCAACAGTTTCCAGATCAACGAGTTCATGAACAAATTCAGGTGTTAAACAGAGATTTTAGCGGACAAAACCCAAATTCTATGGGACCTTTTCCCGCAAACTTAAAAGCTAATACAGAATTACAATTTTGTTTAGCAACAATTGATCCAAATGGAAATCCAACTACAGGAATTGAAAGACGCGATTACAATGGACCACCTTGGGGAACAAATCAAGGTGTAAAAAGTTATGCTCAAGGTGGTTTAGATGCTTGGGATCCAAATAGGTATTTGAATTTTTGGGTTGCCGACTTAGGTAATGGATTATGTGGTTATGCATTGTATCCAGTAGCACCTTTAAGTAATCTATTTGGCTTAGTTAATCATTGGCAATTTACAGGTTTGACGGGAGCAGTACCTCCATATCACTTAGGTGGTACTGCTACTCACGAAATAGGACACTGTTTTAATTTAAAGCATATATGGGGCGATTCGCCAGGTTGTTCACCTGATGATGATTGTAATGATACACCATTACAAGATTCTGAAAATTATGGAACTCCAACTGCACCATTAACAGACCAATGTAGCCCAAACCCACCGGGAGTTATGTTTATGAATTTTATGGATTATGTTGATGATGTTGCTTATGCTAATTTTACACCCGACCAAAAAACAAGAATACAAGCTTGTTTTGCACCAGGAGGACCTTTATATCAACTAGGACAATCAACGGCATGTGGTAATGTTACACAATTATCTGCTAATTTTGTTGGTAATCCAGTTTCTGTGCCAGTAGGTGGGACTGTTAATTTTACTGATTTATCAACAGGAAATCCTACATCGTGGCAATGGACTTTTACAGGAGGAACACCTGCAACTTCTACTCAACAAAATCCAACAGGAATTCAATATAATACTGTTGGAACTTATTCGGTTAAGTTAAAAGTTTCAAATGCAAATTCATCAGATAGTATTACTAAAGTTAATTATATCGAGGTTTACGATCCTAATGCTGTCAATGCTGATTTTGTAGGAAATCCTACAACAGTATTAGCTGGAGGTACTGTACAATTTACAGATTTAAGTACAAATAATCCTACTAGTTGGTCGTGGACTTTTCCAGGAGGGACACCAGCCACTTCTACAATTAAAAATCCAATTGTAACATACAATACACCAGGTACATACAATGTAACCTTAACAGCTTCAAATGGAAATACAACAGATACAGAAATTAAAACAAATTATATTACTGTATTAGATCCTTCGAGTGCACCTAATGCAAATTTTATTGCCGATTACACAAGCATACCTGCAAATGGTTCAGTTAATTTTACAAATCTATCAACAGGATATTACGATTCATTATTATGGATATTTGAATCTGGAACACCGGCTACATCTACACAAACAAATCCTTCTGGAATTACATACGGTGATATTGGCTGTTATGATGTAACTTTAATATTATATAGTATTTTAGGAAATGATACTTTAAAGAAAACAGATTATATTTGTGTTTTCGATCCAAATTATGTAGATACTGTTTACGCAAATTTCCATGCTATTACACCTCGTTTAATTGTACAGGGTGGGAGTGTAAGTTTCGAAGATTTGTCTCACGGTCCAATAACGAATTGGAATTGGTACTTTGAAGGTGGTACACCTACAACTTCGATTTTACAAAATCCATCAAATATTGTTTATTCTACACCAGGTATCTATGATGTTCGTTTGGTTGTAAGCAATGGACAATTTTCTGATACTTTGGTTAAGGTTGATTATATTGTTGTAACTACAGAACCATGGCCTGATCCAAATGGCTTTTGCGATACAACAAGCAATATTATGAGTGGCGAACATCCGTTAGTATTTATACATTTACGCCCCAATCGCTGGGGATATATACCTGGACATAATCAAAGTCAAATAAAATATTATGCAGATTTACATGTAAACTATACTGCAAGTTTTGTACGAGGTATTATTGTTCCGGTGGTAAAAGCCTATGGAGCAAATGCAAATAATAAAGTACGTTTTACAATATGGAAATACGATTCTCTTACAGGTAAACCAGGAGCAGTTCTAGGATATAAAGATGAAATAATAAATAACTTTACACCAATGTTATATAAGTCGGTTTTGTTTAATAATCCTATACCTGTTGATGGGAAGTTTTTTGTTGGTTATCAGCTTTATTACAATAATCCTGTTGACACATTTGTTGTTTATATGGCACCAAACAGAGGGCAAAATGGAAAAAACACATTGTTTTTATCTAAAACTCCAACAGGCTGGATGACACTTACACAGTTCTTTAACGATACTCTTGTATATAATACGTCTCTTGCAATTAAAATTGTTGGCTGTTTAGTTGGCTTAGAAGAAAACGATATAAAACAAATGATGGTATTATATCCAAACCCGGCAAATGATAAAATTACTCTAGAAATACTCGAAACAAATGTAAATGATTATAGTTTTGAAGTTCTCGATTTAGCTGGAAGAAAAATGAATGTTGCAGTAAAAAATACTTATGAAAATAAGCAGTTTGTGTTTGATATAAAACACTTAAAACAAGGTTTTTATATTCTACGTTCAAGAGTTAACGGGCAAACTGTAATTCACCGTTTTACTAAATTATAACAGTTTTACAAAACAAAGTAATAATAAGGAGGTAAAATGTGCCACCAAAAAGTTGGCACATTTTTTTTAAATTAAAATTTTTTTATACTTGCATTTTACTTAAAAACTTGCAGAATTATGAATTCATTATTAAACTACATTGGTAATACTCCTTTAATTGAGTTTGAATACAAAAAGAAAGTTTTTTTTCTTAAGTTGGAATCATTTAATCCAGGAGGTTCCATTAAAGATCGTATAGCTTTTGCGATGATAAACGATGCCGAAAAAAAAGGTTTAATAACCCCAAATACTACAATTGTAGAACCAACAAGTGGGAATACAGGAATAGGTTTAGCAATGATATGCGCAAATAAAGGTTATAACTTAATTTTAACTATGCCCGAAAGTATGAGCTTAGAACGTCGTAAAATTTTAGAATTATATGGTGCTAAGTTAATTTTAACACCTGCTGAAAAAGGGATGCGTGGTGCTGTTGAAAAAGCGGAAGAAATAGCTTCGCAAAAACCAGAATATTTTATTCCATATCAGTTTAAAAATAAAGCTAATGTTGAAATACATTACAATACAACAGGTCCGGAAATTTGGCAACAAACCAATCAACAAATTGATATATTAGTTGCTGGAGTTGGAACAGGAGGAAGTATAACAGGTGTAGGAAAATATTTAAGAGAAAAAAATCCTGGTATATACATAGTTGCAGTTGAACCATACGATTCACCAGTTTTGTCGGGCGGAAAACCATCACCTCATAAAATTCAAGGAATAGGAGCTGGATTCATACCAGAAATATTAGATACAAGCATATACAACGAAATTATAACAGTTAAAAATGAAGATGCTTATATTACTTCTTTAGAGCTGGCACGTATGGGCTTGTTATGTGGAATTTCGTCTGGTGCAGTTGTATATGCAGCATATAAAGTAGCAGCAAGACCCGAAAATAAAAATAAACGAATTGCAACTTTTATATACGATACAGGAGAAAGATATTTAAACAATTTTATTGAGTACAAAGCATAAGTTTTTATTTATTCTGATATTCCGAAATCCAAGCAGGATCTTCCATAGAGCGTAATAAATTTAATAATTTATCGCCATAAACATAATCGTTAATTTTGTATATACCAAACTTTTTTAACATTTCCATCTGACCTTCAGTTGGTATTCGTGGCTTTCCTGCCCAACCTTTTTCTTGACTTCCTTGATAAGGCCATTCCGAATAACGTAGTTTCCATAAATCTTCAATAACGTCGGGACTTTCGAACCCTGCTTCTTTTAATATATTTTTACCATCAGGATTTGCAATAGATTCTTGTATTCCAATAATTTGTCTTATCCAATCGGTTCGTTTTAAAAATATTCGTTTAACAACTTCACCTTTTGTATTAAATTCAATAATAGCAAATGTTATTACGTCCTGAGTGTTAGGTTCTAAACTTATAGCAAAAAAAGGACCGCCAGAATATTTAAAATCCTGTGAAAAACTGCTTGTTTGAATAATTAAGAAGACAAGTAAAGAAAAAAATATTTTCATAATCAAAAGGTTTTACAAAGTTAAGACAAATAATCAATTTTTTTTATCTTGTTTTGACAATTTTATATTTATTAAACTTCATTCTTTTGCTAAATGTAAAAATTGGACTTACCTTTGTAATACTAAATAATGGTATTTATGAATATAAGTAGTATATTGAAAAAGTTTTTTAAAAGTAAGTCTGAGAAAGATGTTGAGGAAATTTTACCTGTAGTTCAACAAATAAATCAAATATATTCATCATTGCACTCGTTGTCGAATGATGAATTACGTGATAAAACACAAATTTTAAAGCAAAAAGTTCAAGATTATTTCAAATCGGAAGAAGAAGAAATAGAAAAATTAAAACAATATGCCGAAAGTGATGAGGTTTCATTAGAAGAAAAACATCGTATTTACGAAAAAATAGAAAAATTAAATAAAGAAGTTCTTAAGAAAATAGAAGAGATTTTACTCGAAGTTTTACCGGAAGCATTTGCAATAGTTAAAGAAACAGCACGTCGTTTTGTTGAATATAAAGAATTGGAAGTTACTGCAACAGATTTTGATAGAAATGTAGCAGCCAAAAAAAGTAATGTAGTTATAAATGGCAATAAAGCTATATGGAAAAATAAATGGATGGCAGGCGGTAATGAGATAACTTGGGATATGATACATTACGATGTTCAACTTATAGGTGGATATGTTTTGCATCAAGGTAAAATAGCCGAAATGGCAACAGGCGAAGGGAAAACACTTGTTGCAACATTGCCTGTTTTTCTTAATGCCTTAGCAGGTAAGGGCGTTCATATAGTTACAGTAAATGATTATCTTGCTAAACGCGACAGTGAATGGATGGGACCAATATACGAATTTCATTTATTAAGTGTTGATTGCATAGATAAGCATTTACCAAATTCAGTTTCAAGAAGAAACGCATATTTGGCCGATATTACTTATGGGACAAATAATGAATTTGGTTTCGATTACTTACGCGATAATATGGCTATTAGTCCCGATGATTTAGTTCAACGTGGTCATCATTATGCTATTGTAGATGAAGTAGATTCTGTTTTAATAGACGATGCACGTACACCTTTAATTATTAGTGGTCCGGTTCCCAAAGGCGAAGACCAATTGTTTATGGAACTTAAGCCTAAAGTTGAAAGAATTGTTAATGCACAAAAGAATTTAGTTAACGATTTACTTAATCAAGCAAAAAAACTCATCCAATCTGGTGATACAGAAAAAGGTGGCGTACTGTTACTTAGAGCATTCAAAGGATTACCAAAAAATAAAGCTCTGATAAAGTTCCTTAGCGAACAAGGAATGAAAACTCTATTGCTTAAAACTGAAAATATTTATTTGCAAGAAAACGCAAAACGCATGCCCGAAATTACCGATGAACTATACTTTGTAATAGATGAAAAACAAAATTCAGTAGAATTAACAGACAAAGGAATTGATTACATTACTTCTTCGTCTGACGACCCTCAAATGTTTGTTTTACCAGATATAGGAACGAAAATTGCTGAAATTGAAAAGTCAAATTTACCGGCAGAAGAAAAAATAAAAGCAAAAGACGAACTTTTAAGAGATTATTCAATAAAGTCTGAGCGTGTTCATACAATTCACCAGTTACTAAAAGCTTACACAATGTTCGAAAAAGACGTTGAATATGTTGTAATAAATAATGAGGTGAAGATTGTAGATGAACAAACAGGCCGTATATTAGAAGGACGAAGATATTCTGATGGTTTGCATCAAGCAATAGAGGCGAAAGAAAATGTAAAAGTAGAAGCTGCAACACAAACATTTGCCACAATAACATTGCAAAATTATTTCAGAATGTACAATAAATTGGCTGGTATGACTGGAACCGCCGAAACAGAAGCAGCCGAATTTTGGAATATATACAAACTCGATGTAGTTGTTATTCCTACAAATAAGCCTGTAATAAGAAAAGATTACGAAGATAAAGTATATAAAACTAAACGCGAAAAATATAATGCAGTAATAGAAGAAATTGTACAGCTTACTTCACAAGGTCGTCCGGTATTGGTTGGTACTACATCAGTAGAAATAAGCGAATTGCTGAGTAGGATGCTTAAATTAAGAGGCATAAAACATAATGTTCTTAATGCGAAACAGCATCAACGAGAAGCCGAAATAGTTGCAGAAGCCGGTAAAACAAGTACTGTTACTATTGCTACAAATATGGCAGGACGAGGTACAGATATAAAATTAAGTGACGATGTCAGAAAATCTGGTGGACTAGCTATTATAGGTACTGAACGTCATGAATCGAGGAGAGTTGACAGACAGCTTAGAGGACGTGCTGGTCGTCAAGGCGACCCAGGCTCTTCACAATTTTACGTGTCGCTCGAAGATGACCTTATGAGATTATTTGGAAGCGATAGAATTGCTAAACTAATGGATAGAATGGGATTGAAAGAAGGTGAGGTTATTCAGCATTCAATGATATCTCGTTCGATAGAAAGAGCTCAGAAAAAAGTTGAAGAAAATAATTTCGGCATGCGAAAACGATTACTAGAATACGATGATGTAATGAATCTTCAACGTAAGAAGATATATGAAAGAAGAAGAAACGCCCTATTTGGAGAAAAACTATCGGTTGATATTTCACAAACTATTTATAGTGTTTGCTTAAGTATTGTTCAATACTATTACGGCGAAGATAATTACGAGGCTTATACTTTAGATATTATTAAACATTTAGGAATAGAAAATCCAATACATAAAAACGATTATTTACAATTAAACGAAGAAGAGCAAGCAAAAATTTTATACGATAAAACCATTGAACATTATCAACGAAAATCGCAACAGATGATACAATTAGCACTTCCAATTATTAAAGATGTATATAAAACAAGCGGACATATTTATCAAAATATAGTTGTTCCAATTAGCGACGGTTTAAGGACATATCAAGTAATTACTAATTTAAAAAAGACAGTTGAAAGCGAAGGTAAAGAATTAATTAAGGCATTTGAAAAAACAGCCATACTGCTTGTTATTGATGAATCGTGGAAAGAACATCTTCGCGAGATGGACGATTTAAAAACATCTGTTCAGAATGCTGTTTATGAGCAAAAAGACCCTTTACTTGTATATAAATTTGAAGCAACCGAATTATTCAACAGAATGCTCGAAGAAGCAAATAAACAGATAGTTTCAATATTAATGAAAGGATTTATACCCATGCAAAATGCCGAAGATGTTAAAGAAGCAAAAGAACCTCAAAAAACCGATTTAAGCAAACTTAAAACAGGACGCGACGACTATTATTCAACTTCTTCGACTTCGCAACAAGAAAAAAAAGCAGAACCAGTTAGAGTTGAGAAAAAAATCGGAAGAAACGAACTTTGTCCCTGTGGAAGTGGTAAAAAATATAAACATTGCCATGGAAAGAATATTCCGGTTAATTAGTATATTCATAACTATTTACATCATATCTTCATCGTGTAGTAGTTCATATAAACCAGAAGATGTTTTTCAAAATAATGACACATTATATCTTTTAGAGACAAAGAAACCTTTTTCTGGATATATAAGAACATTTTACGAAAACGGAAAATTAAAATCAGTTAAGGAATATAAAAATGGTTTTCCTGATGGATATTATTTAAGATTTTATCCCAATGGTAAAATGAGTTTGAAAATGGAATATTTAAATGGTAAACCATTATATTTTATTCAATATTATGAAAACTCTAAAATAAAAGCAAAACAATTTGATTCCGCTGGCTACAGATGGATATTTAGATATTTCGAAAACGGTAAAGTATTACGTAAAGAAAGTTTAAAAAATGGTTTGTTAAACGGAATTATTTTTCAGTATCACGAAAATGGTAACGTTGAAATGAAAATTACATATAAAGATGGCAAAAGAAATGGATCATTCAAAATGTATTTTCCGAATGGCAAGTTAAAAGCAGAATGTAATTATGTAAACGACTCAATAGACGGAGTTTTTAAAATATGGACTGAAGATGGTTATTATGGTGAAGAAACATTTAAAAACGGCAAGCGATACGGAGTTTGGAAATACTATTATCCAAGCGGAAAAATAAAAACGGAAGTATTTATTTCTGATATTGGAACTGTTAAAGAACGTATAGAATACGACGAAAATGGCAAAATAATTGATAAATTTACCTCAAATATAGATTATTATGATTAATTTGGCTATTGTTGGCGCCACAGGCTTAGTAGGTAAAGAAATACTTAAAGTGCTCGAAGAATTAAGTTTTCCAATAAAAAATTTATATCTGTGTGCTTCAGAAAAATCTATCGGGAAAACTTTATTTTTTAAAAATAAAAGTATTGAAGTTATATCAATTGAACGAGTTTTAAATTTACAGCCGCATATAGCAATATTTTCTGCTGGTAGTGAAGTTTCAAAAAAATATGCACCACTTTTTGCTGAAAAAGGAACTTATGTGATTGATAATTCGTCGCAATGGCGGTTATACGAACATATACCATTAGTTGTACCTGAAATAAATGCAGAAACTATAACTAATAAAACCAAAATTATATCTAACCCAAATTGTTCTACTATACAAATGGTTTTAGTTTTGGCACCACTACACAATGCTTATAAAATAAAAAGAATTGTTGTATCAACATATCAATCTGTTACAGGTACAGGTATGAAAGCAGTTAAACAGCTTATGGATGAGCGAAATGGCATACAAGGCGAAAAAATTTACCCACATCCTATTGATTTAAACTGTTTTCCTTATGCAGGTTCATTCATAGAAAATGGATACACAACCGAAGAAATGAAACTTATAAACGAAACAAAGAAAATTCTTCAAAGTAATAATATAAAAATCACATCAACTGTTGTTAGAATACCAGTATTAGGTGGACATTCCGAAAGTGTGAATGTAGAATTTGAAAAACCTTTTCACCTTAACGATGTTTATAGTTTGTTGAAAAATCAAAAAGGAGTAATAGTATTAGATAATCCATTAAAAAATGACTATCCTACCCCTCAAATTGCACACGGAAAAAATGAAGTTTTTGTTGGTCGCATAAGAAAAGACGAATCAGTAGAAAATGGATTAAATTTATGGATCGTTGCCGATAATTTAAGAAAAGGGGCTGCAACTAATGCTGTTCAAATAGCAGACTATATTTACAAAAAATTTTTTTCATAATGTTTCGAAAAAAAAACTTTTGTAAAGCTCCATTTGTCAATATTTATGTTGATGCAAAAGGAAACGTTACTCCGTGTTGCTTTAATAGAAAAGATGTTTATGGAAATATTTATAATCAGCATATAGATGAAATATGGAATTCTAAAACAGCTCAAAAGTTAAGACAATTATTTAAAAATAAGCAATTCCCTGAAAATTGTAAAATATGTAAAAATGCTATAGAATCGAAAAATTACTATAATTCTGGCTTGTCGGTTTTTTCGAAATTTAATGCAAAAAAAACAATTATTCAAAGTATTGATTTAGAGCTTAGTTATAAATGCAATATAAACTGTATAATGTGCTATTTGCACTCCGATAATTATGATTTAATTCCAGAACAAGAAAATTTAATTTTATTACGACTAAAACCGCTTTTTAATAATTTAAAAAGAGCACAATTTTATGGTGGCGAACCTTTAATTATTCCAATTTATTACAAAATATGGAATGCAATAATAGAAAGTAATCCAAATTGTTTTATTTTAATTCAAACAAACGGTACATTAATTAACGAAGAAATTAAAAATCTTGCTAAAAAAGGAAAATTTATTTTCAATGTTTCTCTTGATGCTGTTAGTCAAGAATTATTATCAAAAATAAGGCGAGGAAGCCAATTGCAAATAATTATTAATAATCTGAAAATTTTTAAAAGCCTTTCACGCAAACAAATAACTCTTGCTATAACACCTATGCTGCAAAATTGGAAAGAAGTACCCGAATTGATACGTTTTGCTAATAAAAATGGTTATCAAGTTTTTTTTAATAGCTTACTTACCCCCAAAAAAATGGCATTATGGTATATGAGTTCAAAAGATTTAGAGGAAGTTATAAAACATTATAAAAGAAATAAGCCATTTATTTTTAATTATGCATCTCTGGTAAATTATATAAAATTCAAAGATTTTATTAAACATATTAAAAGCTTGTATCAAAATTCTTTAAAACGTCCAAATTACAACGATGATGAATTAGAAAAATATAGTGAATTGTTATATTTTAAAATAAAAGAGCTATTACCAAAATATCAGAATTACCAAAAACAAATTTTAATTTTAAAAATAAAAGAATATTTATATTTACATAGTTACGAAGAAGCTATTAAATACATTAAGCAAATGCCGAATTATGAGTTAGAAAAATCGATAGATTCTTTGTTAGAGAGAGAATAAAAGATTTTATTTGTCTAATCCAAAAAAAAATAATAGGTTTGCAATAAAATTTTTATACTCCACATAAATGAATGGTAAACTACAAAAGATGATACAAGAGATACTCGGAATTCAACCCGATAAGATAAATATTATACCTAATTCAATCCCACTTGAAACACAAATAGAATATTTTGAAACATCAAAAAAAGTAAAAGAGAACATAAATTACGAAGTAATATTAAAAAATGCAGAATGGTTGTTTAATAGAGATATATCTATACCTGATAAAAAGTATTTATTGGCTCAGTTAGCCTCAATTTCAAAACCAGAAGCATACCGTTTGATAGAAAGATATTTACAAAGTCCTGATCCTGAACTGGTAAATTGGGCAAGGTTAGCATACATCGAAAGCCGAATTTTACTAGAATCGGAATTCCTAAATGAAAATCAAATTATTATTTCAACTGGATTAGGCGGAGAAAATAATTTACTTCGTTATTTTGTTGTTTTTAAAATAATTAACTCTAAAATAGATGAAGGTCAAATAAAATTAATTGAACTCGAAACACAATCTGTAATTGAATCTTTTAAAGGGAAAATTGAAGAATTTAATGTAAACTTGCCTTATGTAGCATTATTAATATTACTCGATTTTAATTCAGATTTGAAAAATGTTTTTAAAACAATAATTCAAAATTGCAAAGAATATGAAATAAATATTGACGAAAAGTATATTATTACCAACGTAAAAAAATTAAATCAAAAAGAAATAGCACATTTTTTTGACGGAATAAGCGATGATAAATAGATTAAATATCACAATACAAGTCATACAGCTTGCCGAAAATACATGTATAGACAAAATTATAGAACTTATTTTTCCTAAGGCATATAAATACATAGTTTGTCCTTTTAAAAAAACTGTAAAATATAGTTTAAACAAATTATTTATAAATATTCATAGTAAAAAATTTAAAGAATTTTTACCAGACGATAAAATAAATAAATATTCACTAGCTATTTTTCATTATTAAATCTAAAAGATTATTTTTGCAAAAAAATACGAATATGAACTTTGAATTAACCGAAGAACAAAAATTGATACAACAAGCTGCACGCGATTTAGCAGAACGTGAAGCATTATTAGATGTAATTGAAAGAGACGAAAAAGCAGAGTATCCATACAAACATATTCAGAGAATGAAAGAATTAGGCTTTTTCGGGATGACAGTTGATCCAAAATACGATGGAGGAGGTATGGATTCTTTATCGTATGTTCTTGTTCTTGAAGAATTGTCGAAACACGATGCTTCACTTGCAGTAATTTTGTCTGTTCACAACTCATTGGCTTGTTGGGGACTTGAAAATTTTGGCAACGAATATCAGAAAGAAAAATACTTAAAACCATTAGCAAGAGGAGAAGTTATTGGAGCATTCCTTTTGTCAGAGCCCGAAGCAGGCAGCGATGCTACTTATCAAAAAACTCTTGCCGAAGATATGGGCGATTATTATTTAATTAATGGTATTAAGAATTGGATAACAAGTGCTAGTACAGCAGGTTATTATTTGCTAATAGCTCAAACAAAACCAGAACTAAAACATAGAGGTATAAATGCTTTTATTGTTGAAAAAGACACGCCAGGTATATCTATAGGACCACACGAAAATAAAATGGGAATGCGGAGTAGTGATACCCATTCAGTTATGTTTACTAATGTTAAAGTTCCTAAAGAAAATAGAATAGGAGAAGATGGCTTCGGCTTTAAGTTTGCTATGAAATGTCTCGAAGTTGGGCGAATAGGAATTGCAGCACAAGCACTTGGTATTGCAGAAGGTGCTTATATTAGAGCACTAAAGTATGCTAAGGAAAGAAAAGCATTCGGCACCGAAATAGCTAATCATCAGGCTATTGCATTTAAGTTGGCAGATATGGCTGTTAAAATTGAAACAGCAAAATTATTAGTATATAAAGCAGCTACATTAAAAGATATGCATCTGCCTTTTGGACTTATAAGCGCTATGGCTAAACGTTACTGTGCCGATATTGCTATGGAAGTTACAACCGAAGCTGTTCAAATACACGGTGGATATGGATACGTTAAAGAATATCATGTAGAACGCCTTTTTCGTGAAGCAAAATTAACTCAAATTTACGAAGGAACTTCCGAAATTCAGCGAATAGTTATATCTAGAGCAATATTAAACGAATAAAAATAAAGCATTATGAAAATTTTAGTATGTATTAGTAATGTTCCCGACACCACTACAAAAATAAAATTTACCGCAGATGGTAAACAGTTTGATGGTACTGGTGTTCAATGGATAATAAATCCTTGGGACGAATTAGCGTTAACCCGTGCAATGGAACTTAAAGAAACATCAAACGGGCTTATCGAAAACATTACAGTTATTAACGTTGGAACTAAAGATACAGAGATAACAATTCGTAAAGCACTTTCTGTTGGAGCCGATAATGCGGTGAGAATAGATGCTGTTCCAACAGATGCATATGCCGTTGCAACAGAAATAGCAAAATATGTAGAAAAACATCCATTCGATATTATTTTAACTGGAATAGAATCGAGCGATTATAACGGAAATGCCGTTGGAGGAATGCTTGCAGAAATTCTTAATATACCAAGTGTTTCTTCGGTTTCTTCTATCGAAATAGTTGACGGAAATATTTTAATTGCAAGAGAAATTGATGGAGGAAAACAAATATTACAAGTTCCTACACCATTTGTTGCTGTAGTTCAAAAAGGTATAGCCAAAGAACCAAGAATACCAAGCATGAGAGGGATTATGGCAGCTCGAACAAAAGCTATTGAAATTATACCTTCTTCTAATATTCAGCCTTTAACCGATTATGTATATTTTGAATTGCCACAGCCTAAAGGCAAATGCAAAATGATTCCTGCCGACCAATTAGATGAATTAATTAATGTGTTAAATCAGGAAATAAAAGCAATTTAATGTCTAACTTAAAATTTGAAAGAAAATGAACGTATTAGTATATTTAGAGCATTGGGATGGCAAATTTAAGAAATCTACTTACGAATTGATTTCTTATGCAACTGCACTTTCAAAACAAGTACAATCTAAAACCTATGGTTTAATTCTTGGTAGTGCAGACAATACAGAAATTGAGAAATTAGCCAATTATGGTTTAGAAAATGTAATAGTTATAAATAACGATGCTTTACAAATTTTAGATAATCAGCTATTTACAGATGTAATTTATCAAGTTAGTGATAAAATTCAAGCAAAATATGTAATTTTTGCACATAATAATACAGGTAAGGCTTTATCTTCAAGACTTTCTGCAAAGTTAAAAGCCGGACTCGTTAGTGGAGTAATTTCTTTACCAGATTCGTTAAATCCATTTATTATTCGTAAAAAACTATTTACAGGAAAAGCAACTGCTCAGGTAAAAGTTAATTCAGAAAAAGTTATAATAACATTATCGCAAAATGCATACGGAGTTTACGAAAATAAGGTTGCTATACAAAATGTTCAAGTAGATGTTGCCATCAATTCGTCGTTACATAAAACAAGTTTAAAAGAAGTTCAGAAGTTTACAACAAAAGTATTATTAACAGATGCCGAAATTATTGTTTCTGGCGGTAGAGGCTTAAAAGGTCCTGAAAATTGGAATGTAATTGAAGAATTAGCTGATGTGCTTGGAGCTGCTACCGCTTGTACACGCCCAGTATCAGACGAAGGATGGAGACCACATCACGAACATGTAGGACAAACAGGTAAAATTGTTGCTCCTATGTTATATTTTGCTTGTGGAATTTCTGGTGCTATTCAGCATGTAGCAGGTATTAGCTCTTCGAAATATATAATTGCTATTAACAAAGATGCCGAAGCTCCTATATTTGAAGTAGCCGACTATGGAATTGTTGGCGATGTTATGCAAGTATTGCCAGAAATTACAAGAAAAATTAAAGAATTTAAAAATTAGTAAAATTGTATTTATAAACACTTGTTGTCCGATATAAGTTTAAATTTACCTTTTATTCTTATAATTTATTGATAATAAGTAAAGTATAATTTTTTTTGGCGTTTTGTACCACTACATTTACTATGAGACCTTTACAAGGCAATTAACAATGTTTTGTTACGTCATTGCAAGTCTGTAGCCCCACAACGTCATTGCGAGCGAACGCAGTGAGCGAAGCAATCCCCTCAAAACACTTAACACTAAAAGGAATGAGCAATGAGGAGATTGCTTCACGCCAGCACACTTGCCAACCCTTCGGTTCGCAATGACGAGAAAAAGGGAAAGGCTTTTTGTAACCAAATAATTTGTTACTTCGAAAAATTTTCAAGTTTTACAAAAGTTTCATTATTATATTATTTGCAAAATATTTAGACTAAAAATTAACATCATTTAACAAAATTGTTTACCACACTCTTTAAAAATTCAGAAAAAAATTAGATTTTTTATGATTTTTACAACGAAAAATGGCAAAAAAGTATCAAGCTCGGGTAAAAATATAAAACATATTAATTGTAGAAAATGATGGTAAAAATTTCAGCAAATAAATTTATGGAAAGTAATAATGTTTTAATACAGGTTTTTTAACGTTCCATTTACATTTAAGACCTTTTTTAAAGGTAACAAAATCGCCTTTTTTTATAGTAACATTACCTTCAGGTGTTTCAACTTCAACTTCTCCTTCGATGAAATAACATTGTTCGTCGCTATCGTAATACCAATCGAAGCGTGAAACATTTTTTTCCCATTTAGGCCAATTAAAAACGCCTTTATCCTGAAGATAATCTTCAGAAAATTTTTCAATAATTATAAATGAATTTGACATAATTAAATAAGTATATAAGGTACTTAATTACTTGCAAAGTTAATACATAAAACATAAAAAGTCAATAGTAAAATAATTTTTTTTAATAATAAATATGTGTAACTTTGTGGTTCAATTTTAGCGGGTGTGGCGGAACTGGCAGACGCGCCAGACTTAGGATCTGGTGCCGCAAGGCGTGGGGGTTCGAGTCCCTTCACCCGCACTTTTTTAATTATGAAGTTATGAATATACAACGACAGGAAATCTCAAAATTGCATGAAGCGATAACTATTACTATTGAAAAAGAAGATTATATTAATCAGGTTGAAAAATCTTTAAAAAATATTAGAAAAAACATTCAAATAAAAGGGTTTAGACCAGGAATGGCTCCTATGAACCTGGTTTCGAAACTCTATAAAAAATCTGTAATACTAGAAGAAGTTGAAAAAATAATACAACAAAAATTAATAGATTATATAAAGGAACAAAATATAAATACAATAGGAAGCCCTATTTTATCAGAAAATAATTTCCAATCTATTGATGAAATTGAAACACCAACATTTACATTAACTTTTGAATTAGGCATTATGCCAAATGTTGAAATAAAATTATCAAAAAAAGACAAAGTTTCTGTTTATAAAATTCAAATTGACGATGATTCTGTTAATAAATATTTGAATTATTACAAACGAACATACGGTCAAAATATTGATGTAGATACAGTTAGTGAAAATTCGATTATTAAAGGAGTTGTTTATAAAGAAGAAGACAAAGATAATCCATTGAATCCAGAAGGAGTAATACTTGTTTCTGTAATTGATGATAAAAAAATTAAAAAACAATTTATTGGAAAGCAAAAAGAAAATGAAATAACATTCAATGCTAATAAAGCATTTCCAAATAAAAAAGATTTAGCTCTGCTGACAAAAATAAAAGAAGAAGTATTGCCACAAGAACTTAATTTAACTTTTGTTATTAAATCTATTCAGGATTTTAAAGAAGCTGAATTAAATCAAGAATTGTGGAATAAAATTTATGGCGAAAATGTAATAAACACATACGAAGAATTTATAGATAAAATTAAGAAAGAGATTGAAGAACAGTTTTTTAAAGAAAGCGAGTATAAATTAAAACTCGATTTAAAAAGAAAATTAATGTCGAAAACTAATATAGAACTTCCAGAACAGTTTCTTAAAAAACAACTCAAAGAAAACTCAAAAAAAGAACTACCAGACGAAATTATTGAATCAGAATTTAATTACTATTTAGATGCTATTAAAGAACAAATAATATATTCTGCTATTCAAAAAGAACATAATATAAAAATAAGTGATGACGATATGCTTGAAGGAGCAAAAAGCATCGTTCGTAATCAGTTTATGCAATATGGTATTTATCAACTACCCGATAACTATATTAATGAACTTGCTCCCAAAGTTTTACAGAATGAAAAAGAAGCGAATATGATTTTTGAAATGAAACTTGAAGAAAAAATAATAGATGTTGTGAAAAATTTAGTAACTTTGGAGGAGAAAGAAATTTCATACGAAAATTTTGTAAACAAATTAAAAGAAGAAAAATAAGATTTTATGAGCGAATTTTATAAGTATGCAGTAAAACATAAAGGTATAAGTAGCAATACATTGCATCATTATGTGTCCATTACAAGTGGCTATATAAGTCCTACAATTATAGAAGAACGCCAGTTGAATATTGCAACAATGGACGTTTTTTCGCGTTTGATGATGGACAGAATTATCTTTTTAGGAACTGTAATTAACGATGATGTTTCTAACATAATTCAGGCACAATTATTATTTTTGGAAAGTACCGATCCTACAAAAGATATTCAAATGTATTTTAATACACCTGGTGGTTCGGTATATGCAGGTCTTGGTATATACGATACAATGCAATACATAAATGCAGATGTAGCAACAATATGTACTGGAATTGCAGCTTCTATGGGTGCTGTATTATTAACTGCTGGAACAAAAGGAAAGCGTTCTGCATTGACACATAGTCGTATTATGTTGCACCAACCTATGGGAGCAGCAGAAGGACAAGCAACTGATATTGAAATTACTGCAAAAGAAATTGTTAAGCTTAGAAAAGAACTTTACGAAATTATTTCTATACATTCCGGACAGCCATACGAAAAAGTAGCATCCGATAGTGATAGAGATTTTTGGATGACTGCAGCAGAAGCCAAAGATTATGGTCTCATAGATGAAGTTCTTTTTAGAGAAAAGAAAAATAATAATATCGGAAAATAATATGGATTATTGTTCTTTCTGTGGAAAATCGGAAAAGGAAACTAATATTTTAATAAAAGGAATTAGCGGATTTATTTGTGATATTTGTGTTGATTTGGCACACGATATAATTTATTCAAATAAAAAAACCGTTCCCCCAAAAAATTATAATTCAAAACAACGATTACTAAAACCCAATCAGATATACGAATTTTTAAATCAATATGTAATAGGACAAGACGAAGCAAAAAAAACATTAGCAGTTGCCGTTTATAATCATTACAAGCGTGTTTTTAGGGCAAAACAAGAAAACGATGTAGAGATAGAGAAATCTAATATAATAATGGTTGGCGAAACAGGGACTGGTAAAACTTTACTTGCACGCACTATTGCAAAAATGCTCGATGTACCATTTACAATTGTTGATGCTACTGTATTTACCGAAGCAGGTTATGTTGGCGAAGATGTTGAAAGTATATTAAGCCGATTATTGCAAGTTGCAGATTACGACGTAAAACGAGCCGAAAAAGGTATTGTTTTTATAGACGAAATAGATAAAATAGCTCGAAAAGCTGATAATCCAAGTATTACACGCGATGTTTCGGGTGAAGGAGTTCAACAAGGTTTGCTGAAACTATTAGAAGGTTCTAAAGTTAATGTGCCACCCTACGGTGGACGTAAACACCCCGAACAAAGATTTATTGAGGTTGATACGCAAGATATATTATTTATTTGTGGTGGGGCATTTGACGGAATTGAAAAAAAAATTAGCCAACGTTTAAATACAAAGATGGTAGGTTTTAAAGCAAGTAAAGAAAATGAAAAAATAGATAGGAATAATCTACTACAATATATTGCACCACAAGATTTAAAAGCTTATGGTTTAATACCAGAGCTGATAGGACGTTTACCTGTTTTAACTTATTTAACACCATTAGATAGAGATGCTTTAAAAAGAATTCTTACCGAGCCTAAAAATGCATTGCTGAAACAGTATGAACATTTACTATTTATTGATGGTGTAAAATTATCGTTTACCGAAGATGCTATAGATTTTATCGTAGATAAAGCTGTTGAATACAAATTAGGTGCACGAGGATTAAGATCAATCTGCGAAGCAGTTATGAGAGATGTAATGTTCGATGCACCGTCTATTAAAAAGAATAAATTGATTATTGATAAGATATATTGTGAGGAAAAACTTAATACTAATGTTTTAAACAGATTGAAATCTGCTGTTTAAAAAAAATAAAAATAAATAATTTGAATTAAAATATTTTGTAAATTTGCAGTCCAAAATTTAGCATAAGAAAAATTATAAAATCATGGATCTGATTAAATTTGTAGAAAACGAGCTTTCGCCACAAAAGGAACTGCCTAATTTTAAAAGTGGCGATACTATAACTGTAAATTACAAGATTGTGGAAGGAAATAAAGAACGAATTCAAAGTTTTAGAGGGGTTGTTATACAAATAAGAGGATTTGGAGCTGGAGCTTCTTTTACTGTTCGTAAAATTTCTAATGGAGTTGGTGTAGAAAGAATATTTCCATTAAATTCACCATATATAGATAGCATAGAAATAAATAAACGTGGAAAAGTTCGCAGAGCTCGACTGTTTTATTTACGTGGCTTAACCGGAAAGAAAGCTAGAATTAAAGAAAAGAAAGTAAACCTAATAATAGAATCTACTTCTACTACAGAATAAATTATTACTTTAATATTAAAAAGATTGTAGGGCTTTAATTTATAGCCCTTTTTTATTTATCGAATTATATTAACGACTCCACTTTTTTCGTGCAAAACACCATTGAAGTCTCTAAATTTTGCTAACCATGTATATGATCCTATTGGAGCTATTTTTCCTTCTTTTACTTTACCATCCCAACCTTTTTCAATATCATTAGATTCCCATATTATTTCACCCCATCTATCATAAATACTAATATAAAAAGTATTTAATTCTATACCATAGGCAAATACTTTAAAATATTCATTTATTCCGTCTCCATCTGGACTAAAAGCTGTGGGAGCATAAAAGGAATAAACATTATCAACATAAACATATCCTTTAGCTGTATCAACACAACCTTTGTTAGTGAAAACAACAAGTGTAACTTCATAGGTTGCAGGAACAGACTGATAAATGTGGGTAGGATTTTTTATATTTGATGAATCTCCATCGCCAAAATACCATTGGACACTATCGGCAAGCGAAGAATAATTGATAAAATCGAAAACAGGTTTTAAAATATTAGTTCGCAAAGGATTACTTTCGAAACGTGCCGTTGGATTAGGATAAACTTTTATCCAAGCAGGATATACATTAATAACCTTACAACCCCAAATATTTTGAACTGTGATAGTTATTGTGTAAGTGCCTTCTTCTTCAAATGTATGAATAGGATTTTTAATGTAAGCAGCTTCGCCATCACCAAAATCCCAGATATAGGTTTGACCTTCGTCAGGACTGCCATCGTTAAATTGTACGGTTAAAGGTTCGCAACCACTTATTACATCAGAACTTGGATTAAGCGGTGGTAATGGATAAACATGAACAGGAACATTTGTAATTACTGAATAATTACAAGCATCTTTTACCATAAGTTGATATGCTTGAGAAAAATGTGGATATAAATAAATAGGTAAACTTACTTCTTGTTGGTTAATATAATATTGGTAAGGAGCACCGGTTCCACCTGAAACAATTGGAAATATTGCAAATAACTCTCCAGGGCAAATAGAATCGTTTGTTGTTGTGTAAGTTAGCTGTAATGGCGGGTAAATGTAAACTAATAACTGGTCGAACGCCTGACAGCCATTATCGTCGGTTACTGTAACATAGTAATATGTGCTTTGTTGAGGCGATACAGTTATTGTTTGTTGTGTTTGTCCTGTATTCCATTGCATATAATAAGGATAAGTACCACCTGTTACAGAAGCTGTTATACTTACAGAGGAATCTTTACACAAAAAAATAGTATCTGGAATACTAACAAATAATTTTGTTGGTTCGTAAATAAAAGTTGAATCGTATGCTTTGCAACCTTTTGAATCGGTAACAGTAAGATAATAATAGCCTTGGCTTGCATTTGCAATAAAAGAGTGTGGTACACCATTAGACCATTGATAAGTATATGGAGGTGTTCCACCTGATACGGTGGTAAAAATTTTACCATCCATAGCACCAAAACAAGAAATATCTTGCTTTTGCAAACTAAGGGTTAAAAGTGGTGGATTAGTTACTGTAACTGTTGTTGGGATAGAAACACAACCATGTTGGCTTACTACTAACGATATGTTATATGTTCCTTCTTGTGTATAATTTATTTGGTATGGACCACCAGCAGTTCCACTAATTATGTTTGCATTATTAAAATTCCAGTTGTAAACCACTGCACTATCAACCATACCTGTAAATGTTACTGTTGCAATATCTTGGAAACAATTAATCGGTGTAACTGTAAAAGTAGATGTAGGAATGTAATTGAAAATTTTTGTAACAGTGTCACTACTTATACAGTTGTTATTATTTTCTGTCCATATAAATTGATAAATACCATAATTAGAAACTGTAACAGAAGTTGTTGGGTTGTTTATATTTGCAAATTGAGCATTACCGGGTCCTAATAATAATGACCATGTTCCTTGTCCTACCGAAGGAATAGCATTCATATTAGGATAGGTTAAGGAACAAATTGAATCAAGGGTACCGGCATTTGCGACAGGTTGTTGCCACAAAGTAACTATAACTTGGTCGCTACTAATACATCCATAACCATTATCTTCAGTCCATTGAAGAACATACGTCCCCTGAGTTGTTGTAGAAATATTTGTATTAGGATTTTGAGTGTTTTCAAAATTCATGTTTCCTGGTCCAGAGACTTGAGACCATGTACCATTTCCTACTGATGGAATAGCATTAAGACTTGTGTGTAATTGGCATAGTGTTATATCACTACCTGCATTAGCATTTGGTTGAGTTGTAAAACGAATTATGACGGTATCTTTAGATACACAACCATTGTTAATTTCTGTCCAAATGAATTGATATAAACCATCGGTACTTACTGTTACTTGTGAATTTGGATTATTTATATCAGAAAATGTTGCAGTGCCAGGTCCATCATAAGACCATGTACCTGCTCCTACAGTTGGTATAGCTTGCAATGTGTATTGATTTGAACACACATTTTGATCCTGTCCAGCATTTGCTTGTGGTGGGATAATCACATTAACTGTAATTTGATCTGTAAGTGTGCAACCATTGCCTGCTGTTGCTGTTACGGTGTATGTTGTTGTTTGATTAGGTGTAACATTTATTGTACTACCATTTTGCCCGGTACTCCAAGAATATGACAGACCACCTTGCGCTGTTAATGTAACTGAAGCTCCTTGACATATAGTTGTATCGGGACCAAGGATTGGCGGAACAACTCCAACAACTTGAACATTAAAATTTGCTGTATATGTACAACCAAATATATCGTAAACTATTACATTATAAGGATGGGTACCAATTGCATTACCAACCATATAGCCTGTAGTATCTGTAAGTTGAGTAAAATTATAACCGTTAAATTCAACGTAATCTACGGGAACAGAATACGTCCACCCGCTTAATTGTGCTTGGTTTTGCAAAGTAAGCGACCACCAAAAAACCCATCCATCGTCTATTCCCCAATTATCGCAAATTTCTATGCTCCATGTTCCATTCAACGGGCAACCTATTAATCCGCTAAGTGGGTTTTCAGGAGTTAAATACCCCGTGTGATTAGTAGTATTTGTTGCAGGTATAGGACTGGTACCAGCATCAAGATTATTTAATAAACCTTGTTGAGGAAAAATCTCCGACCAGCAATATGTCCATGGAGTACCTTGTTGACAATTTGGCGGATTACTTATACATGCACCACAATCTTGATCTGCAGCTTGTCCTAAGTATGCGCCTCCAGAATGATCGTAACTATCTAATACAACACTTTGACCGTTGGGACAAATAATTCTGAATGATAAATCGCCTGCAAATGAATGTTCCATGTTTATGCATATAGATTCAATATCTCCGGATGATTGAATAGTTGCTCCTGGGGGAAAATTTGTAAAGGTTACAGGTGTACCATAACATTGTTGTGGGCAATTAGGTCCATCTGGAATGTAAGTTACTGTATTATACATTTCTGTTTGAGTTATACCAATATTACCTGTTGTTACAATAATAGACGATGGAGAATATGTCGCATCAATAAATAATGTATCGCCCGTACATATTGGTGATGGCGGATTAACGGTAACAATATGTTCGCCTGCTATTCTAACTCTAACGTATGCCTGTTGCGAACTATTGCAACCGTTTTGATCTGTCATTGATAAATATACATTATAACCGCTGGGAATGTTATATGTGTGATTAACAATTTGGCCTGTACCGTTTGTTTGATCTCCAAACGACCAATTAAATGTACATGTGGCAGCGCTTTGATTATACAAAATGTTATTTTGAGGGAATACACTGTTATCTGCTAAAGCGGCAAAAGTAATACTTTGTCCTTGACATATATCTATATATGTAAATCCATTTTCAATGTGTGGAGTTGGTATAGTATTTGAAAAATCTATTTGAGGAACTATTGCCTGACATGCCTGCCCACATATTATTGTAGCATCCCATCCACTTCCAACATTAGCATTATTAGTTTTTAAACGAACAGTTAAAGAACCTGATGCATTGTTTAATGTTGCCATAACCATTGTATTCTGTCCGTTTAGCGGGTTGTAATTATTGTTGTGTTTACTTAATAAAGGTGATGAAATATTAGGACCGTCGTATATATACAAAGTATCGTCGGGCTTGATATCAAAACTAGCAAAATTTAATCGTACATGTGTATTAGGTGCAACATTTCCTTGTAGTGTAATCCAAAAGTCCTGGTTATTGGTATAATTGCCATTTGCTCCACCATTGTCGTAAAACCAAAATCCACAATACTGACCAGAAGTATTATGAGTTGCATTATTTAATATAACTATCTGATTTTGTGAATATAATTGATTAATTAAAACCGATGAAAGTAAAACTATAAATAATAAACTTTTCATAGCTATTTTGATTTTGATTGGAATTTTTTATTTAAATATTCCTTTGATCTTAATATAATGATATAATCAGTTCCACTTATTGAATAATAAGAATTTTCTGTTTCGCGAAAATTAACAGGCAAGAGAAATATATTAAATTTATCAATATTAATTTGTCCATTTAAAAAGAAATCTTTAGGTACTTCTATTGGTGTTGCATTAGGAAGTTGCTCTTGATTTAGATATTTTTTTTCGCTTATTCTGAATCCATTTTCTAATAAAAAAGAATAATATTCGATAGAATCAGGAGAATTTGCTTTTAAAAATTTAATTCTTTCGCTTCCAAAGGCTTGTTCTAATTTTTCACTAAGCTTATTTTGCGAAAGCATTGATAAACAAACAAATGAAAAAAATAATATGTTAATTATTCTCATACTAAATTATTTTTTTTGATTATTAAAATTAAAGCTTTGTTTTTATTGTCAATATGACGAAATAGAATAAAAATATAAGGACAGCTTAAAATCATATTTTTGTATAAACAATTTAAAGGTTTATATTTTTGTTGCATCCCTATTTTTTGTTTTTAATATAGACGAAAGAAGTAATAAACAGTTGCTTAAATTATAAAATTAACTTTTTTTTGAAAAAAACAATAACTTTATTTTGCTTATTTTTTCTAACATGTTGAATTCCAAAATTTTTGCAATTATCTATACAATTACCACAGGCAATACATTCTTTATTATCGAGATAACTAATTCTTTTTCGTTTCATTATGGCATTTATATCGCATGAATCGTTGCAGTTTTTACAACTTATGCAGTCGCTATTTTTTAAACCTAAAATTGATGCACCAGGAATGGCAGAAATCCAGCCTAATGTTATGCCAACGGGACATACAGTTCGACAAAATGGTCTAAATGAAAAAATTGAACTTATAAGCAACAATACAATTAGTATTCCACTAACTATTTCGTAATTATAATTCAAATTAATGTTGAATATTCCAATAAAAGGATCTATTTTGCACCAGAATATTTCGCCCATAATTAAAAGTTGTATGACTAATGCAGCTAATAATACATAACGGATGATTTTTAAGTAATAAGAAGTTTTTTCAGTTTTAAGCCAAACAAAATTATTTGGTCGAAATAAAAATTCCTGTAGAGCACCTAAATGACAAACCCACCCACACCAAACTTTTCCAAAAATAAATGTAATAGGTATTAAACCTAAAAACCATAACATAGAAGTCAAATTTATTTCAACTCCACTAAGAAACAATATTAAGTTTTGAAAACTACTTATCATACATGGACATGCGCCATTATAAAAGCCAAAAAAAACAAGCCCAATAAGCAAGAAAATTGGTCTTAAATTTCTTGTTTTATTGAATCGAACAAGAAAGCCTGAAATTATTGTTAATGTTAAAGCTATAAGTGTAATAGTTAATGTACTGCCCCATGATAAATCAAAGTTATCAAAATTATTGTTTTGAGCATTAGGACAACCTTTACATTTAGCTAAACAAATATGTGAAGTGTCGCTATCGAATTCTTTAAACTCTGTGAATTCGTCGGTAGTTTGTGTTGTATCTTCATTAAAAGGTTTAAATTCATCTTCTTGAGAAAAAATTGAAAAAGAAAATAAAATATTTAAGAAAATTATTAAATGAATTTTCATATTTTTTTGCAAATCTATGCAAAAATAATTTTATAAACCATAAAATTGTTTGGTATTCTTTTTTAGGAAAAGAATTTATACTTTTATGCAAATAAAAATTTTTATGAAAGGATTTTTTAGTGTTTTATTTATATGTTGGTTGTCAATTTGTTTTACAAATATATATGCTCAAAACAACATATATGATAAAGTAAAAATAACAATAACAAGTTCTCAGGACGTACAACGACTTAATGAAATAGGTATTGCATTAGATGGTACATACATAAAAAAGAATGAATACATAATAGGAGAATTTCAGAGATGCGATATTGATAAGATTAAAAATTCTGGTTACAATGTCGAAATACTTATATCAGATGTTTCTACATATTACGAAAAGCGAAATTTGCAGGCAACTGACACAACATATAAAAAAAAAGTAGAAAAAAATATAAGTTGTTTTGTAGATAAATATCCTACACCTCAATTTTTTTCATTAGGTTCTATTGGGGGATATTATTCTTATAATGAAATAATGGCAGAATTAGATAGTATGCATCAACGTTTTCCATCATTAGTTACACCTAAGCAATCACTTTCTCCACAATCAATAGAAAACAATAACTTGTGGTATGTAAAAATATCGGATAACGCCCAAACAAACGAAAACGAACCTAAAATATTGTTTACTGCATTGACACATGCTCGCGAGCCTATGGGAATGCAACAACTCTTTTATTTTATGTACTATTTGTTAGAAAATTATAATTCCAATCCTTCTGTTAAATATTTGGTAGATAATCTTGAACTTTATTTTATTCCTTGTGTTAATCCAGATGGTTATATCCGTAACTCAACTACAAATCCTAATGGAGGTGGGATGCATCGAAAAAATTGCAGACAAACTGGTGCAACAAATATTGGCGTTGATTTAAATCGTAATTATGGTTATATGTGGGGATATGATAATGTTGGTTCTTCTCCTAATATTGAATCAGAAACATACAGAGGAACCGGACCTTTTTCAGAACCTGAAACACAAGCAATCAAAAATTTTACAGAGTTAAAACAATTCAAATTCATTGTAGATTATCATTGTTATGGAAATGTTTTACTATATTCGTGGGGATATATAAACGATGTAACTCCAGATAATCACATATACAGGGCATTTTCTGATGTAATGACACGTATGAATGGTTTCTTCTATGGCACACCAATGGAAGGTATTGGATATACTGCAAATGGTGGTTCTTTCGACTGGTTTTATGGAGAGCAAACCACAAAACCAAAAATATTGTCTTGGTCTCCCGAAGCAGGTAATCCAAATGATGGTTTTTATCCAACTTCAAATAGAATTACAACAATTTCTAAATCTTTTATGGAAATGAATTTATATGTTCCACGATTTGCATTAAAATATATTGATATAACAGATAAAACGAGTAGATTTGCAACAAATCAACACTATTTAAAATTCAACTTATACAATGTTGGTATTGATAGTCCAACAGATTTTATTTTAACTTTTATTCCTGTTAGTAATGGTTTAACAGCTTTAAATCCAATTAAACAGTACAATGGTTTTTCGTTTTTGCAACAGCAAATTGATTCAATTCAAGTATTAATTGATGCTAATATTGCAGATGGTTCAATTTTGAAATATTTATATAAAATTGAAACTTCACAAGGTTATTATTTATCAGATACTTTTACTATTGTTAAAGGTAATGCAGTTACAATATTTTCTGAAACAGGAGATAATTTAAATCAATGGACAACGACGACGTGGAATACGACGTCATTAGAATATCATTCGCCACCAAAAAGTATAACCGACTCACCTAATGGTAATTATCCCGAAAATTCTACAAGAATAATAACTCAAAGCCAAAATATTTCATTGAATAATGCAGTTTATGCTGAACTATCATTTTGGGCAAAATGGGATATAGAACCACTTGCCGATTATGTGCAAATACAAATTTCAACGGATAATGGTTCGACGTGGCAACCTTTATGTGGGCAGTATTGTCAACCTTCTTTTTTGTATGGCACTGCAGGCCAACCAATATATGAAGGAACACGTAATGAATGGGTACAGGAACGTATTATTCTTAATAACTATCTTGGACAAAACATAAAATTACGATTTATTTTAAAAAGCACTTATTCATATACTATGCAAAATGATGGATTTTATTTCGACGATTTACTTATACAAGTTGTTCAAAATAATTCTAACATACAGAATACTAGCAATTATAAATTAGATTTTTCTATTTTCCCTAATCCTGCTTCGGAGACATTGTATATTAGTTATTCAGTAGAAAAAAATACTGTTTTAAAAATATCAACAATTTTAGGTAATGAGGTTATAAATTATACGTTAGATGCAACCAAAACACAAAATATTTTGTCTTTACTAAACTTTAAAAGTGGTGTTTATTTTATTTGGTTAGAAAATGATACAGAGAAGTCGAAACCTAAGATTTTTGTAGTTGGAAAATGAAACTTGCATTTATTTTTATAATAATATACGGAACAGTCTTTACTCAAACATCTGTTAAAATTGCATTGTTGAAATATAGTGGAGGAGGAGACTGGTATGCAAATCCAACATCATTGCCAAACTTAATAAAGTTTTGTAATAAAGAGTTAGGAACAAATATTTATCATGAACCTGCTACTGTTGAAGTAGGTAGTCCTGATATTTTTAATTATCCATTTGTACACATGACTGGACATGGCAACGTATTTTTTACTCCTCAAGATGTTATGAATTTAAGAAATTATCTAATAGGAGGGGGGTTTTTACATATTGACGATAATTATGGACTGAAAGAATTTGCTGTTAGAGAGATGAAAAAAGTTTTTCCTGAATTAGATTTTATTGAATTGCCATTTTCTCATCCAATATATCATCAAAAATTCAAGTTTCCAAAAGGTTTACCAAAAATTCATGAACACGATGGAAAACCACCACAAGGTTTTGGTTTAATTTATGAAGGAAGGCTTGTATGTTTTTTCTCTTACGAAACAGATTTAGGTGATGGCTGGGAAGATCCAGATGTGCATAACGACCCAATTGAAAAACATATCGAAGCTTTACAAATGGGAGCTAATATCATACAGTTTGTATTTAGTCAATAAATATATACTTTTTGTGGAAAAAAGAGAGAATATTACCTAATAACTTTATTTTGCAAAGAAAGAAAGATATGAAAATATTTAGTATAGTTTTAATTTTAATATTTCTATATTCCTGTAAAAGTGAAAATCAGGAAGAGTTTTTTAAGTTTAATAATATTCAAACATGCGATACTTTGTATGTTACTTATTCAAAACATATTAAGCAATTTTTTAACAACGATTGTGCTTATTGTCACATAAATGAAATGGTTTCTGGTTGCAATCTTGATAATTATGAAAATACAATTTCCTACGTGCAAAACACAGGTACAAAATTGTACGATTATGTTAAAAACAATGATCATCAAAGGAGTAGTTTTAGATAATTGTAAAAATATTCAATTAAGAAAATGGGTTTTAAATCCTGCACCTTAAAAAATTAGGTATGAAAGGAATATTATTTGTAATTCTTGGTTTTTGCATATTTAACGTTTTATGCTCGCAAGAAGATTTTCCTATTGATAATACTATTGGAACTAATCAAATTTTAAAAGTTGATAAGGTTTTTCCTACAATAATTGTTTACAATATACCAACGACAACAATTCTAAGGCGAGGTGAGATGAAGTTATATTTGGCTCATAGGATGGGGATGTTGGGAACAGGAATAGATGGGTCGTTTGGCTTGTACCAGGCAAATTCAAGAATAGGTGCCGATATAGGCTTACATAAAAAACTAACTATTGGGCTTGGAACAACTAGTCAGCAAAAAATTTACGATGGTAATTTAAAATATCAATTAACAAAGCAAACTTCAAAATTTCCTTTTGAATCTGCTGTTTATTTATCAATCAATTTTTCAAATACTAAGTTTAACGTGCCAGATGAACAACAATTCTTATGGCAACGAATAACATATTATAATCAGATAATGTTTAGTAGGTTAATAAATAAATACATTTCAATGCAACTTTTATTGTCTTATATTCATAAAAACATGGTATTGACTAAAAGAGACAAAAATGATATTTTTGCTATTGGAACAATTTTAAATATTCAGCTTAATAGTATGTATTATTTCGCAACAGAATATATGTTTATGCCACAGAAATTTATTTTATCTTCAAATGTTCAATCTCATATTATTTCAACTGGAATACAGATTCATACAGGACCACGGCATGTTTTTCAAATATTTTTATCAAATTCTGTAGGTATTTTACCTCATACTGTTCTAACTGAAACAACTTCTTCATTTGTCCCGAAAAATATTAGAATATCATTTAATATACCAACAACGTTTAATTTATTTTAAATTTATGTAGTATGGAAAGAATTTTATTTGCTTTAATGTTTTTGAGTATGCCATTTTTTTTAGCGTTTGATAATTCTTTATCTGATGGTTGGAAACCAGAAGTTGTATCTATTAAAACAACAGATACAGCAATGATTTTTACTATTACCACTCAAACATACGGAGGACAATATTCACCTAAACATTGCCTTGCAATATGGGTTACTGATCAAAATGATGTTTTTAAAAAAACATTAAAATTAGCTGCTTCAATTTACAAAATGCATTTGGTAAAATGGAACCAAATGTCGGCTGGGAATGTAACCGATGCTATTACAGGCGCTTCTTTAGATTTGCATACTACTCATACAGTTGTATGGAATGGAAAAGATAAAAATGGAGTATTACAACCAAACGGTCAGTACAAAGTTTTTATTGAATTTACAGAAGAAAATTCATTACAAACTACAATACCTGATGGACCTTGGACTTCTTTTACTTTTACAAAAGGTATTACAGAAACTCAAAATCCTGCAAATTTTAATTATACATATAATGGGCAGAGTAATACTGTTTATAAAGATATTGTAATTAAAACATTTGTACAAACTAACATTGATGAGCAAACAGTAATTGAAAAAGTAGAAATTACACCAAATCCGGCTAGTACTGAAGCTCAGATAAGGGTTAAACTAAAACAAGATGCAATATTAAATGTAAGTATATATAATAATAATGGGACTTTAGTTCACAAATTTCCACAAACAAAATATACAGATGGAGAACATATCTTTTTTTGGTATCCTAAAGCAAGCAAATTTAATACTGGCACATATTTTGTAAAAATAGAAGTTAATTCAAAGTTAATGTCGTATAAATTATTGGTTTTGTAATATGAGACAATTTTTAGTAATTTTATTATCAGTATTTTCATTTTCAGCAGCTTATACATGTGATCCATCAATTACAATTGAAGGTGAAGAAAAATCGAAGTACAAAAAAAATGATGAGCTAATAGTAAAAGTAAGAATAGTAAATACACACAGAAATTGTTCGGTTGATATAAAGAACACTAAATTTGAACAAGAAGGGATTAAAATATTAAGTGCAACTGACTGGAAAGAAATTGAACCAGGTATTTGGGAAAGGAAATTAAAAATAAAGATTACAGCCAATAAAGGTCAAAATGCAAAGATTAATATAATACGCCCTTGTTCAAAAGGAGGTTGTAATTTGCCATATACTTTTCCGACTTAATGTTTTTTTAAAAAACTTTTTTCACTTACAATTATATCCATTTCAACATCATAAATGTCGTGAGGTATGTGTTTGTATAGTTGAAAATCGAAACATATACCTATTTTCAATGCATTAGTTTTAACTAAAAACCTATCGTAGTAGCCTTTACCTCTTCCTAAGCGATGAAATTTTTCGTCGAAGGCTAACCCTGGTACTAAAACAACTTCTATTTTAGATAAATCATTCAAAATCTTACCTGTAGATTCTTTTATTCCAAACGGTTCTTTTATAGTCATCTTATCTTCTCCTTCAAAATAACGAATTTCAAGGTCATTATCTTTAACGGATGGAAGTAGAATGTTTTTATTTAATAGTAGTTGTTTTTTGTTCCAATCGTGAGTATGTACTTCGTCGTTTAACGACCAGTAAGATAATATATAATTTGCTAAACGAACTTCGGGCAATGAGTTGATTATATTGAATATAGTTATTGATTTTTCTTTTAATTGTTCGTAGGAAAAAGAGTTTTTAAATAATTTTACTTCGGATCTGATTTGCTTTTTTGCTTCAATCATTGATAAGTTCATCTTTTGATAAATTTAGGTAGATATTTTGCTTTTGGTCGTCTCTTTTTAAAATTAGGTTCTTATTTATTGGTACTAAATATTTTTTATTTTCTTGTATAACTTGAACCAGTGGATTATTTTTAATAGAAATAAAATCAGTGATTGTGCCGAGTAAATTATTATTTTTATCGAAAAGTTTATAACCTATAATATTGTTTTCAACTTTTTGTGTCAATAATGATTCATTACTAACATAAAAGTTGCTTAACGAAAACAATTTTGAGTCTTCAATAGAATTTAGTTGTTTAAATTTGACAATAAAGGCTTTTTTGTCTATAATTTGATAATAATCTATTGAAAAAGGTATGATTGTTCCTTCGTATTCAAGAAACACCCATTTGTTTAAAGTAAAATTATTTGAAATTTCAAAGTCTAATTCTACAATTAGTTCGCCTTTAACTCCGTGAGTTTTTTTTACGTAGCCAATTTTTTTGCTTTTAAAGCAAAACATGAGCTATACGTTTTCCGATTCAGAAGGTTCGGAATTTTCGTTTTGGTTATTTGATGCTTCTTGTGCTTTTTCTAGTTCTTTAGCTCTTTTTTCGGCTAATGCTTTCTCTCGTTTTTCTCTTATTTGAGCTTCTGCTTCTAATAATTTTCTTTTTTCTTCGTTATATTCCTTTTTTAAGCGGTTTTTCTTTTCTTCAATTTTTCGAATTTTTGCTTGTTTCCATTCTTCAAACTTTGCTTTTGCTGTAGCTTCGTCAAAAGCTCCTTTTTTTACACCGCCTAGTAAGTGTTTCATGTATAAAACACCGGTATAACTCAATATTGCGCGGCATGTTTCTGTTGGAATAGCTCCTTTATTTAACCAATTTAGTGCTTTATCAAAATCAATGTCTATTGTTGCAGGATTGGTTATAGGATCGTAGGTGCCAATTTTTTCGATGAACCTGCCATCACGTGGCGCCCTGCTGTCCGCTACAACTATATGATAAAACGGACGTTTTTTCTTTCCATGTCTTGCTAATCTAATTTTTACAGGCATACTTAAATTATTAATTAAGTTAATAAAAAAGCCCCTTTTAGGGGTTTAGTGGTACCCGTTGGAATTGAACCAACGACCTACGGATTTTCAGTCCGTTGCTCTACCAACTGAGCTAGGGTACCATTTAAAAATTTGTGGTTGCAAAGATACAAAAAAAATTATTCGCAAAACATTTTTTTATAAAAATATGCAAAAAAAACGTATTATTTAAAATTATTTGGTTATACCTAATTTTTTCTTCACCAAGGGAAGTATATCATCGCTTTCTTTGGGAAAATACAAGATAGCTCCACTTCCTGTGTCAAAAATGTATGTATAACCTTGTTCTTTTGCAACATCTTCTATTGCTTTTTTGGCTTTATCTATAATAGGCTTAATTAATTCTTGTTCTTTTTTTTGTAATTCTTGTTGAGCATTTGTTTGAAATGTTTGAATACGTTGTTGAATACTCATAAGTTCTTCTTCTTTATTTTTCCTGATTAGTTCGGTCATATTGTCCTTTTTTTCGAGATATTCGTTATACTTTTTTTCGAGTTCCTCTTGCATTGTAACAAGTTGGTCTTCGAGTTGTTTAGAAAAATCTTGTAAAGTTTTTTGTGCACTAAGTCTTTCTGGCATAGCTTCTAATAAATCGTTTGAATTTAAATGACCAAATTTTAGTTTTTGCTGTGAAAAACTTACACCTGCAAATAATGCAATTAACAAAATCAAAAATACTTTTTTCATATACATTAAATTTTAAGTTTTGCAAAGATAGTTATTTAATTTTTATATCCTAATTTTTTTAACACTTCATCGCTTTTATCAAGTTTTGGGTCTGTGTAAAGCATGTTAGAGTTGTTGGCAGCATCGAATATGATAGAAAAGTTGCCTTGTACAGCAATATCTTTAATAGCGTTGAATACTTCATCTTGTATTGGTTTTATTAGCTCGTTTCTTTTTTTAAATAGTTCGCCATCTTTACCAAAATATTTTCTTTGAAGGTCCTTTGCTTCTTTTTCTTTGGCAATAATTTCATTTTCTCTTTTTGTTTTCATTTCTTCTGTAAGTAAAACTTTTTCGGATTGGAAGTCGCGATACATTTTATCAACTTGTGCGTAGATGTTTTCAATTTCTTTTTGCCAGTCGGCCGAAATTTTATCAAGTTGTGCTTGTGCTGCTTGATATGCAGGAATGTTTTTTAAAATATAATCGGTATCTACATAACCAATTTTTTGTTGTGCTGTAGCAACTGCTACAATTAAGCTAACAAACAGACTAATTAAAATACTCTTTTTCATAGTTTTAATTTTTTATGGTTAGAAATTTTGTCCTATAATAAAATGGAATTGGCTTTTATTTTCTCCTGGTATAACGGGTTCGTCGAATCCATATCCCCAGTCAACACCAAGTCTGCCAAACATTGGTAAGAATATACGAATTCCAATTCCTGCAGAACGCTTAAGTTTAAATGGTTTAAATTCATTGAATTGAGTAAAGCAATTACCACCTTCTGTAAAGGCAAGTACATAAAAAGTGGCGTTAGGATTGAGAGATAATGGGTATCTTATTTCGAAACTGTATTTATTGTACGCATTTCCGCCTTTTAAAGGAGTAAGAGAGCCGTTTCCATAGCCGCGGAGTGCTATAGTTTCTTTACCATACAGATTGTAGGTAATTAGTCCGTCGCCACCCATATTAAACCCTTCAAAAGGTGAAAAGCCGTAATCTTTGTTGTACATAGCTAAAAATCCGAATTCAAATCTTGTATTAAGTATCAAATCTCCTGCCAATCTTGTAATAAATGATGAACGAAATGACCATTTATGATATTCTATCCATTTATATTTTTCTTTATCAGTAAGTTTGCTATAATCTTTATTACTTAATAATGAATAAGGTGGGGTAAGTTGTAAACTAATTGAAATATCGGAACCTCTACGTGGGTATATGGGTTGATCAATGGAACTTCGCCCGAATATAGTACGAAAACTAAAATTATTGCTATTACCATCGGAAAATGAAAAAAGATAGCCGTATTTATAATTGTTTAAAATGTAATTTTGATAACTAATTTCATTATATAATGTAAAATAATCGTCGGGGAATTTTAGTCTTCTGCCTAAACCTGTAGAAATACCTAATATATTCATTGATTGATGATTTGGATCTTTTGATGATATACCATTTGATTGTACTGTATAATATGCTGAAATTTGCAATGAGTTTGGTTTACGACCTCCAAGCCAAGGTTCGATGAAAGATGCTGTATATGCCTGATAATAAATTCCGTTTGTTTGAGCTCTTAATGTTAAACGTTGTCCATCGCCTGATGGTAATGGTGTCCAAGCTTTTTTGTTAAAAAAGTTTCGGGCACTAAAGTTGTTAAAAGCAACGCCTAATGTGCCTACTACCATACGCCCTCCCCAGCCACCCGACAATTCAATTTGGTCGGATGGTTTTTCTTCAACTATGTATTCTAAATCAACAGTTCCTTCAGCAGGGTTTGGATATGGCTTTACATCCATTTTTTCTGGGTCGAAATAGTTAAGTGCGGCTAATTCTCTCATTGTACGCATGATGTCGGAACGACTGTATAATTGGCCAGGTTTTGTATATATTTCTCGACGTATAACATGTTCGTTTGTTTTAGTGTTACCAGTAATTTTAATATTGTTTATAGTTGCTTGTTTACCTTCGTATATACGTATTTCTATGTCTATGGAATCACCATAAATTTGAGTTTCTATAGGAATTATATTTGAAAACAAATAGCCGTTGTCTTGGTATAAAGAATATACACTGTTGGGGTCGTTAAAGAGTCTATTTTCGAGCAATTTTTGATTGTAAACTTCGCCTTTTTTTATTCCAAGGAAATAATTAAGCGTATCGGTATTGTATTTTGAATTACCGACCCATCTTATATTTCTAAAATAATATTTATTACCTGCTTCTAACCATATTTTAATACCAACAGTTCTGTTGCTGGTAAAATAAATAGTATCTTTTAATATTCTTGCATCGCGAAAACCATAGGAGTTGAGTTTTTCAATAACTTTTTGTTTATCGTCTGCATATTTTTCTTCGAAAATGCGAGATGTTTTAAAAATTCTGTTCCATTTTTTTACTTTTGTTTCTTTCATTGCTTTACGAAGGTTGATATATGGCGATTCATTAAAAACTAAAAGAAATTTATTTTTAGACTTAGAAGGGTCGTAAAATTTATAGTTATATTTAATATTGTCTCCTATAAACTGAATATCGCTGATTTTGAATTTATTACCTTTGTTTATTTTAAAAGTTAAAATAACATGGTTTGCCAGTGAAGAGTCAATTTGTTGTTCAACTTCAACATTACAGTTATAAAAGCCTTTTTCGTAAAAATGTTTTTTAATAATATGTTTTGTTGTTGCAAGAATGTTGTCTGTTACTTGATTGCCTCTGATAAGTCTGATTTTTTCTCTAAGGTCGTCAGCTTCTCCTTTTTTTATACCATCAAAAGAGAATTTACTCAATCTGGGTCTTTCTTTAAGTTCGAATGTAACGAATGCTGTATTACCGATAGTTTTATTTAATACAACGCTAATTTCTGAGAAAAGTCCTTGTTCCCATAGTTTTTGTAGTGCTTGGGTGATTTTTTCGCCAGGAATATTGATAGAGTCGCCAATTTGTAGTCCAGCGATATTTAGAAGAACAGATTCGTCAAGGTATTGTATTCCGGTAAATTGTACTCCTCCTAATTCATACTTTTTTGGAGCTTCATAATCTATGTAAACATTATTTTGTGTTTGTGAAAAAGAATACAGCCTAATAAATGATATAAAAATTGCGATGTAACACTGTTTCATTGTCTTTCTATTTTATTTTAGTTGGTCTGAAATTTTTCCAAATCTTCTTTCTCTGCTTTGGTAATCTATAATTGCATTGTAAAAGTCGTTTTTACTAAAATCGGGCCATAATACTGGTGTAAAGTGTAATTCGGTATATGCAAGTTGGTAAAGCAAAAAATTACTTATTCTGTATTCATTGCTGGTACGTATAAGAAGGTCGGGGAAGGGTAGTGGATATGTATCTAAGTTTTGTTCTATTGTAGTATTATTAATTTCTTCTGGTTGTAAAGTTCCTTCTTTTATTTTATATGCAATTTTTTTTACCATTTCCATTATTTCCCATTGCGAACTATAGCTGAGTGCTATTGTAAGTGTAAGGTGGGTGTTTGTAGATGTTAGTTGTATGGTTTTTATTAGTTTTTTATATATATGTTCAGGTAATTGTTTAATGTTTCCTATGGTATTTAACTTTATATTATTTTTTTGTAGAGTTGGTAGTTCTTTTTCCATTGTATCTACTAAAAGTTCCATCAGAGCGTTAACTTCTTCTTTGGGTCTGTTCCAATTTTCAGTAGAAAAGGCATATAGTGTAAGATATGGTATGTTTAATTCTGCACAAGCTTCAGTGGCTTGCCGAACAGCTTCGGTACCTTTTTTATGTCCGTAGATTCTTGAAAGCCCTTGTTTCTTTGCCCAACGTCCGTTACCATCCATAATAATAGCTACGTGTCGAGGTAATTTATTTTTATCAATTTTGTTAAATAATTCATTCTCTGAAAGCATAGCAAACCGCTTCAAAAATTTTAAGTTTATATGTAAAAAATATTCCTATAAAGGCGTAATAATCTTTTTGATGAAAATAAGCAAATTGTTTAGGAAGCAAATAATTATTTTCGACCGATGTTGTAGGAATATTTTTATACCACGATAAATTATCAAGGCCGTCGGTAAAAGTTTTTCGGTATGCCCATTCTATTCCGATGCTAAAATTTGTTGTAAAGTTTTTTTTGATTCCTATTCCAAATGGTATTGCTGGTTGGTAAACATAGTCGGCATAAGATGCAACTAAAAATGTTCCTCCTGTGAAGATGTATGGTGTCCAGTTTTTCTTTTTATCTCCGATTCTATATGGTAGAAAATTTAATTCTATTTGTCCTGTTAGTTCTACAATTGGAGTAGAAAAATTAGCTCTTCTTGTTTTTTGGTAAAGATTATTGAAGTTTAAATCGTTGCCTTTAAGAGTTCCAGAAAAAATGCCAACTCTTATAGCCCATCGTGTGTGAAATGCATATCTTAAAAATCCACCGATTGAAGGTTTGGGATTATAAATTAGTTTAGAATGATTAATATCTCCTTGATAATAACTTAATCCTCCGAAAATACCAAAATCTAAGTTTCGTTCTAATTTGTTTTGAGATGATAAATTAATACTTAATAAAATAGTGAATATTGAAATAATATGTTTTTGAAATATAACCATTAGAATTGTTAAAATTTTGGTAATCCGCTTCTTGCTGTTTTTAATTTGTATGTAAAAATTAAAAATACGCTTGCATATGAATCACGAGCTTTAGAGTGCTTGTCAGAGAAGCCATCTAAATAATCTGTGGAGGTAAATCTTTGCCCAAATTCTATTCCAATAGTTGTTCTCCTGTTAAAGCCATAACGAAAACCGAATCCTATTGGAAAAACTGCATTTATTTTGCTGAATTTTTCATTTTTATTAGTTGAGTAATCTTTGTTTGTTGTGTGTGGGTTAAAAATAATTCCACCAAAACCGGCAAATACATAGGTATTTACATATTTTAATTTAAATCTTCTGATGTTTTGAATAGTATATCGAAATCCTAGTCGTTCTTTTAAAATTGAATATTCAGCAAAAATTGAGGGTTCAAAAAAACCGGAATAAAAACTTGCATTTCTGTTTCTTCTGGGAAGATATTCCGTATAAGCATCACTTCCGTGAAGTCGTCCATAAATAAAGTTTAATTTTAGTGCAAATCTTTCTCTAATTTTATATCTGGCTCCTATGCCAATGTTATATCTAGTACTTCTTAAATCTATATCGCCCATAAAATGAGTTCCTGGCTTATTTGCTCCTCCAAGTTCTCCGTAAAATAGTGTAGGTCCAACTCCTATATGCAATTCGTATCGTGTTCGTTTCCATCTTTGTGATAATGCAAAATTTGATGATAGAATTAGTATCAATATTAATATTTTTAAAAATAAATTCATTTATCTAAATTTCGGCAATCCCCCTTTCGTTGTATATAGTTTATATGTTAAATTTATTATTAAAAACATATAAGCATCTTTGTCTTTAGCATCTCCTCTTTGTTCGTAAGCAGCTGTCCAATTGGGATGAGATTTATCTGAAGGGTCTGCGAAATATGCAGCAATATCGCCTCGAGCTTCTCTAATCATTTGGTTATCGAAATATGTTGTACTCACATCGTCAATATAATCAGTAAATGTTTTACGTGGACCAAATTCAATGCCAATGTTTGCTCTTCGGTTTATTCCATATTTAAATCCTATGCCATAAGGTATTGACATATTTATTCTAGAATATTTTTTTCTTGTTGGTACCAGTCCCTGTCCTTCTGTTCCTAATGGTTGTAAAGCATACCATTTACCTTGATATTTGTTTTTTGGATTAAAATATATAACTCCAAAACCAATAAAAAAGTATGTATTTGTTCTAAAACCTTTAAGCCCTCTAACTCGCCTTAGGTTATAACGGTGTCCTTGTTTTTCTCTGATTATCGAATATTCAAACTGATTAGATAATTCAACTATTGTTGAACGAAAAGCAAGGTTTCTATATCTTCTAAATGTTTCATTTGTAAGTTTATCATCTCCTCTTAAAATTCCGTATGATAGCATCAATTTTGTAGAAACATTTTCTTTAATACGATATCTTAAACCAAAATGTGTAGCAGGTCGAGTCATTGAAATTTCAAGATCTCTTACAAAGTTTGTGCCTTCGCGGTCTGCTCCTCCTAATTCACCTAAAAAATTTGTAGCTCCTAATCCATAAAAAAGTTCGTAACGCATTCTTTTCCATCTAGAAGATGTTTGAGATTCCATTGCATATGGAAGTAAAATTAATAAAAACAATAAAATACAAACTCTACTCATTGAAGTAGAAAATTAGTTAGAAATAAAGTTCAAAAATATATATTTTATATTTTATTACAAAAGAGAATGTGAAAAAAAATTATTTGTTTAATTTCGTTTATCCGCACCCCATAGAAGTTTATTTTTAAGTGTGCTAAAATAATTGTAAGGATGCACATTTAATAAATGGACGCAATTTTTATGTTTATTTATTAAAAATGAAGTATTTATAGGTACAGCTTTTGAACGATAATCTAAAGCAATCATACAATGTTCGCTTCTGCCTGTAACTTTTAAACTTACTGAAAAATTGTCTGGAATTATTAATGGTCTTACATTAAGATTATGAACGGCAATAGGTGTTATGATAAGGCTATTTGATGAAGGATGCACAATTGGACCTCCGGCAGATAGTGAGTAGGCAGTACTACCTGTAGGAGTTGAAATAATTAAACCATCGGCTAAATATGTGTTAACGTGTTGATTGTTGATGTATAATTCTATGGATATCATTGACGATGTATCGAGTTTGTGGATAGTGAATTCGTTAAGTGCAATATTATTATCTTCGAAAATATGTTCTCCTGAAAGCTCAATCATTGTTCTAGTTTCTATTTGAAATTTGCCTTGTAATATTTTTTTAATGGCTTTTTCGGTTTCGGTAATGTTTATATTTGCAAGGAAACCAAGACGTCCGCTGTTAATTCCTAACACTGGAATTGAAACCTTATGTATGTTATGAATTCCTTCTAAAAATGTGCCATCACCACCAATTGTAATAAGCAAGTCTAAATGATTTTTGATTTTGTTAAGGTTTTTATATGGGATAATATTCTCTTTATAAGGTAAGATTTCTTGTTTTGTATTTAACTTTTTGTGTAAATCTTCACATATATATATTACTTTGTTATTTGTTATAAGTAAATGAATTAAAATAAATAATTCTTTTGGATATTCGTTAAATAATTTATTTGTATAAATTCCAATGTGTTTCATATTAAATTATTTAATGTATGATGAAAAATGGAAAAAAACACCTTTTATGTTTAAATGATTTATTGAAAATTCTGTACGTAAAGTTATATCATAATATGTTACGAAATCTATACCTACTCCATATCCGTATAGTAGTTGGTTTGTAAGAGGTGTTTTGTAACGATTTAAAACATATCCTACATCTCCATTTAACGATAAGTAAAATGCATAATGAAATTTTGCAAATCGCTCGTTTTTAAGTTTGTAAATAGTTTTAACTCGTGGTTTTATTAACATATATCGAATACTATTTTGCGATAATAAATATCCTTGCCCGTCAATTAAATAAAGTTCGTATCCTCTAGGTGAGGTTCGATATCCAAATGCTTTGTTCATTAAATAACTTTGCTTCTTAATGTGTGAATAATTTAATACTATTCCGTGTGAATTGAAGAATCTTTTAAAAGGAGTATAATAATAAGCTCCTTTGATGTTTATTTGAGGAATATATGTTTTTTTTGAAAACAAAATATTGTTGGCTAAAGTATAATCAAAATAATAACCGAAAGTAGGGTAAGCAACAGAATTTGTTTTATCGTAACGGAAATAATAGCTTAAGCTTGTATAATTATTTATTTTTAAAGTATCGTACAAAAAGTGTGGATTTTTTTTAAATAAGCTATCGTTAATTTTTTGATAAGAATATGATATTTCAAAACTATGCAGTGCATATAATTTGGGTCGGTAAAATAATTCTAATGTAAAATCGCTATTAGTGTATAGGTAATTATTGCTATGTAAATAAATAGGCTTGTTTTGTTCATTTTTAAAAGCAAGTTGTTTTTGACGATAATATAATGCTTTAATTTCTACACCTGTTGTATTACTTCCTAATATGTGAGGGATTGTGTAGGCAAATCCGTATTGTTCTCTATATCCTAAACGTGCAATAGCTCTTAAAAGTTCATTTCTTCCCCTAAAATTTGCCTGGGCTATAAAGAATCCATAGTTTATTTTATCGTAGTCTTTTTCGTAAAACCAAGTGTTGATATTTCGCGATGCTTGTTCGAATACAGGAATAGGCCATAAATACCATCTTTCTACAACAGAAATTAAAATGTCTGTAAATTTATTATTTGAATTTATAGTATCTATTTCGGCAAAATTGAATAATGATGTTTTTAATAAATTTTGTTTTGATTGCTCGATATTTTTCTGTAAATATGGTAACCATAATGTATCGCCTTTTTTAAATGTTAATTCTCGTTCTATAATAAATGGTTTTGTTTTTTTATTTCCTTCAAAGATAAAATTTCTGATAATAAGATACTGTGAGAATGTTTTTATAGCAAAAAGCATAAATAATATGTTGAGAAATATTTTCATTTATGTGTTTAAAAAGCGAAAAAAAGAATCTAGTCTATCTTGGAAAAAATTGTTTAAGTCGGAAGTATTAAGAAATGTATGTTTAATTATATAATTATGTCGGTTTAGCGAGGCAATTATACGACTTACGTCATCTTGGTTAATTTTTATAGTAACATCAATTTTGGTAGTGTCGTTCGAAGTAGAAACATAAAGTGATATGATTTTAGCGTCTTCACTTTCTATTATTTGCGATAAATGTACAAGTGAGTAATCTCTAATATTCATTTCTAAAACAATGATAGCTCCGTGTTTTTCGATGTTTGTAACCTTTGCCATACCAAGCAATAAATCTTGTAATGTAATTAAACCAATGTATTCTTTTTTTTCATTTAGAACAGGGATTACCGTTAATTTATGTTCTGCTAATTTTTCTGCTACTTCAAATATATGTTGATATTTGAATACATAAGGTTTAGAAATAGAAAGTTCGTGATTGCCAATAGGCTCGTCGGGCGAATTTAAATCGAATATATCGCTATCTGAAATAATTCCTAATAATTCTTTATCGTTAACAATAGGTAAATGCGATACTCTAAAAATTTCCATCCATTGTAATGCTTGTGTTCCTGTATCGGAAGTTTTTATAGCAGGAATGGTTTCCGAAATTAAATCTTTTGCAATCATTTTGAAATCATTTTTACTACATATAACTTTGCAAAAAAAAATATGACAAAGTTGAGCGTAAATATAAACAAAATTGCAACAATTAGGAATGCTCGAGGTGGAAATATTCCTGATGTTAAATTAGCAGCAATAAAATGTGAACAATTTGGAGCTCACGGTATTACTGTACATCCAAGGCCTGATGAACGTCATATTAAATATCAGGATGTTTTTGATATTAAAAGTGTTATATCGGTTGAGTTTAATATTGAAGGCTATCCATCTGAAAAATTTATGAATTTGGTTACAACTGTTAAACCAACACAAGTAACATTAGTACCAGATCCACCAGATGCTTTAACTTCCAATGCAGGATGGAACATAGCTAAAAATTTAATTTTCTTAAAAGAAATAATTACTACATTACACAAACATAACATAAGAACATCTGTTTTTGTTGAAACTGATTTAGATAATATTTGTTTGGCAAAAGAAACAGGAACAGATAGAATTGAATTATATACCGAACCTTATGCTCGACTTTTTGAAAATGATAAGGTTAAAGCTGTGGAGCCATTTATTCGTGCTGCTGAAGTGGCAAATAAAATTGGGCTTGGAGTAAATGCCGGTCATGATTTAAATTTGCAAAATTTAAGATATTTTGTTAAAAATGTACCTTATGTTTTAGAAGTTTCGATTGGTCATGCTTTAATAAGCGATGCTTTGTATTTTGGTTTGGAAAAAACAATAAAGCTTTACCTTGAAGAATTAAAATTAAATTAGCCACCGATATTAAAAAAGCAACGAGTCTGATTTATTTTACCATGTTCTGGTTTATTTTTAATTGCCATAAATAATGCTTCTTCATACGAAAATTCTCTAATGTTAAACCTTATATCACTAAATAAGCATGGCATAAGATATCCATCGGCAGTTAATCTTAAACGATTGCATTTGTTGCAATTACCGCCGTCTCCTCCATTAACTTTTGAAAAAATACCACATTTTAAATTCATTAGCTTAATAAAACGAACTTCAAAATTATTTTTTTTAGCAAATTCTTTTACAGATAGAGCATCATCGCTATTTTCGTTTTCAGTTACAACATTTAATTTAATTGGATTAAAACCAACAGCTTTTGCCTTATAAATACCTTTTAAAACTTTATTTAAATCTCCACCGCGTGTAATTTGTTTAAATTTTTCGTAATTTAGAGTATCTAAGCTAATATTTATTCTTTTAATACCTGCTTTTTTTATATTTTCGGCCATTTCTTCCAAAAAAAAGCCATTGGTTGTGAGCGATAGATCTTTAATACCATCTATTTCAGAAATCATTTCAATTAGTTGTATTATGCCTTTACGCACAAGTGGTTCTCCACCTGTTATGCGAACTTTGTCTATTCCGTATTTTACCGCTACTTTTGTAAAGTTATAAATTTCTTCGTGTCTTAAAATTTCTTTGTGGGTTAAGAGTTTAACTCCTTCGCTTGGCATGCAATACGTGCAACGGAAGTTGCATTTATCGGTTACTGATATTCTTAAATAATTAATTTTTCTATTAAAAGTATCGTACAGTAACATAGGTATTAGCTGGTATTTCTGTAGTTCCTTCTGGTATAATGATAAAACCATCGGCATTATTCAATGCAAGTAAATGTGATGAACCGTGGTATTCAACAAAATGAACCATTGAATTTTCGATTTTTACTGGTACAAGTGCTGTTCTTTCGGATTTTTTTCTTTTGTAATTATAAACCAATGGTGCAGAGCATAAAACTGGTTGATAATTATGATTCATAAGTTTGTATATGAATGGTTTTACTAGTAATTCAAATTGTAGAAATGATGAAACAGGATTTCCTGGTAATCCAAATACATATTTGTTGTCTTTTTTTGCAAATAATGTGGGCTTACCTGGTTGTACTGATATAGTATGAAATATTATTTCGAAGTTTAATTGTTTTAATGTTTCAGGTATTAAGTCGTAATCGCCCATTGATACACCACCTGTTAGTATTATTATATCGTTGTTTAAGATTAAGCTAGAAATTTTATTGGTTGTTTCGGTTAAATTATCTTTAATAATACCAACATAGTTAGTATCTATCATTATTTTTTGGCAAAGAGCAATAAGCTGATACGCATTAGAATTTCTTATTTTGTTTTCTTCTAAAATATTTTCTGGTTCAATTAATTCGTTACCTGTTGATGCTATTGCAATTTTTGGTTTTCTATACACACTAATAGTAGTTTTGCCAACAGTTGCTAGTGTTGCAATTTCAGCTGGTCGTATAAGAGTTCCAATTTTTAATATACATTCGTTTTTTTTAAGGTCTTCGGCTTTATAAATTATATTATCTTTATTATCTATTTTAGTAATGTATATTTTCCCGTCTTTATCGGTTTTTGTATCTTCGATTTTTGCAACATAATCGGCATTTTCTGGTAGTTTTGCACCTGTCATTATTTTTATACATTCGCCTTTATTAATGTATTTTACAGGAGTTTCGCCAGCAAGTACAGTTTGAATTACAGTAAGGGGTATGTTAATATCTATTTTCCGACAGGCATAGCCATCCATTGCCGATTTATTAAAAGGAGGAATATCTATATCAGAATACACGTTTTCTGATAATATGCGATTTAGTGAATTTAAAAACGATATTTTTTCTGTTTCAAGTGTTTGAGCATTTTCGAGGGTTAATTTTATGGCATCGTCTAATGATATCATATTATTTTTTTTGCAAACCTACTTAATTTGTTGAAAAAATAAAAGGATTAAATTCTGATTAAAAATTCAATTTTATGCAAAAATGCAATATGAGACCTTTGAAAAACTTAAAGATTTTTCGAAGTAACAAATTATTTTGGTTACATAAAGATTTTACCCTTTCATAATTACGAGTTTTTCCTATTCCCGTCATTGCGAGGAGCGAAGCGACGAAGCAATCTCCCCTATTGCTCTACCCCGTCATTGCGAACCAAAGGGTAGGCGAGTGTTCTGGCGTGAAGCAATTTCCTCGTTGCACGTTCTTGTTGGTGTTAGGTGTTCTGGGGGGATTGCTTCGCCTGATTGTTATCAGGCTCGCAATGACGCAATGG
>Ga0308411_10000060_pt1 | contig 57985 bp, 75 predicted proteins | sample HotsprottomLayer_2_FD_203530 | JGI IMG/M metagenome (GOLD analysis project Ga0308411, IMG submission 203530) | Hot spring phototrophic mat microbial communities from Octopus Spring, Yellowstone National Park, Wyoming, United States -... | ecosystem: Environmental > Aquatic > Thermal springs >... | reverse complement strand
AGTACATCTTAATAATCCACCGGAATCTTCATATTTTACATCTGCTCTTAAAATAACATAGAGATCATCAGGAGCTGCTGAATGAATATAAGTTCCGCTAAATGCTGCATGACTTAAATAATTAACAGTAGCATTATATCCTGATGTAAACAAAGAAAGAGATAATCCGGTATGTGTTGTAACGGGATAACCAGTAGTTCCACCGTTACTGTCTATAAACGAAAAGGTAAGATCAACACTAACGTTTGGTAAAGAAGATGACGGAAAAGCAGTAAGATTTACGACAAATACACCTGATGGTACGGTATTATTATTATTATAAGTGTTAATCCTGGGAGTTAAATATACCAACGGCTGATCTATTGAAGAACATATACAGTCACAATTATCTATTTGAGCTTGTAAATCGTTTATACAGATAGTTAAATTTGTAGTTATTTGTTTTAAAATAGCATAAATACCATTGGTGGAATTATAAAGATTATTTGAAATCGTTGCTACAAAATTTGTTAAATCATGAATGTTGTTAACGTTCACGTTGGGAAAGAAGAACATTTGATCCGGTGATCCACTATTAGCAGCACAAAAACCCGTAGGAATATTAAAACGGACTGAAGGTCTTGTAAATGAATTAAAATTACAATTTAATAAATCAGGAGAAACTCCTGAATAACCAAGCATTCCTTGTAAACAACAACTTAAACCTGCGGTGAAAAATATGTAATCACCCAATAAATTAAAAGTGTTTATTTCTGACGGTGGTGTTATTTCAGAAGGATAAACACATGTGTTTGGTGTTATACTGAATGAAACACCGCCACCACCTTCATCACAACAGTTATTTAAAATATAAGTTATCTGATTTTGAATATTATTTAATGTGTTTTGTATTGAAGAAATAGTGCTGTAAATATCACATATTCTTTCTGCTACAATAGATACAAATGAGTTTCCAGATGAAGTCCACAAAGGCACATTGTACGTAGCAATTATATTATTACCAAAACAAATCGTAAAAGGTATAAGACAGGAATAAATATTATTTAATACGTAATCACAAGTTATATCTGGTTCTGATGAAGGTTGATTTCTTATTTCACAAAGTTTTGTTATATACCACTGTAAAAGCTCATTAAGATTTTGTGGTAGATTATTCTCATTACTATAACATAAAAAGTTTAAAGTTTTAACATCTGTAAAATTATTTAATAAACATACAATTTGTCCAAGTTTGGTTATAACATCAGTAACAGTATCTCCACGACACAACCCAAGACAGTCAATATTATGACCATCCCAAACTACACATGAACTATTTGTACTATCTACACACTTAGACATTTAAAACTAAATTTTAGGTAAGTACAGCATTTACATTACCATATACCAACAACTGTTTAAGTTTTTCCACCAAATCCTGTAAAGTGATTGTGTCAGGTTCAAATGCGGAATCAATAAGCCCTGCCCCCTGAAAATCATTAGTACCTTCAATATAATCCATTATTCCGTTAACCGGATCCCCGTAGTTTAATCCTTCTATACCATACATTACATATTTTGTTTCAAAGTCATTATTTAAAATAACACCCAAAACCTGAAGCTGATTTGGTATCTGTAGTTCTTTCCTTACCAATGTTACGGCATAATCATATAGTTTTCTTCTGCATTTAACACTTTTTTCATGGTATTCGTCTATTATGTTATAAGCTGCTGAACCATACATTTCAAAAACCTGATTTCTTGGAATTGTAACATGCTTTGCCAATACATGCATGTTCTTGTTTATTAAATCCTCATTTCCTGAGTTATTCAAAAACCACCTGTCCAAATACCTTTTTAACTGTGTATAAGATATAGCCTGAGAATAATACAGACCTTCAATTTTACTCAGATCTTCAATCTGATTATAAGACACAAGAACCCCCTGTTGTACACCTGAAATTAAACCCATCTCAGGATAGATACTATAAAGAAAATCGTTGCCAACCGTAAATTTATATATATCTAATCTTTCCATCAGTTAAAAGCTGAATTTATGAGATTATCTATTTCTTCAGAAGTTACCTGCGTAGTATGATTGTTTTTCCTTGCATCATCTATAAATGCATAAACGATATAACTAAGAACAAAAGGAAGTGCTGACAAAGGACTATTAAAATTAACATTGATGTTTTCAGGATTTGTGTTTACAGCAGTGTTTGCTTTTGATTCTATAACCTGTAAATCCTGAGCAATACCTTCGTTTGTCTGTGCCATCTGTTTTAAAACAAGTATATAAGCAGGAGTCATAACAGCAAAAATACAGGCAACTTCACCTGGTACAGCAACCTCAAAACTTCTGGTGTTTTGATTTTTATATTGACCGTTACGTATTTTTTCTTCGATAACACCCTCAATATAATATAAAGATTTAATAAAATCTGATACCTGTTTCTTACCATCTTTTGGTCCTGATATAAGCTGTACTACCTTTTGATAGTAATTGTCAGTAAAATCAGAAATCGTAGCACCTTTTAGCTGAAGAAATCTTTTATAAGTTTCTTTGTCATTAAGGAAAGCCATCATAAAAGTATTTCTTGCCATTACAAGAACATCATAAAAATCATTTGGTATTTCTATATTTGCTGTATGTGAACTTATGACAGATACGTTCCCGCCACTATCAAATGTGGTAAATAGTTTTTTTACTTCTTCTTTCAGTTTTTCTTTATCTATCGGATTACTGAAAACCTGTGTGTTGCTATTCATAGTCATAGTTGTTTATTTTTGTTTGACATATTACTTAGTTATGATATAAATTGTAAATGATTGCATTCACAGAAGCAGAATAACAAACTCTCATTGTTGCTGTAATATCTGGTTTTGGACATTCTATATAATCTATGGTAACATCAGAACTATAACATGGTTTAGTAGTCAACGTAACATCTGGTTTTATACATCCCTGTGTTACAAAATCCAACGCAGAACTGTAACAAGGAATTGCATCAAAACTTACTATATTTTGTAATATACAATCTATAGGACTGAACAATAAAGCTCCGTCAGGACATATCTTATACTCATACGTATCAATGTCTTCTATACATGTTTTAGGTCCGCAATAATCAATACATATACCATCTGTACAATACTTTTCAAATAAAGATTTATAAAAAGAAATTACCTGAGTCTTATAGGAAAAGCTTATATCCTCAGGTAATTTACCCTTTATCAGCTTATACTTTTTCAGTACTGCTGTATCAAAAATCTTACTGACTATGCCACAAATCTCATCCATTATTACTTATAGTAACATTTGCTGATACAATATTAACTGTATAATTTTTTGGATCGTTCACCTGTACATTGTTAGGTGAATTGTTTTTAATCTGCTGGGCTATAATTTTATTATAGCAATCTATACAATAAGCAGTACCATTATAATACATGGCTTGTTTTTTACCCTGACATCCGCATCCTAACGCTGCCCCACAGGACGTGCAGGTATTAGACGGTTTAATATTATTCTGTGTATTCATAGTTCAAATTTAATAATTTTTAATCACACCCGCAATATCTGCATCTTAGGTTTTTAATAACTTTTTCAGCCTCTTTGTAAAGAAAATCTGCCTTATCAGGGCAATTACATTTTTCAGCCAACGATTTAATACTGTCCATTTTAACTCTCACTTCCAATATACCATCATATAAGTCATTAATAAAATAAGTATCTCTGTATTTCTTTTCTACACAACATAAAAGATCGTAATATTTACCAAGTAATTTGTTAATTCTGTAAACATTTTTACCGAAAGAACTTCCATTAATATTTAATTCAAAATAATAATTTCCATCCATCAGTTCTTCACGATACTCGCCGCATCCTGATTGTTGTATACCAAGTAAACATTTATCAACTATCAGTGAAAACTCTGGATTAAGATTTTCCACCTGTATAGAAGAAGCATCTGAGTATCCTGGCGGAACAACAAATAACGTTATGCAGTTTTTGTTAAAATTCTGATATTCAGAAATGTCTTTTACATGAAATACGCAGGGATGACTATCATCAACGATGAAGTCAATAATAGTACTCTTCTTCCCTGTTATCTTCATTTTTGAAATTTAAAAAAGGTCTTACGGGACCTTAATTATATTGAGAATTACTGCTGAGCCGGATCAATCTTGATAGTTCTTTGGGGTGCAGGAGCATACTCATAGAACTTATCAACAGGTAGCTGATTGTTCAGTAATGCAGGTATAGTACATACACCACACCTGGTTACTTCCAATCTTGAACATTGACTACAATTCGTCAACCAACCTAAAACAAAGTTTTCAAAAGCCGGAATTCTTTGCAAAGCATATATGATATACGCATAAGTATCAGTAATTCTGTTACCCGTATTGGCTTCATAAGCTTCTTTCATGTCTACAATAAGCAGATATTTTACATAAAGCTGATCACGATTTATAATATCAAACAGCTGAGCTGACTGATTAGCTTCACGTATACGAAAATCCATAGCATCGCAGGAGGAATATAAATCATGATATCCCCTTACAGCTTCACTGAAAGAAAGATCTCTTAACGCTTTATCGCCTGTACCTTCTACATTATGTCCAGGACATACTTCAGTAAAGCATAATCCAGTATCACAGGGACTTGGATTCATACTGAAAATAGCAGCTGTTACTTTGACTGTTGCATAATTATATGCATCCAGTACACTGAATGTACAGTTACCATAACGAGTTTCTACATACGCTGTCTGTAAAATAAGACCACCAGTAGGTGGCTGAGGACTAGAACAGAAAGGAGTATTTTGATTTTGAGCAAAAGATGGCTGATTTACATCCCATGTTAGCCATCCTGGTTGATATTGAACATCAGGATAGAACTTTTGAGGCGGATAAAAGAAACTTGTTCCATTATAGAATATTGGGAAAATAAACTGTCTTAACTCAGGATCGGCAACAATTTGCTGTGCAAACTGGAAATAAATACTATTAGGATCTACATAGATAGCTTGAGTACATGGACCGTTGGAACAGTCAACAGGAGGACAACACCCACCGTCAGCAATAATCACTCTCTCCAAATCTCTCCAATACGTTCCATAGGTAGGATCCCCCCATACTTTTATTTTGAGTTGATATGTGTTGCCGCAAACAAAATCAAAGCAGCATTGCCCTGTAGTTATCGGTGGGATATTTCCTAATGCATATAAAGATTGAACTGCAGGACATGGTTCGTATACACCAAAATATCTTACCTGAGACGGACTGATTTTCTTGCTTTTTACAGGAATCCTGTATCCCTGTATAAAAGGACTTATAGAATCAAGTTTATACAAAGGAGCACCGGCAAGTATTAAGCTACAACAATTAGTAGGTGGAGCATTACCAGGTACTAATTGATTTGTATCAGGATTAAAAAATCCGAAGGCACCAGGTTGAAGAAGATCTAGTTCCGGTAAAGTGAATGGACTTACAGGAGTTTTAGTTACATTCAATATAAATCCTGACTCATTGACACCAGGTGGTAAAGGAGGTGAAGGAGCAACAGGGGGATCGTATGGTGCTGTTAATACTGAATAGTTAATACTATTTGCTGAAAAGTTAAACGGTCCTCCTGGAGTTAGCTGACTGCTATGACCAGGAAAAACTCTTTTATACCCGTGAACAAAATTATCTTTCATAACGCTCTATTTTATAATACTAAATTTTATACAAGTTTTAACTTTTTACACTAGTTGTGTTCTGCTGATACTGATTTTCCTATCTGAAATCCGAAATCATCCTTCAAATCTCCACCTATCAGCGAAGCAGTATGACTAATAATAACTTCCACCAAATCATCCGGCAGTTCAGGATTTATGTCGTTAGAAACTACAGAATTATATTCCAACGAATAATTATTAGCCATAGCAACATCAACAGGATACCGATAGTAGTAAAATGTCAGATCTGATATATCAAATTCCCCGTTAGTATAGACCTGAACGTTACCATTACTCATAGTAGCAAAGGTTTCTCCCCATACAAAATCAGGTTTTTTCTGGTAATTTACCAGGTAATTATTTACATTGGACATTTGACCTAAATAGCAAACCATTAGTCGTTTTTTACCACAATGTTCTGCAGTTATATCTATTCTTTTAAAACACATGTAATTACTGACAGGCAAAGGAAATTCGTAATAAATATCTTTTTTGGTAAGAACAGGTTTTATACTGGTAATAAGTCTGCTGAAATCATCAATACGCCTTTTACTGTTTTCGTCTCCTTCCCTGTATGTATTCAGACCATGAAGGTTTTGTCTTACAAACAGTTTCTGAGCTCTGTTATAATATTCAAGAATCTGCCATATTTCAAGATTGTCATAATCCTGACTATCCAGTTTGTTTATTCTTTGTTTTATTTTTACTATCAGAGCTTCTACTGTCATTATTTATCCTGTATATTTTTGAGTAGTTTTTTTAAAGAGTTTTTGCTTTTATTTATTTTCGAAGATTCATCGTCATGTACATTTTCTGCAATAACACTGGTTTCTTCTAAAACTTCAGAATCTGATTTACTTTCTGTTTTACTTTCTATATTAACGTTTTCAGGTTTTTTTAACTTGTTTTGATTTTCTGAAATTTGATCGGGTCTTAAAAGATTAGCGTTAAAACTATACTTTTTGCCATATATTTCATACAGTTTCATCAATTTCGGATAACCTGATTCTGATGAGAGATATCCCACTATTTCTTCTTTTGTCTGACCTAACATCTCGTTTACGTCAGATGAGAAAAACTGCTGTTCTGATGTCCTGAATACTATATGGTTCATATTTACCAAGTCAGATACAAAAGCTTCTATTGCTATTTTTCTTACGGGACTATTACACAATGAAATAAACTTATTAAAAAGCTTTTCTGTATCACGATAAATACATGTTGTCAAAACTCCTGAAAACCAGTTGTCAACCTCTACGTACAATCTATCAATACTCCAATCTTCATATCGTATGGTCGCCGAGCTTCTATGTAAGCATTTAACAATATAAAATAGCTTCTGATGTTCGTTGTTATCATACAAATCAGTAAACATAGAAACGGCTTTATTTTTGGCAAACCTTCCTTTTGCAACGTAAGATGCATCGTTAGGTACTTCAAGATAAAACTTATACTTTCCGGGAGTCATTAAACCAGTTTCTATGTCAGGAGCTATATGTGGAAAACCTCCACCTTTTATACAATGAAATATAACCCTGTCTTCAGGTTTTAACATATTTAAAGCAAAACCAAAGTTTTCAAGCTTTACTGTTATATTTTTCCAATATTCTTCGTTATCTGCTCTAAATCTTTTAACTTTACTCCAAAACTCAACGTCATCAGGATCTAAAATATTATAAGACGTTTTATATTCAAGGTATGCAACTTCTTCTCTTATTTCTCTTTTTAATCGGTTTTTTTCTTCTATAGGCTTATTGCTTTCATCAACAAACCTTTCATCAATACCTATAAGATACATGCTTATACCGTTTTTGTCTATATATGCCAGATCAGATACTATACTACATCCGGGAAACAACACTCTTCCTTCTTTTTCAAGACCAAAGTTTTCTACTGCCGGATTTACTAATGGTTTTACATAAACCATCTTAGGATATCTGGCTTCTACCCTGGCTATCATTTCATCAAATTCCTGTTTTGTCATAACTTTTTGTTTTATTTCACAAAGATATGGCAAATTTCAATAAAAAACAAACGCCTATGCATTTTTTTTGCACAGGCGTTTCACAAATTTTAAGTAAATAACAATTCAAATCGGTATTACAGGTTACCTCCTGTAATAGGATTAATCATAGATATTTTCATAACCTTGGTAGGATCTTTTACCATTATTGAAGGAACATATTGTTTAGCCCAAACTTCAAAACCACTAAATTTACCTGAAGAATTAAAAATGTTCCTTCCAAGGTAGTCAGAAGTACCGTTAATATATCCGATTTTAGTCCCGTTGTCAAACTTATGTTTAAGTAATATCAGGTTGTCAGACAGATTTTCTACCACATCAAAGGCAATAAAAAGGTGAGAACTCAACGGATAACCGGTTTGAGGAATGATCGGATTTTCAATGTTATTAATTTGAGTGTTGTCAAAAGCAGGGTTGATAACAAATGATATGGTTCCAATAAATGGAATTGTGATACTGTTATAGAAATAACCGTATCTTAGTTTCATTCCCTGACCCTGGATGGCTCCGATACCTGCATTGGCAGCAGCATTGATAACGAATCCTGAACTTGCAGCTTCTTTCTTAATAGCATCGTTCAACAGTTGAGCACCACCCATACCCGTCATAAATACAACATTACGGGAAGGATCTACTTCGTCCCAATCTATTCTTCCGTTATAAAAGTTATAAATCGAAGACTGTAACATCTTAAGTGAGAAGTTCTTAAGAGTATAAGTTCTGGTATAAGCATTATTGAGCTGACGCCACAACCCAACGCTAAGACGTGATTTTTTAGGACCATCTACTTCAATAATACCACCTTCTCCCCACATCAGATAGTTTTCTATATCCTTAGCAAGCTGGGAAAGCATTGCAGATTCTATTTTGGTAAGAAAACCACCGGCTACCTTTCCTTCTGCCTTGAACTTTTTCAGGAAGTCCTTACCATACATTCTGACCGCATCATTAAATGAACGAATACTCGGATCCAAAGAACCTTCTTTAAAACGTAATACAAAATCAACCAATGCAGAAGCACCACCGTCTACAATTCCCAAACGTGCCATATCGGCAGCCTTTTCGGTAACACGCATAGATACATGAACCTGATGATCTCCTACAAAGTTATAATATTCACGATATCCGGCTTCTGCATGTACGTTTGTAAATCTTTTACCATATTCGTTGGTAGCGGATGAAATTCTGAACCAACGTGTTTGTGGTTTCAGATATTGGTTATCCAGAAATTTATTCTGAGCAGGATTTAACAGACGTAATGTATAAATATATCCGTCTCCTGTCGGAATGATATCGTCTTCGGTAACAAGGCATTGTACACCACCAATCTTATTATAGGTGATAATATCTCCATGCCCGAATTCTGCTTTGTCAAATTTTACTTTGAAAGTGGTATCTCCTAATCCTTTGGTTGTATTGCTGGGATCCAGGTCGTCAACAACAACAGGAAGCTCGTAAGCAACCGGATATTGCCATGTGTAACGACCCTGAGGATCATCAACAACAATGATGTTCTTTTTGTTGAGAACGGCAAGGTTGTAAAGCGGTGATTCAGCTTTACGAGCCATAGCCCATATATCCAGCAATCCTAACGAAGTAGGTCTTGCTGAAGGTTGCATTCTTACCAAAGAAAATTCATCGATACCCCTTGCATCCAGGGATATCTTTTCTTCTTTTATCAATATTCCGTTGTTTAAAACCGGTGTTGCCATAATTCTTAAATTTAAATCTGATACTAAATATTATACGTTTTTATAAAACTATGCAATTTTTACTACAGATTTGTTTTTATCAGCCAGAAACTGGTAGTTACAGCGTTTATACCCTTTGGCTGCATCCTGTCTTCCATACTCATAAAACCATTTCATATCTTCAGGAATAAAAACAAAAGGCGAATCAGTAAGAAATCTGGAAGGTTCATATATTTTTAAGTCTTTTCCTGTCTGACTTGCTTTCAAAGTTCCAACAATAATATCATCTGAATTACCCTGATTCATAAACATATCTATATAAGATGAAATAATATCTATTGGATTGTGGACTTTGCTGATTTCTGCATAACCCTGATTAAGATTCAGAACATCTATTGATTGTATGTCATTATAACTAATAATACCTGTTATCGGAGTACTTTCAAGAATACCACCGTCAACATACTGAACACCATCAATTTCTACAACAGACATGATAGGTGCAGCTGCGGTACTGGCAAAAATATATTTTGTAAAAGTTTCATAATCAAAATTTGAAGCATCAATATAAACTGAATTTTTATTGTTTATATTGGTTACTGTAACTATTAACTTTCTTCCTGATTCTTTTATATTTTGATGATCATTTTCTGTATAAATCTTTCTTATAAGAGTAAGAACAGGAGTAGAATCACCAAACGTATCATAAGTGTTAAGAAGTACAGATCTTACCATCGGAAATAACTTCATAGTAGTTTTGTACTTTCCGATACCGAGTTTTTGTTTTATTTTAAAAGGACATCGTTTATAAACTTTATCGTTGTCCAACGATATAAAGAGCTCTGAAGCTTCTTTTATCTTTCCTGCTGCAAAAGCACACGCCACTAATGCTCCTGCTGACGTTCCTACATAATAATCGTATTCTTTATGCAGAAACGGCTTTCTATCGGTATGGTATGATAACCATCCGAATGCCCAGGCTCCCTTACATCCCCCGCCGGAAATTACTATAGCTTTTTTCATATTTTTGTTTCTTTTGGTTTTTACCTGTTAAACAGCCACGATCTGTCATCTTTTGGTTTCAGTTTTCTTTGCAGGCTTGTTCTTTCTTCTATACTTTCAGACATTCCGCTATCATCTTTATACGAAGCGGTTTTTAGTTTACGCAGTGTTTCTTTTGCCGCCTTGCTTTCTCCCAAAGACATAATATATTTTTTATAACCTTCCGGATCTTTTAAAAGCCATGTTGCCTCTACAATAAGATCGTAATCTGGTTCTATAAACTGCTTTTGTTCTATAAGATAACCCAGTAGATTTGTTTTTTTACCGGTTATGCTTTCATAATTTACTGATGTAAGACCATCAACGATATCTTTCAAAACGGTTTTGTCTGCATTGTTATCCTTTAGCTTTCCACGTCTGGAAACAGCTTTAACACCTTCAATAAAAGTTTGTATTTTTTTAGATGCTTCTTCTTTTGCTTTTTCTGCTTCTTTTATTTTGTTTTCTATTTCTTCTTTACGTTTTTCTTTTACTGTATCATAGATACGTCTTGCTTTTTCGGTAAGTTTGCCTGCTTTTTCGTAAAGTTCTATTTCTTCATCAACTTCGTCGTCGCTCATTCCAAGATTGTTACGTAAATGATAAGCCAGAATTGTTTTAGCATCAGTTTCATTATCAGGATCTAAGCTGAACATTTCAGCATCTTTGCTGATAAGATTTATAATCTGTTTAATATCAAAACCACCAGCCACATGATATTCTATCATTTTCTGCAATTCTTCAGGTAAAGAATCTATAAACTGTTCCAATACGCTTTCAGATTCTTCTTTTCTTGCATTTTCTATATTTAGCTTTAAAAGTTCTTTAAGTTCATCTTTTGTATAGTCATCTATATCTTTGTCTATATCTAACGGCAGGAGTATCTTTTGTTCAATAAGTTCCTTAATAGTATCTTTAATCTCTCCAACCGCTTTGTTAGACGTTGAACTGTCGAGCTTTCTGCTAAGGCTCTGTGCTTGTCCTGTGATGATTTCGGCTGCCGAAATTTCATCCGGCTGGATATTTTGTTTGTCTTCTTCGTTATTTTCCGGTTGTTCTTTCTGAATATCTTTTTTATCTTCTGATTTCTGGTCTTTTTTTTCATCTTTCTTATAGTTTTTGGTTTCTTCCGGTTTTTCTTTGTCATCGTTACTGACCGAAGTTATATCAGGAGCAAGAAAAGCATCAGCTATATTAATATCCAGCTCCTCGTTTTCAAACATCTGTTTTTTGTTGTCGTTTTCCATAACACATTATTTTTTTTACAAATTTACGTATTTTTTCTGTATTGTTCAATTTCTTCTGTCAGTTTTTTTATTTTTTGTTCATATTCCTGCATAACCTGTTCATAGTTGTTTTTGGTGTTTTCCAGTTCTTTTTTGTATTCCTCAGATTGTCTGAACATCTGTTGCAGATCGTAGACATCAGGTATTTTGTTTTGGTTCAAGTCTCCTACTGAATATCCATACGATTTTAACTGTGTTTCCAGTAACCGATATCTTGCCTTCAGTTCTTCTATGGCTTTGTTGTATTCGTAAGCAAGTTTCTTTTCTTCCATGTTTAACAGACTCAGTTGCTTCAGTTCCTGACGTTTCTGTTCTGCTTCCAGTTCCATCTGTTTTTGTCTCTTTTCTTCCATTAGTTTTAACATCTGTAACAGCTTGTTATAAGAATTGCTACCTAATATTTCAGCAAGATCTGCAATAGATAATCCGAGTGTATTGTTGTTTACTACCACCTGCTTAATCTGGTCAAGTATACTACGATAGTTTATTTTGTTTGTTATAAATACACATAAATCCCTTAATGCCAACGCATCATCATCTATTTTCAAAATGTTTCTTTCTCCGGTATTAAGTATGTTAATCAGGTATTTAGGCGGGTTTTCTGAAAATGTCAGGTAATAAAATGCAAGGTTCGTTCTCATTTCATGGACTCTTGGCATAAGCTGATCAGTAAAGAGCATAAACCATTTTTCAGTTACATTATAGGATTGTACAATACTCAATTCAGCACTTCTGGCACTCTGATACTGACCGCTGGCACCCATAAGTCTTTCCATAGTAAAACCTATGGCTTCAAAACACTGACGTTTGAAAAATTCAGCCAGTTGTATTCTGGACGCTATCCTTGCTGACTGTTCAAGATTTAAAGCCTGAAAATGATTAAAATTTATGGGATTTTCAAGATTGGCAGCAGAAGTATCTACCGGGAGCATTTTAAACTGTTTCATGGCAAGATAGGCTCTCATATAGGGATCACTTGCCCAGTCTTCTGCCAGTGAATGTTTAGGTAAAACGTTCTGGTCTATAAGAATAACACTTCCCAATTCGTCGAGAAGTATGTCCATTATCTGGTTATTAACCAGATTATATGCCACCTGGAATGGTTTTGTCAAATCCACCAGACTGGAAACCTTCACATTTTTCTCAGTATAAACGATACCTTCTACCGGTAGTCTGCAACCATAAATGTTATCCGTACCATCTTTAAACTGATACCGTACAGGTCCTGGTTCTTTTCTTCCTATTCCAATGTATATCGGAAGACCGGTATCATTCTTTTCTTTATCATCACTGAAAGGAGTAAAATAGGATATTCCGTTACGGCTTATTTTAATACCTCCTACTACTTCTGTTATCCATTCCCATTCGATATGTTCTCCAAAGACAAGTGTTTCTTCGTTTTGCTCATTTTTTAAAGAAGTATTATATCTTGGTTTGTCTGTTATTACATAATCTTCAGATACTATAGTTTCTATTTTATTTCCGTTAATATCTATTTTGGTAAGTTTACCAACTTTTTTATAGGTTTTCCAGTATGCTGTTGTTACTCTCAGGTATGAACCAAGAAGGTTACCTCTGGCATCTTCGGAAGAAATAAAAAGATTGCTTATGATATCCTGAAGGTTACCTATGTTATCAAACCAGTATAATGTCCTGCGATAGTCAAGACCACCGGAATAAGCACTGTTATCGTATCCTTTTACATTTACAAAGTATGAACCGTCGTTTTCGTATCCTGTAAGAGCCTGGTTTGCATTGACATTACCGTAGTAGGTTTCAAGTTTTTCAAGGTCATCAGGATCTATATATCTTCCGTAGCGGTCTACTATTTCCTGAATGGTCATTAGTTCTATTTTTCCTACGAAATCGCCGTCAGAAATAAAGTAGCTGGAAGGTTTTTTGCGATAAAAAGTAAACATTGGATTCCAGTTTTCAATGAAGTAGTTGTTTTCTTCCATTCTGAAATGAAAGAAAGCACTCGAAGTAGTAAGAAAATCCACAAACGCTGAGAGTTCCAGTTCGTCCATTTTAAGACGATTGCAATCTATTTCGTGTAATTTGGCAGCCAGTTCTTCAACTTTTAATACAAAGTTTTTATTGAAATATTCGTTTATTTGTGGTATTTTGGAAATATAATCCTGAGCGATAGCGTCTTTTAGTTCAGGAGTAACCTGACTTTCGTCTATAAGTCCATATTTTACCATTTCTTTGTATATAGCTACGGATAGCTGGTTATAGACCAGTTTTTTAAGTTCTTCGTTTCTGAGTTCAAGGACTTCGTTGACAGAATAGATATCTACTGCTCTGTAAAGTACTTCTGTTTTTCTTTTTGAAAATTCTGTGGTAAGAGTATTTATTATCCTTGGTACTAGCGGATAAAACTTTAAATCCGTAACGCTGGTATCATGAGAATTATCTTCTGAAAGGAAAGTTATAAATAAACTGTTTTCATTGTCTTCGCTTACTATGTAATCTTCTTTATCTATAACTCCGGCTACAATTTTATAATTTTTTAACATTTTCATGCTTCTTGTTCTTAACTGGTTGTAGCCGTAGAATTCCAGCCAGTCAAGATTACGGGCATACCATTCAAAATCTTTATCTTTTTTGCTGAGAAACTGAAAAGGTCTGGTAAGTAAGGTGCTGTTACTTTTACCGGTTTTAAAGATACTATCCTTTGTTTCAGTTATAAGTTTAGCTATTTGTGGTTTCATTTTTATTACAAAAATACTAAATTTTAGGACAAGTCTATCTTAATCTAGTAAACAAATTCTTTTTACGCATGTAATTATATTTCACGGCTTTCGTTATTTTATCGTCAAAAAATCCATTATTTTTATTACTATCCTGTTCTACAGTAATGCTTTTAACATAACTTTTGTAGGAATTAACAACATAATAATAAGATATAGCTGCAGTAAGAGCCACAAGCCGGTCGGTATTTTCCACTCCATAGTATAACATTTCTGTCAATACCATTTTATCTTTTATGTATTCTATTCCTAATACTGTTCTTTCTTTATTTGTTAATGGATCTGTAGTGCTTCCTATCTCTGATTTTATAAAACTAATAGTATAATCAAGCATATTCATAAATACATTTCCTACGTTTCTGAATCCATACTCCTGATGTACTGAATTATTCATATTTAATTCTTTCAGGAACATCAGCTGGTTTTTTCTTATAAGGTGGTGTTGTTTCTTTTTTCGTATACAGAAATGAATGAAATTGTTTACATTATTTTCTACTACAGCTACGGCTTTGTACCATTCTATAATACGTAACATGTGTTCGTTGGTTTTTTCAAGGTCATCAAACCTTCCTGTCCAGCAGGCGACAATTTTGGCAGGGCTGATAGTATTTTCAATAACTTCTCCGTTTTTATTGTAAACTGTCTTTTCCGTAGGTTGTTTCAATATGTATACAGAAGCCAAAGAATTTGATGTTGTTGTTTTACCTTCTGATACAGGGTCAACGCCAGCTATATAGGAACCAAAAGGTAATGATGTATCAGGTTCTTCCCATACCTGTAAAACACCTTCCTTAAACATGTAATTAGACGGTAAAGGAAATATATCTATAGGTTTTTTATTACTTGGGAATGCTTCTATTTTACCGTTAACAACATCAAGTTCTACGCATTTGTAATCAGGTTTTTCCATTTCCAGTATACTTAAATGTTTTTTAATAATATCTATCGGAAATTTGCTTTCTTTACGGTATGAAAATGCTTCTTCCAGTGTTAACGGTTCCTGGCTTACAAAAATGTTATATTCTTCATAGGACATGTCCTGCTTTTTTTGTTCTCTGTCTTTGAGAATCCTTTCCTTTGCTTCATTGACCAATGAGTTTCCGTAAGCATCTACATAAGGAAGATAACGGTATGATTGTGGTATAAACAGTGCTGTTTTTCTTACAATACCGCTGTTATCATAATTTGGGTTATCTACACTTTTGATATCGTACGTTTCAGGATTCAGAACCATTTTTCTGAGTCCTCTGGATTCTTCCAGTTCTCCAACGGAACCCGAAGCTATAAACTGACCTGTCAGGTTTTCTCCGTCTTTGAGGGCAGGTTTCATGTAAAGGAATGTTTCAAGGACGGTAGGTGAAACGCCGGGTTCTTCGTAGAATACTATCCAGCTGGGACCTCCTACACCTTTTGTAGGTCCGTCAGCCATAGGTCTGGCTTTAACGGAAGATTTAAGACCACGGTACTGTTTAACACCTTCCTGGTTTATTTCTATCTGTTGTTTCCACAGGAACCTTCTGTCAGGAAACATAGGTCTTATCCATGCTGTATTACTGTTCAGAAAGTCGGCGTATTCTTCGAACATATCCCATACTTCGTGAAGATGATATTCGTGGAAAGAAAGTAATTTTACTATTTTGTTTTCAAGAAACCATAGTACATGTATCATTTTACCGGCATGATAGTAAGAAGAACCTGACTGTCTTTTTTTGACGATAACGGCATGTTTGTTTTCCATGAAAGCGATGTATTCGTATAAACTTATGTGATGCTGAAGGTCTGAATGATCAGGAAAGTCTTTTTTAAACTTTGATTTGTTATATATTGGAAGATAGTTAAACCAGAAATAAAGTTCTCCGGGGTAAAAGTATTCTCTTTTTCCGTTATTAATGATAACACCGTACATGCATTTTTCTTTTTCTGAGTCCCAAAAATGAATATAATCGTAGCTTTCTTCCTTATAGTTACAGTAAAAACCGTTTTTGTTATACAGTTCGCTGGCTCCTTTTATGAAAAGATTATATTGGTTATATTCAAAAGCACCCACATTGTAAAAACAACTGTTCAGAAATTCTACATAGTCATGTTTATCCTGGAAGGTTTTGTAGCGGAATTCTGTTATACTTTCCGGAGTAACTGGTTTTTTTACATCTTTAAATGTAAAGTATGGTACCTGTATATTCCCTTTTTCGTTTGTTTTTAATATCATAAATCATACGGGAGTTTTTTACCACCTTTTACTTTTTGGCTTTTATTTATGAAGGCTTCGTTTATAGAAGTTAATGTTTTTTTGTATGATTCCAATATGATATTAAAGTTTTTGATAACACTTTCTATGTTTTTCATGTTGCGGTCGTTGATTTCTGTTTCTTCAAGGTATCTTGCTATTTTATCTATAGAGTTTTTAAGTGATTCGTGTAAACGTATAATAGGATTGCTGTATATTTCTTTTACAAGACTGATGCATTCTTTAAGAATTTCTGGTTTATCTTCTTCTTTAAGACCAAGAGTTCTTAGTATTATTTTATCTTTACGGTATTCATCTAGCAAAAAGAAGGGATTTTCTTCAACATTAGGATAATAATGATTATGAAGATACGTAAGCCATTTGATTCCGTCCGGAAGTTTTATAAGTTCATTAAGCGGATATGTTTCATATACAAATCCGTTAGGAACTATATTTTTACCTTCATTGACTATTAACGGACTCATGGTATACTACCATTCTCCTATCGGACATCTTTCTTCTTTCAGTCTTAGTTTAAGACGTAAAGTACATCCACAAAGACCGCAACATTCGGAAAAAGGTATAACGCACATTTCTGTATCGTTATATCTTTTAAATTTACATACACGGCATAATCTGATTCTCTGGTGGTATAATTTCTGGCTTTCGCTTTCTTTTCCTGTAAGTTTGCTTATGCCGTCTTTTATCCACAGCAGAAACGCATGAGATATACTACCGAAGTTCTGGTATACAAGTTTTATACGTTTGGTAAATTTCATAGGTTATAACTTGTTACTGTTGAACATTTTGGTTAGTTTCGTTTTTGATTTCGTCAGGTTGTTTTTCCGGTTCATTATTTTTATTTTCCGGAGTCTGGAACTTCATTTGTAGTTCCTGCAGTTTTAAGGTATAAAGGTGTTCATAGTACATATTTTCAGCTATTTCTTTTCTGAGTTTTGAGATAGCTGCCATTTCTTTTAGGTTTTTCTTAAACTCGTTTCTTTCCGGACCGTTCAGGTTTACCTGTTGATTTTTCTGGTTTTGCATATTTATTTGTTTTAGTAGGTTACGATTTAATAATATCTATTATGTTTATATCGTCATTATCTTCGTAGTAGTTATTTGTTTTTTTGTAGCACTGTTCATTTACATATTCGTTGAACTGTTCATCTGTAAGACTGGTATACAATGCCAGTGGTATTTTTATACTATAACCTTCCGGACAGATAAATTCAATATACGTTGGTTTATTCTGTATGGATGAATATACAGATTCATTTTTCTTTTTTTTATTTTTATTATTTTTTGTATGCAAATTAAATTCAGATGCAAAAATAAAAATAATATTCTAAAATTCAAAAAACAGAAAGATAAGTTATAAACATTTTATTGTCATTTATGTTTTTAACCAGTAAGAATTTAGCTATACCGTCGTCATAGACAATAATATCTTTTGGTTCTTCGGTTTCTATCAGGATATCATTTTTACGTCCTCCGAAAAGAACCTGTAAGTTTTCTCTGAATATATCATCAAAAAGCTTTCTTCCTGACTTTTGAATTATTTTGTGAATATTCCTTACATATTTCATAAATTCAGTTATAAAATCTATATCATTTATAAAAATGTTTTTATAGGGGTTGTTAAGCATTTTATGATTAAGAGTATCTATATCGTCTATTCTGTTTTTAATATAGCAGAAGTAATCTTCGTTGCATTTTTTCAACTTAGTAATATATTTCTGGTATTTTAACATATTTTTTGCTTTGTATGCTATCATTATTTCGTTTAATTTGTACATAAGTTTGTATATATCTTTTTTGCTTCTTACAAACGGTTTAAATACTGAGTTTTCTATATCCAGATTTTTTTTTAATGATAATAATGGGAGCATTACGTAAAACAGGTTCATATTAAAATATCCGCTGAACTCCTGTATAAAGAATTTAGTAACTGTATGATATTTATGGCGTCCTGGTTTGAATGTCCCTTCCTTCATAAAATCTTCAAAAGAATCAAAGCCGTAGAATTCATAAGTTACAGGTGGAAGGAAGTATAAAGTATAAAGTCTGGAAGTTATCTGGTGTAAGTAGGATTCGAACAATAAATCATTTTTTTCGTTGGTAACAATAATATCTCTTTTAAGAAAATCAACAAGTTCTTTATAAATATCATACTTTTTTAAAGAACTAGTGATAACTGCTAAGTTTTTCTCTTTTTTAACATTATTTAATTTTTTAACATAGCTTCCTCTGATTCTTCTTTTGAATATATCCTGGTCTAAATAATACAATTCTTCGAATACAGGCATGCTTTTATATCTTACTTTTTTATAAACAATTATGTAGAAATAGTGAGCAAATATAATATTACATGTTTTTATAATATCGTATATTTTTTTAAGCGAATAGTTTTTATCTTTATTGATATAGAACAGTTTATTTAAATCCTCTAATAAAGCCGTTAAATCGTTTATTTTAGTGAATTTTGATATAAACCTATTCAGAGTATCAAAAAGTTCATTTTGTGTCTTATAGGGCAAATTAAATATGAAATTGGCATTAGGATTTATGTAGGTCCATAAAAACGTAAATTTAAGCCTGTTTATATTAAACACGTTAACATTTTTTAACCAACTTATTTGATTTTTAGCTAATTTATCTGCATATACTATAGTATAGACTGTATTATTTTTGTACCATTTGTTTATATATTCTTTATAAGTTAATTCTTCAATATCAAATATATAGAAGAATACTGTAATTTTACTAAAAACTTTAGCATAGTTATTATCATCTATGGCATAGTTAGTAACAAGTACATCTTTTAATATTTTATTTAAACCTCTTTCTTTTTCTAAATTTTGTATTTCTGTAAATATTTTAAAAGAATTTATATCATTTTTTCTGAATTCTTCTAATTTTTCTTTATGTTTATCTTTTGTAAGAAGAATATTTATAAGTCTTTTATCTATTTTACTTATACTATTTCTATTCTGAAAACATTTATATAAGTAATAAAACTCATAAGCTTCTTTATATAATTCTTCTGATATTCTGTCTTTTAAAATAATAACTTTACAAGGTATTATAAACATAATTAAATAGTTTTATTGTTATTAAAATATTAAAAGATGTTTTAGTATAATTATACAGTATAATTTATAGAATCTTTACAGAATATCTTATTATAATTTTTACAAAGGTATATAAATATTTAATATTTACAAAATTACTTATAAAAAATTAAATCAATTTTATATTTAATATATTGATCTATATAATTATATTATATAGTACTATATATTATATATTATTATTAATATAGTACTTATAAAAAAAAAACAATTAAGAAAATATTATATTTAAATTATAAATTTAATGTACACTAGTGTAAATTTAATGTACACTAGTATTGTCTCCAAGGAAATTTTAGTTTGCTATAATATAAATTATATAAGTTATATAAATTAAGAATTATATCTTCATTTTATAATTTTAACATATTTTATATTTTATTTTGATTTGTTTTTATCTTGTATTTGTTTCATAAGCATTTCTTCTATTTTTTCTACCTGTTCTTTCAGATAATCTATATCTTTTCTCATACTTGAAATATAATATACCAATACTATAAACGGAGATATAGCTCCTATTACAGTAGCTATCTGACTGAAAAAAGTGTATATTCCAAAAGTATCGTTAGTTTCAAGTGGTATCATACAATATCTTTTACATGGTTTCTTTTTCTTTCTTTTCGTTTATTATTCTCCGTCAGATACAAAATATTAAGATGGCTCAGATATAATAAAAACAAACTTGTAAAAAAAACTGCAACAGGGTATATTGTAAACCATACTGAGTAAAACAACAGCAATAAAACTATCAGGATATATCCCATGATATTTTTTATTTTTTCAAGTGTTCTTGTGCTCATATTTTATTTTAATTCAAATTGTTGGTAAAATTCTTTGTCCTGATACGATAAAGTAAAATGTTACATTATCTGAAACAGAAGGAAATGAGCATGTTGCTGGCATTGACGTTTGATTGTTTAACCCTATATATGAATATATACCAAAGTCATCATTTTTAACATCACATATTTGATTTGTTGCTGAAATATACGAAAATGTATAAGAACTGCCACTGGGAACTTCACGCCTAAAAGCAAATAAATACACGCCACTCGGTAATGTTACCGGTGATTGTAAATTGAATATATTATTCCCAACGACAATAGGTAGTAAATTAGTTTTCGCAATCAACGTATTTATTTTATTTGAAAAATCCGGCTGATATATTCCAAACTCTAATTTAACACTACCCCCGCTTGCGTTATATGATGAAACCCTTATACCAAGTGCTTCAACTATCATCGGCTCGGGTAGCAAACCAAACGCTCCTCTAAAATCATTGCTTGATGTTACAGTAGATGAAACAGAATATGAACTTCCAAAAATTGAATGAGTAACATCTTTACCTGTTGATGTATTCTTCGCAAATATCCCGCTATATGCGGAAATGGAAATGCCTCCGTAGTTTCTATCAATATACCACTTCAAATTCTTTAACGTCGTTACTCCATCGCCTATTTTAAAACAGTTTTTATCTTCTTCTAAAAACACAACCGTGTTCTTTCGCAACACATTATTAGCATTCGCCTGAAACCATGATATATTCCGTGTAATAATCACATCGTCCGCAATCCATTGCGTGCCGTTATGAACCAGTACATCTCCCAACACCCCTGTTGGTAGATCACTTCCTGCTTTTTTTTCAATATTAAATCCCATTTTATGTTAGTTTAAAAGTTTAAAGTTTAAAGTTACAAGTTAAAAGTTGCAAGTTACAAGTTACAAGTTTAAAGTTTAAAGTTTAAAGTTGAAAGTTGAAAGTTGTAAGTTGTAAGTTGAAAGTTTAAAGTTGCAACTTTATGCCTTATACTTTTAACTTTTAACTTTTTACTTTCCACTTTCATACTTTCCACTTTTAACTTTTGACTTTTGACTTTCTACTTTAAACAGCTACCCATTGAACAGAAAACTTATCACAGCTCACACCATTAATAGTTATAGTATTTTTCGGAAAATACCTGTTATACCCTACCGCATCAACCGTATACACTTCCCCAGGCAAAACTGGAAAGTTGTTTACTAATAAAACTTTACCTGCAACAGTATCATCATTCCTTACTATTAATGCCACTATATCTACCGGTATAACTATTATTATGCCTCCTACATTCTGATAACCGGTAACAAGTAAATCTACCGGCTTAGGGTTTATATCTACCGTTCCGTTTATTGTTCCACTTCCACCTACACATTGACACAACCTCGCTATCTGCAAGCTCAAATCCCTGATACCTATATTAACCTCATCCTGCAAATTCCTTTGCAAGTTACTATCATACGTATGCCCCTGAACTTCTCCCATATACCTTTATTTTAGTTGTTAGTTACAAGTTTAAAGTTACAAGTTTAAAGTTGCAAGTTAAAAGTTACAAGTTCATACTTTTTACTTTTGACTTTATACTTTTAACTTTTTGACTTTATACTTTTAACTTTTTGACTTTATACTTTTAACTTTTTGACTCTCCACTTTCTACTCTTAACTTTATACTTTTTACTTATGACTTTTAACTTTCTACTTCCTACTTTTAACTTTCTACTTCCTACTTTCTACTTTTAACTTTCTACTTTTAACTTTCTACTTCCTACTGCAACCCCTCTATCTCCAACTCCGTCACCCCCATACCCCCAGGGAATGCTCCCGTACAATCATACGATATCTGCCCAAGCTTATCATTCCCGTTAACCCTGTACTCCCTGACACCCCCAGGAGGAACATAAAAACCATTGACCATAGCCGGATTAGCCCCCACATTCCGAAACTGAACCCACAAAAACAAACCCCCAGGTACCAAACCCACCGCATTGCTTATCCGATTCAAAGGAATACTACTGGAATTAAAACTTATTACAACCGGATTCCTGATAACCGAACTACTCGCCAAACCAGCCTGACAACAAGCCAATAACTGCCCCAATAACCCTATAACCTGACTAAACCCATTATTCAAATCATTCTGTATGTTCTGCAACATACTATCTATACTTACTAATAAACTATTTATATTCCCTAAAACATTATTAACATTATTCAATACACTATATATAGAATTCAACCACCCATTCACATTCACTAACTGGTTAATAATACTAACTAAATAATCACCTAACATCTGGTGCAAAGCATACACCCTGTCACATATACACCCCAATAACCGCTCTATCTCATTACAATTACCATTACCACCACAACTCATAGACAAATATTTTAGTATTCTACCTATACTAAATATTAAACACAATTAAAAATAAGTTATAAGTTATAAGTTGAAAGTTGTAAGTTGTAAGTTACAAGTTGAAAGTTGTAAGATAAAAGTTACAAGTCGAAAGTTGAAAGTTGTGAGTTGAAAATCGAAAGTTTAAAGTTACAAGTTTGTCTTTTATACCTTCTACTTTTAACTTTCAACTTTTAACTTTCTACTTTTTACTATCTTTACACCAACAAAATCAATAACCTATGAAAAACCTAAACCAAACTACCAAAAACCTAACCAAACTTGCCTTCCAAATATCCACCCACACCACCCCCCCCCCCCCACCCAAATAATCACCCCTAACATTCCTCATAAACTACACAATAACTATAACCAAATTCCTACTATTCAACCAAATAAAACGTAGAAAATAATAATATAAACATATACCTTATACTACACCTCTTAAAAATATAACAAAATAAGTCTATAACAATTTGTTTATTAATTAATAAATTCGTTAAATAATTTGTTTATTATACGAACAGCTCTAAAACTATAACACAAACAAACTTAAAACTATGATACAAAACTATGATACAACCAATTCTAAAACTATATCACAATACGAAATTATGATACTACACTACAATAATATACTACGATACTATATTACTATACTATACTATGATATTATAATATAATACTACACTACTATACAATCAGATTTAAAACTATCTTACAAAATTATGATACAAGATTATGATACAAGACTATCATACGAAACTATGATACGAGCGGCTGGGAGTCAGTCCCCCCCTTCCCCCCCGCCGTGTTAAGTTTTTTGTGTCCCCCCTGTGTTTGGTTTTTGGCTGGTTGGTTGTGCTGGCTGGCTTGCTGGTTGTTGGTTGAGTGTTTGTTTAAAGGTTTGTTAATAACCGTTAAAAGGAAGGGAATAAGGCAAAGGTTAAACAGTGCATGAAAGTTTTTATAAAGGTTTGAAAAAATATAAAAGCGGTTTTGGTTTCGTTTGTAGTAAGGTTTGTTTTAGAATGAACGTAAAAAAAAAGGTAACGCATCGTGATTGATACGTTACCTAAACAGTTTACTTTACTGTTCCGTGTCATTTTCAGATTCAGATGAAGCCCCCTTGTTAAACGTTGGGGGTTCAAACTGGAAGTACTCAGTAAAAACGTCTAAAGGCAAACTCACACAATATCCCACATTCCTTACATCTTGTCTGAAATATACAGGTTTAAGCATACCTGTATACTCCACGAAATAGGATGTTTTAATTCTAAACTTTCCTGATTGCTCATCCTTGATTGGTGTGTGTTTAACGTAAACACGGATTTTTTCTTTTGTTTTCATAACTCATGGTTTTATAGGTTAGACATTTATTTTATATAATAGCAAACGAAAATTTCCGTTTTAAAGTTCTTATAAACATTTTAAAACATACACACTAAAACCGACCACCGCTACACATACACTAACAATCCTCACCGAACTACGACATACTTTAGTGCAAGTATATATTTGTGTGGTATATACGTATATATATGTACTACGATGTGTTAAAAAAAAAAACACATAAAGTAAATGTTCCACAAAATGTTCCACGTGGAACATTGAAAAAAAAACATAAAAATTAGACCCCACGGTTATGAGACGTGGAGGTCTATGTGGCTCCGTGGTGTGAGCCGCCCGAGGGGTAACAACCCGTAACAGCAGACTGCGTCGAACAGACTATATGTCTGTGATGTGCGGTACAGGTAGGGCGGGCACCGAGTGTGTCAGCGGAGGTGATAACCAAGACACCACGGAGTCATGAACGCCATTGAGGTCGAAAGACCAAGATGGAAGACATAGGGCTGCCATATACTAGGAAAGCAGCCCGAACTGGACGCAAACACCCGTAGCTACAACGCTACTGAGGGGGGATAACCGTCCAGCCACTTGTGCAGTCAAAAGACGAAACAAGTGGTATGCGTGGGAGTAAGTTCTCGGGTACCCACGCTAAATCGGTGAGGACCACAGGATAAACAGTGTCCGGACACTGCCTGTGGTCGCAAGCCGCTAAGGTGAAGTTGCTGTCCCGAGGCACGTCGAAATGCGGGTAGTTTGTCAGTTTGTAATGTCCCGCTACGTATTGGGAGTCAAAACTGACTGAGAGGTTTGCCGTTTTGAGCCCGTGAGCAGGTGCAAAAACGGCGGGGGGCATCGGAAGATGCACTGTCAGGTCCGTAAATCCTGACTTTTTTTTACGTTCCTGAAAAAAAAAACAAAATAAAATAGAATAAAATAAAATAAAAAAAAAAACAAATAAAATAAATAAGATATGAATACTAAATATAATCTACGCACCCAAAGAAGGGTGCTCGCAGAACTAAAAAAGTATTCTTACCCGTTGAAATTCTACGGAAAGAATACTGCAGGAACGGCTAACTCTCCGTTCCAACTTATGCACTACCTTCTCAACGAGCAAGTAGTGCATGTAGAACAAGGTGAAGAAACTCACGAATGGTCCTGGGTTTCAACACCAGAACGGAGAGTAATCGAATCAGCGACTTGGACAGTAGTTGACGTTCAATGGTTCGATTAGCTATTTTCTGCGATTTTGCGAAAGCTCTTTTGAGTTAGTAACGACGGAGAGATTCCCATTGCTCTGTTACTCAAGGATGGGACGGCTTGTGCTGATAGTTTAATTACTATCAGTTTAGCCGAATTTATTAACAGATTGAAGCAGGTTTGGTGTTATCCTGTTGAGTTACGTTCAGAAAAACACCAATTACTTTATTATTAAAAAAAACAACAACAAAAAGAGAAAATTAAAATTTATAATTATGGAAAAGTTAAATGTTAAAATCCGCAGAGTTCTTGATTTAGGATCTGCGGTGTTGCGTTCGAATACTTCGGATGCGACTAGGGAAGTTAAAACGGTATCGGAATTTATGGATTTTTTAGAAAAGGAGAGGTCTATAAGTTTTGATATGTTTTATGATAAGACTTATGATGTCTTGCTCAACGATAAATACGTTGAGTGGACGGTTTTGGACTCAGCCGGTGAGGTTATTGAGTTCAATGTGTTTGAAGTTTAAAAAAACGAAAAAAAAAAACAATTAAAAACAAAAAATTATGGAAACGAAAATCATCAATTTGACTCCCCATGAAGTGACAGTAGTGGGGAGTAACGGGGAAGTCCTGGCGAAGTTTCCCCCGTCAGGACAGGTTGCCCGTTGTGCGGTTTCTAGAACTGCAGTGGGTAACATTAATGGGATCCCCGTCAGTAAGTCTGTTATGGGGAAGATTGAAGGGTTGCCTGATAAGGCTGATGACACTTTGTATATCGTATCTCGAGTAGTAGCTGAAGCTGCGAAAGGGGTACGAGATGATCTTGTCATTCCTGACGATGCGGTTCGGGATGACAAGGGTGTCATCATCGGGTGTAAGGGTTTTGCAGTGGTTTAATAGTCACTGCCGTTGTTACCTGCTGGCAACGTAAAACAATCAGCAGGGTTTTGTTTATGTTTAACTGAAAAAAAAAACAAATTAAAACTTAGGCTTATGAAAGAGATGTTTATTGTTAAATCCATCAGTGACGTAATGTACACTGATGGTAATAGCTGGGCGTACAATCCGGAGGAGCTTCGTCCGCTCAGCTATTCGGAAGCTCAAAAGCTGAGAAGGAGACTTTATAATCAGTCTCACTATTCTGACGAATTTCAAGTTGTATCTTATGATACAGCTGTGATAAAGTATCGTCAGGAAGCTTTTGAGTGGAGAACTGAAGAATAATGGGAATTTAACCGTCTGGTGGTATAGTTGTGTACCACTGGACGGTTTTTATTCTTGGTTGTATTAAAAAAAAAACAAATTAAATATTAAAAATTATGAAAACAAAGAGTGTTCTTAGAGAAAAAGCAGAACTGTGGCTGGCACTTGGAGTGTTGGCTGCAGGATTCTGCATTAGTATTGCTGTTACTATTATGGAAATTTCTAAGTAACAGCAAAAAAAAACAAAAAAAACATTAAAAAATCAAAAAAAAAAACAAATTAAAATAAGATCAGCCACACAACAGTATTTGGGATTGGCTCTGGTACTGTTGTGTTTGACATCTACGTTGTATAGATGGAGTGCTGACGTTTTTTGTCAGGTTTTGAGCGATATCAAAATCTGAAAGGTTAGTCTCTGGCACCTGAAGTTCAGAGAAAAATCATTAAAATCTGTGAAATATGCATCTGATCATCAAAGGTTACAAAAAGGTAACTAAGAACGGAAAGGAAGTAATCCTTCCGCTTGCCGTTAACGCCACCAACGATTCTGAAGTATTTTTCGTTGCTGATGGCTTTTCATTTACTCTGGAAGTAGATGATAAGCAAATTCAGCAACTGGTGGAATCAGGCAAATTAAATAGAGTTAATAGACTCGAACGCCGCAAAAGCACTCAAAATACTGATTCCGGAGAGGACGAGTAACAGTGCTAGTGGCTTAACCATTTAACTAATTTTAAGTTTTAATGGGCAGGCTGATATAACTTCAGTTCTGCCCTTTTTATAATTTTTAACAAGTTTATGTCTAACAAGCAAAAAAAATAAGTTTATGCCTATCAACAACATTAAAATACTTGTAGGGGATTCCATTTATACTGCAAAAGTTATAAGGAATCCCGAAATGAGTAATACGCAAGGTATTAGCCTTGGAAACACCGTTGTTCCCGTTAGAGGGAATTTCAAAAAAAGTGGTGCCATTTGTGTCACAACACGTAAAAGCGGTGTTCCATTAATCATTCCGGATGATGACGAAGGAAATCTTGTACTGTTTAAAGTACAGGATGACAGAAGCATTTATGTAAACGAAAAGAAATTAAAGCCTTTCCAAACTGTAATGGGATGGGAAATTTACAACATTACAGTTGAAGAATATAATGTAATCACCGGAAAAAACAAAAAGCAAGAAACTAAAAGCGAAGTAGAAAACAAAGAATAAATGATTTTAAGGCTTAGTCTGTTCTATAAAGATAATACAGAACAGATTAAGCCTTTTTTTTCAATTCAAAATTTTCATAAAATATTCAAAAAATATGGTAACAATATTTATGTTTGTATTCTGGTTTGTATGTATACACTACATAAAATATGATAGTATGTTATATTTTTTAAGCGTGTTTGTTAAAAATCATCCTGCATTTTCATTTTTTACATTTATATTCACAGGATTATTGATAGATAAGAAAATATCAGATATTTTACAAAAATAAAAGTAAAAAGTAAAAAGATAAAAGTAAAAAGTAAAAAGATAAAAGTAAAAAGTTAAAAGTATAAAGTCAAAAGTAAAAAGTATGAACTTGTAACTTTAAACTTGTAACTTTAAACTTGTAACTTTAAACTTGTAACTTTAAACTTGTAACTTTAAACTTGTAACTTTAAACTTGTAACTTTTAACTTGCAACTTTAAATTTTAAACTTATAACTTTCAACTTTTAACTTGTAACTTTAAACTAATGTACTATGGGAAACGGAACTGAATATCTTATATGGGACGGATATAATGAAGATGAAATCAGAGACGAAGTTCTGACACACTATTTAAGCATATATAATAACCTGTGTCAGGAAAGAATAAGCATTATAAAGTTGAAAGAAAATTTACTTGAAAGATTGAAAAATTGTAAGAATGGTGAGGAAGCAAAAGAGCTATTAGACACTATATCGGCTATAGATTCAAGACTTTCAGAACTGGAACTTGAATTGCAATATTATTCTTCATATATATATCCCGGACAATCTTATATGTAAGTAAATTATAATGAAATATAACATTAAATGATTAAAAATTTGTTAAAATTTATAATTATGAAAAACAAATATGCATACAATTATCAAACAAAACCATTTTATAATACTGCATTGATTGAAGATATTAAGAATGTAAAACTATTACTTGAAAAAGGAATAAATGTATATCTGATGCATGCAGCTAAAAATGGTGACATGGGAACTGTAAAAGTCTTACTTGAAAACAATGCAGATATAAACGCAAGAGACGATTATGGCTGGACGGCTCTTATGTGGGCTGCTTATAATGGTTATACTGAAATTGTCAACCTGCTCCTTGAAAATAATGCGGATGTAAACGCTCAAAACGTATGGGGAAATACAGCTCTCATCTGGGCAGCAAGAAAAGGACATACTCCTGTTGTTAAATCGCTTCTTGAAAAAGGAGCAGATGTAAATATAAGAGACAAAGAAAACGGATGGAACGCTCTGGTCTGGGCAGCCTGGTCCAGAAATGATGATGTTGTAAACATTCTTGTAAATCATAAATTATAATAAAATATTATAATTTTGAACAATATAAATTTATAAATTTTGTTAAAATATGAAAATACAAATAATAAAAAAAACGTTAAACTATTAAATTTGAATCCTATGAAAACAGCAAACGAAATCTGCAATGAATATGGTCTCGATTTTGGAGTCGAGAAAAAACAGCTGTCTTATTTCAATAATGGACAGCAATTTAATACAAGCAAGTATGCTATTATAAGAACAGATAACGGTAAAATGTTATCCGTAGTAGACAGAAAATATCATATAATAACATACTGCGAAGCTGTCCAAAATATTATGGACGCTTTACAGGTTTATAATGAAAACTCAGAAAATAAACTTTCATTGATAAAAGCAGGAGAACTGGATGGTGGCAAAAAGATGTTTGTCCAGTTCAAAGTGGGGGATACTTTTAAAGTCAACGGGGACGATACAGAACAATATATAACAATTTTTAACAGCTACGATAAAACAATATCGTATGCTGTCGGTATCGGATATAAAAGAATGACCTGCCAAAACCAGTTCTATAAATTGCTCAAAAAGTCACAATTCCATATACGGCATTTGTCAAACGCTAACATGAGAATCGAAGAAATGAAAAACAATATACAATATGCTATTAACAATAATCAAAATCTTATAGAAAAACTGAACAGGTTTGCTAAAGTACAAATAGATCAAAAGTATATTATAGAACATATAAAGAAAATTACAGGAAAAGAAGAAAATAACATATTACTTAATGATATAAAACTGGAATGCGATAAAATAGGATATAACCTGTGGGGACTGCATAACGGGATCACAAGATATGTAACCCATAGCATGCCCACAAGGAAAGGAGAAAAAGGCAAGTTCAGAAATATAATCCTGGGAAGAGGATTCGAACTTGCCAACAGAAGCTTCAACCTGATGGAAGCTGAACTGGAAGAAGCCTGATATTACTTTATAACCTGACTATAAGATCTTTTATGTTTTAAATTGTTCATTAAAAATTGAAATTATATAATAATTTGAAAACAACAAGAGATTATTTTTATTAAATTTGCAATAAAGAACAGTTATGTTAGAAATAATAAAGAATATTAACGGTACAGGTTCTGACATATCAGATGAAAAGAATATAAAGAAAGGAAGAGAAGTATATAAAATAATCAAGCTTATAATGTCAAGCGTTAATGAAGAACATCTTCAGGTATGTCTTGACATTATAAACAAAAAAACTGATTACGGTACATTAAGTATAGGAGAAGCAGGTATACTCAGAAGTTTAATAGTTTATAAAAAGAATGAAATCGAAGATAAAGAAAAAGAAGAAATTATAATTGAAATAATGAAAGATGTATACCTGAAAGAAAATGAGATTAAAACCTACGAAACTAATAATAAAATATTACCTTTTATTTAAATTTGTATTTCAGGATGAGAGTATTAAAATCAACAGAACTGGAAGGAATAAAAGAATTATATTGCAACATCCTGAATAAGGATGGATTCGGATTTAAAGTTATAAAACGTAAACTCGGAAATATACTGAAATATACAGAACATTACGAAAGACTTAACGATAAAGAAAAAAGAGAAAATCTTGGATCATATTGGCATTATATTCAAACCAATCTCTCAGAAGTCTTTGTTATACTAAGTCTTGAAAACTTTGAATCAGGACTGTTAATTTGTATTAAAGATCTGGATGAAATAAGACACCCTATAACATACAGAAATATAGAACATTATATAGGACTGTATAGCCACGACTTTACAAAAAAATGGATTAGAAACTACGTGGCTTTGGAAAGTAAGATAATCGACATTTTTGGTTTTAAAGGTACAGACTATGAAAAAACATTAAATAAAGAATTCTATAACGATCTTATAGTAAGTAGTAACCTGCCAGATCAGTTTAACAACTCTTTATATCTTAACTTGCTATACAAAATACCACAATATGAACTGGATTGTATAAGAGATATTAGTCCTAAAAGAATAATAACCTATGATTTTCAAAAGAACAGAATAAATCATTATACTACCGATTGTGATAGTAAGAAAATTATAGATGAAATAAAAATAAATAAAAGATCTTATAAACTTTTTGAAGAAGAATATGAAATGTTCTATTGTTAAACCATTTAAAATGTAAATTTATGGAAACAAATGAATTTTTTGATGCTGTAAGAGAAAGAAATTACGAAAAAGTATTATTGTTTATTCATGATGGTATAGATGTTAATATGAGAGATGAACATGGAAGAACAGCTTTGATGGTTGCTGCTGAAAAAGGGTATCCTGAAATAGCTGAACTTCTCATAGACTATGGAGCAGATGTTAACGCCAGAGATAACCATGGAAGAGATGCGTTATATTATGCTATTATTAATACAAAAAAATAATTAAAAAAAAAAATAGTAATTATGAACAAAATAGTTTACACAATACTGCCGGACAAAGATTATATCAAAGTAAAAGGTGAATGTAAAGAAGAAAATTTAAGTTTTATATTAAGACTTAAAAGCCAGGAAGATATCTATAAATTGGGAAATACAATGAAAAAAGCAATTAAAAACTTTGATAAATATAGCTATAATAAAAAACTGGAAATAGTACTAAACAACTAAATTATGAAAGGAAAAGTAGCACTTATCGAACTTATTAAAACTATATTCTATATAGTATATATTTTCTTTTTAGTAAAAATTAACATTTGGTGTTATAATTTTGTTATAGATTACGTAAGAAATGAAGAAAATTATAACGAAGTTGCAGGATATCTGCTTATATCTTTCTTTACTGTAGCATGTAATATATTTTATACTGCTTTTATGATGATGGTTGAAAAAACTATAGATGCTTTCAGATAAAAAAAAAATAAAAAAAAAAATAATTAGTCATGTTAAGAAAATTAATAAAGTTTAGTTTAAAAAAAGAAAAAGATAACGTATCTTTGCAGGAACAAAACAATATGATTATGGAAAACAATGAAAAAGAATGTGTTATTGGCATTGATATAGGTATGAAGGGTGGTATATCAGTATTTGCCAGAGAAAATAAAAGCCAGGAATTTAAGCTGGTAGATCTTATACACATGCCTGTTGTCAAAGGAGTAAGAACTTCAAGACGGTTCTCTAACTTTATCAATCCGGGCATGCTGGTCATTATACTTAAAAACCAGCAGCAAAAGTTCGGTAAAGTTACTGTTGTTTTCGAAGATATAGGAAGTATATTTAAAATCCATAAGCATACCATGTATAGCCTGGGAAGACAACGTGGTGTTATAGAAGGTATTTGTAACGCCTTACATATCAAAATGTACAGTATAAATCCCAGAATATGGCAGAAATATATATCCTCTTTACCTGAATCACAACAACAGGAAAATACCGAACAAAGTAAAAGCAAAAAGAAAACAAAATACCTTTCTTATAATACCTTTATTAAACTGTTCCCGGAATATAAAGAAAAAGTAATAGGTAAAAGAGGATTTAAAGACGGACTTACCGATTCTGCTCTTATTGCTTATTATTACATAAATGAAGTTTATGGAAAAGAAAAACAAAGTCAGGAAGTTCAAACTTCTGTTCAGGAATCAGGGAATTGATACTACCATAACCTATACCTTAGTAAAAGAAACCAAAGATTATGTTTTCCTTAAACAAGACTACGGCACCCCATACTTTACTTACAGAGTTCATAAAAGAACACTGAATGTCAAAGGAATAAATGAAAAAGAGAAATATAAATGGGATATACCAACAGCTGTAAGACTTATAGAGATGAAAGTTGAAAGTAGAAAGTAGAAAGTGGAAAGTTTGAAAGTGGAAAGTTGAAAGTAGAAAGTAGAAAGTGGAAAGTGAAAAGTTTGAAAGTTAAAAGTTAAAAGTATGGAAAACAAGATCATTACACGAAAAGATTCTATAAGAACGTTTACTGAATATGCCAGAAATTTAAGCTTTGTAAATACAAACTACCGGTTCCTGAAAGATGTATTAAATTTCCCATCCATTATAAGTATAGTTGCCAGACCACAGTGGGGAAAAACCTTATTAAAAGACCAGCTGTGCATGGATTTATACTACCAAAACCGCAATAACCAGGATATAAACACGAAAATAAAAGGATGGCTGGACTTCCAGCTGGAAATGCCTATATATGAGAAAATCAAAAGAGAACTTAAATTCATGGGAGTAGATACGTTAAATCTTAAAGACATAGAAAATAAAGTCAAAATGCTCCCCGACGAAAACTGGTCAACCATAACTGAAATACGTAGTATAAGCGAACTGGAATATTATGCTATGAAAGAATATACAGAAACCGGTAAAAATCTTATCAGCGTTGACCATGCTCTTATTATAACCAAAGCAGGAACAGAAATGCAGTCGTTATTTGAAGCTTTGGTAACTTTAAAAAAGAACGGCATTTACAGCATAGTCCTGAGTCAGTTACGCAGAGATATAGGATCCGACGAACGTTGCAAAAACGGTTCTAATAAAGCAAAGATATACGAATCCGATATATATAACAGTGACATCCTTATGCAATATAGCGATATCGTTATATATATAGACAGACCAGATCTGAGAAACATAAATATATACAGTTCTGCCAAAATACCTTTCAGCGACAAGGAATGCATTATAGGTATGCTTAAAAACAGATTTGGTGAATTAAAACATTATAAGTACAAAATAAATAATAACCTATTGTTTGAACTTATAGAAGAAATAGATTTTAACAAAAGATACAACACAGAACTACCGGAAAATGATAACTTTGTAAATGAAAAGACACAAGAAGAAAACGGAATCTTCGATAATCAGGATATTGAGATTGATTTTTAATATAAATAAATTATTACCTTTACTGTTTTATAATAAGAAAAAAGACCAACTTGCCAGAGAAATTATATCCGGAACTATATCATTCTTTGATATAAAAGATAAAGAGTTTTTAAGTAATATAATATTTGAATTGGATTTGTTCGATGATGAAAAATACGTAAGAATAGATCTTACTGAAACTTATTATAATTTTGCAAAAAACTACCCTACAGAAGTAAAAGATCCTAGTTATTTGTTATATTTTATAAGAGAAAGATGGGGAGAAAATTATGTTAATTTCTTTAAAGATATGCTTTGATTATGACAAGGGAAGAAAAGGTATTTCAGGTTATGTTTAAGAAGTTTCCGGACCTTATAATAGACATTGCCGGAAACATACATTGGGAAATCGATAAAAACTTTGAAGATAAATATAATAAAGAAGCAATAGCGTATGCTGATGCAAAAAACAGAAGAATATTTCTTAATACCAAAAATATCAACAAATATATAGGAAATAATGAAAAAAGCTATATTTTGGTTATACTACATGAACTTCTTCATATAAAATTAAATCATTATTTAAGAAGAGAAAACAGAGATAAAGAAATATGGAACATAGCTACGGATGTAGAAATACACAGTATAATAAGAAAGATTGATGAATCTTTATATGAAATAGCTAACAAGAAAGGAGTAACTTTTGAAAATGTAAATGAAAAATTACGTAATGAAAGTTCCTCTGAAAGAATATGTGAAGAAGATTCTGCTGAAGAAATATATGACAAAATTGTTAAAGAATTAAAACCAAAAAAATTGATAATTAAAATTATAGACGAAAATCAGATTAAAGATGAAGCTATAACAGGCGATGAAAGTGAAGGAAAGTCAACAGAATCAGAAGTTATAAATCCATATAACACAGAAAGTCTTGAATCTCAATTAAAAAAGGCAGGATTAAGATCAGGAAATTCTTTACTAGGAAAAATAAAGAAAGCTCTGTTAAAAGAAAAACCGGATATAGCAAAATATATCATTAAGCAAATAAAAAATAATGAAGGAAACAGCAAACGAACTTACTCGAAGATAAATCCGACAGCAGCTTCTAATATGTGTATTCTACCATCAAGGATAGGAAATAACAAAGAAGCAAAAGTCTTATTAGGAATAGACACTTCCGCAAGTATAAATGATAAAGAACTAGGTCTGGTTTACTCGTTTTCAGAAGAACTTATTAAAAGTATAAACAAAATTGATATAGTTACCTGTGATACAGAAATAAATAATGTAGAAAAGATTAAAAGTAAAAGCGATCTAAAAAGATTGTTTGAAAGAAATATAAAAGGCGGAGGCGGAACCAATATGAATCCTTTGGTAGAATATGCAGATAAAAAGAAATACGATTATTTTATATTAGTAACAGACGGGTATCTTTTTGAAGATCTTAAACCACAAAAAAACGGAACTAAAAGATTTGTAGTTCTGTATAAAAGAAGTCATAGCCTTGATAATGTAAGAGGAGAAAGAATATTTTACCTCGATTAAACAAAAAAAAAAAACAATTAAAAAAAAGTTAAATAAATAAACAATGAATATTGTTACTGCTAAAAAGATTGTGGAAGCTAATGTTATAAGCCCTCCTGATTTAAGAACCCCTTTATGTTTATTAGGACCAGTAGGAGTGGGTAAAACAAGTATTATAAAAGATATATGCAAAAAATATAATAAAAAACTTACACTTATAAACCTTGCATGGAAAACGAAGGAAGATATAACAGGTATTCCTGTAATCAATTTCTTAAAACTTGTTAACGAGTTAAAAGAAAATAAGGAATGCCGGCAGGAAGTTCATTTTACAAGACTTCCTTTACATGATTCAGATGTAATATTCATAGATGAAATAACGAACTCAGATTCTTATTCTATAAAACTTGTCATGCAAATGATATCCGAAAGAATCTGCGGTCCGCATAAACTGAAAGATGATGTGTATATTATTTGTGCAGGTAATAATCTGAATCACTCATCACTGGCAAAAGAACTTCCTGAGCCTATGCTAACCAGAATGGCATTCCTTAATATAGACTACGACCTTGAAAGTATCATACGATATGCCATCGATAATAAATGGAATGAACACATAATAAGTTACATAAAATACAAACCTGAATGCATAGGAGACAGTGAGTCAGTGCATTCCAATAATGCTTTTATAACACCAAGATCGTTGGAAAATCTCAATAATATACTTGATTTAGATATAAACGAAAACCTGAAAACCAAGTATATTTGTGCTACAATAGGTTTTAAGTATGGAATGGACTTTATTGAATTTGTTAATAAAACTCAAAAATCAGTAAGTTATGAAGATATAAAAGATTGTATAACTAATGATAAAATGTCAGAACTTGAAGATAAAATTAACAGTATATCTTACGAATCAAAGCTTGTAACTATCTATAGGATGAGTAATTACCTGCTTAATGACAGTTTAGATCCAAAGGATATAGTAAAATGCTATAAAATATTCAAAAACAATATAGATAAAATGGTTTATACGTCTATTTTTACTTCAAAGGATGAAAACAATGTAAGGCTTATAAATAAATATATGAACAGATTTAAAGACAAATCTGTACTGGATGTAAATGATAAAGATTCTGTAGAGTTTTATGATAAAGTTATTAAATTTACCTAAAAATAAAAAAATAAAACACTATGATATTCAATCTTACAATAAATCTTGAAGAAATGAAGGAGCTTATAAAAACCAATATAAGCCTTCCTAAAGAAAAGAGAGTTACTCAATGCTTTCTTGGACCCGTAGGATGTGGTAAAAGTTATACTGTATTACAGACCTGCAAGGAATTAAATAAAAGAGTATCCATTATAAACCTTTCAAATACTACAAGGGAAAATATAACAGGAATACCTGCTGTAAATTTCAAAGAATTATTTGCTAATTTACTTAATAAAGCAAATAAAAAAGAAGCTATTGAAAGTATAATTTATACAAAACCTTATTTTATTGATTCGGACGTTATATTTATAGACGAAATTACCAACGCCAGTGAAGATGAAATAAGTATAGTAATGCAGATGATTACGGAAAGAATTGCAGGGACTCATAAACTGAAAGATGATACCGTAATCATCCTTGCAGGAAATAATACAGATGATTCTGACTTGGCTTCTGAACTTCCTTCACCTATACTCACAAGATGTTCTGTATTTAAAGTAAAAAGTAATATAGAAGAAACGTTAAAATATGCAAAAGAAAATAACTATCATAAAAAAGTTATAAGTTTTCTTGAAAACATGATAAAAGAAAATAAAACATTAAGTTATAAAAAACAGGAAAACAACATGCCTTTTGCTACCAACCGCACTATAAAATTTCTGTCAAATCTTATGTATGTTACCGAAAAACTTAATCTTGAAGAAAAGGATTTTGAAGATATGGTCAGAGGAGTAATAGGAAAAGAATACTCCGAAATGTTTGTAAAATCTTAAATCAGTTTGCTATGTCTAAAAGTATATTCGATAATAAAAATAATCTGTTATTTTACAGAAATATATATGACGAAGATAAAGTTTACATGTTATACCTGTTGAACGAAGACCAAAAAGAAAAAACAATAAAATATATGCAAAACAACTTATCAAATATTATAAGAATAGGAAGAGCAAAAAAATATATGATCTACAAAGAAAACGTAATCCATTTAATAAAAGACGGAGTTATATACCTGAACAGAACCGAAAATAAAATCTATGAACCTACAAAAGATCAACTGGAAAATTATAAGATATTATATTATCAATGCCTGAAAGAAGAAAGAAATAAAAAGAAAAAAGAAACTATAAATAAACTAAGAAAAAAATACGAACCAACAATAGAATATATTACAGAAGCAAAAGTAATACTTGACAATCACATAAAAGACAGCAGTAAAACGCTTGCAGATTTAATAAAATGTTTGATGGATATAAGAGAAAAACATTGTGTAACAGGCATAGAATTTAATTTGCTGGACTACGTAAAAAACTATAAACATGTAGGATGTATCAAGAGCATAACACATTTCCTGACAGATTATATTGTATCAAAAATTTCATCTGACGTTGAACATGATATAATAAGTATATCAACTCCCGAATATGAAAATGTTTATATTGTAATTGAAAAATGTAATAAAAACTCTTATTACGTGTACATTGACAAATCTTTATGTAAAAAAGAAGTGTACGAATTTTCAAAACATGTATTTATTATAGATAAGACAACAAAGAAAAATATAGTAAATCAGATAAAAACAGAACTTAAAGAAACGTTTAAATAAAAAAAAAAACAAAATTTAAAGTTTATGCCTACACTATCATTGTTTCCGGGAAATATATTTAAAGATCTTAAAAAAGTTGCATTCTTCAGGAATAAAGAAAAAAAAGAAAATGTACGTATATGTTATTTTGACATTAAAGGAATAATAAGTTTATTTACTAATGCAAATAATATTGAAAACAGAATACCTGGTAATTATAAGAATTTAATAATTTCTATGAAGAATAAAATGTTTGTTTTCGAAACAAAAAAAACCGAACAAGGATTTAAAAAACTATCGTATGTATATTATAATGATTTCTTATTTAGTGATATCAAAAAGTATGAAGAATTTTACCCGACAAAAGAAGAAATTAAAAAGTATGAAGTTATGTATAAAGAACTTCTTAAAGAAATTAAGGAATCAAATATAAAAAGTAAAGCATATTATACAGGAAAAAAATATGAAAAAATAACTGAAAGTTTATGGAATATACCTATACTATATGAATGTATCAAATATGATGATAACTTAGCCGCCACTATAAAAGAAGGATCAAATATTTATGAAAACATATATAAAAAAGCAGATATAAAAAGAAAAGAATTGCTTAAATATATTAAAGAAATAGAATTTATAAAAACGGATAACGAAAAGCAACGTATAAAAGATTACATAATATCATCTATAAACACCGAGAAAACTTTATCTGTTGCTTGTATTGATAGTGACAAAAGCCATGAATCATTTGTGTTTGTAGAAAGGAAAAACAAATATATATACTATCTTAACGTCAGTATAATTTATAAAAACAGAGATAAGATTAAAGAAAGTGAAACCATAATTATAAATAAGAAAACAGATCAGAATTACACAGAAAAAATAGATAAAATGTTAAATCAAATTAAAACATACAGATAAAAAAAAACAATTAAATTTCTACTTACGAAAATACAAGATTTAAAAGAAATATTATCTTACACATTAAAATGTGGATATATAGATGTTGAGTTTATACATTTTATAAAAGATCTTATAGCTTCAAATATTTATAATAATAATACTTTTTCAATTACATGAGTAAATATAAAAAACATCACGAAATTTATATAATTATAGAAAGGAAATACAAAAACAAATTATACGTTTATTTTGAGATGTCTAAATCTCATGTAGAAGTTCCACTAAGAAAAGTAATAATTATAAACAAAAAAGAAATAAATACTTTAGATAAAATAATAGACGATGAAATTATTGAACCAATAAAAATGATAAAAAATTATGAATAAAAAAAGAGCAAAACCTGAAGATAAAATACTATTTATAAGAAGCAAAGAAGAAGAAAACACTCTGTATGTATATGTGTTTAATTCAAAAGATACAAAAATAATAATAACAGACAGAATAGAACAACGCTTAAATAAAAATGATTATAAATCAGATTACATTGAAGTATGGTATCATTATGCAGATATATTTAAAATTAAAGACAACAAAGAAATAGAACATATATCTTCAGGACATCCGTATACAATTCATAATTTACATGGAGTATACCATCCAAATGAAAAAGAAATCAGAAAATATATGAATCTTATTAAAGAAGGAATAAAACAGATAAATAATGAAAATTTTCAAAAAAGAATACGAAAACTTAAAGAAACTTATGCACCTGTTGTAGAATACGTAAAGTATTTCAGAGACTGTTATACAACATATAAAGGAGATGAAACAAAGATTGTAAAAGATTTATCAGAAAAAATAATAGATATAGCAGACAGATACAGAATAAACGATATAAGATTTAAACTGCTTGTATACGGAAAAACGTATAGTTCTGTAACTGCAAATAAAGACATAAGAGATTTTATAACAGAACATATAGTATCACAGATAATAAATAACAAATCTTTATCAGTAACAAATATAAAGTCAACTAATGGTTATGACGCACATGTTGTAATAGAAAGAAAAAGTACAGGTAATTCGTGGTGTATACATCTTGATGTTACAAACGACTCAAATACAGACAAAGAAATGACAAATGCTATAAGTATAAGTAAGAAGGGAAACGAAGGAAATCTTGTAGTTAAAATAAGTGATTTTGTAAATAAAACTTTCGATAAAAAATAAAAAAAATTAGTGTTGTGATGTCAAAAATAATAATAGGTGATACAAAAAGTAATATATTCTTTAAAGATAATAATGATAATATATATATCTGCTGTTTAATTAGAGGTGCAGACAGAAATAAAGTAAAAGATGCAATTGAAACCAAAAAAGATTATGGTGAAATATATGAATTAAAAAAATATATAGATAACATTTATGAAATTTCAAATAATAGTATATTATATACAACCAACGTACCTGAAAGGCTTTTATTGGAAAGTCCTTATACAATATTTATTCCATCTGAATATGAAATAAAACTATATGAAACATTATATAAAGATTTCAAAAATACGAATGAATATAAAGAAGAGAAAAGAGTTATACAAAGAAGTATAAACGATCTTTTACCAATTATACATTTATTAGACAATATAAAAAACTGTTATTATCAGTACAAAAATAACATAAATAATTTAATAAAAAGTATTTTTACCGTTTTGTCTGATTCCTCTAAATCACGTTTAGAAAGATACAACATAAAACAAAAAATATATTACTTTACTTATTATCAACACATATACGTAGACACAAATCTTGAAGAAAAAATAATAAACGATATTCTTCAGCACTTAAATGATAATTTTTATTTTGGTTTCAACCATTATTATGACAATTATAACAACGAAATTATTTTGATAACAGAAAATCCTAAATTTTCAAGAAATCAGATACATTTGTTTGCTGAACATCGTCTAAATATAGAAAAAAGAATAATCAAAATAGATGATGTTGTCATAATAGATAAAAAGAAAGATCAAAATATAATGGAAAAACTAAGAAAATTTATAGATAAAAGATCTATTTTGGGACTCAAACAACAATAAAAATTAATGTAACTATGCCAAAAACAATAATAAGAAACACCGAAAAAAACATATTCTTTAAAGACAATAAAAACAACGTATACATCTGCTGTCCGACAAAAGATGCAGATCGTAGTAAAATAGAGGAAGCAATAGAAAATAAGAAAGAATATTATGAAATACTTGAAATAGCAAGATATATAATTAACATATATAAGATTTCAAATAACAGTATATTATCTTTAGTCGATATACCTACGAATTGTTTATCAGAAGGTCCTTACAGATTATATACTCCTTCTGAATTTGAACTAAAATTATATGAGACGTTGTATAAAGATTTCAAAAAAACAATAAAATATAAAAAAGAAAAAGAAGTCATACAGAAAATTATAAATGATCTTTTACCTGTTATACACTTACTAGATAACATAAAATATCGTTATCATTTACACAAAAATGATATAGGCAATCTAATAAAAAGTATCTTTATTGTTCTAAGCAATTCTTCAAAGTCATTATCAGATACGTACAAAATAGAACAAAAAATAGAATACTTTACTTACTATCAATGCATACATGTAAATACAAATATTGAAGAAAAAATAATAAAAGATGTTTTTCAGGATATAATGGATGATATCTATATCAGATTTAATCATTACTACGATAATAACAGTAACGAAATTATTCTTATATTTGAAAAACCATATATTACTGTTAATCATATATACATTTTTACAGAACACCGTTTACGTGTAGGAAAAGAAAGCATAAAAATAAATGATGCTATTGTAATAAATAAAGATAAAGACCAAAATATAATAGAAAAGTTAAGTAAACTTATAGATAAAAGAGCTTTTATAAAGTAAAAAAAAAACATATATATAAAAAAAACAGTTAAATATTGCAAAAAACAAAATAGTTTTGAAACATTTAATGTATATTTGTGGAAAAAAAAAACAATTAAATTAAAATCAATATGTTGGAGTCAATTCAGAAAACACCGGCAAAAGCAACCGATGATCTAAGACATTTGGTTATATACGGGTTGCCTAAAATAGGAAAAACAACCATCTGCAGTCAATTACCTGACTGTCTTATAATTGGTTTTGAAAAAGGTATAGATTACGTGGAAGGCTATAAGGTAAGAATAAGAAAGTATGACGAACTTAAAGAAGTTCTTAAAGATTTAATGAGTGATACAAGGTTCAGATTTGTAGTATTTGATACCGTAACTACTATGCTTGAAGTTCTGAAAGAAAAAGCAGAAGAGATATTTTCTTCTACAAGCATGGGAAAGAACTGGTTTACGACATTAAAACATGAATATAAAGATATTCTGAACCTACCGAAAGGAGCAGGATATGGTTATGTAAAGGAAGCACTGGTAAATATAATGGACTTTTTGGATGATGATACTAAATTTAAACTTCCAAAGAATTATATATGGATTGCTCACAGTAAAGACACGGTAGTAGATACTATTGGAGGATACGATATAAGATTTAAAGATATTGACCTTCCTGCAAATATCAAGTCAGCACTTTCTGTGAGAGCAGGTGCCATAGGATATGCAAAAAGAAATAACAACAAAGTAGAACTAAGTTTTGTAACTAATAACGAATACCTGGCTGGATGTCAGTTAGAAGATCTAAGCGGAAGAATATTGACCATATCAGAAAAGACAGATGATGGAACTATAAAAACTTACTGGAATAACGTTTATAAAAAGTTGGAAGTAAATAAATAAAAATAATAAAATAAAAACCATGATAGGTCTTGGAGATAATAATTCATCTGAAAGAAAGCCATCTTTTCTCAGCGGATTTAAAGACGGTGTTTATATAGCAACTATAAATGATATCAGGATGGAATCAAGAGTTGGACAGAAATGTGAGTTCTTTGATATAACAATGGATATCAGTATAAATAATGTGAACTATAAGTTTGTTAAACTAACACCATTCTTTATAAACAAGGAAGACAATTTTAATCCTGATCCGCAGAGCCATCTCATTGTGGATTTAGTAAACAAATTAAAACAGATTGGTATAAGAGTAGCATATCAACCTGAAGAAACGAAGAATATAAACGGTAATACCATATTTGAACTTATAGAAAAGTTTAAAAAGAATATAAACTATAAAGGAAGATGTGCCATGTATATTGAGAAAAGAAAGTCAAAATCAGGATACGAGTTTTTATGTATACCTGCCTGTTTTGGAAATACAGTAGTATTTTCTTCAAAAATGTCAGATATAAATTACAAACCTTATGTAAAACCCGAAGCAAAAGAAGAAGTAAAAGGTCAAACACCTGTAAATGAAAACAACAACATAAAAGAAAATCAAAATACAGAAGAGAAAATAGGTTTGAGTTCGTTAGATGACCTTCCTTTTTAAATCTGATATATGATAAACATTGTTGACGACAAGAAAGCTATATTTAAAGCCTTCATCGTAAATGATGCAAGCAATTACGATGAAGGCAGTATAAGACGTTTTATAGAAGAAGACCACACAAGCAGGATTAAAATGCTTTCAGGAGCTGAACTAATAAGGAAAGTAAGCTATGAAGAAATGCAGTATTATCTTAACAGCTTTACAGGTCGTGCAATAAAAAGCAAAAAATCAATAGTTTACAAAGCATACCCTGAAACTATAAAGATAAACAATAAAAAAATACAGGTGTACATACTTAGCAACAAACTAATGCAAAAAATGTTAAAATATGTTACATCGGTTAACAGGAGACTCAAAAAGGAAATAATTATAGATGCCAATAAATATTTGTTTGATTACATTCCTGAAAAGATATTTAAAGTAAATAAAGAAATGAATCTATTCTATTTCTATACAAACGAAGACATGTATATGAATATGAAAGAGTTTATTTATTTACTTAAATACAAAAACTACGAAGGGATTTTTATAACTTCCTGCTATGAAATAATAGAAGATGAAGATGAAACCATAAAAAATGATAACACTATCAGATCTTGATATTAAAGATCAAAATACTATTATAACTATAAGTAATTTTATTATTCACGAGATATTCAGTTTGTATCCAGGAATAAGATTTTACAGTATATACAATTATGAAAAAACTCCTTCAATGTATATATATACAGATAAAACCTGTAATTGTTTAAAGTTTAAGGATTTCAGTTCCGGTAATCAGGGCAACGGTCAGAAACTGCTTCTGGATTATATAACATTAAAACCAAAACAATTAAAACCAAAGGAAGAATACAAAGATTTTATAGAAAACCTTTCCAAAAAAAGAATCAGTATAAATCTGATAAATAAAAGTGTATTAAAAGAGTATCCGTTGAAACTTAACGAATATTTTAACAAACATAAAGATTACAAAAAAATAGTAATACAGAAAGAAGTTTCAATAGAACGATGTGAATATCAGATATCTTCATACAATAAATACATTTTGGAATATTTTAACAAATATAAAGTTTGTGAAAAAGATCTTGAAGAATGTAATGTATTTGCTATCAGCAATGTAATTATTAAAGAAGAACGTTTAGACGATAAGACAAAAAAAGGTATAATAGGATATTTTAATGATAGAGGAAGTCTTATTCAAGTATATATACCAAAAGAACTTTCCACAGACAAACAGAAGTATTTCAGAAATCTTTCAAAAGGTAAGATGTTTAATGTATATTGCAACAACATTATAAAAGATAAAGATATAACAGATATAAATGTTTATATAACCGGAGCTATAAAAGATGCTGTATGTCTGTATTCTTTCCTGAAAAGAAACAAATATAAAAACACTATTGTCGTTTCTACATTAAGTGAATTCAATTTTAATACAAACGAAATAGAAAAAAACATAAAAGAAAAACTAAAAGAAAAACTTATTGAATGTTTTAATATGAATTTTGTATATTATCTTCTTTATGATATGGATGAACATGGATATAATATTTCATTACAGGTTTCAAAGGAAAATAAAAACATTATACCATTAAACATTCACATCATGAACCAAATAGATGTAAAAAACAACAAAGACATATCAGACATAATAAAAAATCATAATGATACAACTATAAAACAAATATTACAATGGAGCTACTGAAACTGATATTTTTTGATGTAGAAGTTTTTAAGGATTATTTTCTTGGAGTATTTATAAGCAAAGACAATAATAAAGAAGTTATTATACAAATACATAAGAAACAGAAACAAGAAGAAACAGATTATAATGTAAATCTGTTTCTTAAAATATGTGAAAAATTGTTTGTAAAATACATACGAAATACAGCAAAACATGTAATAAAAGATATAAATAATATTGATTATGTTACTGTAGGATTTAATAACTATAACTATGATCTTCCTGTAATAATGTTTTTATATTTGTATCTGAAAAACATAGAAAGCAAAGATGTTAATAAGATATTGGATGCTTTAAATGAATATAACACCTTTCTGATAGGAAACAATAAAGTATATGATATTATAAATTTATCAGAAAAAGCAAGAAATCAGAGATTTAAAAATATAAATCCTGAAATCTTTGTTAAAATTGTAAATAAGCTTACAGAAGATATAAGAATTGTTCCCACTATAGACATATACAAGATAAACGGATGGGACAATGAACAACGATCTGCTTCTTTAAAATGGTTATCGGCAAACACCAATGCTGATATAATTATAGAAAGTAAATATGATTTCAGTCAGCCATTACTCACAGACAACGAAGAAGAAAATAAAATAAGAATTTCCGAAACAATTCGGTATTGCGTTAATGATGTAAAAGAAACGATGAAAATATATGATATTACTGAAACAGATATAAAAGACAGGATAGATATATGGAAAAAGTGGATTGAACAACGTTCTGTTGACGGAAGAATAGAAGATCAGGTGTTTGGTGAAATTAACAGAGCGTTAAAAACCAACAGAACTCAATTCGGTGTACTGACATTATACAAAGAAATAACAGATTTCAGCATAAGTAAAATATTTGAGATAAAAAGAAAACGCAAGGAATTATATTCAGGTGATTTGGAATCACTGAAATTAGAAAACATAATACTGAAAAAAATAAAACTTAAAGATATAAATACATTTGAAGACATCAAAAATACTATTGTATATGTTTCTACCGCAAAAACCAGGAATACCAAAGAAGGCGAAGAAGCAGATACAAACGGATATAAAAAAGAATATACCATAAACACTAACGCTCCTGAACATGAAGATTACAGTAACACCATCACATGTTCTCTTGGACTAGGTGGTGTTCACGGATGTAATCCGGGAATATACGTTAAAAATGATAAATATTCTATTATAACTTTTGATGTTGCCAGTTACTATCCAAGCATAGTGATAGCCAACAAATTATATCCAAAACCATTAGGTAAAGAGTTTATAAAAGTATATTCCGGTATAAAAGAAAAAAGGTTTATGTATCCGAAAGGAACATCACTGAATCGTGTCTATAAGGACTGTCTGAACTCAATAATAGGGGATAGTAAAAGCAGAACCAGCGATATATTTGACTATGAATTTTTCTATTCCGTAACTGTAAACGGTCAGCTGATACTTATTAACCTTATAGAAGAACTGTCAGACAAATATACCATATATCCTGTAATGATAAATACTGATGGCGGAGAAATTGTAATAGAAAAGAAAGATAAAGATTCTATACTGAAAGATATAGAAGAATTCGGTAAAAGATTTGATCTTACCTTTGAAACAGACGAATATACAAAAATGATTATAACAAACGTAAATAATTATATAGCAATTAAAGCGAAACCTACCGAAAAAGAAGACACAGATTTAACAAACATTAACATATATGAAAATATACTTACAGATTTTGTCAAAAAAGGAACAGAGTATTCTATAAAAACAAAAGGAGACTTTTATACACACGATGTCAGTATATCAGATCTCCACAGAAACTATTCTTTTTTACTGGCAAGTAAAGCAGTTATAAACTATTTTGTTCATAACATAAATCCTATCATAACTATACAAAAGAACAAAAGATTATTTGACCATTTAGGAATGTTGAGGAGGAACAAAAAAAGTGAGATGTATCTTATAGATCCAAAGACAGGAGAAACGCATTCCCTGCGTAGGAAAATATTAAGATACATAATGGTAGATTTTAAGAACATAGATAACCTGTCAAAAGAACTTTCAGAAAAAGGAATCGATATACAAGGTAAGATAGGATACATAGTAAGGATAAACACAAACAAAAGATCTCTTATACACAAAACCAAAAATCAATGTTCTTTGCTAATTGATGATGTATTGGAAGAATATAAAGGTAACTACAATGATTTAAAAGATATCTTTATAAAGTACAGTTCTTTAAAATTTATACAGGAAATATCCGACAATATAATAAACAGTTCTAGAAAAGTAAAAAGTTCAACATTATTTGATTGATATATGGAAAACGTTTTAAAGACTGATTTTTCATTAACAGATATCGAAAGTACTTTGTGTGTTTATATGGACGACGATTATAGAAATATAATAGTAAAAATGATTGATAATGAAAGTATTGTAGTAGATGCAAACCACGAAAAAGATGTTACTTTTATAGTAAAAAGAGATATGGATATAGAAGATTTACATAAATTGTTGGAAAAAATAAAAAATGACATTCAAAATTGTGAGTTAAAAGTTGTACTATTACATACAATAGTAAGATGTTGGTTTCTTTTAAAATAAAAATTAAATAACTATGGGAATGTACGATGTAATAAAAATACATGATAACTTTTTACTAAAAGAATTGAAAAGAAAGAATATAACTTTTCAAACAAAATCGCTATACAACAATCTATCTGAATTTATAATTGATAAAAACGGTAATCTAATGGTTAACACTGATGATGAAACTTTTAATAATATTAAAGAATTTCCAAAATCAGATGAGATTAAAATTAAATATAAAAAAATAGTATATACAGGAGAAGTACGATGTCGTGGTTATATAGAAGGTAAACGGATAGAAGTAATCCTTTGGTGTGTTGAAGGAAAAATAAAAGACAAGTACGTAAAAACCGAAAAATAATAAAAAAAAAACAAATTAAAATCTAAACACTATGGAAAAAATAAGAATAGATTGTGAAGACATTATAAGTTTGGCAGCATATATATGTGATCTTGAGGGCGAAACGCCACAAGAAGAAATTGAAGACGTTCTATATGATAAATTTAATATCTCAATAAATGACTTTCACAATTTGTGTGAACATTTACTGCCACTTATAGATGTCGGAGAATTTAACGGAGAAAAATATAAAGGATTTGGTTTAAGAAAAAGCAATTATAGAATCTGGTTTGTAAAAACTAAAATTAAATAAATCAATATGCTGCTAGAAATAATACTGGAAAAGAAAAACCATCACAGAATCAAAGTTTCTGGTGAATTTTATTACGGAGAAAATATTGAAAAAATAACGGCTATATCAGCAGATATATTTAATATAATTGATTTTTATTTTAAAGATATTACTTTTTATATTCGTATAAATAGTGATGAAGGAACAGTAAAAATTGAAACTTATCATCCAAAATATATGAGTCCTTATGATTTCCTTTTCTCAATTATACATAATAAAATTGGATATTATCCAAACGACACAAAAGTAAAAGAAGCTTTTGAAAAATTAAAACCATATATGTTAGAAATTTATAATATAATTATTGATAAAAGTATTGTAGTAAAAACAGAAGAATTCATGAAACCAACAACGAATCAACAAATAGAAAAAGCAACTCATGTAATCTTGTATAACAATTATATATTGTTAGGTAAAATTATTAAAAACTATACTGATGAAAAAAAGTATCGGGTTGAAATAACAGACATATTAGGAAGATTAGGAAACAACCAAAAAGAACTTAATGAAATATTTACAGGTAATACATTATGGTTGCCTGCAATAAAATATAAATTTTTAAATCCTGCATCAGCTCATGGTTATATTCCACCACAAGATAATTTATACTCAGTTGATTATCTATCATCCACAGATAATATCAATCAAGATGAATATATTGATTTTATGGGAGAATTTTTAATAAAAAAAGAACAATTGAAAGATGCTATAAAATTATACATAGATACTTATAATAGCACGTTTGATGGAAATAATCACAAATACGCTACAATGAAATCTATGATTACTGTTTACAGAGAATTGATCAGAAACGAATTTTAATAAAAAAAAAAAAAAAAACAAAAATGAAATAACTATGGAACTCGAAATTCAAAAAGTGTTTTCTGATATAAGAATAAGCGGAGAATTTTACGGAAATGATATAGAAAAAGTGCAGAAAATCATTGAGCCGGCACGCAAAATACTGGATATAATGGAAGACAATTTTGGAGACCTTCTTTGTGAAATCACAATAAGAGATGGTAAGGTGCGTGTATCTGCGTTTGACAGTGTACGTATAATGGATACTGAATTTGAATTGAAAATAAGTAAAGATTATTTTAGATGTTATCAGGACGACGAAAGATCACAAGAGATTGCTGATAAATTAGAACCGTATGTTTTAGAAATTTATAAAAATATATGAGCATAAACTCTACACCAAACAAAAACAAATGCAGTAAATATGGATGTTTATACTTACATTGAAATTGTAGTTAAAATAATTTATAATATAAATCCTTATAAATTAATCAATCTTGAGAACGGTTTAGGAAGCAAAAAAATAATCACACCCGATGAGCTAAAAGCTCATCTTCATGAGCTTTATATAATTCATAAAGTTATAAACGTTTTAATATTTGCAGAACCACCAAATGTAGGTTATTTGGTTCATATAGATAAAGAAAATGTTAAAATGTCTAAAATTCTGTTTGAAAAAGGAAGTATAACAAGTTCAGATGAAATATTATCGTTAAAATATAATGAAGTTTAATAAATATAAATTATAAAATATACTAACACATTAATTGAATTGAAAAAAAAACTAAAAATTAAAATAATATCTATGAAAACACAAGCATTTAAATCAAAGTATGACTATCCTGTATTTATAATAGAAAACGATGAGATTAAAGAAATGTCCATGAAGGAATATTTAGAGACGTGGTGGCATGACGAAACCACCACCCCCGAAGGTATAGCCAACAGAACCCAAGTTAGGGCAATGTTGGTAGGCAGGAACGGAGAATTACTCAATTATTCCAGGTATGAAGAAAACCTGGATCCTGAGTATTATAAAGACGAAGAGGACGGATGGATGCCTGATATCAAGTACGGAACCTTTACATGGACAGGAGCCTGGGGAAACGGTCCTTTCGTTTGGAACAGAGACGAATATAATACATACGAAGAAGCGTATGAAAGTATACTAGATGGTTTCTATCACGACTTTCAAACAAAGAGTACTAACGCAGCTATCCCCTACGCCACAAAAGAAGAAGCAGAGGAAGCCCTGAAAGAACATATCTTTTTCAAAGAATTCGGATATTTTCCAGCAGATTCGAATGAAATAGATGAATATTTTAAAAATCTGAAAAAAGAAGAAGAATAAAATATTAATTTTGCATATTAAAAAACATGGAATACAACAACCTTCCAACCATTGAAGAATACGCCGAATCAAAAAGGTTTATAGAAGAGTGTGGTTTATACGAAAAGATAAACAGCTACACCAAAAAGGTTAACTTTAACGACATAAAGATAGATGTTTATAAACGTAAACATAAATATGAGTTTGAAGACCAGGGAATGCTGGATTCCAAGTATCTTAATTTGTTTATAGGTGCATCACAGGTTGCTTCGTTACTTGTACCGGAAGAAAGCTTTTCCAATCCTAAAAACATGCTGTTGGAAAAGCTTAATATTATAAGAAAAATTAACACTAAACAGATGATACTTGGCAGGATTTTTGAAGAGTATCTCAAAGACCTGCTTACATATTTTGATAAAGATGCGGACAGCATATTGGAAAACAAACTAAAAGGGAACAGAATAAGAGAAGTTGCTGAAATTCAAAACACCTATATAGTATTTATAAACGATGTTCCCATAAGAGTAACTCCTGACTTCAGTATAAAAATAGAAGATAAAGATATACCGGTAGATACAAAATTTGTTAACCGTATATCTTTTAATAAGAAAGAAATGTCAATGTTGCCTGGACAGTATGTATGGCAAAGTATAATGCAACAGCTCGCCATGAATACTGACTTTGGTTTATTATTTTATCTTATAGCAAATGAAGATGTAGTTATACAAAAAATAGATTTAAATGAATATTTGCCATTCATAACAACAGTTTCACAGAATGTTGACGACTTTTATAAGAATGTAATAGACGCAAACACAAAAGCAAGAGATGAAGTTATAAATAATTATTACACAGAATACAGTATAAAACTTTCAGGATATGAAGTCGACAATGAAAATGTAATATACAGTAATGAAACTTACTATGAAAACGCAGACGATATAGCAGGAGACGATCAGGATTATACAATGGCTGTTGAATATATTAAAAACAGAGAACTTAAAACCGAATACGAACAAAAGATGGAAAGTATAAAGAATAATTTCAGAGTCAAATATCCTTCTCACAAAAACGTTATATGTGAAGATTATATCGTAGTTCTTAAAGACAGATTTAACATAAAACCTGTTAAACCTTTAAGAAATCAGGAATTATAAGTTTATAAAAAAAACATTAAAATAAAAACATTATGGTTGAAGATATCAAAAAGAACATTACAGAAACAATGTGTCAATTCATAGTAGATGAAAGTATAAAAGATCCACAATATACAAGGTATGATTTTGAACATAAACTGATGGCAGACGACTATTATATGGAAATTATACATGACAGAATTACAGACAAATATAAAGTAGAAGCACGTTTTATAGGAAAGATTTTATTCCCGGATAAAAATACACTGGAAGCATATAAATCGTGGGCATCAGACTCAAACAATATATCTTATGAAGAAGAGTACGGCTATCATTGGCTTGAAACGAACTGGATCGATATAAAAGAATTAGGAAATAAAGTATTAAATATGATAAGAGTTGCCAACGATTTCAGTCTGTATTGTGTGTGGTAAAATAAATTTAATTAAAACAAACAAAACATTATGGCTAAAATAACTAAAAGCGAAATAAGAAACATCAAAAACATTGACGAATTTTCAGCAGAACTAAATGGCTGTACGGCTTACATTATAGCAGGAAATACGAAAGGTAAGACAACTTTTATAAGATTTTTGACAGAAAGATTGATGGGAAACAAATATAAGCCAGAAGTACTTAAAGACAAAACAAAACAAGGATACGCATCTATAAAAATGGATGATGGTAATGAATTCATTTATACATTAGAGCCGGACGGAAAAGAAAAGTTAACCTTTGTTTCCAACAGTTTGGAATTTAAAGTAACAAAAGAAATAGTTAACAAATACCTTCCTAATGCTTATTTTGATATAGATGCCTTCATAAACGCTACTCCGAAAGAAAAAGTTAATATACTTAGCAAAACGTTAGGTATAGATGTAACAGAAGAAAAACAAAAGCTGAGACAACTTATAAGTATCAGAGAAGAAAGGTTCAGAGCAAAGAATCAGGCAAAATCGTTATATCAGGAATACCAGATTTATTCTAAGCCTATTGATGAAAATCAAATTAAGCAAGTAGAGGAAGAAAGAAAAATGATTATAGAAGAATATGAAAATAAAGTTAAAAGCATAAACGAAAGGAACAAAGAAGCAGAAAAGAAAATACAAGAACTGACAGCAGAAAGAGAAAGAACCATTAACGAATATAAATCCAAAAAAGAACACATAGAGAAAGACGTAAGAGTTCTTGAAGATTGTCTGAGTAAAACACTATTCTTACGTAATGCAGATGTAAGGCATGAAACATCTGAATGTTTAAGTAAAAACATAGATATTCTCAAAGAAATCTATAACAAGATAGAAGAAGAAGAAGCATTAAAAACAAATTATGAAGATTTTATAAATAAATTACCTAAAAAAGAAGATGTACCGCCGCCACCGGATCTTAGTGAAATAGATAATACTTTAAGAAAAGCCGATCTTTACAAAGAAAAATATAAACAATTTCTTAGTTATAAAGAACAGTTTGAAAAAGCAGAAGCAAGTTACAATGAAATCGATTCTCAGATAAAAGAGATAGAAAAAGCTATAAAGTCCAGGATGGAATCTGTAAAGCTTCCTGATGGAATAACTATTAATGACGAAGGAGTGTTTTATAATGGTATGCCTGTAGATAAAGAACATCTTTCCTTGAGTGAGTTATACATAGTTTCTTTGCTTTTATCATCTGTAAATCTTAAAGAGTTAAGAACTTTGTATTTTGATTGTTCTCCACTTGATAAAGTGAGTATGCAGAAAGTTCTTGATTGGGCAGAAAAGAATGATTTACAGTTGTTAATAGAAAAACCTGACTTTGAAGCCGGAGAACTGAGATTTGAACTGATAGAACACAAATGAACAAAGATAATTTATTAAATCTTATAAGAAAAGCCATAAACGAAAGCAGGGATTATATCGGAAATATAATGATTATAACTCCAAAAAGGGATGTGACCTTTAAAACTGTTATAACAAGCCCCGAAAAGTTAAAAACTGAAAAAGAAATTATAATAGATTATATTACATTTGCAAATATGGATAAAGAATGTTGTAACTTTGGACTCACGATATACGAAAAAAACGGTGATAAAAATGTAGTTCCTATGTTTATATCAGAAAGCTGTATTGAAGAATTTATAAGTTTTATATTCCTTGACGATGTACAATTTACCATTACCTATAACAAAAACTATATTGAACATGTTATTAAAAAGAAAAAAAAAACAACTTGATATTTAAAATTTGTTAAAAGTATGTTAAAATAATAAATAAATTTGCTAATTTTGAAATATGAATGAAACGACCGACGAAATAAAAAAGAACAGTATAAGAAAATATAATTATTCACTGATAAAAGAACTCACAAAATCGGTATTTATACATCCGCTTATCAAATGTGATCCTTATACGTTTGCTTTCACGGTATACAACGTTTTACATTTTTTAATTCCTGAGAACCAATTTTCTGACAAACCTATAACCATAAACGAAATAACTCATGACTTTGATAACAATAATGAAATACTGTCAACATCTGTTAAATTCAATGAGAATCAAATTGTTGATAAATTTCTGGATTACGAAAGAAAAGATAATAATTTTGAAGAAAATGATCCATACTATTACATAAAAAAGTTAGTAAAAGACGATGACAAAACATTAACCTTTTACTATAGTAAAGATACATCTTTCACAAAAACAATAAAAAATCTCAAAGAAAAAGTCACATATAAATTTGTTACAGAAGACGATAAAGAAAGACAATCTATAGAAAACAATTACGAAATTGTCAGAATATCAGGAGCAATGACTGATATAAAGATAAGCAAAACAGAATATGCATTTCTGAAAGATATACTGGAAAAACATAAAGAAAAATATAAACTTTTTACAGAAATAGAAAAAGACTATTATACCATTTCTGTTCTTAAAGCATTAACAACATATAAAACCTTATACTTACAGGGAAACGATATCAACATAGAACGGTTTGATAAAAAGATTATAATACGCCATGGATATAGTCCTGAAGTTATAGGAATATTTAAAGACAGTATAGAATTTTTAGGTGAAGATTTTGATATGGAAAAAATGTATAAATCAAAATATTTATACTTTGGATAATGCTTTTCGGTAAAAAAAGAAATCAGTTTAAAACAGAACTTTTAGACGTAAATGTTAACAATTCGTCTATTATCTACTACCGTGAAAACGGTATGAAGAAAGCATTATCCGGTAATAAATCCCTGTCAAAGGAAGAAGAACAGGAACTGATACGTAAATACAAAGAAGAAGGAGATGAAAAAGCAAAGGAAAAACTCATACTGTGTAACATTCCTTTTGTAATTTCACTCATAAAAAAGTATAAGCCTATAAATTTTGATAGTCAGTTTTACAATGAATTATTACAGGAAGGAATATATGGTCTTTGTAAAGCACTGGATACATTTGATTTGAACAATAAAAATAACGTAAGGTTTTATTCCTATGCTGCTGTAAGTGTTAACAGGTATCTTAGCTTATACGCTAAGGAAAGGTCATCATCTATACGGATTCCCATAAGAACGCTAAATAAAATAGAAAAAATAATAAGCGATAAAAAAGATAAACCGGAAGAAATAACAAAAAAAGAAAAAAAACTATTGGAAGATTATAAAGTCCTTCATCCTGTAAGTATAGATACAAGAATAGTCGAAAGAGACAAAGAATATTTTTATGAAAGTGATAACATAGAACCACGAAACTATAAAGAATATTATTACGCTTTCCGGTATAATACTGAAACTAATACAGACGACATAAGACATGAAATCATAAAGATAGATAATTTAATGTTGGAAGTGAAACTGACAATATTATTTAAAGAATGCGGTATACCGGATTATATAATACTTTATCTTATATTGTATAAAATGATATTAAAAACAATAAATCTTGAAGAAGTTGCACAGATATACAATACTACCAAAGAAGAATTGAATAAAAGATATCTTGAAAATCATAAAAAAATAACAGAAAAAAAGATAAGTAAAATGTTCTACCAGAAAATACAAAACAGTCCCGATAAAGAAAAAATAAAAAAAATAATAGAACTGTTAACTGTGGGAAGCTATGAATAAAAGTACAAAACATCTGATAAACTTCATATCCCCAAGAATAATAACCACACCTGAAGATACAGCAGTAGTATCAGAGATATATCATTATCTTCTTGATGAGATTAAAAAAAACATTAAAGAACAAACAGAAATACCTTCAGAGTATACAATATATGTTACAAACAATAAAGAAATAAAGAATAAAAATTACGAAAAGAACATAAATATTGAAATAAAAGAACTCGATGATGTAGAAAATAATATAGTTTCTATTGATTATAACTCAATGAGAAAAGTATTATACAACGATAAAGTAATTAGATATTTATGTTATGCCGTGCTTATTATTCTGTATCATGAAATAAATAAGGATATATTTTCGAGGACATCAAGACTTAAAAGCAGACTACCTTCTGAATACAAAGTATATTACATTAAATTGGATGATTTTGTCTGTATAGAAATAAAATCTGATACATTGAATAAAATGTATGATTACAGAGATATAGAAAAACATATTGAAGATTTATAATAAATACATTTAAAACAAAAAAAAACGCTATGAAAAAAGAAATAAGAGAAGAGTTTGAAAAACTTGTAAAAGAATGTGATTTAAGACACAGTGTAGAAGAGCTTTTAAACAAAAATTGTGAAGAAACTTTAGATTGGATAAGAATTTCCATGTATAAGTTTTTAAGTGAAGAATTTATAGATGTGTTCAGCGATAAGCTTGACTGGGATTTAATGTCAAAATATCAGAACTTATCTGATTATCTAATTACAAAATACCACAATAAAATTTATTGGGAGTATGCTTGTAAATACCAAAAACTATCTCCGGATATTCTTTTCAAATTTGCTGATAAATTGGATTTTTATCTTATTTCTGTATATCAGACATTACCTGAAAACTTCATACGACAGTTTAAAGACCGTGTCATTTGGAGAGAAATATCCCGTTGTCAAAAACTATCCCCTGATTTTATAAAAGAATTTAAAGATTATGTAGATTGGTTTTATATAAGCGAACACCAAATTTTACCTGAAGATTTCATACGTGAATTTCGTAATAGAGTTATATGGTATTATATATGCATAAAACAAAAGCTGTCAGAAAACTTTATAAGAGAATTTGAGAATGAAGTTCATTGGGACAAGATATTTGAACACCAACACCTTTCTAAAAGCTTTATTGAAGAGTTCTCACACAAATTGAAAAAAATCGAAATCTAATAAAAAGAAAAAAAACTTATGAACGAACACCACGTAAAAGTAAAAGTTATTGATGATGAAGAAAAACTAATGGAATATATCAAAAGAAACGGATTTGGTTTTATAAAAACTACTGATGAGTGCATGTGTTCTAAAGAAAGAACTGCATATTTACTGACTTATCATGTCAGATTTGATGATTTTATAATAATCTGCCCAAAGTGTTATAAATATGAATACTATGAAAAACTAAAAGTTTAAAATGTTAATAAATTTAAAAAGATAAAAACATGACTACAATTAACCTTACACTCGAAAAACCTAAGGAAGTTTCATCTGTTTTAAAAAAAGAAGCACTGGACTTTTATAAAACTGTTAATATAGAAAACGTTACTATAGAAGAGAAATACACATTTATTTTACCTGAATTTGAACTAAACGATATAAAAGACTTCTTTATATTAGAAAGTTATAAAGGATTATTATACACCACAGACCAGCATA
>Ga0308411_10000057_pt1 | contig 58153 bp, 75 predicted proteins | sample HotsprottomLayer_2_FD_203530 | JGI IMG/M metagenome (GOLD analysis project Ga0308411, IMG submission 203530) | Hot spring phototrophic mat microbial communities from Octopus Spring, Yellowstone National Park, Wyoming, United States -... | ecosystem: Environmental > Aquatic > Thermal springs >... | reverse complement strand
CTGCCTTTGATAAAGGAATCGAGAACTTCACCTACTTAATGATAAAATTTATGTTTTTTATGGTGCCAACTGTTTTTTTAGTTAATGGCATAACTAAAGGAAATTGGTTTGAGGCATTTTTGTTTGGGATTTCAATAGCTGTTGGTTTAACTCCTGAAATGCTTCCTGCTATTGTTACTTTGAATCTTTCAAAGGGAGCAATTAATATGTCAAAGAAAAAAACAATTGTTAAAAATTTAAACTCGATTCAAAATTTTGGAGCGATGGATGTTTTATGTACTGATAAGACTGGTACTTTAACTCTAAATAAAGTGACCGTTATTAAATACTTTAATGTTTTAGAAGAGAAAGATGATAAAATTATTGACTTTGCTTTTATAAATAGTTTTTTTCAAACGGGTTTTAAAAATTTAATTGATACTTCACTAGTTGATTATCAAAAGAAAATTAAAAGAGATAATATATACAAAGATTATAAAAAAATTGATGAGGTGCCATTTGATTTTAAAAGAAAACGTTTATCAATAATTGTTGAAAATAAAAATAAAGAAAAAATATTAATTTGTAAAGGAGCGGTAGAAGAAGTTTTATCAATTTGTAGCAGCTTTGAAATTGGAGGAAAAGATAAAAAGATTGATAAAAAAATAATTTATAAGATAAAAGAATTAAATAATCAATATTCAAATGAGGGTTATCGATTAATTGCCGTTGCTTATAAAAAAATAGACGCAAATAACAATTCTAACAATCTAGAAAAAGACCTTGTTTTTATTGGTTTGGTCTGCTTATTAGATCCTCCAAAACAATCAGCCCATGAGGCAATTGAAAAGCTAAAAAATCTCGGTGTAGAAATTAAGATTTTAACTGGTGATAATGAATTGGTAACTAAAAGAATTGCTCAAGAAGTAAAAATAAATAATAACGGAGTGATTTTAGGAGCACAGATTGAACAGATGGATCAAAAAACCCTTGAAGAGACAGTTGAAAAAAATACAATTTTTGCTAAATTACTTCCCCATCATAAAAAAAGAGTGGTTGAGGCATTAAGAAAAAAACATATTGTTGGTTTTTTGGGTGATGGGATAAACGATGCGCCAAGTCTTAGAATTTCTGATGTTGGAATTTCTGTCGATGGTGCAGTGGATGTTGCCAAAGAATCGGCTGATATTATCATTTTAGAAAACAATCTTAAGATTTTAGCTGATGGAGTAATCGAAGGCAGAAAAATTTTTGGGAATATTCTTAAATATTTACGAATGGGAGCATCGTCTAATTTTGGCAATATGTTTTCCGTATTAGGAGCGAGTATTTTTCTTCCTTTTTTACCAATGAAACCGATTCAAATTTTAACTAATAATCTTTTATATGATATCTCACAATTGGCAATTCCTTTTGATAATGTGGATAAAGATTATATTCAAAAACCAAGACAATGGCAGATTGATGATATAAAAAGATTTATAATTTATATCGGGCCAATAAGTTCGATTTTTGATTACGCAACTTATTTTGTTATGCTTTTTGTTTTTAATAGCTTTAGCAATCCTTCGCTTTTTCAAACTGGTTGGTTTGTTGAGTCTTTACTTACTCAAACACTGATTATTCACGTTATTAGAAGTAAAGGATTGCCTTTTATTCAAAGTCTAGCTCATCCTTTATTGATTTTAACTACAATACTTATTTCTTTCACAGGAATTTTTTTGGTTAATTCTCCTTTTGCTTCCTTGTTTGGTTTTACTACTTTACCTTTATTATATTGGCCAATTTTAGCTGGTATTTTAATTAGTTATATTCTTTTAACTCAATTAGTGAAGATATATTACATTAAAAAATTTGGCTGGAATTAATTATTTAGGAATAAAATATTTTCTATTGACACCAAAAATAATATTTTCTAAAATATAGAAAGTTAGAAATTCTTAAATATTATATGCAAACTTTAAATCAGGAAGAAATTGTTAAATTACAACCAAAAGGATTAATCACCATTCCTAAAAAATTCAGAGAACTTTTGGATTTGGAAGAAAACGGATTGGTAAAAGTACGGATAGAAAAAGATCGATTAGTAATTGAGCCAGTAAAAACCTTATCTTATAAGGTAAGAAGTTATACTGAAGAAGAAATTGAGGAATTTTTTAAATTAGATGAAGAAGAGTCAAAGATATTAAGAAAGAAAAAACTAATATGAAAAATTTAGAAAGAAAACCGATAGTTTTTTTTAACGCTTCAGTGATATTAGCTGGTTTAAAATCACCAAACGGAGGTTCGGCTAAGCTTTTGAATTGGGTAAAAGAGAATAAAATTATTGGAATTATAAGTGAGACTGTGATTGAAGAAGTTTTAAAAAACACAAATAAAATTTCTTTAACGAAAGAAAAAGCTTTGAAATTAATTTCTCAAATTTTTTTAATAGTTAAATCACCAAACAAAAAATATTTTTCAGTATTTAAAGATATAGTTTTAGACGAGGGAGATATTCATCTTCTTGTTTCTGCAAGAAATGTAAAAGCACATTTTCTTGCTTCCTTAGACAAAAAACATATTCTTTCATTAAAAAATAAAATCAAAGACTTTAAAATAGTTTCACCAAAAGAATTGATTGAGTTTTTGAGGTTTAATTAATTTTTAAAATTGTTAAAATAATCTTGATGAAAAAAATAGTTTTAATTACTGGTGGTAGTGATGGGCTGGGGAAAGAGATAGCAAAAGTATTGAAAGATGATTTTTTGGTGATTATTCTTTCTAACAATGAAGAAAGATTGAAAAAAACAGCCAAAGAATTAGGGGTTGATTACTTTGTTTGTGATGTTTCTTCTTATAAAAGTTGCCAAGATGCTTTTTATAAAATTCTTCAAAAATATAAAAGGATAGATTGTTTGATTAATAATGCAGGGATTTGGATTGAGGGTTTTTTGGAAGAGAATCAGTTTGAAGAAATTAAAAAAGTAGTTGAGGTCAATTTATTGGGGGCGATGTACTTAACAAAGTTGGTTATTCCTTTGATGAAAAAACAAAAAGAAGGTGATATTGTTTTTATCAATTCTCAAGCCGGTTTAACCTATAAAGCAAAAAGATCAGTTTATCAGGCAACAAAATGGGGATTAAATGGTTTTGCAAAGTCGCTGCAGCAGGAGCTTTCGCCTTTTAATATCCGCGTTTTTAATATTTATCCAGGAAAGATGAAGACTTCTCTTTTTGAAAAAGCTGGTATTAAAAAAGATTTATCCGATGCTTTTGAACCAAAATATTTGGCAAAATTGATAAAAGAGACTCTTTTTTTACCAAAAGAAATCGTCATTTCAGAACTGGGGATTAAAAATTTAAAACAGTAAAACTAATAAAAAAATTAAGCATCTTTCAATTATTTTATTTTCTTAACTTTCTCAATAATCAAAATAAAAACAATTAAAATCACAAAAAAACTTAAAAAAGCAAGGAGTTTATCAAAACCTTTTAAAAACAAAGAAGCAACACCTAAGATAAAAGAAACTAACCAATAAAAAATAGCAATTCGTCTTTTTCCCCAGCCAATTTCCAGTAATCGATGATGAAAATGACCCCAGTCGGCGCGAAAAGGTGATTTTTTTTGATAGATTCGTCTTATGATGGTGTAAACTGCATCAATCATTGGCATCGATAAAATCAAAATTGCGGTTCCGACTTTTCCAAAAGATAAGATTGATAAAATCCCAAGCCAAAAACCAGCCAAAGCACCACCGCCATAGCCGGGCATAATTTTTTGCGGATAAAAATTCCAGGGTAAAAAGCCAAGATAGGCACCACCTATAATGAAAGACAAGATAGTCACTGATTGAATAGATATATCATGAACAGTAAATCTTTGGGATAAAACTCCCAAGAAAAAAGCCGTAACCGCCACAAATCCAGGTAGTTGACCATCAACGCCTTTGCTCCAGTTGACCATATTAGTCAACCATGTTAACCAGATAATTGATAAAATATCAGCCAAAATCAAAATTTGACGATGACCAAAAAAATAAAAATCGATTTTCCATTGATCAAGTCTTATTACGCCACCTAGAGGATTGGAGATATAAGGAATTCCCAAACCAAAACTAACGACCAAAGAGGCAATTAAAAGATTGGCGATAAAGCGAAGATAGGGTGAAAGGTCAAAATAATCATCTAAAAGACCAACAATAAGAAGTAAAAAACTAGCAATAATAATCCCTAAAATTATTTTATTGATTGTTAAAAAAAATAAGATACTAATTAAAAAACTTAAAAAAATTGGCAAACCACCACCGCGAGGGATAACACCGATATGAGTATGAGCGGGATGTTTTCTTTTGTTTTTATCAGTAACGATTTTAAACTTCTTAGCTAAAATTATCGTTGGGTAAGTAAAAATAAAAGAAAAAAAAGCAGTGGTTAATAAAGGTAAAAAATAGCTCATTTTAAAGTTAGATTATATTACCAAAAAAATAATTCTTAAAAAAATTATTGGAATAATAATCATTAGAAAAATATTTAAATAATCAATGATTTTTTTTACTAAAATATTTTCAGCAAAAAATTTATTATAAATAAAATTGTTTAAGAAAAAAAAGAAATTAAGAAAAAAAGGTAAAAGAGCAATCATAAAAAGGTCGGCCAGTTGATTTTCTCCCCAACTTTTTGAATAAAAAAGAGGAATTTGTGGTGGTAGACGATTAAAATTTAGAATAAAAAATAAAACCATGATTAGATTAGATAAAAAAACTCCAACAATCATATCTTAATTTTATTTTATTAAATTTTTTTAAAAATTTGATTGGATAGTGTAAGAATCGTTGTTAACGATAAAAGCTTTTTTTGGATAAAAAGGCAGATTGTAGACTATTGCTTTTTTTGGAATAAGAACTTTTCCTACATAATTTGGTATTTCTTCATAGGTTTTGCCATATATTTTTACCCGCTTTTCATCGATATAGTATTGAGCAATGAAAAAATCAAGTTCTGAAGTGACATAGACTAAATCATCTTTTTTTAATAAAGATTCAATTTCTTTATAAAGTTTTTTATAATCCGATTTTTTTCGATATTTAATTTGTAGTTTTTGGTAGTCAAAAGAAAAATATAAAAGGACAAAAAGAATAAAAAAAGAAATAATTTTTTTATCTATTTTATTAATAAGATAAGCTATAAATAATAAGAGCAATATTGTTTGACCAATAAGATAACGGGGAAGAAAAATTGGCTTAAAAAAAGAAACAATAAAAATGATAAAAGGAACAATAAATCCTGAAAAAAAAAGATAAAAGAAAACTGCCTTTTTTTCTATAAAAGCCTTTTTTTTTGTTAAAAATGAAGTGATAATTATTATAAATAAAAAAATGGAAAAATTATCAATATTTTTATAGTCAAAACCAAAATCTTTTTCATAACCGGTAAAAATAATGGTAGCAAAATTTTTTAAATCTTTTATTTTTTGTTTTTTTATCCAAAAGTCATTATTTATCAATTGATGATTTTGAAAAAAAACAAAGGTCATCCAGATTAAAAAACAAATTAATGGATAAATAAAAAGATTTAAATTGATTTTTTTAAATTTTCTTTTGAAAATAAAATAAGTTATCAATTGAGAAAGAAAAATAAAAAACATAAAGTAGTGAGTTGATAATCCAAAAATTAATGATAAAAAATAGATTTTTTTACTTTCTTTTAAAAACGCATATGAAGAAAGAATGGAAAAAAAGACTAAAAGGGTATACATTCTAGCTTCAAAAGCATAATAGGTTAATAGCGGATTAATTATGAAAAGCATTAATGTTAAAAATAACAATAACTTATTTTTTATCTTAAGGATTTTATTTAAGAATAAAAAAACAATATAAATAGTAGCCCAATAAAAAATTAAAGAAAGGCTGCGCAGAGCAATTTCTGATGAACCAAAAATTTTTATCCAAAAATGAAGAATTAGATAATAAAGAGGTGGATTATAGTCTTTAGCGGTTAGAAAAATGATTTCAATAATATTTTTTTTTGCTAAAAGATAAGAAAATGCTTCATCACGCCAAAGACTTTGAACAAAAAAAGAAAGAGGTGTTTTTGAGAAAATAAACGATAACATATATTATAAATTATCAACTTATAATTGATTTAATTTCTAAAAATAATTTTTAAGGTTAATTAAAAATTATTTTTTTTTACACTTTTTCGGTTACCTTATATTTTATTGGTTTTCTAAGCATTAATCGAGTTTGAGCTTCCAAAGCTGGAGTTGAAGATAAGAAAAAAGAGATAACTGGTAAAAGATACCACTGAATAATTAAAAGTGGCAACGAAGTAATATTTATTTTTTGTTTAAGCTTTTTTCTTATGGAAATATCTAGAATGATATAGAAAATAAGCATTACCGAACTTAAAGTTAAAATAAAAGCCGAAATTTTTGGTAAAAGAAAACCCATCACCGTTCTTTTAAAAATTGGATTGATAAGAGGTGGAATAGAAGCGCTTATTGTTAAAACAAAAAACGAAGTTGACCAAAAAAAATGCGTTTCAAAAAGGAATAAAATTTTTTTAATTTTAATAAAAAAAGGAATAGTTGGAGTGATAAATAATTTTTTTAGCGCATAAGTGATATCAGAGGCACCCCAAGCCCAACGTTTTTCTTGTTGATACCGATTAATTAAAGTTTTGATTAATCCTCCAGAATAAACTGCATCACCGTTTATTATGGTATATAAGGGTATCGTTTTTACTTTTTGACCAAATCTAAAAAAAGCTTGAAGATATATATGCCAATCTTCTGAGATAATATCTACATCCCAGAAATTTACTTGTTTTAATAACCAAAAGGAGGTTGAATAGGTTGAGATTTGAATTAAGTTTTCTTTTTCTTCTAAAAATGCTAATCGTAAGATTGAAGAAAGAGTCGCTTGAATCCGAACAAAAATAGGCAATTGCCAAAAATTATTGTACAATAAAACCGGTGCCCAGTAAAAATGGAAAATACGATTTTTATCTTTTAAATACTGATAAGTAAGATAAGAAAAGTAATTTTTAGGAATAATGCTATCGGCGTCACAAATAGTTATTAGAACATTTTTATAATTAATTTTTTTTTCAATTAAAAAATCTTCAATAAATTTAGCAGCATAAGCTTGATTACTGGCTTTTCCCTCAACTTCATTTGGTAAAAGTTGGTGATAGGTAGCAAAAATATTTTTAAAATATTTTTTATATTTTTTAATAATTATAATTTCTTTATTTTTTGCTTCTTCTTCTCTATTTTCAAAAGCCAAAACTAAGTTTATTTTATCAGGATAATCATTTTTTGTTATTGCTTCGATAGTCGATTGAAGTTTATAAATTGGTTCTTTGTAGTTTGGGATGATAATAAAATGTTCGATTGGATTTTTTTTATTTTTTTTAAAAAAGTTTTCAATTTTTTTAGCGAAGTTTATTTTTTTATAGACTTCAATTTTTTTATAACTAATGACTGCTTTATAAGTTGTTTTAATTGATTTGTAAAAAAAATAAAGATCAAAAGCAATAATAAAATAACCGACAACAGCCGGATGAAAAGGTGACAACCAAATTGGTAAAGTAATCACCAACCAACTGGTTAGGGGTAAAAGTATTTCTGATAGTCTTTGAAAAAAAATACTTTCAACAAAAGATTGTATCATAGTATCTGTATTATATTATATACCCCTTCGCTTTCAAATTGCCGGGGTTATACCTAACGGAGCTTTGATTTTTAAAGAGTGGTTTTGACTATAAAGTCAATTCTAAATCTCATTTGAAAGCTACGGTTTATACCAAAAAGTTGTAAAATCAAAGCGGAGTGGTATAAAATTAACCTATGAATGAAGAACAAAAAAAAGCCGTTGAATACAACCGGGGACCGCTTTTGATAATCGCTGGGCCGGGAACGGGTAAAACTTTTGTTATTGTTGAAAAAATAAAATATATTTTAAACAAAGGCTTAGCTAAACCCGAAGAAATTTTAGCCTTGACTTTTACGGAAAAAGCGGCCTTTGAAATGGAAGAAAGATTAGATAAAGAACTTCCTTATGGTTATTTTCAGATGTGGATATCAACCTTTCATTCATTTGCCCAAAAAATTTTAAAAGAAGAAGGGAGCCAAATTGGTTTACCGATTAACTTTCGATTAATGACAACCGCTGAGGCAATTATATTTTTACGCCAAAATCTTTTTCTTTTTGACCTTGATTATTATCGACCCTTGGGGAATCCGGAAAAATTTCTCGAGGCTTTAATTGATCATTTTTCAAGATTAAAAGAAGAAAATATTGGTCCAGAAGATTATTTAAAATGGATTAAAAATAAAAAATCAAAGACCGAAGAAGAAAAACTTGAGGTAAAAAAAATTAAGGAATTAGCCCAAGCCTTTTTTCTTTATCAAAAATTAAAATTAAAAGAAGGACTTTTAGATTTTTCTGATTTAGTTTTTTATCTTTACAAGCTTTTTGCAAAAAGATCAAATATTTTAAGAAGATATCAAAAACAATTTAAATTTGCTCTCATTGATGAATTTCAAGATACCAATATTGTCCAGTATGATCTTGTTAAAATTCTTTTTCCGCAAAAAAATAATCCGTGTCTGACTGTCGTTGGTGATGATTCGCAGGCAATCTATAAATTTCGCGGCGCTTCAGTCTCCAATATCTTAAATTTTATGAAGGATTATCCTCAGGCAAAATTAATTTCTCTGATTAGAAATTATCGTTCCAATCAGACAATTTTAGACGCCGCCTATCGCTTAATTAAACATAACGACCCAGATACTTTAGAAGCAAAATTGAATATTTCCAAAAATCTTATTGCTCAAAGGAAAATAAACAATAGCCAAGCAGTTGATTTTTATTTAGCCCAGAAAGTTGAAGAAGAAGCCGATTTTGTGGCTAAAAAAATTTTATCGCTAAAAGAGAAATATTCATTTTCTGATTTTGCTTTATTGACTCGCGCCAATAGTCATATTGATCCATTTATTCGTGCTTTCTCTCGTTTTGGAATTCCTTATCAGTTTCTAGGACCATCCCAACTTTTTCATCAACCAGAAGTAAAAGATTTAATCGCTTATTTGAATTTTTTAAGTAATATTGATGACTCGCCGTCACTTTATCGAGTGCTATCGATGGATATTTTTAATTTAGATAAAAAAGATTTATCTTTTTTTCTTTCTTTTTCGAAAAAAATCAATCAATCTCTTTTTCAATCACTGTCAATTTATTTTTCTTTAATGGAAGAAAAGTATTATCAAGAAGAATTTGATATCTACAAAAAATATTTACCATTTTTAACGAAAGAGACACGTGATAAACTTCTTAAAATATATGAGATGATATTAAGACATTTGAGGCTAATAAAAAAAGAAACTGCTGGACAGATTCTTTACTATTTTTTTGAAGATACAGGATATTTGACAAAATTAACGGATTACAAAACAGAAAAAGATGAAAAAAAAGCTTTAAATATCTCAAAATTTTTCAATAAATTAAAATCATATGAAATAGATTATGAAGATGCCTCGGTTTTTGCCGTGGCCGATTGGATAAGACTAAATTTAGAGTTAAAAGAATCACCATTGGTAGAAGAAGATGATCTTGGCGAATTTGATGCGGTCAATATTCTGACGGTTCATTCAGCTAAAGGTTTGGAGTTTCCGGTAGTTTTTTTAGTTAATCTTAACCAAGGCCGGTTTCCCACCTATGAAAGACGAGAAAAAATTCCTATTCCAAAAGAACTGATTAAAGAAGAATTGCCTCAAGGTGATTATCATTTAGAAGAAGAAAGACGTCTTTTTTATGTGGCTTTAACCCGAGCCAAAGATTTGGTTTTTTTAACCGCTTCTTTTTTTTATGGTGAAGGAAAGAGGGAACGAAAAATATCACAGTTTTTAATTGAAACTTTGGGAGAAGGGATATTGAAGAAAAAAATTAACTTGAAAAAAGAGGAAAAAAAACAGCTATCAATTTTTGACTTTGCCCCTAAAAAAGAAATTATTATTCCAAAAGAAAAGGACTATCAAGAGTTTTCTTTTTCACAGCTTGAAGTTTATAAAACTTGTCCTTTGCAATATAAATATCAGTATGTTTTAAAAATTCCTACCATACCAACTGCCGCCGAATCTTTTGGAATAAGTATTCATCAGGCGCTTCAGCAGTTTTACCAGGCATATCAAAAAGACTCTAATATTAAAACTGATTTTCTTATTAAGTGCTATGAGGAAAATTGGATTCCGGTTGGCTATAGTTCTTTATCTCATGAAAGAAGAATGAAGAAAGAAGGAGAAAGAATCCTTAAAAGTTTTATTAAACAATTTCATCCGCCCAAAGGAAAGATAATGGCTTTGGAAAAAATGTTTAAAATCAAAGTTGATAAAAGACTTTTTTTGAAAGGAAAGATTGATCGGATTGATGAAGGTGATGATAAAAAAATAGAAATCATCGACTATAAAACCGGAAAAATACCAAAAGAAAAAGAGCTAAAAAAAACTCTTCAACTTTCAATCTATGCTTTAGCCGCAACCGATAGAGGAATTTTAAATAAAAATCTGAGTCAGGTAGTTTTAACTTTTTACTTTCTAAATGAAGGAAAAAAAATAAGCTTTCAAAAAGATGAGGAGGAGATAGATAAAGTAAAAGAGACGATTAAAAATTTAGTTTCTCAGATAAAACAAGAGAAATTTGAACCCAATGTGGGCGTCTGGTGTGACTTTTGTCCGTTTAAAATTATCTGTGAGGCGTGGAGGTAAAAAAGTTAAAAGTTAACAAAACAAAGTTTTTTAATGATTATGGGTTTTTTTGCGGTGATTAGTTGAGTAATCTTGATGATGGTTGTGGTTATAATAAGCTTCGTAGGCACCAATAAAAATAAAAACAACCAAAAAGAAAATAAAAATAAGAGGAAAGGGAAGAGCTTTTATATGAAAATTAGTTTTGATTAATTTTGCTAAGGGAAAATTGAAAACAAAGTAATCAACCAATAATGGAAAAGTGGAAGCGTGAAGACTGACTTGGAAAACTTTTTTAAAATGATATTTTTTTTCTGGCTTTAGTTTCAACAAAATAAAGACAATTAAACTGGCAATAAAAATATAAAAAACATTAATTATTAAAGAAAAAAGCGGAATTAAAATTATTATCAAAATAAAAATACCAAAATACAAAGGATAAAAAAACTTATTAATAAAAGAAATCTTTTCTTTTAAAGGCTTTAAACTTTCTTTGTTAATAGTTATCGTTTCAAAGGAGGTTAAAGGAATTTTTTTTATGAGATTGTTTTGTTTAATAAAAAGATCAGTTTTGGTTAAAAGAGCCGTTGACTGATATTGGTTGATTTTTTCAAAAGAAGCGCTTTCATCAATAACCAGTATTAATCTCAATTTATTTTTATTATCATTTACCCAAATAAAATAAGGTCGGTTATAAGTAGTAGTTAAAAATCCATTATTAATAAGAATATTTAAATCCGAAGGAAATTGATCAATGATTTTATTTACTTGACCAAACCAGTAAACTATTTTAGGCGGCGAATATTTATTTAATAGATTAAAAATCAATATGGAACTAATAAGGACAATGAGAAAGAAAAAATATTTAAAAGAAAAAAAGAAACGCGTGTTTAAGATTTTTCGATAGTAAGAAGCATTGGGAATGAGGCTATTTAAAAAAATATGTAAAAAGGCCTTGACTTTTTTCATCTTAAGTTTTATCATAAATAAATATAAAAATAAAGTCAAGTATTTTTTTGACTTATTTTTTTAATTTTTATTTTATTAGTTTTTAATTTTTTAAAAAAATTATGGCACAAGGAGTTTTTACTCGAACCAAACCTCATTTAAATATTGGCACCATTGGTCATGTTGATCATGGAAAGACCACTTTAACTTCAGCTATTCATTATGTTCTTTCTAAGAAAGGATTGGCGAAGTTTTTGAAATATGAAGAAATTGATAAGGCACCCGAAGAAAAAGCCCGTGGGGTGACTATTAATCTTCATCATTCAGAATATGAAACCGAAAAACGTCATTACGCTCATATCGATGCTCCAGGACATGCTGATTACATTAAAAATATGATTACTGGAGCTGCGCAAATGGATGGCGCGATTTTAGTAGTTTCTGCTCCAGATGGCCCGATGCCCCAGACTCGAGAACATATTCTTTTAGCTCGTCAAGTAAATGTCCCCGCTATTGTTGTTTTCTTAAATAAAGTTGATATGGTATCTGATAAAGAATTAGTTGATTTAGTGGAGATGGAAGTGAGAGATCTTTTGACAAAATATGGTTTTCCCGGTGATAAAGTACCGGTGATTCGTGGTTCTGCCTTAAAAGCTTTATCTGATGATCCAGAAGCTGTCAAGGCGATTGAAGACTTAATGAAAGCAGTTGACGAATATGTTCCTGAGCCAGTAAGAGAGATTGATAAACCATTTTTAATGCCAGTTGAAGATGTCTTTACTATTTCTGGTCGAGGAACGGTTGTTACCGGAAGAGTGGAAAGAGGCGTCCTTAAATTAAATGAAGAAGTCGAGTTGGTTGGTCTAAAAGAGACGAAAAAAACCGTGGTTACCGGAATTGAAATGTTTAGAAAAACCCTTGATGAGGCAAGAGCCGGTGATAATGTAGGGCTTCTGCTTCGAGGAATTGAAAAAGAAGATGTTTTGCGTGGTCAAGTGGTTGCCAAACCAGGAAGCATCACTCCCCATACAGAGTTTGAAGCGGAAATTTATGTTTTAACCAAAGAAGAAGGAGGAAGACATACACCATTTTTTAATGGTTATCGACCACAATTTTATATCCGGACAACTGATGTGACTGGTGAAGTAACTTTACCATCTGGAGTAGAAATGGTGATGCCGGGCGACAATATCAAAATTACCGCTAAACTTATTTATCCGGTAGCTTTGGAAGCAAACTTAAAGTTTGCTATTCGTGAGGGTGGACATACGGTTGGCGCCGGTGTGATCACTAAAATTATCAAATAAGGAATATTAGTAATATAAATTTTTTAGCACCTTTATATGCCTAAAGGAAGGATTCGAATTCGACTTAAGGCTTATGATCATCGGTTAATTGATGATACTTGTCAAAAGATTGTTGATACAGCCATAAGGACTGGGGCCGCCGTATCAGGACCAATTCCTTTACCAACAAAAAGAGAAGTCTATGTAGTAAATAAATCGCCTTTTATTGATAAAGACGCTCGTGAACATTTTGGTTTACTTACCCATAAACGTCTTATTGACATTATAAATCCTACCAATCAAACTATTGATTCTTTGATGCATCTTGAGCTTCCTGCTGGGGTTGAGGTTGAAGTGAAAATGTAATTTTTTATTAAAGTTACTTATGTGAGATGGTTTGTTTTTATCTACTAAATTCATTTCAATTGGCAACTTATTGTTATTCCTTGCCTTCAGATTCGGAGGGCAAACTCGTGATAAAATGTTATTCCTGGCTCCGACCAGGAATCTATAAGATTGTATTCAATTTATATAGATTCCCGCCTTCGTGGGAATTACAAAATCGTCAATTGTCATTCCTGACTCTGATCAGGAATCTATACAATAACCTCTTTTTTTATTTTTTTTTATTAAGGTATGATTATATAGATTCCTGCTTTCGCAGGAATGACAATAATATTGTCAATTATATAGATCCCGCCTTTCGCGAAAGGCGGGATGACAAAAAAATGAGAAAATTTGCAAACCAGATTAAGATGGGTATATATCTTAAAACTTCATTTGCACTTTTTTAAAAATGTTATATAATATTAATAATTGCATGGCAAAAATTAAAAAATTCAAATATTGCCTTTTTTAAAATTTGCCGGATTGGACGGCTTTTAAGACCCCAATCTGGGGTCTTTTTTTTGTTTTATGACAGGTTTTATTTTAGGTGAAAAAGGGACATCTTCGCAAATATTTGATTCAGAAGGTCAACGCTGGCCGGTAACTAAAATTTTTACTTCTCCTTGTTATCTTATTGATATTAAAACTAGGGAGAAGGATGGTTACTTTGCCTGTCTTCTTGGATTTAAACAAGTTAAAAACATTAAAAAAACAGTCAAAGGTAAGTTAGAAAAAGCGGGGGTGAAAACCCCGCTTCGTTTTTTAAAGGAAATTCGACTTGATGATTTTGAGGATGATATCGCTTTGATAAAAGATGAAAAAGGAACAAAAGTTTTGGGTCTTGAGATTAAAAGCTTAAATTTAAAACTTAATATTGGACACCAAATTAATCCAAAATTGATGTTTCAATTAGGAGAAAAAGTGACTGTTTCAGGAATAAGTAAAGGTAAAGGTTTTGCTGGCGTGGTTAAGCGACATGGTTTCGCCGGAGGTCCTCGCACTCATGGTCAGTCCGATCGTGAACGGGCCCCTGGATCAATTGGTCAAACAACCACCCCAGGTCGAGTTTTAAAAGGAAAAAGAATGGCTGGAAAAATGGGTGGAGAAAAAGTGACGATTAAAAATCTTAAGGTGATTGATATTGCCGATGATTATTTATTAGTTGCCGGACTTGTTCCAGGAGCAAAAGGTGGTTTATTGGAAGTTGTTAGTTAATCGCGTCTGACGCGATAATATTTTTTAAAAATGCCAAGAAGTAAAAAACAAAAAAACAAAAAGGATGTAAAAAAACAAAAAAAAGAAACAGGGATATCAATCCTTAAATACTTTATTGATGGAAAAAAAGAAGATTTACCTTTAGATAAAAAAATTTTTAATATTAAAATTAACCCAAAAAATTTAGCTTTATATGTCCGAGTTTATTTGGCCAATCAGAGGCAAGGAACTGCATCAACCAAAACAAGAAGCGAAGTTTCTGGATCAACGAGAAAAATTTATCGACAAAAAGGTACCGGTCGGGCCCGACATGGTGATATTAAAGCGCCAATTTTTGTTGGGGGAGGAGTTGTTTTTGGTCCAAAGCCACGGGATTATTCTTTAAAACTTAATAAAAAACAAAAGAAAAAGGCGTTACTTGAGGCTTTAGTTTATCAATTTAAACAAGGCAATCTTTTGATTTTTGACAATGAATTTTTGCAGATAAAACCAAAAACCAAAAATCTATCTTCATTTCTTGAAAAAAATGATTTAGCTAAAGAAAAAAAATTAATTGTTTTACCAAAAATGGAGAAAAACAATTTAATTTTAGCAGGAAGAAATATTCCAAATCTTAATTTTACTTCTTTAGAAAGTCTTAATGCCTATAAATTGTTAGTGGCGCAAAGAGTTATTTTTTTAGAAGATGCTTTTAATAATTTAATTAAAAAATATGCAAATTAATGAAATAATTATTAGTCCATTATTGACAGAAAAAACCACTAACTTAGCCAAAAATAATTTTTATGGTTTTTTAGTCAATAAAAAAGCCAATAAATTCCAAATAAGGCAAGCTTTAGAAAAACTATACAAGGTTGAAATCTCAGAGGTAAAGATTATTAATCGAAAAGGTAAAAAAGTCCGACGGGGTAAATTTTTGAAAGAAAAAAAATTACCTGATTATAAAATCGCCTATGTTAAATTAGTTAAAGGTAGTTTTGATTTTTTCCCAAAAGCTTAAAAAAAATATGAAAAACTCAATCGTTGATAAAAAAGCAAAACCAGAAAAAGGCTTAATAAAAATTTTAAAAAAACATTCTGGTCGTGATAATAGCGGGCAAATTTCTGTGCGCCATCAAGGCGGTCGACAGAAAAGATATTATCGAATTATTGATTTTAAAAGAGATAAGAAAGATATTGAGGCTAAGGTCTTGCGAATTGAAAAAGACCCCAACCGAAATAGTTTTATTGCTTTAGTCGAGTATAAAGATGGTGAAAAACGATATATTATTTATCCTCACAATTTAAAAGTAGGCGATAAAATTATTACCTCAGAAAAAGCAGAAATTACCGTAGGCAATGCTTTACCGTTAAAAAATATTCCTTTAGGAGTTTTGGTTCATAATATCGAGCTTTATCCGGGATCTGGTAGTCAGATGGTAAGAGGTGCCGGAACAGCGGCTCAAGTTTTAGCAAAAGAAGGTGGTTTTGTTCATTTAAAATTACCATCAGGTGAAATTAGAAAATTTCATGAAGATTGTTGGGCAACGATTGGTCAGGTAGGTAATATTGAATATAAAGATCAAATTATTGGCAAAGCCGGAAGAAAAATTTTAATGGGAATTCGGCCAACCGTTCGTGGGACGGCTCAAAACCCAAGAAGTCATCCTCATGGGGGTGGTGAAGGAAGATCAGGTGAGGGAATGCATCCTAAGACCCCATGGGGCAAACCGGCCCGGGGTAAAAAAACGAGAAAAAAAAATAAATGGAGTGATAAATTAATTATTAAACGAAGAAAATAAATTTATGGAAAAAACTTTTTATTTTAAAAATTTGCCGATCTCACCAAAAAAATTAAGATTTTTATTACCAGAGTTAAAAAAGATATCACCGGTTTCATCTTTAGAATACTTGGAATATTTACCAAAAAAAGGGGCAAAAATTTTAAAAAAAGCAGTTAAAAATGCCATTGATGCGGCAAAATCAAGTTTAAAAATTAATGAAAATGAGTTAAAATTTAAAACTTTAGCCGTTGATGAAGGAAGAAAACTAAAACGATATCGTCCAGGAGGAAGAGGGACGGTAAAACCGATTGTTCGTCGTTTTGCTCATTTGAAAATTGTTTTGGCGGCTAAAGAAGACGAGATTAAACAAAAAGAAAAACCTTTAGTTGAAAAAAATAAGAAAAAAGAAGAAAAAGCAGAAAAAAAGTTAAAAATTAAAAAAAATAACCAATAATTTATGGGGCAAAAAGTCCATCCAAAAGGATTACGATTGGGGATTGTCTATAACTGGAATTCACGCTGGTTTTTTTCGTCAAAAAAACTTTATCGTAAGACATTAATTTCTGATATTAAGATTCGTGATGGTTTGATGAGTAAACTAGCATATGCCGCGGCGACACAAGTTGACATTGAAAGAGCCATTAATAAAATTACGGTGATTATTTTTTCCGTTAAACCAGGGATGATTATCGGTCGAGGTGGTAAGGGTTTGGAGGAAATTAAAAAATTTATCTTATCATTTTTAGATCAAAAAAAAGGAAAAAAAGAATTTAAGGTGGAGATAAAGATTGAACCGGTTAAGAAACCGTATTTAAATGCTTATTATGTGGCGCAATCAATCGCTGAAAAGTTAGTCAAGAACTTTCCCCATCGGGCAGTCATCCATCACGCCATGGATCGAGTAATGGAAGCCGGAGCAAAAGGAGTAAAGATTCAATTGGGTGGAAGAATTGGTGGAGCAGAAATTTCAAGACGGGAAAAATATTTTGTTGGAACAGTACCAACCTCAACCATTAGGGAAGAAATCGACTTTGCTAAATATCCGGCTTTAACTCGATCGGGTTATGTTGGAGTAAAAGTTTGGATCGCTAAATAATTTTATGTTAATTCCTAAACGCCAAAAATATAGAAAACAGTTTCGAGGCATTTTCCGAAAAATTGCTATTAAAGGTAATGAATTAAATTTTGGTAGTTATGGTATTAAGGCAATGACGGCTGGATGGATAAAAGATAAAGAGATTGAAGCGGCAAGAATTATTTTAGCCCGAGCGACAAGAAAAAATGGTAAGTTTTGGATACGAATCTTTCCTGATAAGCCGTATACGAAAAAACCACCTGAGGTAACAATGGGAGCCGGAAAAGGTGATGTGGTTTATTATGTAGCTTCGGTTGCGCCAGGAAGAATTCTTTTTGAGATTGATGGGTTAAAGGAGAGTGAAATGAAAGCAGTTTTAAAAAATGTGATTTCAAAATTATCAGTTAAAGCTAAGATTGTCAGTAAAAACGAATGAAAAAAGCAATCGCCGATCTTAAAAAAAAATCGATTAAACAGCTAGAGATAGAGATAGCAAAATTAAGAGAAGAAATAGCTAAATTAAAGTTGGAGATAAAGATTAATCAACCAAAAGACACCAACCTTTTATTTAAAAAAAGAAAACAGTTGGCGCGAATGTTAACCGTTTTAACTGAGAAAAAAGAATTAGAAAGAATTAAAAATTTAAGTCAAAAATAATATGGCAAAAACTTTAATTGGAAAAGTTGTCTCTACAAAAATGCAAAAAACTGTCGTTGTCAAAGTTGAAAGAAAGTTTCGTCATCCTTTGTATGAAAAAGTAATTACCCGACATAAAAAATATAAGGCCCATAATGAAGAGTTTAAACTAAAAGAGGGGGATATGGTAAAGATTATTGAAACGCGACCAATTTCCAAAGATAAACACTTTAGAGTGGCAGAAAAGTTAACTAATTAAAAATATGTTGCAACTAAGATCAATCTTAAATGTCGCTGACAATACCGGCGCAAAAAAAGCAATGATGATTGGATTACCAAAAAAAGGTAATCAACGGATAGCCTATGTTGGTGATGTAATTAATGTAGTTATAAAAGAAGCTTTACCTTATTCTCAAGTAAAAGCGGGGGATATTATGCCGGCTGTAGTGGTACGGACAAAAAAAGAGTTTCGTCGAAAGGATGGCAGCTATATTCGTTTTGATGACAACGCCTGTGTGATTTTGGCAGGAAAAGAGGTTAAAGACCCAAAAGGGACAAGAATTTTTGGCCCGATTGCTAAAGAGGTAAAAGATAAAGGCTTTAATAAAATTGCTAGTTTAGCCGAGGAGATTTATTAAAAGTTTATAGGACTTATAAGTCTTATAAGACCTATAAGTCATATATGAGGGAATATGAAAATTAAAAAAGGTGATAAAGTTAAAGTTATTTACGGTAAAGATAAAGGAAAAGAAGGAGTCGTGGAGAAAGTTTATCAAAAAGCCAATAAAGTGTTGATTGCCGGGGTGAATCTTTACAAAAGACATATTAAAAAAAATGAAAAAATGCCCCAAGGGGGAATTATTGATGTGCCAAGACCGCTTGATGTTTCAAAAGTCATGTTAATCTGTCCAAAATGTAAAAAACCAACTCGAGTCGGATTTTTGGTTGATGGGAAAAAGAAATTTCGTCTTTGTAAAAAGTGTCAAAGTAAAATATAAAAATATAAATTTTTAGTTGATCTTTAATATGGACTTTAAAGATTTTTATCAAAAAGAGATAAAAGAAAAATTGATGAAGGAATTGGCGATAAAAAATCCTTTCGCCGTTCCTAAAGTGGAAAAAATAGTAATTAATGTGGGAGCGGGTGAAGCAGTTCAGAATAAAAATGTTTTAGAAAAAATTCAAGAACAAATTGGTTTGATTTCCGGTCAGAAACCAATTATTACCAAAGCAAGAAAGTCGATTTCGGCCTTTAAAATCAGAAAAGGATTACCTATTGGAGTAAAAGTAACTCTACGAGGTAAAAGAATGTACCATTTTTTGGAAAAATTAGTTAAAATAGTAATTCCTCGAATTCGTGATTTTCGGGGGATTGCTGAAAGCGCTTTAGACCAAAATGGAAATTTAAATTTAGGATTTCCCGAACAAATAATTTTTCCCGAAATTGAGTTTGATAAAGTTGATAAGATTCGGGGTTTGCAGGTAACGATTGTTACTAGTACTAACGATAGAAAATTAGCTAAAAAGTTATTTGAAGTTTTAGGAATTCCATTCTATGGCAAAAAAGTCTGATGAGGTAAAATTTTTAAAAAAACAAAAATATAAAATAAGAAACAGAAATCGTTGTCCCTTTTGTGGACGAGCAAGAGCCTATCTTCGACGTTTTGGTATGTGTCGGATTTGTTTTCGCGAAAAAGCATTACAGGGAGAAATTCCCGGTGTTAGAAAAATTTCTTGGTAATCGCGTCAAACGCGATTATCAATGACAGAATATAAAAATATGGCACGATCATCTAAAAAAGGACCATACATTGATGAAAAACTTTTAAAAAAAGTAATTAAACAGAAACAAACTGGGCAGCGGGTCCCAATTAAGACTTGGGCTAGAGATTCACAAATTCCCCCAGAATTTGTGGGTCATCGTTTCGCCGTCCATAATGGTCATAAGTTTATTGAGGTGTTTGTAACAGAAGCGATGGTTGGGCATCGACTTGGCGAGTTTGCCCCAACCCGGACCTTCCGCGGTCATGGAAAAGTTACTAAAAAAATAGTTGAACCAACATAATAACTTATGGAAAATAATTTTGCCGACCTAATAATTCGAATAAAAAACGGTTATTTATCAAAAAAAGACACGGTTTTCTGTTATCGATCAAACTTTAATTTAAATATTTTAAAAAAACTTAAAGAGTTAAATTTCATTAAAGATTTTAAAGAAACTGAGGATAAAAAGACTGTTTTAGTCGAACTTTTATATCGTGATGGTGTGCCGGCATTAACCGATGTTAGAATTCAATCACGACCCGGAAAAAGAATTTATCGCTCCTATAAAGAGCTAAAACCAGTTTTAAGTGGATTGGGTTTTTCAATTATTTCTACTCCCAAGGGTATATTAACCAATAAAGAAGCAAGAAAATTAAAAGTTGGCGGTGAAGTTTTATTTGATATTTGGTGATTTTTTGTGGCTTATGTCAAAAATCGGAAAAAAACTAATTAAAATACCAGAAAAAGTTCAAATTGAAATTAATCACCCTTCAATTTTAGTCAAAGGAGAAGAAGGAAGTTTGTCTTTTAACTTGCCACCGGGTTTGCGGGTTGAGCTTAAAGAAGGGGAACTTTTTGTTTTGAAGGAAAAGGAAGATAAAAAGATCAATGCTTTATTTGGATTATATCGTCAGTTAATCAACAACGCCGTTTTGGGAGTGCAAAAAAAATGGGAGAAAAAGTTAATAATTTTTGGGACGGGTTATAATGCAAAAATTCAAAATGGTGATTTAGTTTTAAAACTTGGTTTTTCCCACCCGGTAGTTTTTAAGAAAAAAGAAGGCGTGGAATATAAGGTTGAAAAAGATACCATAATTTCAGTTTTAGGGGTTGATAAACAGTTAGTTGGTGAGGTTGCTTATCAAATAAGACAAATTAAACCACCAGATGCTTATAAAGGAAAAGGAATTCGATTTGAAGGTGAGAGATTAAAGCTTAAACCAACGAAAAAAGTTAAGGCGGGCGCAACCGCTTAATTAATTTAAAAATAATTTTATGAAAAATATTAATCGGAATCGAAAATTAAGAAGGAAAAAAAGAGTTGGCGCTAATATTTGCGGCACCAAAAATAGACCACGAATCTCTGTTTTTCGTTCTAATCAACATATCTATGCACAAGCAATTGATGATATAGAACGGAAAACTTTAGTCAGTTCATCGAGTGTTGTTTTACTAAAAAATAAAAAAATAAATAAAAAAATAACTAAAAAAGAAGAAGCAAAGCTTGTCGGTTTAGATTTAGCCCAAAAACTTAAGAAAATAAATATCAGTCAAGCAGTTTTTGATCGAGGAGGATATCATTATCATGGGCGAGTCGCTGCTTTAGCCGATGGTTTACGTGAAGGGGGAATTAAAATATAAGTTAAATTAGTTATAATTTAAAATGGAAAAAAATAACCAACAAGAAAAAAAATTGGAAGAAAAAGTTCTTTTAGTGCGCCGAGTGTCAAAAAAAATTCCCGGTGGTAATTATATTAGTTTTTCGGCATTGGTTGTTGTTGGTGATCGACAAGGAAGCGTTGGTGTTGGATTAGGAAGGGCGTTAGAAGTCCCCCCCGCGATTCAAAAAGCAATTAGCTACGCCAAAAAACATATGATTAAGGTGCCACTTTTTAAGAAAACTTTACCTCACGAAATTAAAATTAAATATAAAGCAGCCAAAGTCTTGTTTAAGCCGGCGCCGGAAGGTACCGGTCTTAAAGTTGGTAGCGTGGCGCGAATGATTTTTGATTTAGCCGGGATTGAAAATGCCTCAGGAAAAATTATTGGTTCAAGAAATAAAATCGTTAATACTTATGCGGTTTTAAAAGCATTATCTAAGTTAAGACCAAAAAAATGATCCAATCTTTTTTATCTAATTTGCCAAAACTGGTGGAAAGAGCAAAAAAACGTGTCGGTCGAGGTTTGGGGAGTGGTAAGGGAGCCAAATCTGGTCGAGGCACCACCCGTCATCAAAAAGCTCGGGAGTCAATTCCTCTTTTTTTTGAGGGCGGCCAGGGAAGAATTATTAAAAAATTTCCTATTCTTCGAGGAAAAGGGAGAAATAAACCAAAAAAGTCTGAAAAACAAAAAAAGAAAGAATTTTATCAAAAAAAATTAAACAAGAAAAAATATGAAGGAAATAAAAAATAAAATTAAAACCTTATTATTCGATCCTCAAATAAGAAAAAAACTAGTGATTACTTTTTTTATTTTTTTAGTTTTTAGAGTATTTGCTTTTTTACCGGTGCCAACAATTGATTTAGTTCGCTTAAAAATTCTTTTTAGTCAAAATCAATTTTTATCGCTTTTGGATATTTTTTCCGGCGGCACTTTAATTAATTTTTCGATTATGGCATTAGGACTTAATCCTTATATTAATGCTTCAATTGTGATTCAACTTTTGAGTGTTATTTTTCCGCAACTTGAACAACTAAGAAAAGAGGGAGAGTATGGTCGGTTTAAAATTAATCAATATACCCGATTTTTAACTTTACCGTTAACTGTCATTCAATCAATTGGTATTTATTTTCTTTTACATAATCAAAAAATTATTAGTTCATTAACGGCGCTTGAGTTTTTTTCATTTGTGGCAACTTTAACCGCAGGGACTTTTATTTTAATTTGGTTTGGTGAATTGATTTCTGAGTTTGGCTTGGGTAATGGGATTTCTCTTCTAATTTTTGCCGGTATTGTTGGTCGGTTACCAACTTTTATTGGTAAAACGACTCTCACTTTAAGTTATGAAACGGTTTTTAATTTTTTGATTTTTATTTTTTTGGCGGTTTTAGTGATTGGTTTGGTTGTTTTTATTAATGAAGCCACCCGTAAAATTCCTGTTTTTTATGCCCGGCGAATTAAAGGCAACCGCGTTTATCAGGCGGCCAATAATTTTTTACCACTAAAACTTAATCAAGCCGGTGTGATTCCAATTATCTTTGCCGTTTCTTTTGTTTTATTTCCTCAACTAATTGGGAATTTTTTAGCCGGTGTAAAAAACAAAACAATTTCGTCAATAGCTTATTTTTTGGTTAATGTATTTAATCCCTCAGGTTTTATTTATAATTTTTTATATTTTTTCTTGGTAATTGGTTTTACTTTTTTTTATACGATTGTTGTTTTTAATCCGCAAAAAATAGCCGAAGAACTGCAGAAAAATGGTGGTTTTATTCCTGGAATTAGACCGGGGATATCGACAAAAGAATATTTAGAAAAAGTTTTATATAAAATTACCAGTGTTGGCGCTTTGTTTTTGGGTTTAATTGCAGTTTTGCCAACAATCGTGGCCAAGATTACCAATACTCCCAATTTAGTCATCGGAGGAACCAGTGTTTTAATTGTCGTTTCAGTAGTTTTGGAAACCTTTAAGATGATTGAAGCCCAACTTATAATGAAAAGTTATGAAAAATTTTTAAAATAAAAAACCTATGGCAAAAAAAGGTTCAAGGATTCTTATCGGTTTAGTTTGTGAGGCTTGTGGTAAACAAAACTATGTTACTGAAAAAAACAAACTCAATACCCCAAGCCCATTAAAAATTAAAAAATACTGTTCTTATTGTAAAAAAAGAACAGTTCACAAAGAGACAAAAAGTTTAGATTAATTTATGAAACTGGTTTTAATTGGTATTCAAGGATCAGGGAAGTCAACCCAGGGCAATTTATTATCAAGACAACTAGGGATACCTTATCTATCAACCGGGCATATTTTTCGACAGATTGCTAAAGAAAAAACTGCCTTAGGTCGTTATATCAAAGAGACTATTAATGCCGGTCTTTTAGTACCAGACGAAAAAACGATCGAGATTGTTAACAACTATCTTTCTCGACCAGAGTACAAAAAAGGATATATTTTAGATGGCTTTCCAAGGACCTTAGCCCAGGCCAAAAAATTTAAAAATAATGTTGATAAGGTGATTTATTTGGAAATTTCAGAAAAAGAAGCCATTTGGCGGTTGTTTCATCGAGATGATGGGGAACGGGAAGATGAGACTTTGCCGGCGTTGCGAAAAAGAATTAAGATGTTTTTTAAACACACATTACCAGTGATTGAGTATTACAAAAGAGAAGGAAAATTAGTAGAAATTGATGGGTCAAAATCAATTGCCGAGGTTAATCAAGAAATCCTTAAAAATTTAGGCAAACAACTGGTAAAAAATCAAATAACCTCATGGAGGAAAAAGCAAAAAACAATTATTGCTATTGTTGGTTTACCTGGTGCTGGGAAAACTGAAGCGGCCAATTATTTCAAAAATAAAGGTTTACCGGTAATTTCTTTTGGAAAAATTATTAATCAATACATTGATAAAAAAGGTTTGTCCCACACCAATGAGATTCATCGAAAATTGAGAAAGGAGTTTCGTCAAAAATATGGAATGGCGGCGATGGCGATTTTAAATGAGAAACAGATTAGAGAAAAAATAAAAAAGAATTTGATTTTAATAATTGAAGGAATGCGTTCTTGGGAAGAATATGTATATCTTAAGAATAAATTTCCAAACGTAAGAATTGTTCTTTTGGCTTTATTTGTTGATAAAGATTTACGATACAAAAGATTATCCCAGAGAAAAGAAAGACCCTCTCTTTATGGAGAAGAAAGAGATATCAGTGAGTTAATAGAGAGTAATATGGGGCCAACAATTGCCTTTGCTGATTATTTAATCAAAAATAATTTTTCTAAAGAAGAGTTTTTTGATAAGTTGGAAGAAGTGTATCGGATTATTTATTTTTCCTAAAGTTTTATGATTAATTATAAGACTGAAGAGGAAATTAAAATAATGAATACGGGAGGAAAAAAACTAAGACGAATCATTAATCGCTTAATCAATGAGGTTAAGCCCGGAATGACAACCGCGATGATCGAAGATAGAGCAAGAAAACTTATTGAAAAAGAAAGAGCTTATATTTCTTTTAATAAAGTTTACGGTTATGATTTTGCCACTTGTTTGCCAGTTAACGAACAGATAGTTCATACCAGACCATCAAACAGAATATTAAAAGAAGGGGATTTGTTGACGATTGATATGGGTGTTTTTTATGCTGGATTTCATACCGATTGCGCCGAAACGATAGTTGTTGGTCAAAAAGAAGAGGGAGAAATAAAAAAATTTTTGGATACAGGAAGAAGGGCATTAGAAATCGCTATTAGTAAAGCAAAAAACGGCGCCTATTTAGGAGAAGTTTCTTTGGCGATTGAGCAAACCGTGACTAAAAATGGTTATTTTGTTATTAAACGGTTAACTGGTCATGGAATCGGGAAAAATTTACATGAAGACCCCCTTGTTTTTGGGTTTTTAAATCAACCCTTAAAAAATACATTAAAACTTAAACCGGGTTTGGTGATTGCGGTTGAGGTTATTTATTCAATGGGGACAGAAGAGATGGTTTATGAGCCGGGTGATTCTTGGTCAATTGTCACCAAAGACGGTAGTTTGTCGGCTTGTTTTGAAAAGACAATTGCTATTTTAAAAGATAAGACTTTAGTCTTAACTTAGTCTTTTAAAATTGACAAATTTATGTTAAAATATTATTTTCTTAAAATATAAAGAAAGAATTATGGCCGATAATTTTATTGTTGTTGAAGGTGAAGTGATTGAAAATCTTCCCAACACCCTTTTTCGGGTAAAATTATTAAATTCGGAAAAAGTAATTTTGTGCTATTTATCAGGAAAATTAAGAAAAAATTTTATTAAGATTTTACCCGGTGATAAAGTTAGGATAGAGATGAGTCCTTATGATTTAGAGCGGGGTAGAATTATTTACCGGTTATAAAATATAAAATTATGAGAGTCAAGGTTTCCCTTAAAAAAATTTGTGCTAAATGTCAGCTAGTTAAAAGAAAAGGAAAGTTATATATTATTTGTGATAATCCGAAACATAAACAAAAACAGAAATAAAAATTAAAAATTAATAATTAATAATTAATAATTAATAATGAGAATTTTAGGAGTTACATTACCCGATGACAAGCGAATTGAATTCGGTTTGATCTTAATCTATGGGATTGGCTGGACAAGAGCGAAGAATATTTTAAAAGCGGCTAATATTGATGGTAATAAAAAGATAGGTCAGTTATCAGAAGAAGAGTTAAGAAAACTGACTGATTTTATTGAAAAAAACTATAAAGTAGAAGGTGAGTTAAGAGAAGAAATTAATGAGAACATCAAACGATTAAAAGAAATTAATAGTTATCGTGGTTTAAGGCATATCAAAGGTTTGCCGGTTCGCGGTCAGCGAACGCGGTCAAACGCCCGAACAAAAAGAGGTAAAAGGAAAACGGTTGGTGCTTTAAAAAAAGAAGTGTGGGCAAAATTGGAACAATCAAAATCAAAAACAACAAATACTAGTCAAGAAAAAAAATAATTTAGTCTGATTAATTTTTAAAATTATGAAAAAAAATCAAAAAACCAAAAAAAAAGTCGTAGAAAGAGGAAAGATACATATTTTGGCTACCTTTAATAATACTTTTATTACGATAACCGATGAAAAAAATAACCCAATAATTGTAGGTTCTTGTGGTCAGTATGGATTTTCCGGGACAAGAAAATCCACTCCACATGCGGCTACCGTAACCACTGAGGCAACTTTAAAAAAAGCTATTTTAGATTACGGTTTAAAAGCGGCTGATGTTTTTGTTAAAGGAATCGGTCCAGGAAGAGAGGCGGCTTTGCGAGTAATTAAAAATTCAGAGATTGATGTTTTGCGATTAATTGATGTGACCCCGGTTCCCCATAATGGGGTTAGACCACCTAAGGTAAGAAGAGTGTGATAAAAAAAGTCAAAAGTCAAAAGTTAAAAGTTACAATAATTTTTTTAAATTTTAAATGAGATATACGGGTTCAAGGAATAGAATTGCGAGACAATTAGGAGTTGACTTAGGACTGAAACGACCCGGAACAAAATCCCACAGTCGTTTATTAAAAAGATTAAATGTTCCTCCGGGTCAACATGGAGTTTCCGGAAGAAAAAAAGTTTCCGAAAGAGCTTTGCAACTTAGGGAAAAACAAAAATTGAGATTTATCTTTGGCATTACCGAAAGACAGTTGAAAAATTATTTTAAAAAAGCTTCACAAAAAAAAGGGAATACCGGATTATATCTTTGTCAATATTTGGAAAGAAGATTAGATAATGTTTTATATCGTTTAGGTTTTGCGCCTACACGAGCTTCAGCCAAACAATTAATTTCCCACAAACATATTAAAGTTAATGATAAGATTTTAAATATTCCTTCGTATTTGGTAAAAAAGGGTGATATAATAACCTTTGCTGAAGAAAAAATTTTACAAGTACCGGAGATAAAAGAAACTTTAGAAAATAAAGATTTAATTATTCCTTCATGGTTAAAAAGAGAAAAAAATCAAGGGATAGTTATTGCTGAAGCATCAAGTGAATTGATTGAAAAACAAATTCATTTACGATTAGTGATTGAATATTATTCTCGTTAAAAATTTTAAAAATTTTAAATTTTTATGATTGCACCTAATTACTCAACAGAAAAAGTGGAAGAAAATGCCACTTATGGTAAGTTTATCATTGAACCATTACCACAAAGTTTTGGTCATACTTTTGGTCATTCTTTGCGACGAACACTTCTTTCCTCACTTGAGGGAGCCGCGATAACTCAAGTAAAGATTGAAGGAGTGCCTCATCTTTTTTCTCCTTTAGTCGGAGTAAAAGAAAGCGCTTTAGAATTAGTCTTAAATTTAAAAGGGGTTAAATTTGAATTACCAAGCGGTAATTTTACCAAAGTTTCTTTAGAAAAAAAAGGCGCGGGGAAAATTTTTTCTAAAGATTTAAAAGGAGAAATAAAACCGGTTGATGAGAATATTTATTTAGCAGAAATTACCGATAGAAAAGGTCAATTAACTTTTGAAGCAATTGTTGAAAAAGGAACCGGCTTTTTAGCCGCGGAAGAGCAAGAGAAAAAAGAGTTTGGATTTATTCCAATTGATACTTATTTTTCTCCAATTGTTAAAGTAAATTATCAAGTTGAGGAAGCACGGGTAGGAAAAAAAACCAATTTTGATCGGTTAATAATTGAGATTTGGACCAATGGCTCAATTAAACCCTCAGAAGCACTAAAACAAGCAGGACAGATATTAGCCGCTCATTTTGATTATCTTCTTTCTGGTAAAGATATTCCTAAACCAAAAGAAGAAATAACCGCCCAGCAGGAAAAAGAAAAGATTGATAATCGTTTTGCCGAGATTATTATTGATGAGTTAAATCTGCCATCCCGAGTAATTAATGCACTTTTGCGGGAAAAGATCGAAACCGTAGCCGATTTAATTAAAGTCGGAAGAAAGAAACTAGCGGTAATGAAAGGAGTAGGGAAAAAATCAATTGAGCTAATTGAAGAAGAATTAAAAAAGTTAGGAATCTTACTAAAAGAAGAATAATTTTAATTTTTAATTTTTAAATTTTAAATTATATGCGTCATCAGATAAAAAAAGTAAAATTTAAAGGTGGTTATGATGCGACAAGAATGCTTGTTAAAAAACTTGCTTATAATTTTTTAACCCGAGGAAAAATAGAGACAACTTTGGTTCGCGCTAAAGTTTTAAAATCTAAGATTGAATCACTGGTAGAAAAGATGAAAGAAGATAATGAAAAAAATAGAGAGTTTTTTATCAACTATTTTGGTAAAAGAAATTTAACCCCCATTTTTTTTAAAGTGATTGGACCGGTTTTTAAAGAGGTAAAAGGGGGATATGTTAGAGTGATAAAGCTTGGTAAAAGAGATTCTGATGGAGTCGATATTACCAGAGTTGAATGGACAAAACCAGTAGTTTATGAAAATTTAGAAAATAAAAAAACAAAGAAAAAAGAGATAAAGAAAGAAGTTAAAGAAAAAGTTAAAAAAGAAGTTAAAACTAAAGAGTCAAAATAATATGGTTAATTTAACTATCTCAACCAAACCAGTAAAGGCAAAGGAAATAAAAAGAGAATGGCATCTTATTGATGCTTCATCAAAAATTCTTGGTCGATTGGCACCGGAGGTTGTTAAACTTTTACAAGGAAAACATAAAAGAAATTACGTCCCTTATTTAGATATGGGTGATTATGTAGTTGTTGTCAATGCTAAAAAAGTAATAGTTAGCGGGAAAAAAGCTGATCAAAAAATTTATACCCGATACTCTGGCTATCCGGGCGGCCTAAAAGAAATTTCTTTTAATAAACTTTTAGAGGAAAAACCGGAAGAGATTGTAAAACGAGCGGTTTCTGGAATGTTGCCAAAAAACAAACTGAGAAAAAAAAGACTGGCTCGATTATATGTTTTTGCCGACGAAAATCATCCATTTGCTGATAAATTTAAAAATTCAAAATAATTTTTAAGCTATGCCAAAAAAAGCAAAAGAAATTAGATATTATCAAGCCGTTGGCCGACGAAAAGAATCGGTGGCAATTGTCAGGCTTTATATCGTTGGTAAAAATGAATCAGTTGATGTTGATAATTTAAAGATTAAAAGAGGAGAAATTTTTGTTAATGGAAAACCAATCGAATCGATTTTTAATTCACTCGATGAAAGAACGATCTATCTTCGGCCTTTAAAATTAACTAAAAATCAAGATCGATTTGCAATTTCAATCAAAGTTTCCGGTAGTGGAAGAACTTCCTGGCTGGGGGCGATTTCTTTAGGTATGGCTCGGGCTTTAGTTTTGGCTGATCCAAACGTTAAACCAATTTTACGACAAAATGGTCTTTTGACTCGTGATCCACGAACTCGTGAAAGAAGAAAGGTGGGTACGGGTGGAAAAGCAAGAAGAGAAAAACAGTCACCAAAACGCTAACCACTTTTTTATCATCATGAACAAAGACCTATCTATTATTATTGTTTCTTATAATAATCCTTCTTTAACATTTTTTTGTCTTAAAAAATTAATTACCTCTTTTAATAAAAGTAAAATTTCTTTTGAGATAATTGTTATTGACAACGGTTCAACCGATGAAACAGTCAAAAAATTAAAAGAAATAAAAAAAAAGAATAACAATCTTATTCTTATTGAGAATAAAAAAAATTTAGGTTTTGGTAAAGCTAATAATCAGGGAATAAAAATTGCTAAAGGCAGATACATTTTATTTCTTAATTCCGACGTTTTAGTAGAAAAGATTGATTGGGTAAAATTAATTAATTTTTTAGATGATAAAAAAGAGGTTGGGGCTTTAACCGTCAAAGTTAAATTGAAAAATGGTCAGATTGATCCTGCTTCTCATCGAGGATTTCCAACTTTGTGGCGTAGTTTTTGTTACTTTTCTTCTTTAGAGAAAGTTCTCTCTTTTAATTCATTTTTCAAAAAAATATTTGGGGGATATCATTTACTTCATCTTGATCTAAATAAAATTCATGAAGTTGAAGCAATATCGGGAGCATTTTTTTTAGCAAGAAAAAAACTTATCGAAAAACTGGGGGGGTTTGATGAAGATTTTTTTATGTATGGGGAGGATTTGGATCTTTGTTTTAGAATAAAGAACTTAAATTACAAAATTATTTATTATCCTTATCTTGAGGTTTTGCATTTTAAGTATCAAAGCGGTTTAAAAAGTAAAGATGAAAAGATAAATTTAAAAACTAAGTTTTATTTTTTCCAAGCAATGAAAATTTTCTACCAGAAACATTATCAAAAAAGATATCCTTTTTTTATCAATTTTTTAGTCAACTTTATTCTTGATTTAAAAATAAAGTCTTATGAAAAAAATTGGGATTGATGCTCGCCTCTTAAATCAAACAGGAGTTGGGACTTACTTAAAAAATCTTCTTTTTTATCTTGATAAAAAAGAAGATTTGGATAATTTATATTATGTTTACTTATTAAAAGATGATTTTAAAAAGATAAATTTTAAAAGTAAAAATATTATTAAAAAAGAGGCCAATTTTTATTGGCATACTTTTTCTGAACAAATTGGATTTTTATTAACTTTATTAAAAGATAATCTTGATTTGGTTCATTTTACCTACTTTACTTTCCCAATTTTTTATTGGAAAAAATTTTTAATTACCATTCACGATATGACACCGATTTTATTTAAAACGGGTCGGGCATCAACAAAAAATCCATTAATTTATCAAATTAAACATCTTATTTTTAAAATTGTTTTTTTTCTTGGATTAAAAAAATCAGTTAAAGTAATTGTTCCCAGCAAAACAGTAAAAGAGCAGATTATTTCTTACTACGGAGAAAAATTTAAAGATAAAATTGAAGTGATTTATGAGGGTGTTTCGTATCATCTTTCAGAAAAAGATAAAAAAAAGCTTGAAAAAAAAGAATTTCCTTATCAAAACTTTTTTTTGTATGTTGGTAATTTCTATCCTCATAAAAACATAGAAAATCTAATTGAGGCATTTTCTTATATTGATAAAAAATATTTTCTTATCTTACTTGGTGGTGATGATTTTTTTGCCAAAAGAATCGAAAGTCTAATTGGCAAAAAAAAATTTAATAATATTATTCTTATTAAAAATCTTGAAAAAAATAAATTAAAATGGTTTTACCAAAATTGTTTGGCTTTGGTCCATCCGTCATTATCGGAAGGGTTTGGGTTAACATTGTTTGAAGCAGCCTATTATAATCGGCCAATTATTGCTTCAAATATCCAAGTTTTTAAAGAGATATGGGGAGAAAATTACTTATCTTTTGACCCAAAAAACTCAGATGATATCAAAGAAAAAATTAATTATTTTTTAGAAAAAAAACCCAAATTTTCCTACCAAAAAATCCTTCAAAAATACTCATTTGAAAGAATGACTCACAAAACTTTGAAGTTATATAAAAAACTTCTTTAATCATTAAATCAATCTAAAAATAAAAATTTATCTAAACCATCTAATCACGATCGGAAAAAGATGGTAAAAAGTTGAAAAAGGGAAGAGGATTTGGGAGAATAAAGATATTGGATAAAAATTATGACAAAAAATATCAGAAATAATTTTGCTTTTATTGATAGTAATAATGTTAACTTGGGAGTTAGGGAGCTTGGATGGAGATTGGATTTTAGAAAGTTTCGAGTTTATTTAAAAGAAAAATATCAAGTAAAAAAAGCATATTTATTTATTGGCTATCTGCCCGAAAATCAAGAACTTTATCGATCACTTCAGGAATTTGGGTATGTTTTGATTTTTAAGCCGGTAATGATAACTAAAGATGGTAAACCCAAAGGCAATGTTGATGCAGAATTAGTTTTGCAGGTGATGATTGATTGGGAAAAATATCATCAAGCGGTTATTGTTTCTTCTGATGGTGATTTTTATTGTTTAGTAAATTATTTATACGAAAAAAACAAATTAAAAAGAGTCATCAGTCCTAATTACAAAAAATGTTCCGCTCTTTTAAAGAAAGCTGCAAGAGAGAAAATTGATTTTTTGGATAATTTAAAAAATAAATTGGCAATAAAATGAAAAAGCACAGCTTTTGGACGAACCTCAGCCGTGCTTTTTCCTCGTGATTATGAAATTATTATATCTCCAACAACCTCCCTTTGTCAACCGCAATTTATCTTGCTAAAACAAGCTAAAAAATAATACCTAACCTAAACCATCTTAAATGCGGTCGCATAAAGTTGGTATACTCATATCACTTAAGTTTTAAACTTTTTGTCATGCATTGTTCTTTGATTCATAAAGCGATCATAAAACCATTAATTTGTCATTCCTGGCTCCGACCAGGAATCTATATTATTGTCATTCTTTACCCTCCGATTCGGAGGGCGGGCTTGATCAGAAATCTATATAATTTTACAACCTCTTTTAACAACAGTTTTTCATTATCACAAAAAAATGGCAAAGGTTGAAAAAGAGGAGAAGATTTGGGAGAATATAAGGTAGAAGAATGAATAACTTGTCATAATTTTGGCAAGCTGATATAAAAAATCAAAATGATATTGATTATGTTTTTCAGATTATAAAACAAGCCTATCACTTCGCCCCAGATTTATAAATTTTTAAGCGATTTTGATGAAAATAAAAGACTTACCAAAGGTTGAAAGACCACGAGAAAAATTAATCCGTTATGGTCCGGAAAAAATTTCTAATTCTGAGCTTTTGGCGATTCTCTTAAGATCAGGAACAAAAGAAGAAAATGTAGTTGAGTTGGCAAATAAAATTATAAAAAGATTTAGCGCAAATGAGTTGCCAAATTTAACATTTGACGATTTAAAAGACTATCCGGGATTAGGCCCAGCCAAAGCCTGTGAGATTGTTGCCTGTTTTGAGCTAGGGAAAAGATTACTCAAAGATAAAAAGGCAGAAATCTATCTAACACCTAAAGATGTTTGGGAAGAATTAAAAGATTTACATAATCACAAGAAAGAACATTTTGTTATTTTTTATCTTGATGCTAGAAATCAGGAAATAAAAAGAGAAATTATTTCAGTTGGTTCTCTTAACGCCAATTTAGTCCACCCAAGAGAAGTTTTTGAACCAGCAGTGAGAAACTTAGCCGCTCAAATTATTTTAGCCCATAATCATCCCTCAGGCAATCCCGAACCTTCAGAAGATGATTTAGAAATCACCAAAAGATTAGTAGAGTCTGGTAGAATTTTGGGTATAGAGATAATTGACCATATAATTATTGCTAAAACTGGGTTTATTAGTTTGAAAGAAAAGGGATTAATATGAAATACGAACCCAAGCGAGAAAAAATTGGAACTAAATTTTATAAAGATGTTGGATATGTTAGAGATTTAGGAACGGCTGCATATATTCCTCTTGAAGAAAAAAGAAGGGAATTCGGAGCTCATCTTACTTCAATAGATATTTTTAAAAAATTTATTTTTCCAGAAATCAAAGATATTCTTTATAAATATACCTGGTTAGATTTGTTTTGTGGAGAAGGTAATCTTATTTTACCGATATTGGAAGCAATCCCTAAAAACGAAAGGATAAATTTTTTCAAAGAGCACATCTTTCTTTTTGATATTCAGAAAGAAATGGTTGAAAAATCAATTGCAAATGCTAAAAAATATGGAATTCCTTACGAGGTGGCAAAAAATAACATTCAACTAAAGGATACATTACAGGATTATCCAGACCTTAAATCCTTAAAATATCCACCATATCATATAACAAATCCACCTTATCTCTATATAGGATATATTGTTAAAAATTCTGAAAGAAACCTAAAATATTTTTCAGGATTAAATGAGGGATATCAAGATTTATATCAAATCGCACTTATTAATGACTTAAGACATGGATTAGAAAATTTAATTTACATAATACCTACTAATTTCCTATTCGGCTTTTCTGTATCTAATAAAATTAGAAAAGATTTTTTGTCATTTTATAACATAAAAAAAGCAATTATTTTTGAGAAGAAAATTTTTGAATTTACTGGAACTAATGTTTGTATATGTTTTTTTAATAAAAAAAAACAAGTTTCACAAAACCCTATTGTTTTTAAGGCTTTAAAAATTAATAGCAGAGTTGTAGAAAGAGAATATAATTTATTAACGAAAAATTTTTACAGAGCAGGTGGGGAATTCGATGAATATGTTTCATATTTTAAATCATCAAATCCATTAAAAATTAACTTTTATTTAACATTGGATGAAGTTATGAAAAATAGGGGACAAATAGAAGTTAAACTTTTAGATGTAAATAATTTTTCTAATGGGTATTTCAAATTTAGTACTTATTTAGTTAATGAGAAATTTTATAACAAACTGAAAAATAATCCTTTATTTGTGAGAACTTTAGATACAGGGGGATGGGATGGAAGGGCGGGCATTTATAATGTAAAGGAGACTTTTGGAGTAGATGGCATAGTAGTGACAAAAGAAAAATACCGCACTCATCCTATTCAAATCTTTATAGCTCCAGAACTTTCAGAAGAAGATTTAGTTTTGTTAAAAAATTATTTTAATCTAATGCTTGAATATTTTAGAGATATTACTGATAGTGAATTTTTGACTACTTTTAAATACTCAAATTCCGATTATATTCGTAAATATTTAGGTTTATCTCAAGTGAAAAAATTATTAGAAACCTTTGCAGTTCATTTAATGTCAGAGAGTCAAAAAAAGATATTAAGAATTTTAATAGATCAAAAGAATATAGAAGCAATTAAAGATATTCTATTGAATTTAAATAAAAAAGTCGAAAATCAAATAACAATTTTTAACAACATCTATGAATAAGTGGATTCAAGCGAGTATAAATTTAGCTAACTCTAAAAGTTATTTAGATAATCTTTTTAAGATTTATCCTATAGAGATGGAAAATATAAGAGCTATTCCTGATGGTATAAAAAACGGAATTCAGCGCGCATTTAGAGAAAAAAATAAAATTAAACTAATAAGTGAATTATTAAAACTATCAAAATTTCCAATTGATGACCCTTATATTGCTTCATTAAGGAAACATCCATCGTTATTATCGAAGAACCCTAAAACAATAGAAAGGATTAGTAAAAAACTTTTTTCTTTAGGAATAGATACTGTTTTAGAGTTATCTACTAAGCCAAAATCTCCTTCGAGACAACTTGGTCATAGTTTTAAACGATGGTTGAGAGCCATTAATTGCCCATTTTTAGAAGAAGATGAGTTTAAAAAATATTCTGGAGTCGCATTCTTAGATGGAAGCGACAAAAGACTGAAGAAATTTGCTGTAGAGGAATTAGGTATCAGAAATTTAAAAAAAGGAATTGATTTTATATTAAAAATTAAAAATAAATTTATTTTAGGGGAGGCAAAATTTTTAACTGATTATGGTGGTACACAAAATAATCAATTTAGAGATGCTATAAATGTGGCAAAGATTAAAAAAGATAATACTATTGGAATAGCAGTTATAGATGGTATAGTTTGGTTCGATAGTAATACTTACATGCATCGAACCATAAAGTCATTTGATGGTTTGGCTTTAAGCGCTTTATTACTAGAAGAATTTATAAAAGAGCAAAATGAAATCTTAACTAAGATGCAAATAAGCAAAACAACTTTTAGATAAAGCAAAAAGAAAAATTGAAGGATTAATTGAAAAAAATTATGATTGAATCAGTTTATATTTATTTAACAAGGGCCACCATTTAGTTTATCTAATTTAAATCAAAATTAAACAATCATTAATTATTTTTTAAATAAAGTAACAAAGGCTAATACTAATTGTGCGAATGTTAAACATAGCATAATTATTTCAGTATTTTTTGTTGAGTTTTCAAATCTTGCATTGGAATATATAAGTTTCTTTATTGATCCAACTACATATCGATTTGATCCGTTTGTTTGTCTTTCAGCGCTATCAACATTTTTAATAAGTTCCTGCACACTGGGTAATTTCATATTTTATCACCTTTCCTCTCTGGCTCATTCTAACAAAACTATAACAGGGGTTTTCAAGTGGTTTTTGGTATTTTATTTTATATAATAAAAAATGTTTGATATTTTAAAAAATTAATTTTTCTTATGCCCATTCAAAAATACTCAGTTAATCAAAGACTTATTTAAAAACCTTGAAGAAAACTGTATCCCAAAGGAGATTTTTGAGATGGAAAAAGATGATTATCAAAGGTTTTTAACTCTTCGACGAAAACTTATGGCAGGCAAGATAAAGGGTTATTTTGAGAGATTGTGAGTTTGGATGAAAATTAAATTTTATTTTTGGGATTATTTAAATCGTCTAATACTTGACCTAAAGTTGCATTCTTTCCATATCTTTCAATTAATTTTTCTAAAACTCCTTCATCTAATCTTAATCCTCTTTTACCATCCCACCTATTTGTTATACCTTCAGCTACTCCTCCTGCTTGATCCGGGGTTAATCCGATTGCTGAATTATCTGGTTTTTCCGCACTCATAGATAAAATTTTATTTATAACTAATTTATTATATAATAAAAATTAATTAAAGTCTAATTTTTATTTTTTTTTACTATGCCAAATTTTTAATCAAATTATAAATATAAGACAATATCGAATTGAAGATTCATTTCAAAAAGCCTATAACCGGCAAAAAAAAAGATAAAAAGAAGAGTCTTTATTAATTTTTTTATTGTTTTATAGTATAATATGGCTTGAAATGGCAAGAAAAAAAGTCTATTACAAAAAACCAAACTATCAAAAATTAGCGATTGATTTAATCAGAAAAAAATATTTAAGCCTAATTCTTGGGCTTTTATTATCGTATTTTGTTTCTTTATTTATTTATCGCCAGTTTATTGCTTCAAAAATCCGTTTTTTAAGCTTTAAAAATTTTAATTTTTCTTTTTTAAAAATTAATAAAAAAACCACTTCTTCATCGGTTCTTAAAAAATCAAAGACGAAAGAAAAAAATTATCAACTTTATACCGTTGCTGAAGGCGATTCACTCTCATCAATTGCCGAAAAATTTTATGGTGATTTATATCGCTGGCCTTTGATTTTGGAATATAATAATTTAGCTAACCCGGATTTAATCGAGGTGGGGATGGTTTTAAAGATTCCAAAAGTTACCCAATGAAAAAAATTGCCATTGTTTATGATTGGTTTGATAAATGGGGTGGGGTGGAAAGAGTGCTTTTGACTTTATACGAAATGTTTCCCCAAGCCTTTTTTTTTACTTCTTATTTTGATAAAGAAAACGCCTCATGGGCAAAAGATTTTAAGATAAAAACTTCATTTATTGAAAAACTGCCTGCTTTTATAAAAAAGAGTCGTTTTTTATCGTTTCCTTTTTATCCTTTGGCTTTTGAAAGTTTTGATTTTTCAGAATATGATTTGGTCATTTCTATTACTTCTTCTTTTGCCAAAGGGGTGATTGTTAAAACACCGGTTAAACATATTGTTTATCTTTTAACCCCAACCCGATTTTTATGGGTAATGCCTGAAAATTATCATCTTTCTGGTTTTAAAAAATCTATTATTTCTCCATATTTTAATTATTTAAAAAAATGGGATTTTATTGCAGCCCAAAGAGCCGATAAAATTATTTCTATTTCCAAAACAGTTCAAAAACGGTGTTTAAAATACTATCAAAGAAAAAGTAAAGTTTTATATCCGCCTTTTGATATAAAATATTGGAAAAATATCAAAAATCAAATATCAAAAATTAAAATGACAAATCAAAATTCAAAATTAATAAAAATGAAAGAACCATTTTTTTTAGTTGTTTTAAGACTGGAAAGTTATAAAAAGGTAGATTTGGCAATTAAGGTATTTAATAAGAGAAAAGAAAAGTTAGTGGTGATTGGGGAGGGGAGTGAGGAAAAAAACCTTAAAAAAATGGCCTCAAAAAATATTGTTTTTCTAAAAAAATTAACTGATGAAGAATTGGCTTATCTTTATTCTAATGCATCGGCTTTGATTATGCCCCAAGAAGAAGATTTTGGTTATGTTTCTTTGGAGGCACAGTTTTTCGGTTGTCCAGTTTTAGCATATAAAAAAGGTGGAGCCACCGAGACGGTTTTGGATGGAAAAACTGGTCTTCTTTTTGATGAGCAAAATGAAAGAAGTCTTTCTAAATTAATTAATCAGTTTAAAAAAATTGAACCTCAACTAAAACAAACAACCTTGAAAATTGGATTGGAAAATGTTAAAAAATTTGATAAGATTTACTTTACCAGTCAGTTTAAAAAAATGATATGAGAATTGTTATTTTTGCCGGTGGGGCCGGAACCAGGCTTTGGCCGCTTTCTCGTAAAAAATCACCCAAGCAATTTGAAAAAATTATTGATGATTATTCGACTTTACAGTTGACTGTTTTTCGTCTTTTAACCGACTTTTCCCCCAAAGATATTTATATCTCAACTAATAAGCAATATCAAAAAATCGTTTATGAACAATTGCCTCAGATTCCCAAAAGTAATTTTATTTTTGAGCCAGAAAAAAAGGATGTTGGCCCAGCCATAGCTTTAGTTTGTGGAATTTTAAATCGGTTATACCCCAAAGAACCTTTAGCGATTTTATGGAGTGACCATTTGGTTAAACGAAATAAATTATTTGTTAAAATTCTTAAAAAGAGTGCTTCTTTTATTGAAAAAAATCCGAAAAAAATTATTTTTATTGGTCATAAGCCGCGGTTTGCTAGTGTCAATCTTGGTTATATTCATTTTGGAAAAGTAGTGACAAAAGTAAGCGATTTTTCTTTACATGAATTTAAAGGATTTAAGTATCGACCCGATGAAGAAACAGCTCAAAAATTTCTTCAGGAAAAAACTTATGCTTGGAATTTAGGCTATTTTGTTACCACTGCCTCCTTTATTTATGAGCAGTTTGCCCGTTTGGCCCCCAATATTTATAAAAACACCGAAGAAATTTTAAAATACTGGGATAAAAAAGACTTTCAAGCTGTTTTAAATAAACAATATGGTAAGGTAGAAAGTATCCATTTTGATAATGCTATTTTGGAAAATTTAGATAAAGATAATGCCTTAGTTGTTATTGAAGATATTGGTTGGAGTGATATTGGTGCTTGGGAGTCATTAAAAGAGGCTTTAGAAAATCATCCTTATGAAAATATTATTCGGGGTCGGGTTTATTTAGATCATGTCAGAGATAGTTTAATTTATAACTATGAAAATAAAAAATTGATTGTTGGGATAGATTTAGATGAGTTGATTGTGGTTAATACAAAAGATGTTTTGCTTATTAGTAAAAAATCTTCGGTGGCGAAAGTTAAGAAAATCGTTGAAAATTTTGAAGGAACAGAAAATGAAAACCTTACTTAATCCATTTTATGGTAAGAGTTATGGAAAATTTTTAAAGCGAATTTTAGATATTATTTTTTCTTTAATTCTTATAATTTTATTTTTTCCTCTTTCGCTAATTATTGCCATTTTGATAAAACTTGATTCCCCTGGTCCAGTTTTTGCTGATGTGCCAGAACGAGTCGGGCAAAATGGGAAAAAATTTAAGATGTATAAATTTCGTTCGATGATCAGTAACGCCCATTATCTTTTACGAACCGATAAAAGATTTAAAAAACTTTATGAAGAATATAAAAGAGGCAGTTATAAATTAAAAAATGATCCAAGAATAACTCGCGTGGGAAAATTTATTCGTAAACATTCCCTAGATGAAATTCCCCAGCTTTTAAATGTTTTAAAAGGCGAGATGAGTTTAGTTGGGCCAAGAGCTTATTATCCAGATGAGTTAAATCACCAACAAGAAAAGTTCCCCCAAACTAAACCATTAGTAAAAAAAGTTTTATCGGTTAAACCAGGAATTACTGGTCTTTGGCAGGTTTCTGGACGTTCAGAAGTTAATTTTGATAAAAGAATTGTCCTTGACGCAACTTATGTTGATCAGTTATCATTGTTGAATGACTTAAAAATTATTTTAAAGACTCCGTGGGTGATGATTAGCGGAAAAGGAGCAGTATAAAAAAAATAAAAATTAAGAATTAAAGATAAAAATTCTTAAAAATATGAGAAAAAAGAAAATATCAGTAATATTAATCTCATTAATTATTATTTTTTTAACCTTTGGTTATTTTTTTGTTTATCAACCAATTGCTGCGATAAACAAAAAATCAAAAACTTTGATTGCCTCGGCAAAACAGTTAAAAGAAACTTTTTCTAAAAATGATATCACTCTTTTAAAAACCAAGATGACTGATTTTTCAGCCCAGTACCAAGATTTTCAAAAAACCGCTCAATCAATTTATTGGTTAAGTTTTGTTCCCTATGTTTCTGATTTTAAAAATGGGGTTGAGGCAGGAGAATATATCATCAAAGCTGGAATTGAGAGTGTTAAGGCGATTGAGCCTTATGCTGATTTGATTGGTTTTAAAAAGGGGGAGAGTTCTTTTGTAGAGAAATCGGCTGAAGAAAGACTTCATACAGCGGTATTAACCCTTGATAAATTGGTTGAAAAAGTTGATCCAATTGCCAAAGACATTGATCTTGCCAATGAAAAACTTTCAAAAATAAACCCCAATCGTTATCCAAAAAAAATTGGTAACTTAGTAATTCGCGAGAGATTAATAGAAGTGATTGATCAGTTTACTGGTTTAAGTTCCCTTTTTGTTGATGCTAAGCCTTTGATAAAAAAACTACCAGAGATTTTAGGAAGCAAAGAAGAAAAAACCTACCTAATTCTTTATCAAAATGATAAAGAGCGAAGAGCAACAGGTGGTTTTTTGACATTTTATTCTGTTTTTAAAATCAAAGATGGAAAGATAATTATTGTCTCTTCTGATGATATTTATTCTTTAGATAGCTCAATCGCTTCTCATCCAAAAGCACCACCTGAGATTTTAACTTATCACAAAGGGGTTAATCTTTTTTATATCCGTGATAGTAATTTGTCGCCTGATTTTAAAGAGTCAGTCAAACTTTTTGAGAGTCTTTATCAAAAAAGTAGCTTGCGGGTAAAATATGATGGGATTATTGCGATGGATTCAAAGGTTTTGGTTGACTTACTCAAGATTTTTGGCAATATTTATGTTTCTGGGATAAATTTTTCTGCTGATATCGATAAAAGATGTGACTGCCCATCAGTAATTTATACTCTTTTTGACATTGTTGATCGACCAACACCTTATCTTCGTGAAAATAGAAAAGGTATTTTGGGGGAATTGATGTATACGCTTTTCCAAACCGCTCTTCGTTCTTCACCATCTAAATACTGGGGAAGGTTAACTGAAGTGATGCTTAAAAATTTACAAGAAAAACACATTCTTTTATATTTTGTTGACGATGAAATACAAAAATCAGTTGAACAAGTTAATTTTGCCGGAAGAATTAAAGATAGTAAGAATAAGGATTATCTACATATAAACAATGTTAATTTTGCTGGTGCTAAATCAAATATGTTTGTTTCTGAAGAAGTTGAATCAATTACTAAAGGTAAAGAAAGAGAGATTACAGTTAATTACAAAAATCCATATCCTCATTCTGACTGCAATTTAGAGCGCGGTGGTTTGTGTCTTAATGCTGCTTTAAGAAACTGGGTGAGAGTTTATGTCCCTCAGGGTTCAAAATTAGTTGAATTTCAAGGATCGCTGAAAAAAGTTCAGACCTATGATGAGTTAGGGAAAACTGTTTTTGAAGGATATTTAGAAGTACCAACTCAGGGAAAGGCAACCATTAAAGTAAAATATACCTTACCATCAGATATTTCCACGAACACAATTTTAGTTCAAAAACAGCCAGGGGTTGAGAATCAAACTTTGACGGTTTTTATTGATAATAAAAAAGTATATGATGGAGTTTTTGAGACCGATAAGGAGATTAAATAAATATTAAAAAATGAATATTATTATTATATCCTCTTACTTTCAAATCGCAAGGGGTTATATACCCAACTAACTCAAGTTTGAAACTTTTATTATTTTCTTGTCATCCCGACTAAGTCGGGACTATATAATTGGACAACACAATTCTATAGATTCCTGGCCGAGCTCGCCCTCCGAATCGGAGGGCAAGGAATGACAAAAAATTAAAAAATCAAAGCGGCGTGGTATAAAATTGATTATGAGACAAGTGTTTAAAACCGAATCTTTAATTCTTAATAAAAAATCACTTCTTGAAAAAAATATTTTATTGACGTTTTTGACTAAGGATTTAGGAAAGATCAAGGCTTTTGCTTTTGGGGCAAAAAAAATCACCAGTCGCCGTCAATCTTTTTTTCAGACTGGTAATCTTTTAAAAATTATTATCGAAAAAAAAGATGATCGTTTTTATTTAAAAGAGGTGAGTTTAATCTCTGGTTTTTTATCAATAAAAGAAGATCAAAAAAAATGGCCAGCGTTTTATTTTTATCTTTATATTTTAGAAAGAATTTTACCAGAAAACATAAAAGATGAAAAAAACTATCAATTAACTTTAAATTTTTTGGTTAATTTATCAAAAAAGCAATTTAACTTAGATGATTTAAATTTTTATCTAAATTTCCTTCTTAAAAATTTAGGTTATTTAAATCAAAGCCAATCATTTAAAGAAAATATTACCACCATCGAGAAAATTATCGATGAAAAATTGCCAAAATTTACGCTATAATAAATTTATTTATGGAAAAAATTATTGCTTTGGCTAAAAGACGGGGGTTTATCTATCCTTCATCAGAAATTTATGGTGGACTGGCTGGTTTTTGGGATTATGGTCCTTTGGGAGTGGAGCTTAAAAATAATCTTAAAAAAATTTGGTGGAAAAATATGGTTTATGAACGAGAAGATGTTTTGGGGATTGATGCGGCAATTATTATGAATCCTGTAGTTTGGGAAAGGTCGGGCCATGTGGCTTCTTTTGCCGATATGTTAGTTGAGTGTAAAAATTGTCACCATCGATTTCGCGCCGATAAAATTGTGGATAATGTTTGCCCCGATTGTGGTCAAAAAAATAACTTTACCGAACCAAAAAAATTTAATATTCTAACCGAAGTTTATTTGGGAGTAACCGAACCGAAACAAAAAGCCTATCTTCGAGGAGAAATTACTCAAGGAGTTTTTGTTAATTTCAAAAACGTGGTTGACTCTTCACGGGTAAAAATTCCTTTTGGTATCGCTCAAATTGGCAAAGCATTTAGAAATGAAATAACCCCAGGTAATTTTACTTTCAGAAGCCGCGAGTTTGAGCAGATGGAATTAGAGTTTTTTATCAAACCCGATGAAAAAGAAGGCGAAAAATGGTTTTCTTATTGGAAAGAAAAACGTTTTCAATGGTATGTTGACTTAGGTATTAAAGAAAAAAATCTTCGTCTTCGTGATCATAAACCCCACGAACGGGCTCATTATGCCCGTTTTGCCACCGATATTGAATACCAATCTCCTTTTGGTTGGAGTGAGTTTGAGGGGATTCATCATCGGGGAGACTGGGATCTTTCCCGGCATAATTTAAAGTATAAAGAGGTATTAACTAGGCAAGAGTACACGCCTTGGGTAATTGAAACTTCAGGGGGAGTTGATCGGGCTACCTTATTTTTTCTTATTGATGCTTACTTTGAAGAAAAAAATCGCGTCGTTTTAAAACTTAACCCAAAGCTTTCACCGGTAAAAGTCGCCGTTTTTCCACTGTTGGCCAATAAAAATGAATTGATAGAAAAAGCAAGAAATGTTTATAATTTAGTTAAAGGCAATTATTTAACTGTTTTTGATGATCGGGGGAATATTGGTAAACGTTATTTTGCTCAAGATGAGATCGGAACACCATTTTGTATAACAATTGATTTTCAGACTTTAGGCGATGATACGGTGACTTTTCGGGAGCGCGACACGATGAAACAAGAGCGAGTTTCTGTTGGTCGTTTAAAAAATTATTTAGACAAAAAGTTATCAATTTAAAATAACTTTAAATATGTTTCTAAAAGAAAAAAAGAATTTGGTAATTGCTTTTTTATTATTGGTTTTGGTGGTTATTATTGGTTTTGTTTTTTTAAATAAAAAACCGGCAAAAAAAACCAGCCCAACTGTGGTCGTTCCGACTGAAGAGTTGATTCCAACGGTTGATTCTTCGGTAAAAGTTGAGTTTAAACCATTAAAAAAAGGTGAAGTTCTTCTGACCGTTGCCAATGAACCAAAAAATACAAAGCAGATTGATTTTGAATTAAGTTATCAGGTAGTTAATACTGATGTGGCAGAAGGGGGAGAAGGAACTGTAGAACAAGGAGCAATCGGAAAATGTTATCAAATTGAAACATTTTGGCAATGTGGTGAAGAAAGTGCTACCGGTCGAAAAATAATTCTTGGCACCTGTTCTTCTGGGACCTGTCGTTATCATAATATTGTTGGACCAATAAAGGTTGTTTTGAGGTTTTCTGGTAGTTATGGTGAAAAAATTTTTGAAAAAGAATTTACTATTTAATTATTTTTGGAAAGGAGGGAAAAATTATGCCCAATTTAAAAACCGCTAAAAAAAATTTAAGAAAATCAAAAAAAAGAGCCTTGGCTAATAAACAATATGAAAATAAAATTGATTTTTTGGTAAAAAAAATAAAAAAGGAAGTTAAAAAAGGCGGTAAGAATTTAAAAGAATTGTTAAAGAATTTTTATCAAATTGTTGATAAAGCGACTAAAAAACACGTTATTCATAAAAATAAAGCTAATCGTTTAAAATCAAAAGCCGCTAAATTAATTAAAAAATAATCCATGAAATATAAAATCAATCTTTTAAATCCAAAAGAGATTTCTTTTGTTGATAAAGTGGTCTATTTTTCTTTAAATTATTTACGTTATATTATTGTTATTACCCAACTGATAATTATTTTTGTTTTTTTTTACCGATTTCAGCTTGATCAACAAATTATTGATTCAAAAGAAGCTGTTTTACAAAAAAAAGAAATTATTCAAGCCGTTTTACCACTTCTTAAAGAGGCAGAGATAGTTGAAAAAAAACAGGAGGCAGCAAAAACAATTTTATTAGATCAAGAAAAAACATTATCGATGTTTAAATACTTTTTCTCAATTTTTCCAAAAGGATTAGTCTTAAAACAAATGGATTTATATAAAAATGGAATCGAAATTGTTGGGACGGCGATTCAAATAGATCATCTTCGTGCATTTATTAATTTAATCAAAAAAGAACAAAAGTTTAAAACGGTAGATTTAAAATCGATTAAAAAAACTGAGTCTGGATATGATTTTGAGTTAAATTTGTCTCAATTTTTATGATTAATAAAAATATATTTGATCGGAAAAAAATAACCGATTACAGTTATTCAATATTGTTTTTTTTATTTTTTTCTTTTTCGATTTTTTTCATCATCCGGCCGACTTTAGTGACATTGTTTGCTTTAAAAAAGGAGCTTACTGATTTGGAAAATGTTAATCGGATTTATGATGAGAAAATAATTAACTTTGGTCAATTACAGCAATATTTAGAGACCAATCGCGATCAGTTAATTTATTTAAAAGAAGCTGTCCCTGATAAACCAAATCTAAATAAAATAATTGATAATTTATATAAAGCGGCCAGTGTCAGTGGGATAACTTTTAAAAGTATGAGCGCTCCAGAAGTTAGCTTAAAAGAAGAAAAAGAAAAAAAATATAATACCGTAGTTTTTAATATTGAAACTATTTCTGATTTTAATCAGATGATGGTTTTTTTGGAAGGTTTATTAAATCAACGTCGGTTGAAATCAATACAAAAATTATCAGTCAGTCATAATGAAGAAGGAACCTCGTCGGCGCAGTTAAAAGTTGAGATGAAAATTGAAATGGGTTACCTATGAACAAAAAAGAATTTTTTCTAATTTCTTTAACTGTTTTTTTAATTGTTATCGCTTGGTTAGTGGCGGATATTTATCATGTTAGTCAACAGGAAAAAATAAAATCACCTCAGTTACCAGTGATTAAAAATTATAATCTAGATAGTAGGATTCTTGATCAGTTAGGTAAAAAAAATCCGTAATTTTTATGATCTATTCTCAATTATATTTAAAAAATAGGAATTATATTCCCATGCCATTGGCAATTTTGATTATTTTTTTATTGATTATTTTTTTCTCCCAACTTTTTCATCGAAATTCTGTGCCTTCAAAGGCTTCAAAAAAGTTATTAAAAAGACTAGAAATTGTTAACTTAGGCTACAATCAAACGACGATTTTTTGGCAAACAGATGAAAAAACAACCGGCTATCTTCTTTATGGTGAGGACAAAAATAAGATAACTAATTTAGGGTTAGATGATAGAGATACATTAACAAAAAAAGGTCAATTTTTTTATCATGTTGTTAATTTAAGAAATTTATCACCGGCGAAACAATACTTTTTTTATATAGTAGTCAATAATCAACTTTTAAAACAAGAAAATGGGGTGCCTTTTTCTTTTTTTACTCCAAAGTTTCAATTAGAAAATAAATCGCCTAAATTAATTTATGGAAAAATTCTTCAATCAAATAATCAACCATTGGAAAATGCGGTTATTTTTTTGCGCATCAATCAATATTATCCATTTTTAGCTTTAAGTAAAGCCAGCGGCGAATGGTTGATTCCTTTAAGTGTCTTATATCAGAAAAAAAGTTTTGTGGCAAAAATTCCTGCTAGTAATGAAATGGCCACCATTGAGATTTTATCAGAAGAAGGAGAGAAAACAACCGTTACTGGCAAAATAGATCAACTTTCACCCATCCCGCAAGCACTGGTGATTGGTAAAAACTATAATTTTCTTTTTGAAGAAAATGTTTTGGGTGTCCAAAATGAAACCGTCGGTAAAACTAAAAAAATCAATCAAGATGAAATTGAAATAATCTTTCCTCAAGAAAACGCGGTTATTCCTGGCAATACGCCGATTATTAAAGGAAAATCTTTGCCGGAAAAGGAGGTTTTTTTAACCCTTCTTTCTTTAACCGATAAAAATAAAAACTACACTGCAAGAATCAAAGCCGATAAAAGTGGTTTTTGGTCGTTAAAATTTTTAGAAAGTCTTTTACCATCACAATATCAGCTAATATTGCAAACAAAAAACCAAAATAATGAAGATATTCAGCTTAAAAGAATCTTTCGCCTAATTGGTAATCAAGCGATTGAAGGACGGATTTTAGGAGAGGCGACACCCTCGGCTACAATTGTTCCCAGTCCAACAGCATTGCCAACTTTAACTTCTACCCCAACCAATATTCCAACCCCGACTGTTATTTTGACGCCAACCACTCCAGTTTCTGGTGGTAGCAATATCGCTCTACTCTCAATCTTTGGTTTTCTTTCGATTATTCTTGGTTTAAGATTGTTCTTTGGTTTTTGAGATTTTTGCTATCATTTTTATATGGAAGATGTCATAACTTTTCTTTCTTCTTTGAATCGAATAACGATTATAAGCTTTTTTGTCACCTTTTTTTTATTAATTTATCAAGTTTATCTTTTAAGAAAAGAAGTAAAAAAAAGAAAGAAGAAGATTGATATTCCTGATTTTGAAGATAATAATGGAGTTAATCCAATAAAAGATTTTAATTTTGGTGAAAAAAAAGAAAAAAAAATTACTTTTTATCAAGATTTTTTTTTAAATCGAGTTTTTATCATTCTAATTTTATTTTTAGTTTTTTTGTCAATTTTTATTTTTAGCTTAATAAAAAACAACAATCAATCAACATCAGTTTCCACTACTGCGATCAGTCAAGAAAAAAAAATAATTGTTTCTCCAAAAATTAAAATATATAATGAAAAATGGGAGGAAATTAAAGAAGAAGAGATTAAAAATATTGCTCCCGGAGTAAAAATTTTTATTGCCATAGAAAAAATCAATGATCCAAATATTGATATGGCCAGAATCAAAATTAATCAAGGAGAGTGGGACAACCAATCGATAACCACCAATTTTAATAAAGAAAAAAATGTTTTTTACCGGGAGTATCAGTTAGCAACCAATGATGCCTTTTTAAAAATTGAAGCCCAACTTCATTCAATGGTTGATGGTTGGTTGGGCGATTAGATAAAATAAATAAAAGATGAAAAAAGAAAAGCTAATTACTTTAGGATTAATAGTTATGACAATATTTTTAATTGGGGCGATTTTTTATTTTAGCTATCTTTTAATGCAAAGCCCCTCAGGTTCATCCAATTCATCGGCCGTTGCTCCTAAAAAAACAAAAGCGCAAGTGGTTAACAGCGAAAAGTTTATTGCTTTAAATCAAGCTAATAATTTTTCCCCAACGCCTCAGCTATCACCAACTTTAATACCTTCAACTACACCGGAAATATCTTTGTCTGAGACGCCTACGCCTTTAAACACGGAAGAGCCAACACCAACAGAAATAATTCTTGCTAAAGCAGTTTCTTTAACTCCTTCGCCGACCAATAATTCCTATTTATCGCCGACAGAAATCGAAAAAATACCGGAAACCGGTTATTTAAACTATAATTTGCTTATTTTTGGAATAGCGATTTTTTTAATTTTTTATTCGTTTATTTTTTAATCAATGATCGCTAAAAAATTTTTTGGGTCCAAAGAAGAAGAGCCAACCAAAACACCAGCAATTTCTCCATTTTCTAAATATTGATGACTATTTTTTTGATCAACCGATCCCCCATATAAAAATTTCATTTCTTTTTTCAGATTTAAATCTTTTTTAAATTTTAAGACAAGGTTTAAATCTTCATTATACCCGGTGCCAATAGCATTGAGTGGTTCATAGGCGACAAAATTTAGTTGATCATTAAATGAAGATGAGAACTCGTCTTTATCACTAATACATAAGATTGGTTCGATTTGATATTTTTTTGCCAAAATAATTTTTTTATTAATAGAACTTTCCTTTTCAAAAAAATATCGACGTCTTTCACTATGACCGACAAGAGTAAAATTAACCAATCCAAAAAGATTTTTAGCAGTCACTTCACCGGTATAAGATCCTTCCTCAAAAGCAGAGATATCTTGACTTCCGAAATAAAGATTTTTTCTATTTTTTGCTTTTTGTTTGAGAGGAAAAATTAAAGGCAATGGTGGACAGATGATGATAATTTTATTATCTTGAGGTTGGTAGTTTTTTGAGAAAAAATCAAACCATAAGAAAGCATCATTTAGATTTTTATTTGCTTTCCAATTGGCAATAAAGTATTTGGTTTTTATCATAAAATCTAATAAAATTATATCTTATGACAAAAATTTTAGAAAGCCTAAATAAAAAACAAAAAGAAGCCGCTTTTTGGGTTGATGGTTCATCGCTGATTTTGGCAGGCGCCGGATCCGGTAAAACTCGGGTTTTGGTAGCAAAAGTAATTTATTTAATCAAAGAAAAAAAAGTTTCTCCATCATCAATTGTGATGATTACTTTTACCAATAAAGCGGCCTCAGAAATGAAAGAAAGAATCAAAAAGGAATTGGGTAACTTTATCCATTTAGGTTATATTGGCACTTTTCATTCTTTTGCGGCTTTAATTCTTCGTCGTTTTTGGAAAGAGGCAAAGGTGGATAAAAATTTTTTAATCTACGATGAAGACGAGCAAACACTGCTTATAAAAAACATTCTTAAAAAAGAAAAGATAGAAAAAAAATCACCATCATATTTTCTTTATTATATTTCTTATGCAAAAAATCGTTTGATTTTGCCGGAGAATTTTTTAGAAAATTTTTCCTTTTATCAGGCGGCGTCTGTGGCTGATATTTATTTTCGATATCAAGAAGAATTAGATAAAAATAGAGCTTTAGATTTTGACGATCTTTTATTAAAAGCGGTTCTTCTTTTAAAAAATAACTCAGGAGTTTTAGATTTTTATCATCAAAAATATGATTATTTTTTAGTCGATGAGTTTCAGGATACCAATTTTATTCAGTATGAGTTAACAAAAATTTTAGGAATGAAAAAAAAGAAGGTAACCGTTGTTGGTGATTTTTCTCAAAGTATTTATTCTTGGCGTGGGGCGGAAATTGAAAATCTAAATCGTTTTCAAAAAGATTTTTCTCCCGTTTCGGTTTTTCATCTAGAAAAAAATTATCGTTCAACGCAAAAGATACTTGACTTTGCCTATAAAATTATTTCTCAAAATTCAACTCATCCAGTTTTGAAGCTTTATACCGAAAAAGAAGGGGGTGAGGAAATATTTTTTTATGAGGGGCAAAACGAAGAAGATGAGGCGGTTTTTGTCGCTGAAGAAATTACCAAGCTTTCAAAAAATTTGAATATCTTAAATAAAAATATTGCTGTTTTATATCGAACCAATGCCCAATCACGGGTAATTGAAGAGGTATTTTTACATTATGGAATTCCTTATATTTTAATTGGCGGGATTCGCTTCTATGCCAGAAAGGAGATTAAAGATGTTTTGGCCTTTCTTCGTTTATTGATTAACCCGACTGATGAACTGGCCTTAAATCGAGTTAAGGATTTGGGTAAAAAAAGATTTTTACGATTTAGGGAACTCTATGAAGAATTAAAAGATAGCGTAGCTTCTTATTCAACCAATGAGTTAATCGATAAGATTTTTGCCGCCACTGATTATTTAAGTTTATATCGAAGCGATAATGAAGAAGATTTCTCCCGTTTAGAAAATATCCGAGAATTGAAATCGGTGGCAACCAGTTTTCCTAATCTAATTGATTTTCTTCAACAAGTGGCTTTAGTGGAGTCAGAATATTTTGAAGATGAAAAGAAGAGTGATATTTCTCAAAAAGTAAGATTAATGACTCTTCATCAAGCCAAAGGTTTGGAGTTTGATTATGTTTTTATTGTTGGAGTGGAGGAGGGGATTTTGCCGCATAGTCGCAGTCTTGATGATCTGTCAGCCCTAGAAGAAGAGCGGCGATTGTTTTATGTTGGGATTACCCGGGCCAAAGAAAAACTTTATATTACTTATACCAAAAAAAGATTTATTTTTGGTAAACAAAATTATTCATTAAAATCAAGATTTTTAGAAGAAAATGTTGATATGTTATAAAATATAACTATTATGGTAAGGTTTAAAGAAAAATATAGTAATAAAGAAATTGCTTTTTTATTAAGAAAAGTAGCCGCCGCCTATCTTTTAACCAATGAAAATCTTTTTAAAATAATCGCTTATCAAAAAGCAGCTGATATTGTTGAAAACCTATCGCGTAATCTTTTTGATCTTTGGCAAGAGGGGAGATTAGGTGAGGTTCCTGGTATTGGAGCCGCAATTTCCTCCCATTTAGATGAGTATTTTAAAAATGGGCACTCTTTGCATTTTGACTCGATCTTAAAAAAAATTCCCCCAACGGTTTTTGTTTTAATGCGGGTGCCAACCATCGGTCCAAAAAAAGCTTTTAGTTTGGTAAAAAATCTTAATTTACAGGATGAAAAAACAGTCATTGATGAGTTAAAAAAAGCCTGTCTTGAAGGCAAAGTGGCCAAAATCGAAAATTTTGGAGAAAAATCAGAAAAGGAAATTTTAAAAGCGATCAATCTTTTTGAAAAAAAAGCTAGTAATAAGGAGCGAATGTCTTTACCTTATGCTTTTTCAATTGCTAAAGAAGTGATTGATTATCTTAAAAAGCATCCTTTGGTTTTGGAGGCTGAAGCTTTAGGATCTTTACGTCGTTTGGCACCAACGATTGGAGATATTGACATTTTAATCAAACTCAAAACTCAAAACTCAAAACTCAAAACCACGTCAGACGTGGTCAAAACTCAAAGCTATAAAAATTTAATTGATTATTTTAAGAAGTTTCCAAAAACGATTAAAGTGGATAATGCTGGTGAAAAAAAAGCATCAATTATTGTTTCTCCTAACATCCGAATTGATTTGCGAATTACCGAGAGAAAAAATTATGGTTCGATGCTTCAATATTTTACTGGTAGCAAAAATCATAATATAAAACTGCGTGAATATGCTTTAAAAAAGGGATATTCTCTTTCAGAATATGGAATAAAAGATTTAAAAACCAAAAAATTGCTTGAGTTTGAAAAAGAAGAAAACTTTTATCAATTTTTAGTTTTATCATATATTGAGCCAGAACTAAGAGAGGGAACTGATGAAATAGAGATGGCGGAAAACAAAAAGTTGCCAAAATTAGTCAGTTTATCTTCGATTAAAGGCGACTTACATCTTCACTCATCCTTTAATCTTCAACCATCGCATGATTTAGGGGAAGCCTCATATTTAGAAATTGTTAATTTCGCCAAAAATTTAGGTTATTCGTATGTAGGTTTTGCTGATCATAATCCCAAATTTGGTGGTGATTTAACCGAAAATGAAATTATTAACATTCTTAAAAAAAGAAAAGAAGAAATTGAAAAAACTTTAAAAGATATTCCCATTGGTTATTTTATTGGTTTAGAGGTTGATATTTTACCTGATGGTCGACTGGCTTTACCAGAAAAAGCATTTTTTTATGTTGATTACCTTATTGTCTCGATTCATAGTGTTTTTTCTCAAGATAGAGAAACAATGACCAAAAGAATTTTGCGGGCTTTAGATTTTCCTAAAGTTAAAGTTTTGGGCCATCCAACCGGAAGACTTTTGGGGAAGCGAGAAGAAATTGATGTTTTTTGGGAGGCGGTTTTTGAAAAAGTAAAGAAAAAAAACATTGCCTTGGAGATTAATGCTTGGCCATTAAGATTAGATTTACCTGATATTTTAGTAAGACAGGCAAAAAATTTTGGGGTAAAATTTATTATTGATACCGACGCCCATTCTTTGAAAGAAATGGAAGGAATGTTTTATGGCGTTTCAGTTGCCCGTCGCGGTTGGTTGGAAAAAGATGATATTTTAAATACGCAAGAATTTGATAAACTAGAGTCGTGGTTGAAAAGCTAAAAAGATCAAATAAATCATAAGAATTAAGATAAATCGGAAAAAACATTAAACGTTAACCATTGATAAAAAAAGATAAAAAAAGATACATTGAGAGATAAATAGAGATAGATGGAGATTGGGAGATTGGTTTAATTTTATGTAGAGACACGCCATTGTGTTTTTATACAAAGCTTAATATAAAAATAAGGTAAAAATTATATAGATTCCTGATTAAATCAGAAGTGACATGAAAAGAAGTAATTGTTTTTTTAATATTTAACGTTTTATGTTAGAAGTTAGTTGTTTGGTGATTATGTTTGTTGATAAAACAGGGAAAAAGTTAACGAAAAAAGAGGTTTTTCAAAAAATAAAAAATCGTCTTTTTAATATTTTTTTAGAGTTTGAGGTTTTTTTACTTCATTTGATAGGTTTACTGCCTTGTCATCATCTTCGTCGTTTTTTTTATCGGGTAGCGGGAATAAAAATCGGTAAAGGATCAACCATTCATATGGGAGCGCGTTTTTATGATCCAAGAAATATTTCAATCGGTGAAGATTCAATAATTGGTGAAGGCGTAGTTTTGGATGGACGAGATAAACTTAGTATTGGCAATCATGTTGATATCGCTTCTGAAGTAATGATTTATAACAGTGAACATGATGTTAACGACCCAAATTTTTTAGCCAAAAATGCCCCGGTTACGATCGAAGACTATGTTTTTATTGGCCCAAGAGCGATCATTTTGCCTGGGGTAAGAATTGAAAAAGGAGCGGTTGTAGCCGCCGGTGCCATTGTTACAAAAGATGTGCCACCTTTTTCAATTGCTGGGGGAATACCAGCAAAAATTATTGGTGAGCGCAAAAATAAAAGTCTTTCCTATAAATTAGGAAGAGCGCGCTGGTTTAGATAGGAATTTAAATGGAAACAATCTCAACGACAATCAATGGTTTTCTTCCTTTTTCTTGATAAAAAAGATTCTCCAACTCATCAATGATTGTCCTTTTTAATTCATTAATCTTTAGTTGATAGGGGCGAGGTTTGGTTAGTTTTTCAATAATTTTAATTCCTTTTTGATAAAGATTTTTTTCTTCTTTTTCAAAAACAAAGCCGCGAGAAATTAATTTTGGTTGAGTGATAAGTTTTCCTTGATTATCGGTAATAAGAAGAGCAATCACCATTCCTTCAGTGGCCAGTGTTTTTCGATCACGAAGGACGATATTACCCACATCACCAACACCATAAGCATCAACATAGATATTTTTTGTTTCCACTCTTTCTCCTAAAAATCCTTTTTGATTAAAAAACCAAACTGTTTCTCCCTCTTTAAGTAAAAAAACCACCTCTTTTTTAAAACCCAAATCAGTAGCTAATCGTTGATATTGTTTTTGGTGACGGATTGTTCCGCCAATGGGGATAAAATACTTTGGATTAGTAAAGCGCATTAAAAATTTTAAATCTTCTTGATTACCATGGCCAGAAGAATGAAGTTGTTCACCGATTTCTGAGTAAATAACGTCCGCTCCTTTTTCGATTAGGTCTTCAATTAGAGAATAAACATCATTTTCATTGCCGGGAATTGGGTCGGATGAAAAAATGACTTTATCGCCTTGACTAATTTTGATATGAGGATTTTGACCGTTGGCTAGTTTGGCCAAAGCCGAGTCGTATTGACCTTGAGAACCGGCAACAATTAAACATATTTTATGGGGAGGGAGTTTTTTTACCTCTTCCTCTTTAGTTAAAAAATCATAAGGGATGGGTAAATAGCCATTTTGGATAGCTAATTTTGAATTTTCTTTCATCGAACGACCTAAAAAAGCTATTTTTCGATTGAATTTAATCGCTGCTTCGATACATTGACGAATCCGGGAGATATTGGAAGAAAAGGTGGTCATAATAAACTTGCCTTTTGTTTTTTGCATTTCCTCTTCAAAAGTTTTACCAACCACTTTTTCCGAAAGAGTTAAACCTTCACGCTCGGCTCCTAAACAGTCAGACAAAAGACATAAAATTCCTTCTTTTCCGGCTTTAACAATTTTGTAGAATTCAGGCGGATCACCATAGGGTGGAGTGAGATCAAATTTAAAATCAGGACCATGATAAAAATTACCAACCGGGGTTTTTATCAAAAGATGGACCGTGTCGGGGATGGAATGAGTCATTTTAATAAAAAGGACTTCAAAACTACCAAAACGATATGATTTTTCAAAGTTTATCTGATTAATTTTGATATTCATGCCATGCTCTTTTAATTTGTTTTGGGCAAAAATAGCGGTTAGTCGACTAGAAAAAATTGGTGGTTGACCTAAATTATAATAAACAAAAGGAAGAGCAGAAGTATGATCTTCATGGCCATGAGTAAGAATTATTGCTTTGATTTTCTCTTTTTTATCATCTAAATAAGAAGTATCAGGAATAACAAAATCCACGCCTAATTCTTTTTCTTGGGGAAAACCAATACCACAGTCGACGATTAAAATTTCTTCTAAATTTTCGTTAACATATAACTCATAAAGATACATATTTTTAGTGACGCCAACTACCCCGCCTAAAGAAACAAATCGGACTTTAAAGTTTTTCATAAGAGAATGTAAATTATAAAGGTTATAATTATTATAACTTATGAATCTTAATAAAAACATTGTTAAAAAACAATTAATCCAAGTTTTAGATCCAGAATTAGGGATTTCGATTGTTGATTTAGGGCTAATTTATAAAATAGAGATAAAAAAAAATAAAGTGAAGATTGTGATGACTTTAACCACAATTGGTTGTCCTCTTTTTAGTTTGATTGAGCAGGAGATTAAAAATAAATTAATCGAACTTGGATTAAAAGAGGAAGATATTGTTTTAGAATTGACTTTTGAGCCGCCATGGTCGGTTGAGAGAATGTCAAAAAAAGCTAAAGTGATGTTGGGGATATGAGAAGACGGATAAATCGGAAGAATTCAGCCAACATCAGATAAATCAGAAAAGCAGATAAATCAGAAGAATTTGGATAAATAAGAGAGTAATTTAATAAGATAAATATTAAAAAAAAGTTTATTGTTTAGAATTTTGAGAATTAGAACTTAGATATTGTTTAGGATTTAGGATTTAGAATTTAGAACTTAGGATTTGAGTAATTAGGTCAATTAGGTTAATTAGGTTAATTTTTTATTTTATGGCAAAAACTTCTTTTTGGCGGGATGAAATTTTGGGTGAGCTTTTGGAATTGGGGCAGTCAACGGCAAAAAAATCAGTTCAACAGGTGGGAAAAACCTTTAGCCCGCTTAAAATTTTAGAAGGGGCGTTGGGTTACGATTCCAACAATTCTTTACCTGAAAAAAAGAATAACCAAGAATTAAAAAAAACAAATAACACTCCTCTTAACCTTGAGAAGCTTCAACAAAAATATTACGAGCAAGATAAACAAAAAGAGGAATTTTTACGACAACGACTTTTTCAATTGGTCAAACGGGGAGATGAGGAAGTACTTCAAAGAGAAAAACAAAAAGAAGAAGAAAGAAAAAGAATGGAATTTTATCAAGGAGAAGAGAAAAAACGTAAAGAAGAAAGAAAAAGACAAGAAGCATCGCTTGAGGCGCCAAGAGGAAAGATAAGGCGGAGTATTTTTTCACCAAAAAAAGTAGCTCAAAGACAACAGGCCGAGATTAAACCCGCAGCAGGGAAACAGTAAGATAGAGATAGATAGAGATGAGTGGAGATAAATGGAGATAGATGGAGACAGATGGAGATTGGTAGGTTAGTTGGAATCAGTTAAAATCAGTTATAATCAGTTGAAATCGGTTAATATATTTTTGGTGCCTCTGGAGGGAATCGAACCCCCATCACTGGTTCCGAAGACCAGTGCTTTATCCGTTAAGCTACAGAGGCTTTATTTTTTTGAAAAAATTCTTTTTAATGTTATAATTATAGCGGATAGGAAAAAATAAATCTAATAGGAATATAAGTTTAGATAAAAAAACTTTAAAAAAATGATTTTTTATTTTTTTTATTTCGCTCTTATTTTTTTCATTTTATTTTTTTTGCTTCTGACTACTTTATACACCATTTTTCTTATCTACTCTTCTTTGATGGGTTCTCCTTATGTTTCAACTAAAAATAAACAAGTTGATTTAATTTTAAAAGAATTAAAACCAAAAAAGGGAAAAATTTTTTATGAATTAGGATGTGGTGATGGTCGGATGGTAAGAAAAGCAGTTAAAAAATATGGGGTTTTTGGTTTTGGTTTTGATATTAATCCTTTGCTTTTATGGTGGGCAAAATTTTTAGCTAAAAAAGATAGATTAAAAAATATTTTTTTTGAACAAAAAAATATCTTGAAGATTAATTATCAAAAAGTAGATTATGTTTATCTATTTCTTCTTCCGGAATTGATTGCTAAGCTACAAAAAAAGTTAGAAGACGAATTACCAAAAAAAGCGATTATTGTTTCTCACGGCTTTCCTCTTTTGGGTTGGGAAAAGAGATTAATTAAGAAAATAGACGAAAAACCTTTTCCGACTTATTTTTATAAAAAATAATAGTTAGCTAAGACTTATAAGATTTATAAAGATGGATATAATTTATTCAGCGTTAGTTAGGGTAGCGGTTAAAGTTTTTATCTCCCCGTTACGCCAGATTTTTAAACTAACAGTATCACCAACTTTTTTTTCTAAAATTAGACCGGCTAAGTTTTGATCATTATCGCCTTTAACCTTTTTACCATCAAATTCAATAATAATATCTTCAACCTCAATTCCAGCTTTTTGAGCCGGTGAGTTTTCAACCACTTCAACCACATATGCTCCCTCAACCACCTCATTTAAAATTGCTGTTTGTTTATCAATCATTTGATAGCGAACACCCAAAAACGGTCTTTCAAAATTACCGCCTTGTTTTTGAAACTTTTCAATTAGTGATTTGACGACATTTGATGGAATGGCAAAGCCGATATTTTGACCTTCTTGAGCAATTGCAGTATTGACGCCTATTACTTCGCCTTTACTATTTAAAAGTGGTCCTCCAGAATTACCAGGATTAATCGCTGCATCAGTTTGAATGACGTTATCCAATTTTTCCACATATCCTTCAAATGGTGAACCAG
>Ga0308411_10000056_pt1 | contig 58186 bp, 40 predicted proteins | sample HotsprottomLayer_2_FD_203530 | JGI IMG/M metagenome (GOLD analysis project Ga0308411, IMG submission 203530) | Hot spring phototrophic mat microbial communities from Octopus Spring, Yellowstone National Park, Wyoming, United States -... | ecosystem: Environmental > Aquatic > Thermal springs >... | reverse complement strand
ACATGGTGCAAAAATAGAAAAAGTTTTTGAAAAAAACAAAATCTAAAATAATAATTAGGCACTACATAGGGCGTTTAAAAACACTTTATTGATTTTACAGCGACTTTAGGTTGCTTTAATGCCCCTTTTTCAGTACAAACCGTCAAAGTCGGGAGTTTTTTATGTGTAACACTTTGTATCCTTAGTTGTTTTATTTTTTTCACCACATAGAACACAGAGAGTCACAGAGAGCTATTTTTTTGTGGAACTCTGTGTAACTCCGTGAACTCTGTGGTTGATAAAAAAAATATAAATTGACTTTTTAAGGTACGACTAATTAATACGCTTTTGGATAAAAATATCTAAATTTGCAAAAATTACTTTCTTATGAAGATAATTTACATCTTTGTTTTTTTTCTTATTAAAGCAGAAATATTTTCTCAAACAGGATATTATTTTGTTCATTTTACAGATAAACAAAATAACGAGTATAATATTTCGAATCCTTCATTATTCTTAAGCCAAAGGGCTATACAGAGAAGAATAAATCAAAATTTAGCAATTGATAGTCTCGATTTACCTGTAACTACAACTTATGTTAATGAAATTAAAAATAAAGGATTGTCAATTCATTTTACATCGAAATGGCTGAATGGTGTGATGGTTAAAGTTGATAACGAATCTTTATTAGATACACTAAATAATTTACCATTTGTAAAAAAACTAACATACACACGTCCTTTATTATCAGAAGGAACAAAAATTAGAAAATTTGAAAATGAAGATAAAAACTACATATACGGGATGGCAAGCAATCAAATTCAGATGTTAAAAGGCAATTTTATACATCAAAAAGATAAATTGGGACAGGGAATGCTTATAGCTGTTTTAGATGCTGGTTTTTCTGGTACAGACACAATAACACAGTTCGATTCATTAAGGAACGATGGTCGTATAGTACTAACAAGAGATTTTGTTGACGGTAATTTCGATTCTAATGTTTATGAAACACATTCTCACGGAACAATGGTATTAGCAACAATGGCTATAATACATAATGGTACATACGTTGGTACTGCCCCACGAGCTCAATATGCACTTTTTAGAACTGAAGATGGAGCAAGTGAATATATATTCGAAGAGTATTGCTGGGTAGCTGGTGCAGAGCTTGCAGACAGTATAGGTGCTGATCTTATAAATTCAAGTTTAGGTTATACTACTTTCGACGATCCTTCAATGAATCATACTTGGGCAGATTTAGATGGAAAAACTTCTGTAGCTAGCAGAGCAGCAACTATTGCAGCTCGAAAAGGCATAATATGTACAATTAGTGCAGGAAACTGGGGTGGTGATGCTTGGCGTAAAATTGGCATACCTTCCGATGCAGATAGCGTTATATCCGTTGGAGCAGTAGATTCTCAAAGAAATTATGCTTTTTTTAGTTCACAAGGATATAGTGCCGATGGTAGGGTTAAGCCCGATGTTTCTGCACAAGGCGTTAGTTGTGCAACTGTAACATCTGCAGGAAATTATACTACAGCAAGTGGTACTTCTTTTTCTTCGCCAATATTGTGTGGTCTTGTTGCTTGTTTGTGGCAAGCATTTCCATCAAAAAACAATATAGAAATAATGGATGCTGTTCGTAAATCGTCTTCTCAATACCAAAATCCTGATAGTTTACTTGGTTATGGAATACCAAATTTTGAATTGGCATATTATATTTTAACGAGCATTTATCCTTTAAACATAGAAAGTTTTTCGATAAAAAACTTATATCCTAATCCTACGAAAAATATTTTAAACATTGAGTATCAAAGCAATAAGTATAATGTTATAAATTATGAATTGTTTGATATTGATGGTAAAACTTTGAAAAAAGATATATTTAATATTTTGCCTGTTGAAAAAGGTGTATTTTCTATAAATATGTCTAATATAGAATCTGGTATATATCTTTTGAATATAAACAATGACGATTTCAACAAAACCTATTTGATAAATAAATTTCCATAATGAATAATCATTATTCACTTAGTCAGTTATCGTTAATCATAAAAGAAATATTTAGTATATCGCTGCCAGATTATTTATGGGTAAAGGGCGAAATTAGTGAGTTAAACGAAAACAGAAGTGGGCATTGTTATCTCGAACTAATAGAAAAAAACGAAGAACGCATCATAGCCAGATTTAGAGCAATAATATGGGAACGTACGTATAAATTTTTAAAACCTTATTTTGAACAAACAACAAATACAAAATTAAAAGCTGGTATAAACATTTTAGTAAAAGTTAAAGTTGAGTACAATGAATTGTACGGAATAACTCTTATTATTAGTGATATAGATCCGTCTTATACATTGGGTAATTTAGAGCTTCAACGTGCTTTAGTACTTCAAAAGCTCATTTCTGACGGAGTTATAGATATGAACAAACAACTTGAATTTCCTATAGTACCTCAACGCATAGCTGTCATTTCGTCTGATACAGCAGCTGGTTATCAGGATTTTATACATCAATTAGAGAATAACAATTACGGTTTTAAATTTGAAGTAAAGTTATTTAAAGCATATATGCAAGGCAAAGAAGCCGAAGATAGCATAATTGATTCACTTGATAAAATTAATAGCGAAAAATTCGATGTTGTTGTTATTACAAGAGGCGGTGGAAGTCGTAGCGATCTTGCTTGTTTCGATACCTATAATCTTGCATTTCATATATGTCAGTTTCCTTTACCTGTTATTTCTGCTATTGGACACGAAAAAGATGTTTCGGTTATTGATATGGTAGCTCATACACGTGTTAAAACACCTACTGCAGCTGCTAATTTTATAATTGAAAATACATTGCATTTTTTGAACAATATCCTAAATGTTTATGAAAACATAATTCATTATGCAAACCAATTGTTCACTAATGAGGAATATAAATTGCAAAATGCTGTTAAAACTTTGTTTAACGTTAAATTTGTGCTTAGTAATTTAGAACATTATTTTGTTAATATAACAAATAAAATTCATCGAAATTCAATTTTGCAATTAGAATTGCAAAAACAAAATTTGTCAGTATTAACCCAGAAATTAAAAACTGTCAGTTATTTTATAGAAAAAAATGAAAGTATATTTAATCAATATATTTTTAAAATAGTTGAAAAATGCCAGTTATTTGTTAACAAAGAAAAACAAAAATTAGATAATATCGAGAAATATATTATTGCCAGTGAGCCAAAAAACATATTAAAGAAAGGCTATTCTATTACCAAAAAAAATGGTGTTTCATTAAAATCGGTTTTAGAAGTTAGTTCAGGAGACGAAGTTAAAACAATTTTATACGATGGTGAATTTATAAGTTATGTAAAATAAAAAGTTTATGGCAAAAAAAGAATTAACTTACAAGCAAGCAATGCAGGAATTAGAGAAAATTCTTGAAAAAATCGAAAATGAAGAAGTAGATGTTGATCGAATGGCTTCTCTAATACAACGTGCTACAGAATTAATTCAGTTTTGCAAAATTCGCCTAACCAAAAGTAGAGAAGAGGTAGATAAAGCTTTAAAAATTTTAGAAACGGAAAACAAAAATAGTAAATGAGTTTTAAGCTTTATCTAAAGGGGCAGTTTTTTAGTTCAATAAGTTTTACAATAAAACAATATATTTTCTGGATGTTATATTTCCAGATTTTGCGGTTTATTTTTTTAATGTATAACATAAATGAAGCCTATGGCGAACCTTTAACCGAAATATTAAAAGCATTTTGGGCTGCAATAATTTTAGATAATTCAGCAGCAGGTTATATTATGATGTTTCCTATTTTGATAGGAATTTTTAAATCTTTATTTTTTACAAATACTTTTAATAAAGTAATTCAATTGTATAATTATTTAATAATTTTTGTTGCAACAACTGTTAGCATATCAGAACTTCCATTATATGATGAATGGAGAGTAAAATTAAATTTTAAAGCTTTATCTTATTTATCTAATCCATCAGAAGTTTTTCATACAGCTTCAGCCTTAAGTTTAATATTAGGAACAATTTCAATATTAGGGCTTACATTTTTAGCAATAATTATTTTTAACCGTTATGTCTTTCCACAACAAAAACAGAGTCGTTCCTTTTTAGCGTTAATTGCTCATTTAGTTTTTTTGCCTATTTTTTTTATATGGGGCATACGTGGAGGACTACAACCTATACCTGTTCATTTGAGCGATGCATATTATTCAAAAAACAATTTTCTGAATTTAGTAGCAGTTAATTCGCAGTGGAATGTAATGAACAGTATTGTAAAGAATTATAAATATAAAAATAAAAATCCTTTTGTTTTTTATTCAGACGAAATAGCAAGTGAAAAAATAGACGAATTATATAAAATAAAAAAAGATACAGTTATAAAAGTTCTAACAAACGAAAGGCCAAATATAATTCTTATTATACTCGAAAGCTGGTCTGCCGATGTTATTAAAAGCTTAGGAGGTTACGATAGCATAACACCTGAATTTGATTCATTAACAAAAGATGGAATTTTATTTACACAAACATACGGTGTAGGTGGTCTGAGCGATGAGGGGATATCAGCAATTTTAAGTGCACAACCATCGTTACCAAAAGTGATTGTAGTTAATCAGCCAGATAAATACAATAAATTACCATCTATATCAAAAGATTTAAAAAAAGTAGGATATTATAATTATTTTGTTTTTGGAGGTCAGTTAAATTACGGAAATATAAAGTCGTACATATATAGTATAAACTTTGATGAAATTATAGAAGAAAAAGATTTGCCAAAATATCTACCACGTGGCAGACTTGGTGTTCACGATGGTTATTTATTTAATTTTTTTGCAGAATCTATTACCAAATTACCCGAGCCATTTTTTGCTACAATATTCACATTATCGAGCCATTCGCCATACGACCAACCAAGTAATACAAAGTTCTTTTTGGGAGGCGATGCCCAACGATATGTAAATTCGATGTATTATACCGACAGTTGTTTAGGTGTGTTTTTTAGAAAAGTACGTAAAATGCCATTTTATAAAAATACTTTATTCATTTTGGTTTCCGATCATAGTCATCATTCACCAAAAAATTGGCACCCCTATGCAAAAGAATACCGTAAAATAGCTATGCTATGGTATGGCGAACCAATTGAGGCAAAATACCGTGGAACGCGTATAGATAAATATTGTACCCAAACAGATTTAGCATCTACATTATTAAAACAATTAAACATAAATAACGAACATTACAAATGGAGTAAAAACCTATTAAATCCATATTCAAAATCATTTGCTTATTATGCTTATGATGATGGATTTGGTTGGATTAGCGATAGTAATTATTTTGCATATTTACATAGTGAAAATAGATTGTTGTTTTACAAGTTTAGCTCAACAGAAGATAGTCTTAAACATTTAATGTTTGGAAAATCTTATATTCAAAAGCTTTTTGACGACTATTTAAATTTGTAATGATGAATTTTAAAATAATAAAAGAAGATAAAAATACTAAGGCAAGAGCAGGTTTATTACAAACTTCACACGGTTATGTAGAAACTCCTATTTTTATGCCTGTTGGAACTGTTGGAAGTGTAAAAGGCATTTTAAACAAAACACTTGAAAACGAAATTAAAGCACAAATTATTTTAGCCAACACATATCATTTATACCTACGTCCTGGAATTGAAATAATAAAAAGGGCTGGTGGACTTCATTATTTTATGTCGTGGAACAAACCTATTCTTACCGATAGTGGTGGTTATCAGGTTTTTTCACTTGCTGAACGAAGAAAAATTACAAACGAAGGTGTACGTTTTCAATCGCACATTGACGGTTCTTATCATTGGTTTACACCAGAAAATGTTGTAGAGATACAACGAATTATTGGCAGCGATATTATGATGGCTTTAGATGAGTGTACGCCATATCCTTGTTCGTATGAATATGCAGAAAAAAGTATGCACATAACACACAACTGGCTTAAAAAAGGATGGGAAAAATTTAAAACAACAGAACCACTTTATGGATACGAACAAACATATTTTCCAATAATTCAGGGAAGTATATTTAAAGAATTGCGCATTAAGAGTACAGAAGAAGTTTTAAAATACAATAGCTTTGGCATAGCTATTGGTGGCTTATCTGTTGGAGAACCAGTTGATTTGATGTATGAAATGATAGAAACAGTTATATCTATTTTGCCTGCCTCTAAACCACGATATTTAATGGGAGTAGGTACACCTGCTAACATTTTAGAATGTATAGAAAGAGGAATAGATATGTTCGATTGTGTTATGCCAACAAGAAACGGGAGAAATGGAATGTTGTTTACTTCGAAAGGAATAATTAACATAAAAAATGAGAAATGGAAGCACGATTTTTCACCTATTGACGAAAATTCTGAACTTAAAATAGATAAATTATATACAAAAGCATATTTGCGTCATTTGTTTATTTCTGGCGAAATGTTAGGACCGATAATAGCAAGCATTCATAATCTGTATTTTTATTTGTGGTTGGTTTCTATGGCTCGAAAAAAAATTATAGAAAATGATTTTTATAGTTGGAAAAACTCTATTTTAAAACAATTAGTTGAGAGATTATAATTATTTTAGCACGAATTTTTAACAATAATGAAATTATTAACCCGAATAGACCGCTACATAATTAAAAAGTTTCTTGGCACTTATGTGTTTTCTATAGTTATAATTATTTCCATAGCAATTGTATTTGATTTCGCCGAACGACTTGATGATTTTTTAGAAAAAAAAGCACCTATCGATAAAATTATTTTTGAATATTATCTAAATTTTATTCCATATTTTGTTAATTTGTTTACACCTTTATTTGTTTTTATATCAGTAATATTTTTTACTTCAAAACTTGCACAACGTTCAGAAATCATTGCAATGTTAAGTAGTGGAATTAAATTTAATCGTTTGTTGTACCCATATTTTTTATCGGCTTTTGTTATAGCGATTTTTTCGTGGTTTTCATTAAATTTTTTAGTTCCACGTGCTACTAAAAAAAAATTATCTTTTGAAGAAGTTTATATAAGAAATCCTTTTAGGAATAATAACATACACATACACCGTCAAATAGAGCCGGGAATTTTTATATATATGGAAAATTTTTCCGTAGAAAACGATATTGCATACAGATTTTCTATGGAACATTTTTCTAATAATGAGCTAAAATCGAAATTATATGCCGATTATGCACAATGGGATAGTGTTAAAAAAAAATGGAAACTAGTAAATGTTTATATTCGCAATTTTTACGATAATCACGAAAAAATATTAAACTACCCTTATTTAGATTCATCAATTAACCTGCAACCTGAAGAATTCAAAAGGCGAACAGAATTTGTAGAAACGATGGACTTTTTTAGAATTAATGAATATATTGAACAAAAGAAAATGGAAGGAGACGAGAATGTAATACATTACGAAGTAGTTCGTTATCAAAGACATATAAATCCATTAAGTGTTTTTGTATTAAGTTTGATAGGTTTATCTGTGTCTTCGCGAAAAAGAAGAGGTGGTATAGGAGCACATTTAGGTTTAGGACTTGGATTAAGTTTTTCTTATATTTTATTTATGCAAGTCTCAACTCATATGGCTATAGGTGGTTCTTTACCATTATGGCTTGGAGTAAGTTTGCCTACTATCATTTTTTTTATAATTTCTTTGTTACTTTATGCCAAAGTTCAAAAATAATAGTTTTTTTACCTTTAAAATTTTTAAGTTTATTTAATAAGAATTTTGAAATCATATTGTATATTTGAAAAAATAAATTTTATGAAAACTAGAAATTTTGTTTTACTAATAGTTGCTTTTATTGTATTGATAGTATTAGTTTTTTCTATCAAACATTTTGTAAAATCTAAGAAAAAAGATTTATCAAACTTTGAAGAATATATTGAATATATTTCTGCATATACTTCAGGTTCTATTTCAAAAAATTCCGAAGTTTTAATTGAGTTAAATTCAGGCTCGTTAATAAATAACGAACTTTCAGAAGATCAATTGCAAGAATTATTAGAGTTTGAACCAAAAATAAAAGGAAAAGTTTTTTGGAAAAAAAGTAATACATTAGCTTTTAAGCCAGAAAAGCCATTTGAATACAGTCAACGTTATTATGTTACTTTTAAAATAAGCAAACTTTTAATTAATGCTTCTAAAATTAAAGATTTTGTTTTTACTATATTTATTGTTCCACAATCATTTAATTTAGAGCATTATACTGTTAATACGATTTCTAATGATTATTCTTTACAGTCAGTTTCCTGTTTATTAAGATTATCAGAAAGCGAAAAAAAAGAAAATATAGAAAAATGCGTAAATGTTAAAATTAATAGCAGCCCTTTACCATTTAAACTCATTACCAACGACAATATAACGTATCAAATAATTGTTGATAGCATAAAACGCACGGACAATTTGCAATTTATGAAAATTATTTGCGATGGTAAACATCTTGGTATAGAAACAAAAGCTGAAAAAGAAATCGAAATTCCACCTGTAAGTGAATTTAAACTTTTAGATGTATTTACAAATCAATATCCAGAACAAAATATTCATTTAGTTTTTTCCGACCCTATTGATAGTAAGCAAGATTTAGGCGGTATTATTAGTTTAAATCCAGAAGTTGTTTTACGTTATACAATTGATAAAAATAATGTAATACTTTATCCGTCTGAATTTATAACCGGAAATTACCAACTAAGTGTTTTAACACCAGTTTTAAATACTAAATTTAAGAAATTAAAAGAACAGAAAATATTAAATATCAACTTTTACGATATTAAGCCAAAAGTTTTGTTTGCCGATGACGGATTTATAATACCAACCTCTTCGCAAGGAAATTTTATTCCTATTTTAACCATGAACCTTAAAGAAATAGACATAAGAATTATTAAAATTTTTGAAAACAATGTGTTGCAATTTTTACAAGTTAACAATTTCGACGGACAATATGAACTAAAAAGAGTTGGAAAAGTTATATATAAAGGAACAATACCTTTAAATGTAACAAATCAGGATAAAAATAACTGGAAGCGTTTTAATATTGATATATCTAAATACATAAAAGCCGATCCAGGTTCTATTTATCGTATATCTTTAGGTTTTCGCCAGCATCAGACTTTGCTCGATTGTAATCAAAACATAACTTCACAAAAAGCAAATATAGACAACAGCTTTGATTACTTTGATTACGACTATTATAGTTACTACGATTATTATGATGAATATGATTACGAAGATTATTGGGAAAATCGTGATAATCCTTGCCATAAATCCTACTATGGAGCTAGTCAAAGTGTATCTAAGAATATATATGCTTCAGATATTGCTTTAATTGCAAAAAAAACTCCAAATAATAACTTGTATGTTTTTGCTTCTGACATAAAAACAGCCGAACCTTTTAATGGTGTTGAAATAGAAATATACGATTATGCTAAACAATTATTAGGTAAAGCTATTACAGATGCCGAAGGAAAGGCGTTATTCAATATTAAAGAAGAGCCATATTTTGTTGTAGCAAAAAAAATAGAAATGAAATCATATCTAAAATTAAACAATGAATTATCATTGTCTATGGTATCGTTCGACATATCGGGGCAAAATATTTCTAACGGATTAAACGGATTTATTTATACTGAGCGAGGAGTATGGCGGCCTGGAGATAGTATATATATATCTTTTATTTTACAAGAAGATAAATCTAATCCTTTACCTGCAAAGCAACCAATAATTTTTGAACTTTTCGATCCTTCAAGAAACCTCATAAAAAAGCAAGTATTACATAAAAACGTTGAAAACATTTATATTTGGAGAACAGCAACATCAACAGATGCACAAACAGGCAATTATCAGTTGCAAGTTAAAGTAGGTGCTTCTGTTTTTACTAAAAATTTAAAAATAGAAACCGTAAAACCAAATAGATTAAAAATTAATTTAAGTTCTAAAAATGACTTACTCACTGCATACAGCAATAACGAGCTGTATTTAAAATCGGAGTGGTTGCATGGAGCGCCTGCATCTAATCTTAAAGCCCAGGTAGATATGATTTTAAAACCAATTACCACACAATTTAAAGGTTATGAATCGTATGTGTTCGACGATATAAGTAAAAAATATTATTCCGAAGAAATTAACATTTTCAATGATTTGTTAGATGATAAAGGTAATGCAACAATACGTCCAGAATTTAATGTAAAAGAGGAAGCACCTGGTTTTATGAAAGCTATTTTTACAACTAAAGTATTCGAAAAAGGTGGGGAATTTAGTATAGATCAAACTACTTTTATGTATAGTCCATACAAAACTTATGTGGGCTTTTCAATAAAGGAAGACTATAAAGATTATGGTATTTTATATACCGATAAAGATCATTTTGTGAATATTGTTGCTTTAGATTCCAAAGGTAATTTAGAAAACAAACCTTGTTTAGTTGAAGTATTATTATATAAACTCGACTGGCGTTGGTGGTGGGATCAAACTGACGAGTACTTAGATTTAAACTATCGTGGGCACTCTTATTTAAAATTGGTTAAATCTGATACCTTAGCTACAAGTAATGGTAAAACAAAATGGTCAATAAAGATAGATAAGAACAATTATGGTCGTTATCTATTGTATGTTAAAGATTTAGAAGGCAAACATTCATCATCAAAAATTATTTATTTCGATTGGCCAGAATGGAAAACAAGAATTTCAGACGAACGCGAACAAACATCTACTCAACTTGTTTTTACAACAGATAAGGAAAATTATAACGTAGATGAAGAAGTTATTGTTAGTTTTCCGGGAGGAACTAATGGACGTGCTCTTATTTCATTAGAAAATAGTAAAGGAATTATACAATATAATTGGGTAAAAACTGTAAATGGAATAAATACATACCGCTTCAAAACAACATCCGAAATGTCGCCAAATGTATATATTAGTATTACATTAATACAATCGTACAACAAAATTGAAAACGATAAACCATTACGATTGTATGGTCTCAGAAATATAATGGTAGAAAATCCCGAATCACGTTTAAATCCTTTAGTTCAGGTTCCAAACGAGTTTAAATCTGAAAATACTTATCAAATAACAGTTTCAGAAAAAAATGGAAAAGAAATGTATTATACTCTTGCTTTAGTTGATGAAGGCTTGTTATCGTTAACACGTTTTAAAACACCAAATCCTTGGCAACATTTTTATTCTAAGGAATCTTACTTGTTTACTCAATGGGATATGTTTAATTATTTTATTAAAGGGTTAACCGGTAAACTTTCGAATGTTATAGGAATAGGAGGAGACGAAGGTATGGAAGCTGCCATTGATGCAATTGAAGCACTTAAATCTAAACGATTTAAACCTATGGTAATTTTTGAAGGCACACATTATTTAAAACCTGGCAAAAAAAATACTCATAAAATTAAAATTCCTAATTATATGGGCGAAGTTCGTCTTATGCTTATTGCAAGATATAATAATGCATACGGGAATTACGAAAAATCTATAAAAGTTATTAAACCAATTGTTTGTATGGCATCTCTCCCAAGAACTTTATCAGTTGAAGATGAAGTATCAATTCCTGTTTCTGTTTTTTCTTACAATAAGAATATCAAAAATGCTGTTGTTTCTATTTCTGCAAAAGGTCCGGTAACAATTATCGGTAAAAACCAACAAAATGTTGTATTAGAATATAATTCAGATAAAACCGTATTTTTCGTACTTAAAGCAGATAAAATTGCAGGAATGGCAAGCGTAGAAGTTAAAGCACAATCAGGCAATGAGGTTTCGACTCAAACAATAGATATATATGTTCGTAATCCTAATCCTTTCACAACTCAAACTAAAGACTGGGTAATAGAAGCAGGAAATAAACGCGAAATTACTATTCAGCCATTTGGAGTTAATAATACAAATTACGCAACTATTGAAGTTAGTGCTATTCCACCATTGAATCTCGAAAAACATATAAATTTTTTAACTACATATCCACACGGATGTCTTGAACAAATTGTTTCATCTGCTTTCCCGCAATTATATTTAACTAGTTTGATAGATTTACCACTACAGCGTATCAATGAAATAAGTTATAATATAAAAAACACAATACAACGAATAATTAAATATCAAACATATTCCGGTGGTTTTTCGTATTGGCCTGGTAACCAAGATGTAGAAGACTGGGTAACTTCCTATTGTGGACATTTTCTTTTAGAAGCTCAAAAAGCTGGATATATAGTTCCATCGTCTGTTTTGACAAAATGGAAGAAATATCAAAAAAATGCTGCTCAAAAATGGTACAATAAAGGACCGTCTTCGCAATATGTTCAGGCATATCGTCTTTATACATTAGCTTTAAATGGAAATGCAGACCTTAATTCAATGAACAGACTTTATAGCGAAAAGAATCTTACCGAAATGGCTATTTATCCATTAGCTGCTTCTTATGCTTTAACTGGCAGGTATAAAATTGCTAATCAACTTATTTCTAACGCTAAATTTGCATATACACCGCTTATGTTTTATGATATATATGGAAGTGAAATGCGCGAAAAAGCTTTTATAGCAATATCATACACAACAATGAATAATCGAATAAAAGCATTTACATACATAAAAGATATATCCAAAATGTTAACATCAAATAATTGGTACAGTACACAATCTTTAGCTTTTGCACTTATTGCTTGTTCAAACTATTTACAAGGAGAGAAACTTAGAACACCTATGAAAATTGAGTATAACCTAAATCAAAAGAATAAAAAATCATTAGAAAGTACTAAATATTTTTACCGCATTGATATTGATAATGCAAATGTATCAAATACGCTTCGAATAAATAACCTATCAAACTTTCCAATATATGTTCATACTATAAGCAAAGGAGTATTACCTTTAAATACTGAAAATAATATAGAAAAAGGTATTGGAATTGATATTAGTTATGTTAATTATGAAGGTAATAGAATAGATTATAAATCATTAAAACAAACTGAAAATTTATTTGCAGTTATACAAGTTAAAAATCAAACAAACAATACACATACAAGATTGGCATTAACGTATTCTATTCCATCAGGATGGGAAATATTAAACGACAGAATTTTAGAAACAGAATCGAAAACTAATTCTATTTACGATTTTAAAGATATAAGAGACGACAAAGTAAATTATTATTTTTCGCTAGGACCTAACCAAATGAAGACATTCAAAATCCCTGTAAATGCTACTTTTGCAGGCAAGTTCTATCATCCGGCAGTTATTTGCGAAGATATGTACAACTATGATGTTCGTGCTCAAATAAAAGGAGAGTGGATTGAAGTGCAAAAGACATTTTAGTAATAAGGCTTTGGTTCTAATAATAACTTTTTAAAGTATTTTATAAATATTTAGTTTTTTAATTTTTATTAGTTTTGCAAAAAAAACGAATATGCGAAAATTAAGTTTATTTATTATTAGTTTTTTGTTTGTTTTTCAGCTTATTGCTGATGAAGGGATGTGGTTATTAACCATATTAGGGAAGAAATATTCCGACTTACAAAAAGCAGGTTTAAAACTTTCGCCCGAAGACATTTACAATGTTAACCGTTCTTCGCTAAAAGATGCGATAGTTCAATTTGGTAATGGTTGCACTGGCGAAATAATATCAAAAAATGGATTGTTGCTTACAAACCATCATTGTGGATACGGACAAATTCAATACCATAGCACAGTAGAAAACGATTATTTAACAAATGGCTTTTGGGCTTCAAAATATGAAGAAGAACTACCTAATCCCGATTTATTTGTTAGTTTTTTGGTTAGAATAGAAGATGTTACACAACAGGTTTTGGCAGAAGTAACTAATACGATGAAAGAAAGCGAAAGAAACGAAAAAATACAAAAAGCTGCTCAAAAAATTATAGCTGAAGCAAAGAAAGATAATAATTATCAAGCAATTGTACGCGACTTTTTTGGGGGTAATCAGTATTTACTTATGCTTTTTGAAGTGTTTTACGATGTACGTTTAGTAGGAGCCCCACCTTCATCAATCGGAAAATTTGGTGGCGATACAGACAACTGGATGTGGCCTCGTCATACAGGCGATTTTGCTTTATTTAGAGTTTATGCCGATAAAGATAATAAACCTGCCAAATACTCGAAAGATAATGTGCCATATAAACCAAAGCATTCTTTACCTATATCATTAGCTGGAGTACAGCAAGGAGATTTTGTTATGATATTAGGATTTCCTGGTAGAACTCAACGATATATGACATCGTGGGGAGTGGAAGAAGCTATTGAAAGAATAAATCCTGCTATTGTGAAAATTAGAGAAAAAAAATTGACATTGTATAAAGAAGAAATGAATAAAGATTCAAAAGTACGCATTCAGTATGCAACAAAATATGCACAAACATCGAATTACTGGAAATATTTTATTGGTCAAACAAAAGGATTAAAACGTTTAAGAGTTGTTGATACAAAACGTAAGCAAGAACAAGAATTTGCACAATGGGTTAATCAATCAAAAGAAAGAAAAGAAAAATATGGAGAAGTACTTAAAATGTACGAAGAGGCTTATGTTAAATTGAAAGATTATAACCTATTTAAAATTTATGCTCGTGAAGCAGGTATTAGAGGAATAGATATTTTAGCGTTTGCTTCACGTTTTAATAATTTATATAAAATTCTTGAACTTGATACAACAAAAGCTGAAACTAAAAAAAATATTATTGACCGTCTGAAAATAGATACAGAAAATTATTATAAAGACTTTCATTTGAATACCGACCAAAAGGTGTTAGCGGCATTGACTAAGCTTTTTGCAGAAGATGTTCCAGCTTATTTTTTGCCTACAGCCATTTTAAAAATTAAAAAAGATTACAAAGGAAATTTCGAGAAATTTGCAAAACAAGCATTTGAAGTTAGTATTTTCAAAAGCAAAAACGATGTATTGGCATTTTTAAATAATCCTACTTACAAAAAGTTAGATAAAGATCCTATATTTAACTTATCATATTCAATATCAGGTGCTGTTCGCCGTTTCGATACAGAGTTCGAAGAATACAGAAATATGCTTGTAAAAGCAGAACGCTTGTACATTGCAGGTTTAATGGAAATGTATCCAAATAAAATTTTCTATCCAGATGCAAACTCTACTTTGCGTTTAACATATGGCAACGTTTTGCCTTATAGTCCTGCTGATGGAGTTTTTTACGATTACTACACAACATTAGATGGTATTATGGAAAAAGAAGATAATTCTAATCCAGAATTTATTGTTCCTGCTAAGCTAAAAGAATTATGGCAAAAGAAAGATTTTGGTCCTTATGCCGAAAATGGAGTTATTAGAACTTGTTTCTTAAGTAATACCGATATTACCGGAGGAAATTCTGGTAGCCCCGTTATAAATGCTAAAGGAGAATTAGTTGGTTTAGCTTTCGATGGTAATTGGGAAGCTATGAGTGGAGATATTGCTTTTGAACCGGCATTACAGCGAACAATTTCTGTAGATATCAGATATGTTTTATTTATTATTGATAAGTTTGCTGGTGCAAAAAATTTAATTGAAGAAATGGAAATTATTAGAAATTAAAAATGTTTAATTTTTAATAAAGCAGTAAATTAAATACTACATTGTAAAGTGAAGAAATAGCTGATAAAAATAACATAATATAGTTATAAAGACTTCAGAAAATATTAAAAAGAAAATATATTAAACTTGTAACTTGGAACTTCAAAAAATATACAACGAAAATTGTTTAGTTACAATGGGTAATATGCCTGACAAGTTTATTGACTTAGTAATTACATCACCACCTTATGACGATATTAGAAATTATAATGGATTTGATTTTGAATTTGAAAAAATTGCCAAAGAACTTTATAGAGTTTTAAAAGATGGAGGTGTAGTAATTTGGGTAGTGGCAGATGCAACTGTAGATGGAAGTGAAACAGGAACATCTTTCAAACAAGCACTATTTTTTAAAGAAATAGGATTTAGAATTCACGATACTATGATTTATTATAAAAACAACCCTATGCCACAAGCAGGGAATAGATATCATCAGCATTTTGAGTATATGTTTGCATTTTCAAAAGGGAATCCTAAAACATTTAATCCAATAACAGAACCTACAAAATACAGAGGTTTAGCAAACATGAAAAATAGAGGGAAAAACGGTTCATTGGAATATGAAAAAGTTAAAAGAACTACTGAAAAAAAAGTTGGTAATGTTTTTTTCTACTCGGTTGGTGGTGGTATTTCCACAAAAGATAAAATAGCATATAAACATCCGGCAATATTCCCTGAACAATTGGTTTATGACCAAGTATATACTTGGACAAATGAAAATGATATAGTTTATGACCCTTTTATGGGAAGCGGAACCACTGCAAAGATTGCTCATTTGATGAATAGACAATGGATTGGCTCTGAAATATCAAAAGAATATGTTGAAATTGCAAATGAAAGACTGAAATATTATACTTCAAATAATTTATTTACAACTAAAATAAAATGAATATAATTGAACTTGGCTCTCAAACAGCAAAAATAGGTAAGCATTTTTAAAATAGCTGATTAACTACAAAACTCACAAATTAAGTTTTTGTGTATTTCTGTGCGATAATATTTAAACTATGCTTAAAATGTAATTATTATGAATTAAATAAAAATTTTTATTGTACTTTTGACTTATGAATTTTCAAACGAGCAATGTAGGTCCAATAGGAATTTTCGATTCGGGCTACGGTGGATTAACTGTATTAAGAGCTATAAGGAATAAATTACCTCAATACGATTATATATATCTTGGCGATAATGCACGTGCACCTTATGGTGGCAGATCTTTTGATGTAATTCTGGAGTATTCGCTCGAAGCTGTTAAATGGTTTTTTAAACAAGGTTGTCCGTTAGTTATTTTTGCATGCAATACAGCTTCGGCAAAGGCTTTACGTACAATCCAACAAAAGCACCTGCCGTTTATAGATTCTTCTAGAAGAGTATTAGGAGTGATACGTCCAACTGTTGAGGCAATAGCGTCATACACAAAAACAAATAAAGTTGGAATTCTTGGTACAGTTGGAACAATAGTTTCACAATCCTATCCTATTGAAATAGCTAAACTTTTTTCTTACATTAAGACTTACCAACATGCTTGTCCGATGTGGGTTCCTATCGTAGAACATGACGAAATAGATACACCTGGTGCAGATTATTTTATACAAAAAGATATTAATGAATTACTAAAAAAAGATATCGAAATAGATGCAATTATATTAGGTTGTACTCATTATCCATTATTATTAAAATCTATTAAAAAATATACACCTGAGCATATTTCTATAATATCTCAAGATACAATTGTAGCTGAAAGTTTAGCGAATTACTTGATTCGTCATCCAGAAATGGAAGTCAGATGTGCTAAAAATTATAACGTTAACTTTTATACAACTGATGATGTAGAATTATTTAATAGCAGAGGATATATTTTTTATGGCGAAAAAGTTAATGCAAAAAGAATTATTCATTTAAACGATTAAATCAAAATTATAAAATTACATTGTAAACGACAAACCAATCAACACCTGAAGCCCTTGAACTGGATAATAATTCCAATAACTATATTTTTTGTTTAAAATATTATTGAAACGAATAAAAGCACCGAATAGTTTTGAATAATGATAATCGAGCGATAGGTTTGCATCAACAAAAGGTTTTAAAAGTATAGGTTTAGTAGGTTGTGTGTGATTGTAAGCATATCGGTCGCCAACAATAAAAATACTCAATTGTGGTACAAATTTTTCGCGAATATTATACCTTGCAGATAGATTTATGTCCCATAATGGCTTTTGATAAGGCTTAAGTAAATGTTCAAGTGTGTACTTATAGTAATTACCAGCTAAAATAATATTGAGTTTTTCTTTTTGTTTATATGCTAATTCGCCAGTAAATTTTACTTCCTGTGTTTCTTTACCAGGAACACCATCATATTCTAAAATAAAAGTATGTTGTGGTTTTATAGAATCGTTAATAAAGAAAGGTAAATAATCGTACAAACTATAAGATGCCTGAAGTAAATAAGAAATATTACGGCTGAAATTTCCTTTAAATCCAACAAACAAATTCATAAGCTGATTAGTATTTTTCATATGGAGCCCAGGAGTAATATATGGATTTTCTGTAACAACTGATTGTAAAGTATTTAATATCATTTTTCCATCAAAGCCAGCATAAGGAATTAGAAAGTTTTCTATAACATTATATTGAATATTAGCTCTTGGATAGAAGTGATAGAAAACACTATCGGTGTAGGCGTCAACTTCCATAGCCAAACCTGCATTTATTCGCCAATCTTCGCCAAAAAATCTTATCCACGGAAATATTGAGATGATTGCTTTATTATTTGTATCGAGATTTGTATTTATGTTGTTCCAATTAATTTTAATATCGGCACCGATAAATTGCTTTTTGTAAAGCATATTGCCACTAATAAAGGTTATAATATTATGTTGGTAATTGGAAAATTTATCTTCAAGATAGTTATATTGTATATTTGCTTGATGATTAACTTTGTTTGAATCGAGATGTGTTGTTCTATAACCAACATTAGTGCCAAAAGTTACGTAACGTTGACGAGTCGAATCGGCAGTAAAGTTATAAGTAGTATCGTCGGTATTATATCCATAATGATGAAGAACGTTTCGATTAAAATATCCATTAGCATATAAAGTGGCGTTGTTTAAAAACTTTTTACCATATAATTCTACTTGATTTTGGCTATAAAATGCCGGTGATTTATAATTATTAGGAAGTTTTATTTTTCCACGCGAAGAATAATGATTAGCCCATAAACCAGCAGCGTAATCTTTATTTCTCGTTGTATTTATTGCTAATTGACCGTAAAGTGTGTTATAAATACCATAACCAAATTTAAGATTAGAATTATATAGTTTATTGATTGATTCGGCTGTCATTTTAGCGGGTTGAATAGGAGTTACTTTATAAAAAATAGGATATTGTTTTGGAAAAAGTTTATATTCAAATTTGGTTAAAACTTTATTTGTATCTACAATATTTGGCATAGTGTTTATTTTAAAAGCATCGGCAATGGTGGGTTCGTATGGCTTAACAACCGATACTTCCTGATGTAAATTGTTTTGTGCAATAATTCGGCTAAAAAATAAACACCAAATCGAAATAAAAATACATTTTCTTATCATAGAATTATTCATTTTCTTGTTCATTAATAATTGTTGGAGGTAACAATGCAGCTTTTTCTTTTTCAATGATTGAATCGAGTTTTGATTTTGCTTCATTTTTTATACCATCTTCATTATTTTTATAGTTGTCTATTATGCTTTGTAATGTAGCTTTTGCCTGAAAGTTATCGCCTTTTTGTATATAAATCTCGGCTAATATTAAAAAAGCTTTAGCTAACCAATACTGATGTGGTGTATTTTTTTTAACGAAATCGAAAACTTCTTTTTCGGCTGCATCAAATTTGTTTTGTTTAAAGTATATTTCAACAATTAAGTATTTTGCTTCGGCTTCTTCTTTACTTTTTGCATTTTTGGCAATAAGTAAAAATTCGTCAAGAGCTTGTTCGTACTTATTTTGCAAATATGCAGATTTCCCAATTATAAAATGTGCTTCGCTATACAACTCGTCCGATAATTTTCCTTCTTTTAAAATGTCTATAGCCCAACGATTAGCTTCTTCGTATTTACTTAATTGAAAATTACAGCGCATTAAACCAGTTTTTGCAGCGAAAACATTTTGTGGGTATTGTGCTATATCTAATAAACGTGCATAATTACTAATGGCTTCAGAGTATCTTTGTTTTTGATACAGAAAATTTGCAACTCTAATTAACGATGGTTCTGTAAACATATTATTGTTGAAGTTTACTACATTCAAATAATATTGGTGTGCATCTTCAAATTTTTTGTCTTTAAAAAGGCATTCGGCAAGATAGTAATTGGCATTTTCCTTATATAAACCATTTGGAAAATTTTTGATGTAATCGTTAAAAAGATGAGAAGCTTTCATACAATCGCCTGTCATATATACTTTTTCTGCTACTGTATATGTTAAAGAATCTTTTTCTCGTGTTGTAACAGATATGCCTTTTCCTTTTTCATCAACATAAGCATAATACGAATTTATGTCGTTCATATCGAGATAAACGTTTTTTAATCCAATAAAAGCGTCTTTATATTCAGGTGTATTAGGATAATTTTCTATAACATGTTTAAACATTGCAATAGCTTCGTTGTTTTTATCCATATTGAAGTACGTTAAACCAAGTTGTAAATAAGCTCTTTTAACTAATTCGCTTTTTGGATAGTCGTTTATTAGTCGCTTAAAAGTATTAATAGCCATATTAGGTTCTTCTATAGAAACGTAGCTTATACCTAATTCTAAAATTGCGTCGTCAATGTAAGGTGAACCTGGATAATTATTTAAAAGTTCGTTGAGTGAGATAATTTCTTCATTATATCTTTTTAAAAGGCCTAAACAAATTGATTTTTGATAAAGAGCATAATCGGGCGATGCTTTTTTTGCTTCGATAGACTTTGAATAAAAGTCAATAGCATCTTCGTAACGACGTAGAACAAAAAAGCAATCAGCAATACGATTATATGAGTCAAATACCTGTGGTAGTTCTTTATTTTTTTCGTTTTCTATATACTTTCTATACCATATTTGTGCGTTAGCATAATCTTTTTGTTTCATGTAACAATAAGCAATGTTGTAATGTGCCATTGCAAAAACATCAGTACTGTAAGCACCTGTGGTAACTAAAAATTTATTAAACAGTTTTAATGCTTGTTCATAATTTTTCAGACGATAAAAGGCTTCAGCTTTCCAGTAAATAGCTTGTGCTGCATAAAGTTTATTGTATTTAGCATTATTCAACGATTTATCAAAATTTATTATGGCATCTTCGTATTCAAGGTTTTTAAAAAGTTCTATACCGTGATGAAAACATGCACTCTGATATGCTTCTTCAATTTCAGGTGTGATGTGTTTAATATTTTCCATCGCTTCTATTGCTTCTTTATAATTTTTAGAAAACAAAAAAGCTTGACTTAAGTATCTATAAGCATCATCAATACGCGGTGAATTTGGATAGCTTTCTATAAATTTTTGAAATGATAGTACTGCTTCGTTAAAAGGACTATATGATAATTCAAAGCTAAGTTTAGCAAAATGGAATAAGGCTTCTTCTTTGATGTTTGGATCGAAATCCATTTTTGAAGCTTTTTCTAATGCCATTCTAGCATTATTTTTCAATCCGTCGTATAGGTAGCATTCTGCAAGCAAATACAATGTTTGTTGCGAAAGTGTGTCGTTTAGTAAAGTTATCTTTTCTAGAGTTTTTGCTGCTCTTTGAACTGAACCAATTTGATAATATGCATAAGCTAACTGATACAAATCGGCACGTGTTAAAGGAACAGAATTAGCATATCGTTCGAGATAGGGAATAGCTTCTTTGTACCTGCGTGTTTTATAAAACGACTCGCCAATGATACGGGCTATTTCTGGTGCACGTCGAGTATTTGCTGAGTCTAAAAAAGCAGGGGCATAAGCTATAACATCGTCGTATTTTTCTTGCAAATAGTATATTTGAGTTATGTAGTAAGGAACAATGTGAGAAAAAAGTTCATCTTTTGATAGTTTTTGAAAACCATTTAATGCTGTTTCATAATTATTCTTTGTATAAGCTATATGCGAATAAAAATACAAAGCAGGCGAGTAATAAGCATTTGGAATATCTTTTATTTCGTAAAAGTATTTTTCGGCCTTGTTGAAATCGTTATTGACAAAATAACTGTAACCAAGTTTGAAATAATATTCATGCTGTTCTTCTTTGCTTAAGTAGTACACATTAACCTGTTCGAACCATTGAATTGCGTTTTTAAATTTTTTGTCTCTATATTTAAATAATCCCATTTTATAATGGGCGTAAGGAATACGTGGATTTTCCTGATATTGATTTAAAAATTCTAATATTAGTTTTTCTGCATCTTTATTAAATAATTCTATTGCAGAAATTGCTGTATAGTATGCAGCATCGGAAACTAATAATTCGTTTGTATTATTTCCACTTTTGTATTGCTCGAAAAAATATCGGGCTATGCTGTATTTTTCTTCATCAAAATAATCAAGTGCAATCTTAAATTTTTGTTGATGATCGTTATAAATTACACTACGTTGAGCAATAGCAAGCATTACTGTAAAAATGTAAATGCAAAGAATTAAGCACGATATAAAACATTTTCTTTTCATACTAAACGTTCAAAATTAACAGGCTAAGTTAAAACTATTGAATAAAAACGAGTTAAGTTGAAAAATATTTTAATTAACAATTTGTTGTTGATTACTTCTAAAATTTATAGGTATTTATTTATTTCGTTAATAGTTATAGTTTGTTCGCTTAGAATTATTAAGCGTTCTACAATGTTATGTAACTCTCTTATGTTACCACGGTAATTATATTCTTGAAGTTTCTTAAGGGCTTCTGGTTCTATTTTTTTAACCGATATACCATATTCGTTGCATATTTTATTAATAAAATATTGGACTAATTCTGGTATATCTTCTTTTCGTTCGTTGAGAGATGGGACATTAATCACAATAACGCTTAATCTGTGATATAAATCTTCGCGAAAATTATTTTTTTCAATTTCTTCTTTTAAATTTTTATTTGTAGCTGCAATAACTCTAACATTTACATGTATATCTTTTTCGCCACCTACACGTGTTATTTTATTTTCTTGTAATGCCCTTAACACTTTTGCTTGTGCAGCAAGGCTCATATCACCAATTTCATCGAGAAAAAGTGTACCACCATTAGCTTGTTCGAATTTACCAATACGTTGTTTAATTGCAGAAGTAAATGAACCTTTTTCGTGTCCGAAAAGTTCGCTTTCTATAAGTTCTGTTGGTATAGCAGCACAATTAACTTCTACAAAAGGAAAATTAGAACGCGAGCTTTTTTCGTGTATAAGATGTGCAACAAGTTCTTTGCCTGTACCATTTTCGCCAGTAATAAGAACGCGTGCATCGGTATGAGCTACTTTGTCAATCATATCGCGTACTTGTTGAATAGCCTTAGAGTTGCCAATCATTTCGTATTTCGAATATATTTTTTTTCTTAATTTTTTTGTTTCTGAAACAAGATTACTTTTATCGAGAGCATTTCTTATAGAAACTAAAGTACGGTTTAAATCTAACGGTTTTTGTAGGAAATCGAATGCTCCTTTTTTTATTGCGTCAACTGCAGTATCTATATCGCCGTGACCAGTTATCATAATCACAGGAATTGATGAATTATTTTCCATTATTTTGGTTAGAACTTCCATTCCATCTATTTGTGGCATCTTAATATCGCATAATACTACATCTATGTTTTTATCTTTTATTATTTGCAAACCTTGAGTGCCGTTCTCTGCTAATTCTACATTATAACTTTCGTGTTCTAAAATATCTTTAAGAGTATTTCTTATGCTTTTTTCGTCGTCAATTACAAGAATTGTCGCCATTTTATTTAATAATTTATTTACAAAACTACTAAAACTTTCTCAATATAAAATAATTTAAACATACTTAATCGTATTTTTCTTTTATTTGATATTCGTTTAATTCTGAAGGCTCATAGGATGTTTTCTTCTAAATTTTGTAGTATTTGCAAGGCTTTTTCAAGCGAATTAACTCCTGACTTGTACCCTCAAAAATTAGTGCTGAACTATATAATTGATAATCAGTATTGATTCTTCAAAAAAGTATTAATTTTTACCGCACTAAGGCACTAATTTGATAAAAATAAGAATTGTAAAAACCGCTTCAAATGCTAAAGTTGTTCAAATTGTTAGTTATCAAATCAACAAAAGAGTTATTCTAAAACATATTGGTTCTGCTTATTCAGACGATATGTTAAATGAGTTAATGATATTAGCTAATGAATGGATAAATGACTAAAACGGTCAATTGTCAATTTTCCCGACTCAAATTCAAACAGTGTTTTACCTACAAATTACAGCGCATTTTTAGCGGTAAAATATCATCATAAGCAGATAAAATTTATACAGACACAGATAGGATTAGACAGTTTACCAGCCTTGCTATTTTATGACGTTACTACTCTTTACTTCGAGACTTTTGAATAAATTTATTTAAAAAATAAATTCACCGTACTAAGAGGGACAACTCAGGAACATCTTCCAGTATTCAACTGGTTCTACCAGAACGCCAATATTATTTAAACCTTTCGTTTGGAACACTTTTATTTTCAACTAACCATTACGTAGGAATAACCATTGACCACCTAAACAGACCAAACCAATCGTATCTTGGCTATGAAAGTCGTTTACCAGTTAAATACTCTATACATACTGCCAAAACATTCTTTATATTTGAACACTACGGTTCAGGTAAAAAGACCGATAAACCTGTAATAATAGGATTGTTTCTGTATAAATTCCAAGCAAAATTTGATCAAATGGATATAGGTGTCATTTATAAAACATCCACCTATTTTTCAGGTCTCTATTACCGAAATATTCCATTGTTAAAACATTATAAAACAGGCTATCCTAATAACGATGCTCTATGTTTTCTTGCTGGCATTCATTTCAAAACCTTCGATATTGCATATAGCTACGATGCAACTATTTCTTGGTTAACTTACAGAACAGGAGGAAGCAATGAAATTTCTTTAACGTATCAATTTTACAATCCTCAAAAAGCTAAAAAGCATCGCTCAAAAATAATTCCTTGTGCAAAGTTTTAACTATACTTTTATGTATGAACGATAAATCTCATTAAAATTTTCTCTTTTAATTCTAAAGCCACTTCCATGGTCATGTGTTCTGCCAGCACTTTTACCAGAATGATAGACGCCTATTCTTATATCAAACATTATTTTACCTTTTTCTATACATTCTAAAAATTTATCAAAATCAAAACCAATATAAAATTGTGCCTCTTTGTAATGATATTTTCGTTTTCCACTCTCATCTTTTATATCGCAATAACAAGCATTAAATCTTTCATTTTTCTTGATGCTTTAATCAGATCATCAAAAGTCCAAAACACAGTTGTTAATAATTTATTCTCTTTTGATTTAATTGTTAGTTCAACTTTTTTTGACTTTCTGTTTACTTTTAGCCTCATTTTATATTTATCGTAAACAATAGAAGAACGATGTCCAAAAACTGAAGCATAGAGTATTTTCTTATTTTCATAAATTTCGTCTCGATAATCCCATAAGTTTCTCTTAAAAAAGTATTCGCATTTTTTGGAAAAGATGGTGATTTAGAAAACAAGGTAATGTAAGAGGAGTTAAAATCACGATGGCTTTTTATTTCGAATCCAAAAATATCTGGATCGTTTTTGTTATTTTCATTTATTCCCAATAAATCCTCTAATGTATTTCCAATTCCCCCATCCCTATTATTTTCTCTTTTACATTCTATATACCCTAACTCTTTTATTTCTTTAAATTTTTTCTTGAGAATTTCAATTTTATTCATAATGGTTTATTTGGTAATAATTCTTTTGGACTAACATTTAATGCTTTTGATATTTCATTAATATGATTTAAATTATATTTTGAATTAAATTTCTGGCTTTCAATTTTACCAATAAAACCAGAAGATACATTTATACGATGAGCTAATTCAGCTTGAGAAATATTTTTAGATATTCTTATTTCTCTTACCTTTTCGATTACGTACTTTTCTATTTTTGTAAGCATTTTTTTATTCAAAATTCAAATTAAATTATTAACTTTACAACTACCTATAGGCAAGTAAGCACATGATTGAAATAAATAAAATTTATCACGAAAATTGTCTAGATACATTAAAAAGAATTGATGATAATTCCATTGATTTAGTAATCACATCTCCTCCTTATAATATGAACTTAAGGATAAGGAACGGACAATATTGTTCTAGACAAATAGTTAAAGAATTTAGTACCAAATATGAGGGGTTTGATGATAATTTACCAATAGATATATATTATAATTTACACTTATCAATTCTAAAAGAATTATTAAGAACCTCTAAATTAATATTTTACAACATACAAATTGTTACAGGAAGTAAAAGAGCATTTTTTAAAATTATTGGTGAATTAAATGAATTTCTAAAAGACATAATCATTTGGGACAAAGGGTATGCACAACCAGCAATGGCAGAAAGGGTATTAAATCGCAGAACAGAATTAATTTTGATTTTTGATTCAAAAAACGCAATTAGTAGGCAATTTGAAAATTCTTATTTTGAAAGAGGTTCTTTAGATGATTTGTGGCAAATAAAAAGAGGAAAAAAATTACAAATTCCCATTCAGCAGTATTTCCAGAAGAATTAGTTAAAATTATTATTGATAACTTTTCAAAAACAGGAGATTTGGTTTATGATCCATTCATGGGAACTGGTACAACTGCTGTAGTTGCCAAAAAACTAAAAAGGAATTTTATTGGAAGTGAAATAACAAAAAAATATTATGATTTATCTATACGAAGACTAAAAGAGATAGAAAATGAGCTTTTTATATAAATTTTAAAATTTAAAAACAAAGGCTACTCAATTTTGAGTCAGTCTCTCTTTTTAATTTGGTGTAATAGACAAAATTCAAGCTATTTTTTTGACGTTTTGTTCTAATGGACGTTTTACAGGCTTTTTATTTTGAGACCTTTGCAAGGCAATTAACAATTATTTTGCTGATTGTTAATAAATTATATCGATTTTATTTTGTAGTTCCAGAATTGGTATCATTCATAGCCGTACTTTTAAAGAATAGCTCCTGAATGTGTTAGTTTAAAAGACATAGTTGAAGAAAAAGTTGTTCATTTTGCCAAAAAGCATTATTCTTTTGCCTACGACTTGCTATTTTATGATGTTACGCTCTTTACTTCGAGACTAATGAATGAATTTATTGAAAAATTAAATTCACCGCACTAAAAGAGACAAGTTAGGAAATAATTTAAACATACTTAATCGTATTTTTCTGTTATTTAATATTCGTTTAATTCTGAAGGCTTATAGGATGTTTTCTTCTAAATTTTGTAGTATTTGCAACGCTTTTTCAAGCGAATTGACTTTATCAAATTGTAAATACAAACGATTGTTTTGTTCCTTTAAGCTTATTCCTTTATGATTTTGTTGTAAATACGCCAATATGTTTTTAAAAGTTGATGAATCGTAATAAGTTGATTGTTTGTTTGATATAAAGTAACAATTAAGTTTATTCATTTTTAAACTAACTTTTTCAAAACCTAACGATTGAGCAATCCATCTTAATTTAATGACTTTGAATAATCCGATTACTTCTTCTGGAATTTTACCAAATCTGTCTGATAATCTGTTTGAAAATGCTTCTAGTTCTTCTTCGTTTTCTAATTGATCTAATTCTTTGTATAATTTAATTCGTTCTGCAATATTTTCTACATAATATTCTGGAATAAATAGCTGTAAATCGCTTTCGAAAGTGCAGTCGGTTTTAAATATATTTTTGTTATTTTGATTTATATCATTAAGCTGAACTTTATTTTCTTCGTGTAATTCTTCAATTGCTTCTTGTAAAATTTTTTGATATGTATCGAATCCCATTTCTGCTATAAATCCACTTTGCTCTGCTCCTAATAAGTTACCTGCTCCTCGAATATCAAGGTCTTGCATTGATATATAAAATCCACTACCTAAATCGCTATATTCTTCAATTGCTTTCAGCCTTTTTTTTGCTTCTGTAGGTAAACTATCAAATGGTGGTGTAAGAATATAACAGTATGCTTTTCTGTTAGTTCGGCCAACTCGTCCACGTAATTGGTGTAGATCGCTCAATCCAAACATGTGTCCATTGTTTATAATTATAGTATTAGCATTTGGTATGTCTATTCCATTTTCTACAATAGTAGTAGAAACAAGTACATCGTAGTGTCCTTGCATAAAGTTGATTATTACTTGTTCCATTTCTATAGGTTTCATTTTTCCGTGTCCTACAATTACACTTGCTTCGGGACATAGATTATTTATTAAGTTTTTTATTTCGTTTATTGTGTCTATTTTGTTGTGAATGAAAAATACTTGTCCACCTCTGCTAATTTCAAAATTTATAGCTTTTTTAATAATTTCATTATTAAAAGCATGAATTTCTGTAATAATTGGTTGACGGTTGGGCGGAGGAGTTTGAATAATTGAAAGGTCGCGAGCTCCCATTAATGAAAACTGTAATGTACGTGGTATAGGTGTGGCACTTAAGGTTAAAGTATCTATATTGGTTTTTAATTTTCTAATATGTTCTTTGGCTGCTACACCAAATTTTTGCTCTTCATCTATTATTAATAAACCTAAATCTTTAAACTTTATTTTTGGATTTAATAAGCTATGTGTTCCAATAATTATATCTATTTCGCCTTTTTGTAATTTTTCAATTATTTTATTAACTTGTTTAGTTGTTTTTAATCTTGATAAAAACTCTATATTACAAGGAAACTTTTCTAAACGTTCTTTAAATGTGAGATAATGTTGTAATGCTAATATTGTTGTAGGTACTAAAACAGCCACTTGTTTATTGTCGGCAACAGCTTTAAAAGCAGCACGAATAGCTATTTCTGTTTTTCCAAAACCAACATCACCACATATTAATCTATCCATAGGTACATTTTTTTCCATGTCGGCTTTTACTGCTTTAGTAGCTTTTGCCTGGTCGGGAGTATCTTCGTAAAAGAAAGAAGCTTCGAGTTCTTCCTGTAAGTATGTATCGGGCGAAAAAGAAAATCCCTTTGTTTGCATTCTTTCGGAATATATTTTAATTAAATCGCGTGCTATATCTTTAACTTTTTGTTTGGTATTTTGTTTTAGTTTTTGCCATGCACCGGAACCTAATTTGCTAAGTTTTGGAGGAATTCCGTCGCTTCCTTTGTATTTTGATATTTTATGTAAGTTATGAACAGACATGTAAACACATGCATTATCTTTAAAAACAATTTTAATTTGTTCTTGCCATTTACCATTTATTTCAATTTTTTCGAGACCACCAAATATCCCTATACCATGATCAATATGAACAACATAATCGCCAGGTTTAAGCGAATTGAATTCTTGAAATGTAATAACTTCCGATTGTAAAAACCGATCTTTTACTTTATGTTTATAAAAGCGGTTAAATATCTGATGTTCTGTATAATATGCAACTTTTAAATCTGTATCTATAAAACCTTGTGACAAAGTAAAAGGTAGAAAATTTACGTAGTTCAATATTCCTATTTCGTTGAAAATATCAGTAAGCCTTTCTTTTTGAAGTTCATGTTCTACAAGTATTAATATTTTATAGCCTTTATCTGCTTTAAATAAAATGTCGTCTTTTATTATTTCGAAGTTTTTATTAAAAGATGGTTGTTGTTGTGTATTAAACTTAAATGTCTTATTTGTTTCTTTGTATGAAAAACCGTATTCTATCCACAATTTATTTTGTAATTGTTTTAAAATTTCATCGAAATTGAATAAAGGAACCGATGTAGTTTCATCGTTTTGCCTAATAAAGCGATCTGTTGTAAGATTTTTAATTATTTCATCGAAATACAAGGTATCGTATGTAAAAATTATATCTTCTTCTGTATAATAGTCGAAAATAGAACCTATTAAATTTTCATGAAAATTATTAATAAAATCGGGCATTATTTGAATTTTTTCTAAATACTTTATGCTTTCCTGTGTTTCGAAGTTAAATATGCGTAAAGATTTTATTTTGTCATCCTCAAACTCAATTCTAAATGGATGTTCTGAAGAATACGAAAAAACATCAATCAAAGCTCCTCGAATAGTATATTGTCCTGGTTTATAAACAAAATCAACTAATTCGAAAGAATAAGTTTGTAGTACTTCTTCTAAAAAGTTGATATCTACACTGTTATGTATTTGTAATTCAAGGAAGCAATCAGGAAATTTAGATTTATCAATAATTTTTTCACTTATTGCATCAACATAAGTTACAAGTATATGTTTCGGAGAAGTTTTTATTTCTTGTATTGCTTTATTTCTGAGTATAATCTGAGCCGAATCGTAATGATGACTTTTTAATTTTCTTTTGTAGCTCGATGGTAGATATATAATTTTATTTTCTTCAGGTAAAATTGTTATCAGGTCAGTATAAGAATACATTGCCATTTCTTTGTCGGGGAATACCAGTACAATAGAATTAGAAAGTGTTTTAAAAAGTTCTACCGTAAAAATATTGAATGACGAACCTGCTAAATTTTTAATTACAATGTGTTTATTATTATTGCTATATAGGTTGTTAATAATTTCTTGAAAAACTGCATGTTTATTGTAAAGTTGAAAAGTCATTAATGAAATTTAATATGAATTGCAAAGTTAATTTTGTAAAGCAAAAAAAACAAAAAACAGGAGCTTGATTGCTCCTGTAAGTGCCCAGGACAAGACTCGAACTTGCACACCGTAACCGGCGCCAGCCCCTCAAGCTGGTGTGTCTACCAATTCCACCACCTGGGCATAAACTATGCAAAGTTAATAGATTTTATTTAGACTTACAAGACTTAAATTGATTTTTTAAAGTAAAAATTTAGCTATGCAATTAAGTTATCCTATTTCTTTCCAAACAAAAAGAAAATACCAAATTGTAAACCTTTTGAATTGAGATAATTGTGTAAATAGTTTTCATTTTCTTTTACATTTCCAAAAGCATCGGTCATTCGAACATGATATCGTATAGAATGACGACTTCTTAAAACTTCGCTGTAAGAAACATTTATGCCAAAAAAGTTTGATATAATAAATTGTATTCCTGCACTAAAACCTAAGTATCCCATTGTATTGATGCGTGTTCGATAATTAAGCTCAATCCATTTGTTTTCTAGTTCACTATAATATAAATCAATTGATGGAATGTTAAAACCTCTTAATCCGGCATTACCTTCACCGTATAAGTTTATTAAAAAATCATTTTTAGAAACAACAATAGGTATATTCATAAGTACATTTAATCCGAAACGATTAGAAGCAAAACGTCCTCTAATTTTATATTCGTTGGTTTTTGCTTGTTCGAGAAATGCTTCTTTATTGAAATTTAAGCGGTCCATCTGAAAATTAAATCCAATACCAAAACCGTGTGATATTATGTAATTAAAATCGAAACCAAAAAAATAACCATTTTTAGCATACAAACCTGTTTCATCGGTTCTTTTTAATTCTTCAGATGGGTTGTTTGTGCCACCTGTAAATTTTAAATATCCGCATTTGTCTATAAAATTAATATCAAATTGACCAAATAATGATACGTTAGAAATAATTAAAAACGTAAAAATTTTAATAGTTTTCATATTTTAATAACTTAAATATAAATCAATAAAAACATCTTCAACAGGAGGTACTGGTCTAATGGTATAATATACTCTTGGGTAAAAGTTATTTTTAATATCAACAGATGCTAATAATATTTCGTTAATAAATGTTGGTTGTGACGAAGAACCGTTGTCTTTTAATATAACAAATTTAAATACTTCGTTATTGCTAAACTGTACATAATCGAAAAAATAACCATCAACAAAATCGTTTGGTCTGTTGTATTTATAAGGGAAGCCACTAGAGCTTTTTATTTTTGTTTTACCAACATAAGTTGTATTGTGGTACATTTCTATATATATACTACTACCGTTATAACTTTTAGGAAGCATTAAATTTATAGCATCTATAAAGACTCTTTGTGGTTGTGGACTTACAAATATTTGTTGTTGATATTCGTTAAATGTACCATTAGTGCAGGTACTTCTTAATTTAACAGTATATGTCCCTGGTGACTGGAATACGTGTGTAGGCGCATCGTCGTTATCTTGATGTCCATCGCCAAAATCCCACGCAAAAATGTTTGCTCCGCTTGAGTTATTTGTAAAAATAACTTTTGTTGGTGAATAATTATTGTTGTTGTAATGTTTATATGAAAAGTTAGATACAACAGGAACAGATGGCAGATTTAGTTCGGGCATATCTAACGTAGCAGAATCTGTACCAATTTCGTTACGTACAATTAAACGTACCTTGTAGGTTCCAGGTTGGCTGTATATATGTGTTGGGTTTTGTTCGTTTGAAGTATTACCATCTCCAAAATACCACGTGTATGTAACATTACCTAATAAATTTTGCGTTGTTTGATAATAAGTAACAGGGTAGGGAGGAATACAATTTCTTACAACTGCACGTAATTCAACAATCTTTGGTGGTGGTGGTGATTCAACATAAAAACTCCATCCCCGTATAGGATCTTTTTCGCATTGAATAAAAATTATTGCAATAGAAGATAATAAAAAAAAGAATAGTATCCTTTTGAACATAAAGTATAATTTTTATTTTTTAATTTATGCAAAAATAATACCTTTTTTTATGCTATTGATATTTTTTTAAATTTAAGTTATTAAATAATTGAATTGTACTGAAAATAGCTTCTAATTCTTGTAAAATATTTTAAATGACTATTTAGATTTGTTTTGGAATAGTGGTAATATTATTATGAATTTACTATGTAAAACAATGTTTTTTTAAATTAACTACATAAATATTTAATTATCAAGTTGTTTTAATAATGAAATAGCAAGGTTATATTAAAGTAAAATTTTATTACTTTTGCAGTTTTAAAAAATAGAGGTATGTCGAAGTTATTTAAAGAATACGAACAGTTGGATTTAGCAGCTATAAATCGTGAAATTTTAGAATGGTGGGAAACTAATAAAATATTTGAAAAAAGCATTGAAATACGCAAGCATTCGCCCGATTTTATTTTTTACGAAGGACCACCGTCGGCAAATGGCACTCCTGGTATTCATCATGTTATGGCACGAACAATTAAAGATCTATTTTGCCGCTTTAAAACTATGCAAGGTTATAAGGTTGAGCGAAAAGCTGGTTGGGATACTCACGGTTTACCTGTTGAATTGGGCGTTGAAAAATCGCTTGGTATAAAAAAAGACGATATAGGTAAAATTATATCAGTAGAAGAATACAATGCTCATTGCAAAAAAGATGTAATGAAGTACACTAACGAATGGGAAGAACTTACAAAGAATATGGGTTATTGGGTAGATATGTCTGACCCTTATGTTACATACGAAAATAAATATATTGAAACATTATGGTGGTTACTAAAACAATTATTCGATAAAGGATTATTATATAAAGGTTATACAATACAACCATATTCGCCTGCTGCTGGTACTGGTTTAAGTACACACGAGCTAAATCAACCAGGTTGTTATAGAAATGTAAAAGATACATCTTTAACTGCACAATTTAAAGTTATACGAAACGAAGTTTCAGAATTTTTGTTTTACGATACCGATGTGTTCATTTTAGCATGGACAACTACCCCATGGACTTTGCCTTCTAACACAGCATTAGCCGTAGGCGAAGATATAGAATACTCCGAAATACTTACATTTAATCCATATACCAAACAAAAAATATCTGTAATTCTTGCCACAGAAAGAATTCCATTTTACTTTAATGAACAGGGTAAAGATGCTAATTTTGAAGACTTCACAGAACAATCGAAAATTATACCTTACAAAATTATACAAACTTTTAAAGGAAAAAAATTAACTAATATTAGATACGAGCAGCTTATTCAATGGCACAAACCCAAGAATGGCGATGCTTTTAAAGTTATTGCAGGCGATTTTGTTACAACCGATGATGGAACGGGGATAGTTCATATAGCTCCGAGCTTTGGAGCTGATGACTTTAGAATGGCTAAACAGTATGGTTTGGCTTCGTTAACATTAGTTGACAAACAAGGAAAATTTATTGATGGATGCGGACATTTAAGTGGTAGATACGTAAAGCAAGAGTATGAAGACGACCCCGATAAACAAAAACAAGATTCTGTTGATATTGAAATAGCCATTATGCTTAAAAAGGCTAATAGAGCATTTAAAATAGAAAAATACGAACATAGCTATCCTCATTGCTGGCGAACAGACAAACCAATTATTTATTATCCATTAGATTCTTGGTTTATAAAAACTACAGCGTTTAAAGAGCGAATGATAGAGCTAAATAAAACTATTAATTGGCAACCACCACATACAGGAAGTGGTCGTTTTGCTCAGTGGCTCGAAAATCTTGTTGACTGGAATTTGTCTCGTTCACGTTTTTGGGGCACACCTTTACCAATATGGGCAACAGACGATTATAGCGAAATAAAATGTATAGGTTCTGTAGCTGAGCTTAAGGACGAAATAGAAAAGTCTGTTGAAAAGGGTTATATGAAAGAAAACCCTTTGAAGGAATTTAATAAATACGATTTATCTGACGAAAATTATAAATTGTTTGATTTACACAAACCATTTGTAGATGATATTATTTTAGTTTCATCTGACGGTCGTCCTATGCGTAGAGAACCCGATTTAATAGATGTATGGTTCGATTCCGGAGCTATGCCTTATGCACAAATACATTATCCTTTTGAAAATAAAGAAAATTTTTACAAGCTTTTCCCTGCCGATTTTATTGCAGAGGGTGTTGATCAAACTCGTGGATGGTTTTTTACGTTACATGCATTGGCGGTTATGTTGTTTGATTCGGTTGCTTTTAAAAATATTATTTCAAATGGTCTTGTGCTCGATAAAAATGGCAATAAAATGTCGAAACGCCTTGGCAACGCTATTGACCCATTCGAAGTTATTAGAAATTATGGTGCTGATGTTCTTCGTTGGTATATGATAACTAACTCACAACCCTGGGATAATTTAAAATTTGACATAGAAGGATTGGATGAAGTAAAACGCAAGTTTTTTGGCACACTTTATAATACTTACTCTTTCTTTGCATTATATGCAAATATAGATGGTTTTAATACTAAAGAGCCTGCTATACCAGTAAAAGAAAGAACAGAAATGGACAAATGGATAATTTCTGAGCTGCATTCTTTAATTAAAAATGTAAAAGAAAATTATGAACATTACGAGCCTACACAAGCAGGACGTTTAATTCAAGATTTTGTTATTGATCATTTAAGTAATTGGTATGTTCGTTTAAACAGAAAACGTTTTTGGGGCGGAGTAATGGATAAAGATAAATTAGCTGCTTATCAAACACTTTACGAATGTTTGTTACAGGTATCGAAACTTATGGCACCCATTGCTCCATTTTATGCTGAAAGATTGTATTTAGATTTAAATTCAAACAACAATTTAAAATTCGAATCTGTTCACCACTCCTTATTTCCAAACTATAAGGATGAGTATATAAATACAGATCTTGAAGAAAGAATGCAATTAGCTCAAAATATCACATCTTTAATTTTATCGCTTCGTCGAAAAGTAAATATTAAAGTAAGACAACCACTTAGAAAGGTTCTTATACCTTCAATAAGCGAAGAATTTGTTCAAAAAGTTAGTTCAGTAAAAGACATTATTTTAACAGAAGTAAATGTTAAAGAGATAGAATTTGTAGATATTAATTCTGAAGTAATAGTAAAAAAAGTAAAACCTAATTATAAAGTTTTAGGTTCCCGTTTAGGTAAGCATATTAAAGCCCTTGCAAGTAAATTATCCGCATTAAGCCAGCAAGAAATTCAAGATATTGAATTGAAACAACAATATTTATTTGAAAATGATAATGAAACCTTTATTATAAACTTTGATGAGCTTGAATTTCAAACGCAAGATATGCCAGGTTGGCAAGTTGCATCTAAAGGCAATATAACAGTTGCTCTTGATGTAACTATTACCGATGAGTTGAAATTTGAAGGTGTTGCACGTGAACTTATAAATAAAATACAAAACATACGAAAAGAAACAGGATTAGAAGTTACCGATAAAATAAATATTTTACTCCAAAAACACGAATTAATTGAAAAAGCTGTAGAGCTTCATAAACAATACATATCATCACAAACATTAGCTTTAGATATAAAAATTTACGATTATTTAGAACAAAATTCTTCATATTACGTAGAAATTGATAATAATTTAGAAATACAGGTTCAAGTAATAAAAGTATAAATTTAAAAACTATATATTATGGCAGAAAAAACAAGATATTCGGACGAGGAATTACAAGAATTTAAAAAAATAATTCTTGATAAACTCGATAAAGCTAAACGCGATTATGAATTATTGAAAAAAGCATTAAATAATACAGATGGTAACGATACAACAGACACGTCGCCTACTTTTAAAGCATTAGAAGAAGGAGCATCTGTATTATCGAAAGAAGAAGTAGGACGTTTAGCACAAAGGCAACTTAAATTTATTCAGCATTTGGAGGCAGCACTTGTTCGTATTGAAAACAAAACATATGGTATTTGTCGAGAAACAGGAAAACTTATACCAAAAGAACGATTACGTGCTGTTCCACATGCTACACTTAGTATAGAAGCTAAGAGGAATCAAAACAAATAAGCTTTTCAAAAGTATTAGCTGTTGATGTGATATAATTGCCTGCTATACATTGTTTTGCTATTTTTTGCTGCAGGTGTCTTGTTGTTTTTGAAATTTTTATTCTTTATAACAAAAAGCTGATGGTATGATACCTGTTTCTATTTCGTTTAAAAGTTGTTTACTGGTTGAGTATATAAGTACGCTACCTCTACTGACATAATTTTTAGCATCAGAAATAATTAACCAAGGCTTTTTTGGATGATGCCAAACAGTATAGTAATTTTTGTTATTAGATGCTAACCAATAGTTATTAGGAAATATAGTGTCGTTAACAGAAATTCGGTAAATATGATGGTAAATAAAAGTTAAAGAATCTTTATTTTGATTGATAGATAATGAACGAGCCATATAATTTAACGAAGGAAATATTATTACATTTTCAACTTGATGAGACAAGGTATTTATTTTCCATAAGGATGGGGCTTCGTGTCCAATAGGATTTCCTTGGTAACCACCATCGCATAATATCCAAATTTTATCGTTTTTATCTACAACAATAGATTGTGGTTGTTTCCCTACAATAATAGAATCAATTGTATTATGTGTAATTGTGTTTATTACATACACTTTTTGTTTAAACGACCAGCTTGTAACAAATACTTTGTTATTTACTTTAACCATTGATTCTGTGGAACTACCAATGAATATTGTTCCGTGCTTTTGAAGTTTTTCTGTGTGAATAATAGTTATATATGGACTATACAAATCACTAACGTATGCAATACTGTCGTTTATTGGCAATATATAACGTGGAGAAATAAACCCGCTTATAGTTTTTATATGTTTTGAATTTTCTGGATTTATAACATAAATTATACCTGAATTGTTAATACTTATAAAACCTTTATTGTTTATTATTTTCATATCGAATGCCACATCGCCTAATGGCACCTGATTTGCTTTAAAAAAAATATCATTATCTATTGTAGAATTTATCTCGTCATAAAAGCTTAAAGAACTATTGCCCCAAGTAAAATTTCCTTCATTTACAATAAAGAAACCTTTTTTGTTGTTTGATAATTCGTTTTTTTGCGATTCTTTAGAACAAGATATACAAACAATAAATGTTATTAGTAGTATTATATTTTTATTTTTCATCCCAAGTAAATTTATAAGATATACTAAATTTATAAAAACGTCCAGGCATAGGTCTCCATATAATATTTTGATAAGAAGTATTTAGAATATTCTCAACACCTATACTGTAAGTTAATAACTTGAATTGATATTGCACATTTGCATTCCACAATAAAATAGGTTCGAGAGTAAAATATTTATCATAACTTAAAGGATAACGTTGCGAGTACCAACTTATATCATTATTTATTTTAAATGATTTGTATGAATATTGTAAAAATAAAGATATAGTATGCATTGGAATGTATGGTATATGAGTTATTAAATAAATTTCGTCGTAACCTTTGGCTAAATTTAGTGTGTAAGAAAAAATCTGATAGAAGAAATTATTCCCTCTTGTAATATTATTTGTTGTTGAAAAATCTATACCATAAATATTAATTTTTCTGATATTTTTTGCTTCCCAATATCCAAACGAAGTTGGTTGCCAAAATATCCAGTCTTTATAAACAGAATGATGTGGACTAATTTTAATATCGAGGTTATTTGTAGGTTTATATTTGCAAATAATATTATTTTGTAATGCTTTTTCAGGTCTAAGCAATTGATTACCACCAGGTATAAAATATAATTCGTTTAAATAAGGTATTCGTATATTGTAGCCTGCAGAATGTGTTAATTCAAATTTTTCGCTCGCAAAATATTTATGGATAATAGAGGGTAAAATGTTAATTTTGTTTTGGTAATTCAGAATCGATAATTGAATTATTTGATTTATGTTTTTCCAATTTTTTTCTAAAATTTTTGATAATTCGATGCGATGCTGTTGCTTGTTAAACTCTATTGAATGTAATTTATCTTTATAAAAGCCTTTTAGTTGTTGATATTTAGTAGACCAATACAATGTTGTTTTAGAATTTATTTTTTTCTTATAATTTATTGAAAAATACATTGTTGGTTCGTGAGTTATTGATGAAATAAGCGTAATTGGCAAATTATTTAGATAACGGCTAAGATTATAGTTCATTTTTGCAAAACGAAAACCGTAAATTATTGAAAATGAATTTTTATAATTAAAATGTAAAACCGATTGTATAGTTTGTTGGGCATTCCATTCTTCGTGTTTAACTTGATACAAGCTTGTCATAAGTGGAGGAATTTCGTAAAAAGACTTCTGAAACTGATTTGATATGTTAAATGTTATATCTTTTTTTCTGAAATACAGTTCATTATTGTAAGTAAATTGCTTTGATTCTGAATGATTTTTTGTTTTTAACTTGGGTAATACGGCGTTGTTGAAATAAATAAATTCATTGTTGTTGTGCTGTATCATTAAAGAGTTTTTAACTTTTATTGCTTTTAGATTTAACAAGTTACTTAAATATATACACTTATTTTTAAGACTTTCGTATTGAAGATTTACATTGACATTTGTTTTGTCTGTTTGACTTAAACTTGTATTTAGATAAACTATTCCCCCAAAAGCCCCAGAAATATATGCTTGACCAAAAGTATTGTAACCTATAAATAGTTGATTGTCGGTTTGGTAAATAACGGTTGATAAATTTACTTGACCATTGAGTGGAGAAAATATTGGCATACCATTCCACAGTATAATATTATGATGCGACTGTGTGCCTCTTATACTAATGGTTTGAAGATTGTTGTATCCGTATTTTCTAATGCTTATACCTGCTTCGTTTTGTAATAATTCTGCAATATCTTTAACCAGAATATTTTGAAGTTTTAAACTATCTAGTTTAATTAAATTAAAATAGTTGTATTTATCACTTATGGTAATTTCTTTTAAATAAATAGTATCTTGTGTAAATGCTTTTTTAGCTGCTAATACAATTAATATAAAAAAAATTTTTTTCAATTTTTAACAAATTTTTTATTGTAAACTTGTTTTTCAGAAATAACAAATATTGTATAAATTCCAGCAGGTAATTGCTGAATATTAATTCTTTCTTCAAATATTCCTCTAATTACTGTTACACCAGTAAAATTAACAATATAGAATTCAACAATATTTTTCTCTGAACTAATGTATAAATAATCGGTAGCAGGATTGGGATAAATGGTAATATTTTGTGAATTGTGTTTGTTTACGCCATCAGTACAATAGTTGATAACACCAACAGCATCTAAATCGAATCCACCAGTATGAAAAGGGGTAGGAAAGGGGTCGTTTATTATGTTTCCTTGCGAATCGTAACTGATATATGGAGGTTCAATGTTGCCAATTACATCAATTATTTTAATGTATTTTATATTTTGCTTATCTAAGTATGGATTGTCTGGTATATCCGAAATATCAAAAGGTGTTCCGTACATAACAATGTATTTTCCTGCCAAATTGTGAATATGTTCAGCTTGAATTGTTCCGAATGTTTCAATTTGTTGGTCAACTGGTGTTAATGAAACAGATGGGAAGCGAAACCAGTGCACACTGTCGTTGCTTATTTCAACAAAAGCAAGTTCTAAAAACTGACCGTTGAAAGAATTTTCGAAAATAACAAAGTCGAATCCATTTTTATCACATATATTAACTGGAAATTTTAGTACAGCTATACCGCTATCTCCAAGACTTATAACTTGATTATCGGCTTTACCAATAGCATCAGATTCATTACCGTATGTTACTGTGCCTAAACTTTTATTACAGATGTTTATATAACCACGTTGAACGTAACATTTGCTTGCCCAAAAATTTATAATGCTACTATCGGCGTGTATAGCTGTACTTCCTGGTTGCCCAGCAGGTGGTGGGTACTGTCCATAAAGTTTTGTTATAAATAATAAGGCAATTATGTAAACTAAAAAACGCACTTAACATTATTTTTTAATAAAATTTTGATATTCAATGCTATCTTGTGTTTTAATTTCTATTACGTAAACACCTGATGGTAACGATTCTATATTCAAGTGGCTTGTGTTAGTAGCCGAAAAAATAACTTTACCATAAATATCATAAATATTTGTTGAGATGACTGGCTTAGAAAAATACAAAATATTTGAAACAGGATTTGGGAAAATGTTTACTTTATTCTTAGATGTGTAAACTGTTTGTTTATTAAGTTCAATATTATATTTAATGTTATCTAAGCAAAAATAGGCAGGTGTATTCATACCATACAGACCTGTATCGCTTGAACTTAGAACAAAGCCTATTTTATTTACTTTTCCTAATACAGATAAATCTACAGTTGTCCAATCTTTAACTATATAATCTAGTTGATTATCTTGAAAACGATAATCGGCTAAATAAAATTCAACTGAGTTTGTAACAGAATCGTTTAAATAGCCAAAAATAGTCAATTTAAACCAGTCTGGGTCGTCTCCGTTGGTACCACCAAATTTTTTACTGTAAGAATCGCCATTTAGCATTGTTAAGGCAGCATATGTTGTATTTGTAACATCAATACTGATAATATCTATTATTGAATAAAATGTTACATAATTTGGTATCACTTCGTTTGTCATCCAATCAATACCATTGTATGATATAGCAAAAATGTTTGAATTTGCAGTTTGATATCCGGCATAAGTGCTATATTGATTACTAAAACTTTGTGTTAATGTGTCTATCATATTGGAGTATGCGAAGCCCGTCCACGAAGTTATTCCTCCTCCCCAGTCGTAATATTGGTTTGGAAAATATGCAATTTGGTTTGATGTAAAACCGTTACTGTAATCACTACCATTCCAGAACGAATCTGGTGGTAATGTTAAAGTTTCAAAATCAACTACAGAAAATTGTGCTTTAACTAATGCACTTACAAGTAAAGCTACAACAAAAAAATACATTTTTCTCATATACATAAAGTTTTAAAGTTAGCCTATACACGCTACTTCAAAACTTCGAGAAAAAAGATGGAAAGAATTTTTTTATTCCTTCTCAGCTTTTTAACCCGAAAGCCTTGAATTTTTTTGTATTGAGCAGGTCTTCTGGCTCGTCTCGTTTGCAGTGCCTTCCCATTCAAAAGAACAGTGGCGTGGGTACTGCAAACACAAATAGAGACTAACAGCTGCGGGTACAGCTCCGGATTTTCACCGGATTCCCTTTCATTCCTCCTGATATAGGAAGAATTACCCAATACAACACAGCAAAAATATATTGAAAAAAAATAATATCAAAATAAAATTAAATTATTTTGATAAACTACATGAATTTAATGTAATAATCTGAATAATAGAAGTTTATATCATATAGAAATCTATTACAATCAAAAACTGATTTTAAACATACAATATTTAATACATTATCTATACCTTTGCAATTAAATTAAGACACTTAACTATTATGGAAGAAAAATTATTTACCGAATTCCCACCAGTAACAAAACAGCAATGGGAAGAAGTAATCATAAAAGAATTAAAAGGTGCCGATTATGAAAAAAAGCTGATGTGGAAATCGCCCGAAGGAATTGTCATTAAACCATATTATACAAAAGAAGATTTAGAAGAGATACCTTATTTTGGTAATACTGAAAACATTATTACACTTTTAAGGACTTCAAAAAATGACAATAACTGGATAATTTTCGAAGAAATTTATGTTTCCGATATAGAAAAAGCTAACTTACAAGCAATTGATGCAATAAAAAGAGGTGCCGAAGGAATTGAATTTATAATTCAAGATAAAATTCATTACGATCTTACAAATATTTTTCCTAATCTTGATTATTTTTCAAAATTATTGCAAAACATATCGCTCGAAACAACTCCAATAAGATTTATAAGTTGCTGTAATTCAGGAATGATAATATCGTATGTTGAAGAATTACTTAAACTAAAAAATATACAAAAAAATAAAATTAACATATCAGTTGATTATGATCCTATTAGTCATTTAACTTTAAATGGAAATTTTTTTACCAGTGAAGAAAATACTTTTGCACAAACAACTTCTTTAATAAAATATGCTAACGATACGATAAATGGTAAAGGTAAATACCTTGCAATTCATGGTCATATATTTCAGGATGCAGGTGCTACGGTATTACAGGAATTAGCTTTTAGTTTGGCTATAGCTACTGAGTATTTAACACATTTAAGCGATTTAGGATTAAAAGTAGAAGATATTGCCGAACGTATTAGCTTAAATATGGGTGTTGCTTCAAATTATTTTATGGAAATAGCCAAATTCCGTGCATTACGTTATTTGTGGTCTAAACTCCTTGAAGCATATAATCCTTCAATTAAAAATATTCCTGTTTATGTTCATGCAGTTACTACAACGTGGAACAAAACAGCTTATGATCCTTATGTTAATTTGCTACGATTAACAACAGAGGCTATGTCAGCAATACTTGGTGGTGTTGATTCTTTAACAGTTCGCCCCTTTGATGTAGTGTATAAATCGCCAGATGCTTTTTCTCAGCGTCTTTCAAGAAACATACAACTTTTGTTAAAAGAAGAAGTTCGTCTCGATAAAGTTCTTGATGTTGCAGGTGGTTCTTACTATATAGAATCACTCACATATTCACTTATAACAGAAGCATGGAAGATGTTTTTACAAATTCAGGAAATGGGTGGTTATATAAGAGCTTTTAAAGATGGTAAAATTCAAGAGTTGCTAAAGGAAACTCAGCAAAAAAGAAATATGAGTATAGCTATGCGTCAGGAGATTCTTTTAGGTACAAATCAATATCCTAATACAAAAGAAAAAATTTATTCTCAAATAAATACTTGTATATTAAAACCAATACCTCCATCTGGAAAACCTTTATACGAACCTATAACAATGTATAGAGGAGCACAAGCATTCGAAGATTTAAGACTCGAAACAGAGCAATTACAAAAACAACCAAAGGTATTTTTACTCACATACGGTAATTTAGCTATGAGAAAAGCTCGCGCTAATTTTAGTATAAACTTTTTTGGTTGTGCAGGTTACGAAGTTATAGATAATCCTGGCTTCTCTACAGTTGAAGAAGGCATTCAAAATGCGTTAAATTCTGATGCAGAAATTGTTGTAATTTGTTCGTCAGATGAAGAATATCCTGAAATAGTTCCAACAATTCTTTCAAAATTAAATGATAAAAAAATTGTCGTTTTAGCAGGTTATCCAAAAGAATATGTCGAAAATTTCAAAAATTTAGGCTTAAAACATTTTATTCATATAAAATCAAACGTATTAGAAACATTAAAAAGTTTTAATTCTATTTTAAAAGAGCAAGTTCGTTGTTAAATTAATTCTTTGATTATGAAACCAGATTTTTCAAAAATAAATATAGAAGATTATAACTTTAAAAACGAAATTAGCATTCAAGATGTTTTTAAGACTTCCGAAGATATTACAATAAAAAATATTTATCAAAAATTAGATATAGAAAAATTAGAGCATTTAGACTACGTAGCAGGTATTCCACCATATTTAAGGGGTCCTTATGCTACAATGTATGTTATGAAACCATGGACAATACGTCAGTATGCAGGATTTTCTACAGCAGAGGAATCTAATGCTTTTTATCGTAGAAATCTTGCAGCCGGACAAATGGGTTTGTCAGTTGCATTCGATTTAGCAACACACAGAGGATACGATAGCGACCACGAACGCGTTGTTGGCGACGTTGGGAAAGCAGGTGTTGCAATAGATTCTGTTCTCGATATGAAAATATTATTCGACCAGATACCACTAAATAAAATGTCTGTTTCGATGACAATGAACGGTGCAGTTATTCCTATTATGGCTTTTTACATTGTAACTGCATTAGAACAAGGAGCTAAACTCGAAGAATTAAGCGGTACAATTCAAAACGACATATTAAAAGAATTTATGGTTCGTAATACATACATCTATCCGCCGGAACCTTCGATGCGTATTATTGCCGATATTTTCAAGTTTACTTCACAATATATGCCCAAATTTAATAGCATAAGTATTTCGGGCTATCATATGCAAGAGGCGGGAGCAACAGCCGATATAGAGTTAGCATACACACTGGCTGATGGGTTGGAATACTTGCGTACCGGCATAAACGCAGGCTTAAATATAGACGATTTTGCACCACGTCTATCGTTTTTCTGGGCAGTTGGAATGAATCATTTTGTAGAAATTGCCAAGATGAGAGCAGCACGTTTGTTATGGGCTAAAATTGTTAAGCAATTTAATCCACAAAATCCTAAATCGCTTGCACTTCGTACACATTGTCAAACATCGGGATGGAGTTTAACAGAACAAGATCCATTTAATAATGTTGCACGTACATGTATTGAAGCACTTGCTGCAGCATTAGGCCATACTCAATCGTTGCATACCAATGCACTGGACGAAGCAATTGCACTACCAACAGATTTCTCTGCAAGAATTGCACGTAATACACAAATATATTTGCAAGAAGAAACACATATTTGTAGAACAGTTGATCCGTGGGGAGGCTCATATTATGTTGAATACTTAACTGATAAATTGACAAAAAAAGCTTGGCAATTGATTCAAGAAATAGAAGAATTAGGAGGAATGGCAAAAGCAATTGAAACAGGAATACCAAAAATGAGAATAGAAGAAGCAGCTGCTCGCAAACAAGCACTTATAGATACAGGTAAAGAAACAATAGTTGGAGTAAATAAATATAAGTTAGATAAAGAAGAACCTATAGAAATTTTAGAAGTAGATAATACAGCCGTCAGAGAAGCGCAAATTAAAAGATTGAACGAATTAAAGGCAAACCGCGATAATAATGCTGTAAAAGAATCATTAGACGCAATAACCGAAGCTTGTGCTAATAATACAGGAAACTTGCTTGAATTAGCTATTGATGCAGCCAAAAAGCGAGCAACTCTTGGAGAAATTTCTTATGCTATGGAAAAAGTATTTGGACGATATAAAGCAAACATACGTATGATTTCAGGTATATATAGCTCCGAGTCTAAAGATAATGAACAATTTAAAGAAGCGAAGCGATTAGCCGATTTGTTTTCAGAAAATACCGGTCGTCGCCCACGAATAATGATAGCAAAAATGGGGCAAGATGGACATGATAGAGGAGCAAAAGTTGTTGCTACTGCCTATGCCGACATGGGTTTCGATGTTGATGTAGGTCCATTATTCCAAACACCTGCAGAAGCAGCTAAGCAAGCTGTAGAAAATGATGTTCACATTTTAGGAGTATCGAGCTTAGCAGCTGGCCATAAAACTCTAGTTCCACAGGTAATGGATGAATTAAGAAAATTGGGCAGAGAAGATATACTTATTATTGTTGGAGGTGTAATCCCACCCCAAGATTATGATTATTTATATAAATTAGGTGTTGTAGGAATTTTTGGACCAGGAACACCTATAGCAGATGCAGCTATTAAAATGTTAAACATATTATTAGAACAATATTCATAAAAATATTTGTTTTAAAATGCAACATATTTTCAATATAATTCATCTATATTAAAATTATTTTTTCAATTCGTTTAAAATAAGTAATTTCGACACATAAATTTGTTAATAAATGGAAAGAACAGATTTTAACGAGAAAGAAAACATGAAACAACAAGAAAACTTAGACGAAAATACAAATGTAATGTCTGAAACAGAACCGGTTTTTCAGCATCAAATAGAAGAAGAAGTTATTGCAGAAACAAGCGACGATGATATTAGCGATGTAATAATGCAATATCCTGTAATTGATTATGCTTCTCTTTCGCGGGAGGAACTTATAGAAAAGTTCAAGTTATTATTGGAACAATCGAATATTGCTCAACATAAAAATGAATTTGAACAAATTAAAGTTCATTTTTACCGGAAATTAAAGCAAGAAAACGATCAAAAAAAGAAAAAGTTCCTAGAAGAAGGCATACTAGAAAGCGAAATAAAAGATGAACCCGATAATCTTGAACCAATTTTTAAAGAATTATACGACGCCTATAAAGAAAAACGAAACGAAATAATTGCTCAAATTGAAAAACAAAAACAAGAAAATTATAAGAAGAAATTAGAAATTATTGATAAAATAAATGAACTTACTTTAAAACCCGAATCACTAAAAACTACAATGGACGAATTTCGCGATTTAAACGAAGAATGGCGAAAAACAGGAGTTGTTCCACAAAATCTTGTAAAAGATTTATATAATAAGTATAATCTTGCCCGAGATAATTTTTATAACTGGTTAAAATTAAACAAAGAGGCCCGCGATTACGACTTAAAAAGAAATCTAGAAGCAAAAATAGAATTATGCGAAAAAGCCGAACAACTTATCTTAGAACAAGATGTTGTTAAAGCATTAGGTCAATTACAATTATTACACGAACGTTGGAGAGAAATAGGCCCAGTATATCCCGACAAAAAAGAAGAAATATGGGAACGCTTTAAGGAAGCAACACATAAAATTCATAAAAATCATCAAGAATTTTTCATACGTAAAAAGGAAGAAGAAGAAAATAATTTAAAAGCTAAAACAATTCTTTGCGAAATAGCTGAAGAAATAAGCGGAAAGTTTTATAATCGCTATAAAGACTGGGAAGAAGCAACAAAACAAATAATAGATCTTCAACAAAGATGGAAAACTATAGGAGCAGTTCCACGCTCGGAAAATGCAAAAATTTATAAACGTTTTAGAACTGCTTTAGATCAGTTTTTTGCTGCTAAAAAAGAATATTACGAACAAAAATCAGAAGAAGAAAACCGTAATCTTCAACTAAAAACCGATTTATGTATAAAAGCAGAAGCACTTAAAGATAGCACCGACTGGAAACGAACAACAATAGAACTCATTAATTTGCAAAAAGAATGGAAAAAAATAGGACCTGTTCCTAAAAAAGATTCTGATATAATTTGGAAACGTTTTAGAGCCGCTTGCAACGAATTTTTCGACAGAAAAACTAAACACTTTAATTCAATTGAAGCACTATTAGACGAAAATTTATCGAAAAAGGAAGAAATTTTAAATCAACTAGAAAACTTTGAATTTACCGATAATCCAGAAACCGATTTGAATAACATTAAACAACTTCAAAAACAATGGTTCGAAATAGGACCTGTTGCTGATCAATATCAAGAAGAAACTCAAAGAAAATATAAACAAATTATTCAAAAACTTTATGGTAATTTGAAAGTTGATGATAAAAAGAAAAGTATTCTTAGTTTTAAACTAAAAATAGATAGCATTATTGGAACACCAAATTATCAGGAGAAATTAAAACAAGAAAGAAATTTACTTGCCAAACAATTGTATAAAGTAAATAACGATTTAAAAGTTCTTGAAAATAATATAGGATTCTTTTCTAAATCGAAAAATGCTGAAAACTTAGTTAAAGAATTTGCAAAAAAAATTGAGGATGGCAAAAAACAAGCAGAAGTAATTAAAGAACAAATACAGTACATTGATAATTTAATAAAACAAAAATGATGCGATTAAGAATACTTTTTTATGTATTTATTATATTTTCAACAACTTTATATAGCCAGTCAACTATAAGAGGTTTTGTTTACGATAAAGCTACAGGCGAACCGGTAATGTTTGCAAATGTTATTATTAAAGGTACTAAAATAGGAACTTCTACTGATGTAAATGGTTTTTTTAGTTTTACGAAATTGCAACCTGGTACATATACAATTCGTGTGCAATTTATTGGTTACGATACAGCTTCTATAACTGTAACAGTAAAAGATAAAGAAATAATTACCAAAAAAATTTACTTGCAAGAATCATCTGTAATGTTACAACAAATAGATGTATCGGCAGAACGAACTGATAAAATAGAACAAGTTAGAATTTCTGTTAATAAAATTACCCCCAAGCAAATAGAAAGAATTCCAAGCGTTGGTAGCGAACCCGACTTCGCTCAATATGTTCAAGTGCTTCCAGGTGTAATATTTACAGGCGACCAAGGTGGACAATTATATATACGTGGCGGTGCACCAATTCAAAATAAAGTTTTACTAGATGGTATGGTTGTGTATAATCCTTTTCATTCAATTGGTTTCTTTTCTGTATTCGATTCCGATATAATCCGCTCTGCTGATGTTTTTACTGGTGGTTTTAATGCCGAATATGGTGGTAGAATTTCTTCAGTAATGGATATAATTACTAAAGATGGCAATAAAAACAGACAATCGGGAAAAATTTCTGCAAGTACATTTGGTTCAAAATTACTGCTCGAAGGTCCTATATTTAAAAGTGAAGACCAAAGTAAAACTTCTATGTCTTATGTTTTTTCGGCAAAAACATCGTATATCAGAGAATCGTCAAAAGTTTTATATTCTTACGTTGATTCGGTTGGTATCCCTTTTTCGTTCAACGATTTTTATGGTAAACTATCTTTAAATACAGAAAATGGGAGTAAAATCAATTTTTTTGGATTTCGTTTTACCGACAATGTAAAATATAAAGCACTTTCAAAATTTAATTGGAACTCTGGTGGAATAGGTTCTAACATAATACTTGTTCCATCGGGATCGCCTTTTTTGTTTAAAGTCAATTTTAGCTACTCCAAATACGAAATTACACTTAAAGAATCTGACGGATTACCCAGAAATAGCGAAATAAATGGTTTCAACCTTGGTTTATCATTTAATTATTTTATCGGTAAAGACGAATTAAATTATGGAATAGAAACATATGGATTTAAAACCGACTTTAATTATTATAATGCTGTTGGACGGTTGATAGATCAAATTCAAAATACCACAGAATTAGGTGCATTTGTAAAATATAAAATAGCAAGAAATAAATATGTTTTAGAACCTGGTTTTAGGCTTCAGTATTATGCATCTTTGCCACAAATATCGCCAGAACCGCGTTTAGGTTTTAAATATATTATAAATGATAAGTTACGTTACAAGCTCGCAACAGGTTTTTATTCACAAAATTTTATAAGTGCAAATAGCGATCGCGACGTTGTAAACTTATTTTACGGATTTTTAAGTAGTCCAGAAAAAGGCGATTTACCCGAAAAATTCGACGGCAAACTTGTAAAACAATCGCTACAAAGAGCAGCACATATTGTTTCAGGTATTGAATACGATATTAACAATAATTTTGATGTTAATATAGAAGGATATTTTAAAAGAAATATTCAACTTTTAAATGTAAACAGAAATAAAATATTCGACGATACCGGCGACAACTGGCAAGTACCAGATTTATTAAAAAAAGATTTTATTGTAGAAAATGGAGATGCTTATGGTGCAGATATAACACTAAAATACGAATATAAAAGAAATTACTTATGGCTGACTTATTCATTAGGTTTTGTTGACAGATACGATGGATTTATTACTTATGCACCAATATACGATAGGCGCCATAATATTAACATTTTGGCTACAAGAACACTCGGAAAAAACTTGGATTGGGAAATTAGTGCAAGATGGAATTTTGGTAGTGGTTTCCCATATAGTAAAACTGCAGGATACTACGAGCAACTACAAATAAATGACATTAACAACGATTTAGCTTCTGCAAATGCACTACTTGGTATATTATACGGCGAACTTAATGCTGCACGATTGCCATCATACCATCGTTTAGATGTTACTCTGAAAAAAACTGTTGAATTTTCAAAAAATTCTACACTTGAAATTAACTTTGCTTGCACAAACGTTTATAATCGTGCAAATATTTTTTATTACGACAGAATACGTAGCAAACGTGTCGATCAATTACCAATTATACCAAGCATTGGACTTAGTTTAACTTTTTAAAATATGTCTAATACTCGATACATATTTATAACTGGAGGAGTTACATCGTCGCTGGGGAAAGGAATTATTTCCGCTTCACTTGCTAAATTATTGCAATTAAGAGGTTATCACGTTACTATTCAAAAGTTAGATCCTTATCTTAATGTTGACCCCGGAACTTTAAATCCTTATGAACATGGCGAATGTTATGTTACAAACGATGGAGCAGAAACAGATCTTGATTTAGGACACTACGAAAGATTCTTAAATCAACCAACATCACAAGCCAATAATATTACAACAGGTCGTATTTATTTAAACGTAATTACAAAAGAACGTAGAGGCGACTTTTTAGGAAAAACTGTACAAGTAATACCACACATTACCGACGAAATAAAAAGAAGTATTAAATTACTAGGAACAAAACATAAATACGATATTGTAATTACCGAAATAGGTGGAACTGTTGGCGATATAGAATCGTTGCCATATATAGAAGCTGTACGCCAGTTGCGATGGGAAATGCCTCAACGCACGGCTGTTATTCATCTTACATTAGTGCCATTTTTATCAGCAACAGGCGAACTAAAAACAAAGCCAACTCAACATAGTGTAAAAATGCTTTTAGAAAACGGCGTGCAGCCAGATGTACTTGTTTTACGAACAGAAAAACCTTTAAGTAATGAGATAAGACGTAAAGTTGCTTTGTTCTGTAATGTTGAAATGGATGCCGTAATTGAGTCGAAGGATGTGAAAACCATATACGAAGTACCTTTACTTATGCACTCTGAAAAGCTCGACGAAATAATTCTTAAAAAGCTTGGTTTACCTCCTCTTGAAGAACCAAATCTCACTAAATGGCACGATTTCGTTGATAAAGTTAAAAATCCAAAATATGTTGTTGATATTGCATTAGTTGGTAAATATGTTGAACTTGCCGATGCCTATAAATCAATTATAGAGGCTTTAATTCATGCTGGAGCAGTTCATAATTTAAAAGCTAAATTACATCTTATACACAGTGAACAGATTAATGCTAACAATGTTGTTCAAATTTTACAAGGAATGAAAGGAATTATTGTCGCACCAGGATTTGGGCATCGTGGTATAGAAGGTAAAACTATTGCTGTACAATATGCTCGCGAAAACAATATTCCTTTTTTTGGTATATGCCTTGGAATGCAGGTAGCTGTTATTGAATTTGCAAGAAATGTTCTTAATCTTAAAGATGCTCACTCTACAGAAATGAGTCGTAATACACCTCATCCGGTAATTGATCTTATGGAAGAGCAAAAAGAAATAACAGAAAAGGGTGGTACTATGAGACTTGGCTGTTACACTTGCGAATTAGTTAAAGACACTAAAGCATATAAAATATATCAACGAGATTCAATACAAGAACGTCACCGACATCGCTATGAGTTCAACAATAAATATTTAAAATTATTTGAAGAATCAGGAATGATTGTTTCAGGTATAAATCCTGAGATGAATTTAGTTGAAATTGTTGAAATTAAAGACCACAAATGGTTTATAGGTGTTCAATTTCATCCCGAATATCGTAGCACTGTTGATAGCCCGCATCCTTTGTTTGTTGATTTTTTAAAAGCTACAATGGAATAGATTTTTTCACTTCTAAAAGCTCAACTTCAAAAACAACAGATGTATATGGTGGAATAATACCTGACGAAGAGCCAGTTTTTCCAAAAGCAAGTTTCGACGGTATAATAAAAATACTTTTCTCTTTTTCGCACATAGTTAAAATAGCTTTTTCTAATCCTTTTATAACTTGCCATTCAGTTCCTATGACAAAACTAAATGCTTCATTCCTTTTGCGAGTGCTATCGAAAATTTTACCATTTAAAAAATAACCTTCGAAGTGTAATACAACTGTATCACCATATTGAACATATTTATTATTTCCTTGAAAAACAAGTATTTTGTATATTGAAGTATCGTATGGTGAGTAAGAAATATTTAACTTTTGAAGATATTTTTTTAAAATAGCTTTTTCGTATTCGCCAAAATCTTCTATCCACGCTAAAAATTCTTTTTTTTCTTTTTCGAACTCTTCAGCACTTTTTACTGATATAACGCTTATATTTATTTTAATATAACTATTTTTAGGAAAAAAATGGGGCAGGGAACTCTCTAAAGTTTTTTCGAAAAAAGGATCGGCTGCAATTAGAAAAGAAGCACTATCGCCTTCGTTTAGCATTAAAAAACATTCTTCAATCGAACCTTTATATGAAGGTTTATCAATTTTTATTTTTCGAACTGCTTCAAAAAAAACAGAATCGTCAGGAGTTGAATATGAAATATGAAAAGTAACCACTGAACCAATTTTTACGCGATTTTTTGAGTCGTTAAATTTTAACAATTTAAAATATATGCCGTTTTCTTTTAACGTGTATCCATCATAATCGTTGCTTTTACAACCAAGAAAAGATATAGCAAATAAAACAATTGAGTATAAAAGGAATAATAAACTTTTAAATATTTTGAACATTATTTAATTAGTTGGTTTTTCCAGTGTTCGAGCTGAGCAGAAAGAATTTTCTGTATATATTTTCCGATAACATCAAATTCAAGATTTACAACAGTTCCTACTTTTATTTCATGAAAGTTGGTTACCTGATAAGTATATGGGATAATTGCAACCGAAAACTTACCATGTTGTGAATTAACTACAGTTAAGCTAACTCCATTTACACTAATTGAACCTTTTTCGACAGTAATGTTTCCTTTTGAAGGATCGTATTCGAAAGTATAATACCAACTACCATCTGCTTCAACAACTTCTGTGCAAACAGCAGTTTGATCAACATGTCCTTGAACTAAATGCCCATCGAGCAATTTGTCTAAAGTCATACTTCGTTCAAGGTTAACTTTATCGCCAATTTTCAGTAAACCTAAGTTGCTTTTTTCTAGAGTTTCTTTTATAGCTGTAACTGTATAGGTTTCATCATCTTTTTTCACTACTGTTAAACATACTCCATTGTGAGAAATACTTTGATCTATTTTTAAATCTTTTACAAAACTACATTTCATGGTAATATGCAAATTACCACCTTCTTTTTCAAGTTTAACAACAGGCGCAGCTTCTTCTACTATTCCAGAAAACATAATTGTATTTTTTTCAAAGGTATTTATAAAACAATTATTTTACAATGAAAATAATCATTGTTTCTTGATAAAATAATATTTAGTAGGTAGTTATTATGAAGAAATTAAACGAATTTCTATTTTCATGTCGTCTTCAATAATTTCCGCCCAAAATTCTTTTTCCTTTAATTTTAAAATCTTCCAAGTTGATGCGCAGTTATCATCATCTATGAAAATTACAGAAGTTTTACCGGTATTAAAATACCACGTACCAGATTCGGAATACTTATCATCATAATAACTATCATCATAACTAAGAGTATATGTATTGTTTTTAGAAATGTTCATAACAAAATTTTTAAATTCATCGAGGAAATCTTTGGTTTTATCAACACCGTTTTCAAAGTATTGTTTTACTTTCCATGTATTGGCCAATCTTTCTTCTTTGCTTCTTAAGCTAAACATTGGTCCTTCTTCGTATTTTTTACAAGCAAAAATAAAAATTGATAATAAAGCAACTAATATTGTTTTTTTCATAATTTTAAAGTTTACACAAATATATATTAAATTTTTCAATTAGCAAATTTGTATAAAAAATGTTTCTGTTTGATGTGTAAAATTAAATCTAAACAAGTTGTAATATGGCTATTTGATTTTTGTATTCCAATTAGTGCTTGCAATCAAATAAAACAAAGACAATTATCAGCCAATGAGAAAGAAAATAATTTCTTTAATTGTTTAGTTAATCAACAACTGTTTATAAATAGTACCGCGTCTAATTCTTTGTTCTATTGGTACACCATGTAATATAAATGCTTGTGAAATTTGAATGTCTATTTTTTCAACTAATCCGATGTTTTTAGCATAGCGTTCTGTTTGATAGTATTTATCTACTAACGATTCTTTATTTTGTTGAACAACCAAACAAGTAGAATTGTATGAATTCCATTGAATATCAGTGTTTTCGATTTGATATATTTGTTTCTCAAGCGTATTGTATGCATTTCCATCCCATTTAGCATTTTTCTTGACAGGAAAAATTAGTTTAACGTAACGAATATTTTCTTCAACTTTATGTGCTTGATTGTTTAAGTATTGTGCCATCCATACGTCTTTTATTTCCCAAGCCGATGAAGTATCTTTTCTTTGATAACGCTCTATTCTAAAAATTATATTACCAGTTTCATCTAAGTAGCTACTTTCAATCCTTTCTTTTAAGTAGTATCGTTGTGTATCATAAATATCAATAGGTTGGTCAATACGAATTTTTTCAACACTATAAATAAATTCTTGACCAACATTTAATGGAAAATACGATAAATCAAGTTTATTTGGAGTAATATTTTCTTTTTTAGAACAAGAAACCATTATTGTAAAGAAAATTAACAGTATAATTTTTTGTATCATACCAATTCGTATTTAATAGGAATATTATCTAAATTTTTGTATCTTAGATAAACTTGAATAAGTGTTAAAACATCTTTTTGGCAATATTTTGCAATTTTTTCTAAATCATTTTCTTCATAATAAACACGAAAAATATCTTTACCAGAAATTTCATCTTTGGGCGAAGGAATGTTAAAAATAGTTGCTAATAAGTCTAAAGAAGTAAAGTTTTTGTAGTCGCCAAAACGCCACATATCCATTGTGTCAATATGTTTTATTTCCCAAGGTTTAATTCCTGAAGTATTAAGAATAGTTGGCAAAGCAATACGGTTAATAATAGCTCTTCTTGCAATATAAGGAAAATCGAATTCTTTGCCATTATGAGCACATAAAAATAGATTATCTTGATTAAATTTACTAATTAGATTAAAAAAATCATTTAGTATAACTTTTTCATCGTGTCCATAAAACGATTTGATACGTATGTAGATATGATCATTTTTATTTATAGCACGTCCTAAACTTATGCAAACAATTTTTCCAAATTCAGCATATATTCCTGCTCTTTCGTATAATTCTTTTGCAGGCTTTTCTTTGTTTATATGTTCAGACTTCTGAATCCAAAAAGGTTTTATTGTTTCTGGAACGTCATCAAAACTTGGATATAGGGGAACTGTTTCAATATCTAAAAATAAAATGTTTTCCAATAAAATCTGATTATTTTGATTATTCATATATGTTACTGTTAAGTTTTCTTTCAACAACATGAGTTAAAATTTCGATAGCAACTGTATTTTCTCCACCTTGTGGAATTATAATATCGGCATATCGTTTTGTTGGTTCAATAAATTGTAAATGCGAAGGTTTAACGGTTTTTATGTAACGTTCTAAAACTTTATCTACAGAACGTCCTCTTTCTACAATATCGCGATAAATAACACGAATAAGTCTATCATCAGCTTCGGCATCAACAAAAACTTTAATATCACATAAATTTCGTAATTCTTCGTTCGAAAATATTAAAATGCCCTCAACAATAATTACTTTTTTGGGATATATCTCAATGGTTTCAGGTGAACGTGTACAAGTTAGGTAAGAGTATATAGGCATATCTATTTTTTTACCTTCTTTCAACATTTTTATATGGTTTATCAATAAGTCGAATTCAATTGCATCGGGATGGTCGAAATTTATTTCAAGTCGTTCTTCTATAGGTAAATGGCTATTATCTTTGTAATATGCATCTTGTGGCAAAACAACCACGTCTTTGTTTGTACACTTTTCAACAATTTTCTTAACAACTGTAGTTTTACCTGAACCTGTTCCTCCTGCAATACCAATAATTAACATAATTTTTTTTTGGATGTAAAAATAATTTATTTTATCTTTGTTTACTAATTTTAAATTACAATAACTATAAAAAAGCTTAATTTATTATTTTTTGTAACACTTATAGTGTTCTTTTCTTGTAAAAAAGATAAAGATGAAGAACCGCAAAATCCAGCACCATCCTTATAGTATTGTTTCTACCGATTTTGCTGACGCTGGTGATTCAATTATTATGAATGTTGACACAACAGATGTTGCCTCATTATCGTTAGCAGCAGGTCAAAATGTTACGTGGGATTATACAATTTTAAGTCCAAATAAGGTAGATTCAATAATTTTTCATAAACCAGCAAATACTCCTGGTGCACAGTATTTTGCATCTATTTCAAACATGGCATTACAACCAGAATCAGATCAGCCTTTTTACCTTTATATTAATAAAACTACCGATAAAATTGAAGGTGTTGGAATATGGGCAGATATTCAAGGTAATGTTATACACCCATCATACACTGATAAGCCTATATTTTTAAAATTTCCTCTTGAATATAATAAGACACATATAGATTCTTCATTTTTAACAGATATTATAAATATGGGACCAGGAATGTATGGTAAAATAGAAATGATACAAAAATTTGACGTAACTTATGATGCAACAGGTACAATAAAATTACCTAACAATAAGACTTATAAATGTGTTCGCGAAAAAAGAATCGAAATTAATATTACCAATGTATATGGTGGAGTTACATCTAATGGGCCTTGGACTATAATACAAGCAAGCAAAGACACTTCTTATACCTATAATTTTTACGCAAAAACAAAAAAATGGAATGTTGCTTCAGTAAAGGTGAATAATTTTACTAATAACATTATTAAAGAAGTTCAATATTTAAAAGAGTAAGCTGTTTTTATCTTAATTTGCTTTTATAGTTTACAAGAGCTTTATAGCTATTGGTTTTATAAAAAAGAAATGTTTTTTTATTTAATTTATCAGTAATAAAGTGATGAAATGTTGTTATATAAACTATATAAATATGTCATAAAATGATTTAATATTTATGCTTTAAAAATGAATTTTTAAAAATTTACTTTACCTTTGCAAAAAGAATAAATGGAAGAAGTTTTAACAATAAATTATGAAAATATAACAGTATATCAGCAAAACGATTTGGTTCTTCACGATATTAGCTTTAAACTGTCGAAGGGCGAATTTGTATATCTTTTAGGCGAAGTAGGAAGTGGTAAAACAACTTTTTTAAAAACAATATATGCCGATTTGCCAGTAGAAGGGAATTTAGCAATAGCTTGTGGATTTAATCTTTTAAAAATAAAAAGCCGACAAATACCTTATTTACGTAGAAAAATAGGTGTAGTTTTTCAAGATTTTCAATTATTAACCGACCGTAACGTATATGAAAATTTAAAATTTGTTTTAAAGGCTACAGGTTGGAAAAAAGATAAAATAAATATTCGTATAGCAGAAGTATTGGAGCGTGTAGGTATGTTAGACAAGATGAAACGAATGCCTCACGAACTTTCGGGCGGTGAACAACAACGTATTGTTATAGCACGTGCTTTATTGAATTACCCACAAATTATTTTAGCCGACGAACCAACTGGCAATTTAGATCCGTCTAGTTCAGAACAAGTTTTAAAACTTATGGAATCTATAGCAAATGAAGGAACGTCTATAATAATGGCAACACATAATTATTCTATTGTAGAAAAATTTAGACATAAAATGTATCTCTGTGCTAATAAAAATATTAATCTGATAGAATAAAACTACTTTATTAAACTTAAACCTTCTTTTGCCGAAGAATCATCTGGTGAAAGAAGTAATAGTTTTTGAAACAATATTTTTGCCTCCTTGTATTTACCAAGCTTATAGTTTGTCCAAGCAAACATTAATAAACCATCATAAGAAAAAGGATATAAGTTTACAAGTTTCTCGAAGTAAGTAGGCTTTGCTGAAAAATTATTAACAATTTGATTGTTAATAACTTATATCGTATTTTTTACCATAAAATGCAATGAAATTTGTATTTTTGTAAAAAAAATCTTGCATTTATGATACGATATAAATCGAATAATCAGCAGAAAATAGAAATGTTCATCACTCCTTTTGAGATGAACCTGAATCCGAACAATCGTTGGGTAAAACTATCAAAATCAATTCCTTGGGATGAATTGGCAAGTATCTATTATCAATCTATGAATAGCCGC
>Ga0308411_10000055_pt1 | contig 58902 bp, 55 predicted proteins | sample HotsprottomLayer_2_FD_203530 | JGI IMG/M metagenome (GOLD analysis project Ga0308411, IMG submission 203530) | Hot spring phototrophic mat microbial communities from Octopus Spring, Yellowstone National Park, Wyoming, United States -... | ecosystem: Environmental > Aquatic > Thermal springs >... | reverse complement strand
TTTTTTCAAAAACTTTTTCTATTTTTGCACCATGTTTGTTAGAGTCAAAGATTCTCCCAATTCGCCTAAAAAGGCTGTACAGATTGTCCAAACCTATAGAGAGGGCAATAAGGTTAAGCAACGCATTGTCCGTCATGTAGGTACAGCTCTTAATCAGGATGAAGTCAATAGACTTCAAGAGCTTGCTTATTACATCATTGCACAAATGGAACACCAGCAGCAGCCCAGGCTTTTCTCTCCTGAAGATATGGCACAGATAAGCATTCTGAAAGATTTGAAGACGGGTAAACACTATGGAATGCCTTCTGCTATAAGCCAGGAAGCCAAGAAGATATATCATGCAGTAGGAAAAAAACTATCAGATGTTCCCTTCGAGATACCCTGAAAAATTCTCTTTTAGCTTTCTCAAAAATGTAGTGCCTAACCAAAAAGGCATTAAATTGATAATCATTGTTTTATGGATAAAAACCGTCAAAGTCGGGATTTTGTGGCTGTATAATTTGAGTTTAAGGTATTACTTGATTGCTTCCGTCATAAATTTTTAGTTCAAAATATGGTTGTTCTTCCCATGTGTGTCCAGGGTCTTCAAAAACGACAGCATATTTGTATATAAAATTTGTGTCTTGTGGTCCGACAACAAAAGTAAAAATAAGTTGTTCTGCTTGAGCACCAACACTGTTATTTCCTAAACGAACAGAGAAATTGCCTCCACCAGGTGCTTTTTTAGGGAAATTACCATATTGGTCATTACCTCCGCTTTCTATCGTATGGCGATTGTTTACAGGAGCAGTACCGCTCCAACCACCTGCTGGGTATCCATTATTTGTTCCAACTTGACATGTCCAACCTGTAAAATTTCCTAATTCAAAATCTAAATTTGAACATAAACTAGATTTTAATCCTTTTAAGCCTTGAACATTTTTGTGGCGTGTTTCTGTTATGTATTTATATAACCACTTATCTGCTAAAGGGTCTTCTCTATAACGCTCAATTATTATAGCTTCTGCATTACCTTCATTTGATATTAAATGTTGTAAAACATTTACAGTAGTATCTTCAATAGGTCTTCCATGAGTTTTACAGCAATTATGAATATGAGTACATTTATTCTGAGCATAAAAACCAATAGCATACAGAAGTATTATAATTAATAAATAAATTTTCATAAAATAATGTTTATTAAATAGACGATATATTTTTTTTAGGTTGCCAGGAAAAATATGATTTCGTAATATTAAGTATTTTTTTAAAAAAGATAAAAAAATATCTTTGTTAATAAAAAAACATAAACTATTTTTGTTTGCGAATAAAGATTCAAAAGAATGTATAAACATAACCTAATTGTTATTATCTTATTATTATTTATTACTGTTGTATCAAAAGCGCAATTTTTAAGTAAAATTCAGTTAAAAAGTCATTTTAATCAAGCACGACGTGCTATTTTATTTAATAACTATTCGAAAGCTTTGCCAAATTTACAATTTTTATTAAAAAAAGATTCGATAAATGCTAATTATAATTATTTAGTGGGTTTGTGTTATTACAATATTCCATTGAAAAAAGCAAATGCACTTCCTTATTTTTTAATGGCTTCTAAAAATACCACAAAAAATTACAAAGAACTATCTTTTAAAGAAACTTCTGCTCCATATAAAACTTATAAGTATATAGGCGATATATATCATTATATTTATAATTTTGATAAAGCCAAAAACTATTATACAAAATACTTAGAATACATGACTCCTAATTCTAGTGAATATAAAGAAGTTAAACGATTAATAGAAATATGTAATTATGCAAATGAATTAATGAACGATTCAATAGAAATATCTATAGAAAATTTAGGTATGCCAATAAATTCTGAATACGATGAACATTCGCCTGTTTTATTGAATAATGAAGAAGAAATAATTTTTACTTCCAGACGTAAAGGAACAACAGGAGGTTTATTGGCAGATGACGGTAGGTATTTTGAAGATATTTTTGTTTCACGAAAAAATAATGACAAATGGACAAAGCCAGAAAAAATTAGTCCTAATATAAACACAGAACGCCACGAAGCAAGTATTTGTATTTCTTCAGATGGTCAAGAACTATACATTTATAGGGATGACTATGGTATAGGAAATATTTATGTTTCATATTTAGATGAAAATAGGAATTGGACAAAGCCTGAAAAATTAGAACCACAAATTAGTTCATCTGCAAACGAAACTCATGCAACAATATCGGCAGATAAAAATATGTTAATATTTTCAAGTGACAGAGCAGGTGGATTTGGTGGAAAAGATCTATATGTGTCTTTGAGACTTCCAAATGGTAATTGGGGTATTCCAAAAAATTTAGGGCCAAATATTAACACACAATACGATGAGGAAGGTCCTTTTTTAATGCCCGATGGATATACTCTTTATTTTTCATCGAAAGGGCATAATACTATTGGTGGATACGATTTATTTTTTTCTGAATTACAAGAAGATGGAACATGGGGCAAACCAAAGAATTTGGGTTATCCTATTAATACAACAGATGATGAAGTTTATTTTTTCGTTTCTGCAGACGAAAAAAGGGCTTATTTTTCGTCAATTAGAGAAGATAGTTATGGTGGTAAAGATATTTATGTTATGAATTTACTTTCTTTACCCGAAAGATCGTCTGCTGTTGTTAAAGGTAGAATATACATTAAAGGTCAAGAATCTAATCCTGTAAAAGATGTGGTTATTAAAGTTTATGATAATAAAACTAATAAATTAATGGGGCAATATAAACCGAATAAAGAAACGGGTTATTATGTTATGATTTTAAAACAAAATAGAGAGTACACAATTAAATGTGAAAATAAAGATTGTGAATTTGAACCTTCTACATTTTTCGTTCCTGAAAATAGTTCTTTATTTGAAATAGATAATCCTATAGTTATTGAACCAATAAGTAAAATTGAGATAAAAGATTAAATGGTTATGGATAGTTTTTTTAGATTATCGGTAGGTAAAAAGATTATAATGAGTTTAAGTGGCTTGTTTTTAATTATTTTTTTACTGGTACATTTAAGTATTAATTTTTTAACTGTATTAGATTCTTCAGGAGATTTATTTAACAAAGCTGCTGAATTTATGGAAAGCAACCCAGTGATTTTTGTTACACGATTTGTTTTGGCAGCTGGTTTCTTATTTCATATTTTATATGGAACATGGCTTACTATTGATAATAAAAAATTGCGTCCTGTTCCTTATGCCGTATCTTCTAAAACAAATATTTCTTGGTCGTCGCAAAACATGTGGATAACGGGTTTTATTATATTTGGATTTTTGATACTACATCTCTACAATTATTTTTATAAGTTTACATTTACCAATTTAATTGAAAGTGGACAAATAACAAAGTTTGATTTGGTTACTGGTCTTTTTCATTATAGTAATTGGCCATACACTTTGATATATTTAGTTTGGTTTATTATTTTGGGTTTACATCTTAATCATGCATTATATTCTGCTTTTCAAACAATTGGTTTAAGTAATCAAAAGTGGCTTGTTAGGCTTAAATATGCAAGTGGCATTTATGCAATTATTATTACAGTTGGTTTTAGTACTATTTCTTTGTATTTTTTTATTAAATCATTTTTAGAATAAGTTGTTATGATAGCATTAAATTCCAGAATACCAGATGGTTCTATAGATAAAAAGTGGATAAATTTTAAGTCGTCGTGTAAATTGGTGAGTCCTGCTAATAAAATGAAATTAGATGTAATAGTAGTTGGCACTGGTTTGGCAGGAGCATCGGCAGCAGCGTCATTAGGTGAACTTGGCTATAATGTTAAGGTGTTTTGCTATCAGGATAGTCCTCGTAGGGCTCACAGTATTGCAGCACAGGGTGGAATAAATGCTGCAAAAAATTATCAAAACGACGGTGATAGTATATATCGTTTGTTTTTAGATACTCTTAAAGGTGGTGATTACCGTTCGCGTGAAGCTAATGTATATCGTTTAGCCGAGGTAAGTAATTTAATAATAGATCATTGTGTTGCTCAGGGAGTTCCTTTTGCACGCGATTATGCTGGTTATCTCGATAATCGTTCATTTGGTGGAGCGCAAGTTTCTAGAACATTTTATGCAAGAGGTCAAACAGGGCAACAGTTATTATTAGGGGCATATAGTTCTTTAAACAGACAAATAAAAGAAGGCAAAGTTAAGCTTTATCAACGTAGAGATGTATTAAATATTGTTATAGTAAACGGTAGGGCAAGAGGAGTAATAGTACGAAATTTAGTTACAGGAGAAATAGAACGATATTCTGCACATGCTGTTGTTTTGGCAACAGGAGGTTATGGAAATGTTTATTTTCTTTCTACAAATGCAATGGGGTCAAATGCTTCTGTTATTTGGCAGGCATATAAAAAAGGATCATTATTTGCAAATCCTTGCTTTACTCAGATACATCCGACATGTATTCCTGTTCATGGCGATTATCAATCGAAGCTTACACTTATGAGTGAGAGCTTACGTAATGACGGTAGAATATGGGTTCCCAAAAAGATAGAAGATGCTCGTAAGTTGCAACGTGGCGAAATAAAAGCTAGTGATATACCAGAGGAAGACAGAGATTATTATTTAGAGCGCCGTTATCCTGCATTTGGAAATTTGGTTCCACGGGATATAGCTTCAAGAGCAGCAAAAGAACGTTGTGATGCTGGTTTTGGAGTAAACAATACCGGGTTAGCCGTTTTTTTAGATTTTTCTGATTCAATAAAACGTTTAGGTAAAGAAGAAATAGAACGACGTTATGGTAACTTGTTTCAGATGTACGAAAAAATAACGAACGAAAATCCTTACGAAACACCAATGATGATATATCCAGCTGTACATTATACAATGGGAGGTTTATGGGTAGATTATCATTTAATGACAAATATACCAGGGCTATTTGCAATAGGTGAATGTAATTTTAGTGATCATGGTGCAAACCGTTTAGGAGCTTCTGCTCTTATGCAAGGTTTAGCTGACGGATATTTTATATTGCCATATACAATAGGAAATTATCTTGCTGATATTGTTAAAGAGCCTAGAATTGATACAAATACAGCAGAATTTGAGGAGGCTAATAAAGAGGTTAATGAAAAAATTAATAGGTTAATGTCAGTAAATGGGAAAGAGCCTGTTGATTTCTTTCATAAAAAACTAGGAAAGATAATGTGGGATAATGTTGGAATGAGTAGGACAGAAGATGGTTTAAATGAGGCAATAAAAATAATTCGTGAAATAAAAACGGAATTTTGGAAAAATGTTAAGATACCTGGTAAAATAAATGAATATAATGCTGAGTTAGAAAAAGCATGGCGGGTGGCAGACTTTATTGAATTGGGAGAGTTGATAGCTATAGATGCCCTTCATCGCAAGGAATCTTGTGGAGGTCATTTTAGGGAAGAAAGTCAAACTGAAGATGGAGAAGCAAAACGCAATGATGAAGAATTTGCTTATGTTGCTGCATGGGAATACAAAGGAGAAAATAAAAATCCTGAATTGCATAAGGAAGAATTAATTTATAAGGAAGTACAATTGGTTCAACGTAATTATAAATAAAAGTGTGCTATGAATTTTACACTAAAAATATGGCGACAGGCTAATCCGAAAGATAAAGGCCGTTTTGAAACTTATAAAATAGAAAATATTAGTCCTGATGCTTCTTTTTTAGAAATGCTTGATATTTTGAATGAGAAATTGATACTAGAAGGTAAAGATCCTGTTGCTTTTGACCATGATTGTCGTGAGGGTATATGTGGTATGTGTAGTTTATATATAAATGGTCGCCCTCATGGACCAGATGATGATATAACAACTTGTCAATTACACATGCGAAAATTTAAAGACGGTGAAACAATAACAATAGAACCATGGCGGGCGGCAGCTTTTCCTGTTATAAAAGATTTAATAGTTGACAGAAGTGCCTTTGATAAAATATTGCAAGCAGGAGGATTTATTTCTGTGAATACGGGTTCTGCTCCAGATGCAAATAGTATTCCAATACCTGCTGATGTAGTGGAGGAAGCAATGGATGCTGCAGCTTGTATAGGTTGTGGAGCATGTGTAGCTGCATGTAAAAACTCCTCGGCTATGTTGTTTGTAGCAGCAAAAGTGTCGCATTTAGCTCTTTTGCCTCAGGGTAAGATAGAAGCAGCTAAAAGAGTTAAGGCTATGATAGCTAAAATGGATGAACTTGGTTTTGGAAGTTGCACAAACACCGGGGCTTGTGAAGCAGAATGCCCCAAAAATATTTCTATTTCGCACATAGCAAGGCTTAATAGGGAATTTTTAAGTGCAAATATTAAAGAAAGTTAAAGAAATTACATTTCTATAAATTCGAAAGGTATTTTTAAAAGTTTAGAAAAACGAACACCAGAAGCGTGCATATCGGTGTCGTCTTTTAAATAATGCCAACGAATTAAAACGTCGCTTTTAGTTGCTAATTCTTGCAGCAATAAAAGAACTTTTGCTAATTGTTTTGCAGAAGCAGTATTAAAATATTCTAATTTAAAATTGAAGATGGTTTTTGGTAAGGGATTGTTTTTATATTCATTTAACCAATTTATAATGGGTTCGTAAAATGCTATTGCATTTTCTGGTAAAGAACGATGACCAATTTCAAAAATTCCATTTTCTTTGTCTAATATAACCGAAGGAGTATCTTCTTGATATTGTATTTTAATGGCTTCTAACATGTTATTCTACAGTTATTAAACTTTGCAAACTTAAAAAAGAATAATAATTATTTATAGGAAGAATGTCATATTGAACAGGAAAACCACTTTTTAAACGAATGTCTATCATTCCTAAACCGGTTTTTTTTGAATTTGAACCTTCAAAGTTAAACAAACTTTCGTTATAATATTCATCTATTTCTTCTTTTGATAATGCATTAACTTTATCTATTTTTTTCTTTAATGAAACAAGTTGTTCGTTTTCAATGAAATTTCCTGTTAGAATACGATAAAAATTGTTATTAAAACCTAATAAAAAGATTCCAGGTACAACATTTTGGTCATAATCTTTGGGTATAAATCCGTGTTTAATAATATTTTGTAGCATTTCTACAACAATGTAAAACACTTTCTTTTTATGACTTATACTGCCTACCATTTGTCCTTCGAGTGAGTTAAGAAGAGATAAAAGGCTTTCTTGATTAAATGGCCCATTATTTATTATTGATAAATTTTCTTTATTTAATATTTCGTGTATTTTTTCTACAAAATGGAATTCTAATATTCCGACATTTTCTTTTAAGTTTTCTTCTTCTAAAACAGGCACTGTGCATAAATAAAAATAAGAAAGTTCTCCGTTTAAGGGAACAAATTTGTAAATAAGTTTATTACCTGCTTTTCTGGCTATATCAATGAGACCTAAACCGGCACCGCCTTTTTCTGATATGCTTCCTTCTTCTAAAACCAATTTGTAATATTCTTTTAGTTCTTCTTTACTTAATGTATTTATTTTTTCTATTAATGATTGTAAGTAAGGAATTATCTCGTTTTTTGCGATATTTCCTGTAGTAATTACATAACGTTGATTCATTTTTTGAATTAGAAACAAGCTATCGTGTTTGGGGTCTGCTTTTTTATTTGATGCTTGATGACGTGTAACATTTTGAAGTGCTTCTACTAAAATATTATATACTCTTTTTTTTAGTTTGGAAGATTCTTCTTGTTTTTCAAGCTTGTTTTCTGTTAGTGATAAAATTGTGTCAGTAACTTCTTGTGTAAACACTCCTTTATAAATGTAGCCTAAATGATGATCTTGCATAAGAAAAAATAACTGCTTAACAAAATCGAGTGATAATATTTCTGACATTATTAAAAGAAATATTTATTTAACCATACAAATATACATTAAGATTTTTTAATATTCATATATAAAAAAAAAATTGTTTAAAAATATATCATCATTAAAAAACTTTTGTTTTTATTCTTTGTTTAATCAATAATGTTGTTAAAAATAATTTAATTAGTCGGCCCTTAAAAAGTGATTTTTAATTTTTTGAAAAGAGATGGTAGAAAAGAAAATGAAAAAAATTGCATCTGAAATTAAGACCTTTGCAAGGCAATTAACAATGTTTTTGTTACGTCATTGCAAGTCTGTAGCCCCACAACGTCATTGCGAGCGAACACAGTGAGCGAAGCAATCCCCTCAAAACACTTAACACCAACAGGAATGTGCAATAGGGAGATTGCTTCACGCCAACACACTTGCCAACCCTTCGGTTCGCAATGACGTGAAGGAAGGAACTCGCGATGACGAGAAAGAGGGAAAGGCTTTTTGTAATCAAAAAAAATTGTAATTAAAAAATCTTTAAGTTTTTCAAAGGTCTCAAATTGTAAAAATAGCGTCTGAAAAAAGTGAAAAAATTTTTTCTTCCACTTATTCATCATCCTTTTGAAGTTGAATGCTGCTGTAGCCAACATAATATTAAAATGAGAAAAATAAACTTCCCTGTTTTTGATTTTTTTTCCTTTGGTGCCATTTTAAAAAAAATTGCAAGGTTTATGCCTCTAAAGTACAAAATCTTGCAGAATTTTTACTAAAAAATCTTATTAAGTTATTAACAATCAATTGTTTATTGTGTTAATAAGGGACAACTAAATACTTTATTATCAACGAAAAATTAAAATTATTTTGCTGAAAATGAATTGAAAAAGTTATTGATACATTCTATTGCTTTAGTAATTACAGAAATAGGATGTGCGGCATTGAATCGGACAAAACGAATTGCATTTTGTGAAAAGTGTATTCCTGGAATAATAGCAACTTTTTGATTATCGTAAAGATCCACAGCAAATCGGAAACAATCATCGAATTGAGTAGGAAGTTCTGCCCAAATGAAATATCCACCCTCAATGGTAGGAATAGTGAATTTTAATTTATTTAACTCTTTTTGTAATAAACTAAAAGATTCAAAAATACTTTTTCTTGTTATATGAACGTATTCGTTTATAAAGCCACATTCTGCAATATATTCTGTAATAGCAGTTTGAATAGGATTAGCAACACATAATCCTGTGTAGTCGTGTATTGAACGAATTTTTTTCATCTGTTCTTTATCACAAATTAAATATCCTACTCTCCAGCCTGTTATTGAATAAAGTTTAGAGAAGCTATTTACGTAATACAAGTACTGATTTTTGGTATTAAAAGGTATGTATGGTTCTGAATAAAAATACAATTCTCTATAAACAGCGTCTATTAAAATACTAAATTTATATTTTTCTGATAATTCAATTATTTTTTTAATTTCATTTTCTTTAAAAATTCTACCAAGAGGGTTTCCGGGCGAATTTATAAAAAGCAAATTAATGTTATTATTTCTAATAGTGTTTTCTAGTTTATCTAAATCTAAAATGTTATTATCAAATGTAAATGCAAAAAAATTATCTCCAAACTTAAGTTCAATTAGTAAATGCAACTTTTTAAACAGGTTGATTTAGTTGCGTAAAAACTTTTTTTCAGGAAAGAGCAGGAAAAAAATCCTGCTTCTTTCACTGAATGGTTAAAATTTGTTTTTTTCGCTCCTAAATCGCCAAAAATAAGTTGCGATATGAACAAACATTTAACCAAAGAGCAAAGATACCAAATTCAAACGTATCTACAATGTGGCAAGTCAATAAAATTTATTGCCGAAAGTTTAAATGTAAATAAAACTACTATTTATCGTGAGCTTAAAAGGAATTCATCTTCATCAAGTATTTATTCTGCCGAAGAAGCTCACGAAAAAAGTCAAATACGTAAACAACGATACCGAAGATTTCGTAAGTTTAACGATGAGATGAAACAGTTTATAGACGAAAAATTACAAAAGCATCAATGGTCGCCCGAACAAATAACTGGATATTGTAAGATAAATCAAATACCAATGGTGAGCCACGAAAGAATATATCAATATATACGCAAGGATAAAAAACAAGGTGGAAGTCTTTACAAATCATGTCGTCATGAGTTAAAGTATCGAAGACGTTATATTCAAAGTAAATGTAGTAGGATTAGTAATAAAGTTTCGATTGAGCAAAGACCCAATATAATCAATAATAAGGAGCGTTTTGACGATTGGGAAATAGATACCATTATTGGAGAAAATCGAAAAGGTGCCATCGTAACTATTGTTGAAAGAACTACAGGATTTGTGCTTATGCAAAAACTTAAACATGGAAAAGACGCTAAAGAACTTGCTAATACTGTTATTCAAATGCTTTTACCATATAAACATCTCGTACATTCTATAACCTCTGACAATGGACTAGAATTCGCAGAACATCAACTAATTGCTAAAAATCTACACGCAGATTTTTATTTTGCACACCCATTTGCATCATGGGAAAGAGGCATTAACGAATATACTAATAAACTTATCAGACAATATATACCTAAAAAAATGAGTTTCGATTTGGTACCAGATTTATTTGTAAAATATATACAGCATCAATTAAATAACAGACCCAGAAAAAAACTTAAATTTAAAACACCTTATGAAATATTTTGTAATTTTGTAGCATAAAGTTGCATTTATAAATTGAATCTGCCAAAATTTTTTGGTAAGTTATTGTAAGATTCGTAAACGGGGTCGAATCCAAGTACATTTAATTTTCCGTATTTTTGTTTATGATACAGATAAACTAATGTAATAGCTTCTGTAGCACCTTGAGTTATTAAAATGCTGTCGTTAGTTAATGTTGGATCATATTTTTTATAATATTGCTGTATTAGTTCTATAAGTTTAAAGTTTCCTATTCCTGGTGCATACTGGTGTATATCGTTTCGTAACGATATTTCCGAAAGTTTTTGCTGTAGTTTTAATGGAGGTTGAAATCCTGGTAGTCCTTGTGCTAAGTTTATTCCTCCGTTTAACTTTACTTTATTGCTGAAGTAGCTAATTAACGAACCTTCTGGTAATATATATTTATTGCTCATTGTTAGTTTAGAAGTTTTTTTGCAATATCGGCAATATCTTTATTATTAGCTTTTCCTGCAAGTTTTTTAGTAGCAATTGCCATAACCTTTCCAATATCTGATGGTTTATTAGCTTCAGCTTCTTTAATAATATTTTGTATTTCGGTTGTTAATTCTTGTTCGCTAAGCATTTTTGGTAAATATTGTGAAATTACAGTAGCTTCGAAAAGTTCTTTTTCGGCAAGCTCTGTTCGTTGGTTATTTTTGTATATTTCGGCACTATCTAATCGTTGTTTGTGTAATTTTTGAATAATTGAAATTTCTTTTTCGTCAGTTAGTTCTTGTTGTGCATTTTCTGTTTTAGCTAGCAAGAATGCTGTTTTTATTGCTCTTAAAGCTTCCAGTTTTTCTTTTTCTCTGGCAAGCATAGCTTTTTTTATATCTTCGTTTATTTGTTCAAAAAGTTTTCCCATATTATATGTATTTTAGTCAACATTATCGTGTAAAAAAGAATTATTTTCTTTTAGAATATAATTCTGATTAGAAGTAACAGATACGTTTGAAGCTTCTTTTGATAATCGGTCGTTATTTATTTGTATATTTTTATTTTTTCTTAAACTTGCTGGTATTTTTTCTAGTTCATCAACATGTGCTTCGTTTTGTAGGTTATATGTATGAATAATTTTTGAATCTGTATTTTCGAATTTTATCTCGCCTTGACGTGTATCTACAATAATGGTTTCTTTCTTTTTTTCTGTTTTAGCGGATGGTTCTAATATAACAGTTTGCTTTTTGGGTGGTTCGGGAATAATTGCATCAGTACCGAAACCAGTGGCAATAATTGTAACAGAGATTTTATCCATCATTTGCAAGTTTTTGCCAACTCCAAAGATAATATCGGAATTGTTATTTGTTGCTTCTTGCAGGTATTCTGTTATTTGTGATATTTCGTCAATAGTAATTTCTGGTTCTCCACAAGTGATATTAAGAAGTATATTTCTTGCTCCTTTAATTTCGTTGTTGTTTAGTAAGGGCGAATTTAATGCTTGCTGTATAGCTTTCATAGCTCTATTTTCTCCGTCGGCTATACCACTTCCCATAATTGCAACACCACTATCGGTCATAACAGCTTTAACATCGGCAAAATCAACGTTTACATGTCCGGGCAAAGTGATTATCTCTGCTATTCCTTTTGCTGCAGTAGCCAAAACATCATCGGCTTTTGAAAAACCAACGCTATACTGCAAGTCTCCGTACATTTCTCTTAAACGTTGATTGTTAATTATAAGTAATGAATCAACATAATTTTTAATTTCTCTAATACCTTCTATGGCTTGGTTGTATCGTTTTTTACCTTCAAATTCAAAAGGTAATGTAACGATAGCAACAGTTAATATTCCCATTTCTTTTGCTGTTTTAGCAATGATAGGTGCAGCACCAGTTCCTGTACCACCTCCCATGCCAGCTGTAACAAAGATCATTTTAGTATTGTTTGATAATACTTCTTTAATTTGTTCTAAGCTTTCTATGGCGGCTTGTTTTCCAATTTCTGGCTTACTGCCGGCACCTAATCCTTCGGTAAGTGTTTGCCCAAGTTGAATTTTTATTGGAACAGGGCTTTTAGCTAAGGCTTGAATATCGGTATTGCAAACAACAAAATCAACATCTTTAATGCCAAGATTATACATGTAATTAACGGCATTACTACCTCCACCACCTACTCCTATAACTTTGATGATGGAAGGAATTCGAGTCTCAAGCTCGAAGTTTAAGAAATTATCTTGCTCGCTCATAGTAGTATGTTTTTTATTTTTCTAATTCTGAATCATTATCTTTGAACATATTGTTGAATATTGAATATAAGCTTTCTTTCAATTTTTTTGTTTTCTTTGTTTTTTTATGCGTTGTATTTATGTTTTCATTTTTATCGGAGAATTGTTCTTTTGTGTTAGTGATTTCAGTTGTTTTTTCGGTATGTGTCAGTATATCTTCTATTGCAAGTATCATTAGTCCTATTGCAGTTGAATATTGTGGGTTTTTATATTTATCGTCTGAATTATTTTTAAGGTAAATGTTTGGTAGTCCAATTCTTGAGTCCATCGAAAGTTTGTATTTAATAAGTTGATTTAAATATTTTAATTTTGAGCCACCACCGGTAATAACAACGTCGGAAATATTTTTGGTATTTAATTTTGCGTTGTTGACTAATTCGTATTCTATGAAACCTAAAATTTCTTCAACTCTGGCTTGAATTACGCTTGAAAGTACATTTGAATCAATAACTATTGATTCTTTGCCTTCGATTTTGTTTTTTAAAACTAATTGTTTACTTTCTTCTTCTTCGAGTAAAATAGCTTGTCCGAAATTTTCTTTTAGATATTCTGCATCGTCGAAAGTGATATTAAAACTTTTTTCAATATCTGATGTTATTACATTGCCTCCAAAAGGTATAACAGCTGTGTGAATTAACATATCTTTATAATATACAGCAATATCGCTTGTACCTCCGCCAATATCTATCATTACGACGCCTTTATTTCTTTCGTATGGATGTAATACAGCTCTCGACGAAGCTATTGGTTCTAAGAAAATTTGTTTAAGTTTTAAATTGGCTTTTTCTATACAAGTTTCAATGGTTTTAATATTTTGTGCTTTTCCGATTACTAAATTAAAACTTATTTTCAAATCTTTACCAACACAGCCAACAAGATCTTCTATTCGGTTTATTTCGTGATCATCTATGTAAATTGATTTTGGTATTACTTCAATTATTTGTTCGCCGTTGTATGTTGGAATATGAAATTGTTTTTTAATTATTTTATCTATTTCTTCTTTTGTAATTTCTTTATTTGGATTTTCTCTTTCTATATTAGCGGTGTTTGTTATTGTAGTAATGTTTTGACCAGCTATTCCAACATAAACTTCTGAAATAGTAACTTGGGCTTGTTTTTGTGCTATGTCGAGCGCCTGTAATATTCCTTCAACTGTTGATACAACGTTTACAACATTCCCTCTCGCTACGCCTTTAGAAACAACATGTCCGTATCCTAAGACACGATAGGTATGCTCGTTGATATTCTCGCCAATTAAAGCAACGATTTTTGTTGTTCCAATGTCTATTACACCTACAATTTGTTTATTGTCATTCATATATTTAAATTATTTTTTGTACATACAATTTGATTTTGATACTTTAAGCTAATTTTCGAAAATTCTCCTCCTTTTAATTTGGGAACAATTTTTTTGTAGAAAGCTCTTAATTTTTCGAACTTGTTTTGTAGCGAAGATGTATCTCCGAGTTCAATGATAAAATCTCCCCATTTTGGTATGAGTTCAAATTCGTTTTTTTCGTTTACATAAATATTTTCAAATAACGATTGCCATAAACTGTCGTTATATACAAACGATGATATATAATAAATCTCGTCGAGTAAAGTTTCTCTTTTAAGTAATTCTTGTTTTTCAGCATCTTGTGCTTTTCTGTTGCAGAAAAGAGCAAAAGGTTCGTTAATATTGCCAGAAACAATAAGTACACGAGCTGTATAATTATCTGATGTAGGGAAAAGGTAGCCTTCCTCATCTATGTAAAAGCTTTCGTAGTTATAGTTTATTATTCGTAGCATCGGTTTTCGTTGAACAATATCAATTTTTAATTTTCCTTCTATTGTTGTATAAATTTGAGCATTGCTTACAAAGGCATTTTTATTTAAATCGTGTTCTATATTGTTTAAAGGTATTTTATGTAAAGGTTGTCCGATAAGTATATAATTTTTATCGTTCAAAATTTGTATAATATCTTTTGCTTTTATAAACTGATTGATAGTTGAATCGACGATATTAACTTCTATTTGATTACAAACTTCATTACGTCTTCTATTTTCGGTAAAGCCCAAAGAAATAATAAGTAAAGACAAAATAATGAGCCAAGTGAATGTTTCCAATATAATATGTTTCCAATTACGCTTCATTCAAGATGTTTTTTATAGGTTCTACCCAATGGTCAATGTTTCCTGCCCCCATTGTAATTAAAAGCTTAGGTTTTTTAATTTTGACCCAATTTAATAACAATTCATCACTTATAAAATACTTGTTTTTAGAATTTATTTTGTTAAATATTAACATACTATCAACACCTTTTATAGGTTCTTCTCTTGCAGGATAAATTGGCAATAGACATATTTCGTCGAGCATTTCTAACGATTGAGCAAATTCGTTTGCTAAATCACGAGTACGGCTGTATAGATGTGGCTGAAAAATTCCTGTTATTGGTATATTTGGAAAAACAGTTCTTACCGATTGTATCAATGCTTTGATTTCTTCGGGGTGATGTGCATAATCGTCTATATAAATATGTTTATTATTATTTACTTTAACATCGAAACGTCTTTTAATTCCTTTAAAACTTTCAACAGCATGTTTAATAGTTTCTTTATTTAAGCCCATCCACATAGTAATTGAAACAGCTGCCAGGACATTTTCAATATTATAATTTCCTGTTATTTCTGGTGTAATATTTTCTAATATGCCCCATGGAGTGTGAATATTAAATGTAAAATAACTGTTGTTTAGTTTTATGTCAGTAATATAACAATCGGCTGTTTTATCGTTTAAAGAATATGTAGCTATTTGCAAATGATTTGAGGAGGGAACGAATGCAATAGGCTTTTTTATCAATAATTTACCTTGAGGTTTTATTTGATTTACGTATTGTTGAAAAGCCTCTTTTAGTTTATCGTATGTTTTGTATATATCAAGATGGTCGGGGTCAATAGATGTAATAACCGAAGCTATTGGCGAAAGTTGTAAAAATGAGTAGTCGAATTCATCTGCTTCTACAACAGCATATTTTGTGTATTCGTTAAACAAAAAATTAGAGTTATAATTTTTAATAATACCTCCTAAAAATGCACAACAAGAGTATTCGGAATTAAAAAGTATATGTGCTATAATAGAACTAATGGTTGTTTTTCCGTGTGTGCCTGCTACTCCTATTGTTTGATATTGGCTACAGATTTTTCCTAATACTTCTGCTCTTTTATATAATGGTATATTTTTTTCTTTAAACCAAGTAATTAATGGACTTGACTGCGAAATTGCTGGTGTATATATCACCAGGATATTGTCTTTTTTGTATTTCGAAACAATATTGCTTATAAATTCTGTATTTTCGTCGTAATGTATTTCGGCTCCAAGTGTTTCGAGCATTTTTGTATTATCGGAAGGGGTACAGTCGTAACCTGCGACCTTTTTGTTGTGTAATAAAAAATATTGTGCAATTGCGGTCATTCCTATTCCACCAATACCTATTAAATACACAATATGTATATTACTAAATATCATTTTTTCGATAATTTAATAATTTCTTTGGCAATTATTTCGTCGGAATTTTTTATAGCCATTCTGGCGATATTACTTCTATAAACATTTAGCCTAAATTCATCGTTTAATAATTTTATTGTTTCTAATACTAAAATATCGCGAGCTTCCTTATCAGATACATACATTGCTGCATCATTTTTTACAAGTGTCATTGCGTTTTTTGTTTGGTGGTCTTCTGCAACGTTTGGCGAAGGAACCAATATAGCAGGTTTTGCTGTTAAGCTTAATTCCGAGATGGTTATTGCTCCAGCTCTCGAAATGACAACATCGGCTACAGCATAAGCATAGTCCATTCTTGAAATAAAATCAAAAACTTTTATCCCGTCGTAATTTAAAGAACGTACTTTTTCGAGAGCAATTGGGTAATAAGATTTACCTGTTTGCCATATTAATTGAATGTTGTTTTCTGCAAACTTTTCTATGTTATTATGTATGCTTTCGTTAATTGTTAGTGCTCCTAAGCTCCCACCAAGAGAAAGCACAGTTTTTCGATTTCCTTTTAGTTCAAAAAAAATGTATCCATCTTCTTTGGTTTTTCCGGCTATATTTAAAATATCTTGTCTTACAGGATTTCCTGTAATTATAATTTTTTCTGAGGGAAAATATTTTTCCATATCTTTATATGCAACACAAATTTTATCAACTTTATTTCCCAAAATTTTGTTTGTTATTCCTGCATAAGAGTTTTGTTCTTGTATAAGTGTGGGTATTCCCATTTTATAGGCAGCTTGAAGTATAGGACCAGAAGCAAAACCTCCAACACCAACAACAACATCGGGTTTAAATTCTTTAATAATTTGCTTTGCTTTTTTTAAACTAATGTATAATTTAAAGAAAAAAGTTATGTTTGCCCAGCTTAGTTTTCTTTGAAAACCTCTTACTGGTAGTCCAATAATTTTATAACCAGCAGCAGGAACTTTTTCCATTTCCATTTTACCTTCCGCTCCGACGAATAATATTTCAATTTGTGGATGTATGCGTTTTAGTGCGTTTGCAATGGCAATTGCAGGGAAAATGTGCCCCCCTGTTCCGCCGCCACTTATAATTATTTTAATTTCATTCATTGTTCTACATTTTTGTGTTCGTTATTATTATCATCATCAACAAAATTTTGTTGCGATGGCACTTTATTATCTTGTTTTATCTGGTTACTAATGTTTAAAATTATTCCTAACGATACACTTGTAAAAATAATAGACGTCCCCCCCATACTAATAAGAGGTAGTGTTTGTCCAGTAACAGGGAATATTGCAGTAGCGACTCCCATATTTACTATTGCTTGTAAAATAATCATAATGATTAAACCTATTGCGAGAATGGCAGGGAAGGCTCTTTTTGCTGTTTTAACAATTATTCCAACACGGTATAATAAAATCATATATAACATAACAATTAGTAAAGCTCCGATGAAAAAGCCATATTCTTCTACTATAATTGAAAAAATAAAATCGGAGTAGGGATGTGGTAAAAAATTTCTTTGTGTACTGTTACCAGGTCCTTTTCCAAAAAGACCTCCACTTGCAATGGCTATTTTCGATTGTTCTATTTGGTAAATATCGTCGTTATCGGCTTTATTAGAGTTTAAATAAGTTTCAATACGGTTTTTCCACGTCGAAACCCTTCCTTTTTCAGGAAAGAATAAAAATGCAACAGTTAAAAATAATACTGCCGATATTATACCAATAGAAAGTAAGTAAAATAAATATTTCCATTTGATACGACCTAAAAATAGCAATAATATAGAGGTTATAAACAACATAAAAGCTGTAGAAAAGTTCGCAGGAAAAATTAGTGCACAAATGGTAAAAATTATTACAGTAAGTATTTTAAAATCTTTTTTGAATTCTATACTATCGTTATCGTATTGATATTTAGCCAAAAATCGCGAAATATAGATAACAAGTGAAAACTTAGCTAAATCTGATGATTGAAAAGATATACCTGCAATAGGTAAAGTTACCCAGCGATTGGCTTCGTTAATGTTAGTTCCTTTAAATAAAGTATAAACCAAAAGTGGTATTGTAATTAGAATTAGCAAAACAGAAATACGGTTGTAAAAAGAAACAGGTATATTTTGAAAGAATAGAATAATTATAATTCCTGCTATTAGAAGCCCACCGTGTCGTAACAAATAATAAAATAAACTGGTTTCCTGATTTCGAAAAACAAGAGTACCAGTTGAGCTATAAACAGCCAAAAGAGATACAATGGACAAAATAAGAATTATGCCCCAAATTATTTTATCTCCTTTGAATATTTTAGCAGGAACTATGTTCATAGATCTCTTACAGCATTTTTAAATTTTTTTCCTCTATCTTCGTAATTTTCGAATAAATCGAAACTAGCACAAGCAGGCGAAAGTAATACTGTATCACCAGGAATGCTTAATTTGAAAGCAGTTCTAACGGCATCTTGCATATTGTTTGTTTCTACAATAGGAATGTTGAATTGTGCGAATGTTTTAACAATTTTTCTATTATCTATTCCAAGGCACACTATAGCTTTAACTTTTTCTTTAACGAGTGGAAATAAAGGTTCGTAATTATTGCCTTTATCAACTCCACCAACAATCCAAATAATTGGTTTTTTTACAGTTTCGAGGGCATACCAAGTTGAGTTTACATTAGTAGCCTTGGAATCGTTAATAAATTCAACGCCTCTTATTTTTAGAAATTTTTCTAAACGATGCTCTACTGCTTCAAAATCGCTTAACGACTCACGAATAACATCTTTTCTAATGTTAGATACAAATGCTGCAATACCTGCAGCCATCGAATTGTAATGATTGTGTTTTCCTTCTAATGCTAATTCTAATATTGACATAGTTAGTTGATTTTTATTATAGTTTATAAACAATTGATTTTCTGCAACAAAACCGCCTTCATCGAAATTTTTATTTAAGCTAAAAGGCATTTTTTTTGATGAAATGTTATACTTCGAAATATTTTCTTTTATAATAGGATCGTCATCGCAATAAATAAAGAAGTCTTCTGCTTTTTGATTTTTAATAATTTTGAACTTACTATTTATGTAATTTTGAAACACATAATCGTATCTATCGAGGTGGTCGGGAGTAATGTTTGTAATTATAGCAATGTTAGGCCTAAAACTTATGATATCATCGAGTTGAAAACTGCTAATTTCAAGAACATAATAGTCATAATTGTTTTGAAGAACAGAAAGTGCGAAACTTTTCCCTATATTACCTGCTAATCCAACATTTAATCCTGCTTTTTTAAAAATGTGATATGTTAGTAATGTAGTAGTAGTTTTTCCATTACTTCCTGTAATTCCTACAATAAATGCTTTATTGTAACGATATGCAAACTCTATTTCTGAGATGACTTCTATTCCTTTTTTGCGAATGGCTTTCATTACATCGGTTTTTTCCGATATGCCAGGACTTTTGATAACTAAATCGGCTTTAAGTATATAATCCAATAGGTGTTTATTTTCTTCAAATGGAATATTAGCTTTTATTAACTGTTGTTTATATTCATCTTTAATAAAGTTTGCATCGCTGACAAAAACATCGAAACCTTTGCTTTGAGCAAGCAAAGCAGCTCCCACACCACTTTCTCCACATCCTAATATAATAATCTTGTTTGTCATTAGCGTACTTTTAATGTAATTATTGTTAATACTGCCAACATTATTGCAACAATCCAAAAACGTGTTACAATCTTAGGTTCAACATATCCTTTTTTCTGAAAGTGATGGTGTATTGGAGTCATAAGAAAGACACGTCGTCCTTGTCCGTATTTTTTTCGTGTATATTTAAACCAGTAAACTTGAATAATAACCGTTAATGCTTCGATAAAGAAAATTCCACACAATAATGGTAAAAGAATTTCTTTACGTACAAGTATAGCAAATACAGCTATAATTCCTCCAAGTGCTAAACTTCCTGTGTCGCCCATAAATACTTGTGCAGGGTAACTGTTGTACCAAATAAATCCTACTGTTGCACCAATAAAAGCTGCAGCGAAAACTACCATTTCGCCAGAATAAGGTATGTACATTATGTTTAAGTAATCTGCTAAAATTATGTTTCCCGATACATAAGCAAAGATTCCTAATGTTGCCCCCGATATTGCCGAACTACCTGCTGCTAAGCCATCTAATCCGTCTGTTAAATTTACACTATTAGATACAGCTGTAATTATGAAAATAACAGCAATAATAAAAATAATCCATACATATTCTTTTCTTATCGAATTGCTTAAAAAGAATAATAACCATTCGTAGTTAAATTCATTATTTTTAAAAAAAGGAAGGGTTGTTTTAAACGATTTAATATCTTCTGATAGTTTTATAGACTTACTTTCGTATGAAGAAGAAACTTCGTTTGAGGCAGCTTGCAATACAATTTCTTTTTTAACCTTTTCGCGAATAACAATTTCGTTGCTTAAATATATAGTTAAACCTACAACAATTCCTAATATTATCTGCCCAAATATTTTAGCTTTTCCGTGAAGCCCTTTTTTATCATTTTTAAAAACTTTAATATAATCGTCAACAAATCCTATAAAACCAAGCCAAATAGTCGTAATAAGTAGTAAGATTATGTATATATTATGAAGTTTTGCAAATAATAATGTGGGAATAACTATTGAAGCTAAAATGATAATACCACCCATAGTAGGTGTTCCTTGTTTTTTCATTTGTCCTTCGAGCCCTAAATCTCTTATGGTTTCGCCTATTTGTTTCTTTTGTAAAAATTTTATAATTCTTTTTCCAATAAATAATGAAATTAAAAGCGATAGTAGTATAGCCATTCCAGCTCTAAATGAAATATAATTAAACATTCCTGCGCCTGGCAGATCGTAATGTTTATCTAAATATGTAAACAAATAATACAGCATAATTTTAATTTTTTATATAAATTCTTTAATTACTTGTCTATCATCGAAAGGATATTTAATTCCTTTTATTTCTTGGTAATTTTCGTGTCCTTTACCTGCAACTAGGATAATATCGTCTTTTTTTGCAAGCATTATAGCTGTTTTAATTGCTTCTTTGCGGTTTATTATTGTAAGAGTTTTTTGTAGTTCGTTTTCATTAAGTCCGCTTTTCATATCGCTTATAATATCTTCTGGATCTTCGAAACGAGGATTGTCGGACGTTAAAATAACTTTGTCGCTAATTTTAGCTGCTTCTTGTGCCATTAATGGTCTTTTACTTTTATCGCGATTACCTCCAGCACCAACAACTGTAATAATGCTTGCATGTTCTTTTTTTAAATTTTTTATAGTGTTTAATACTTTTGAAAGTGCATCGGGCGTATGTGCGTAATCGACAATAGCAGTGAAGCCCTTTTTGGATTTAAAATATTCGAAACGACCATCAACGGCGTTAAGTAAACTTATTGTTTGTAAAACTTCGTTTTTTTCTGAATTCATTAATACGCTTGTCGCATAAATAGCAAGCAAGTTGTAAACATTGAATTCTCCTATTAGTTTTACAAAAACTTCAGCATTGTCGAATTGAACAAGTGTGCCATCTAAGTGTTTTTCTAATATTTTTGCATGAAAATCGGCTAATGTTTTTAATGCATAAGTGTAAATTTTTGCTTTTGTGTTTTGAACCATTACATGTCCATTTTTATCGTCAGCGTTAGTTAATGCAAAAGCTGTTTCTGGTAAGGAATCAAAAAAAGATTTCTTTGCTTTTAAGTATGCATCGAATGTTTTATGATAGTCTAAATGTTCGTGAGTTATATTTGTAAAAATTCCGCCAAAGAAATTTATTCCTTCAATACGATGTTGTACAACAGCATGCGAACTTACTTCCATAAAACAATATTCGCATCGTGCTTCTACCATTTTATTAAGTAGTCGTTGTAGTTGTACTGGATCTGGTGTAGTATGAGTAGCTTCAAAAAGCTTAGAATCTACATAATTAACAACTGTTGATAATAAACCACATTTTTTGCCTAAATATCTGTGCATACGATATAATAAAGTAGCTACTGTAGTTTTTCCATTTGTACCTGTTACTCCAATAACTTTTATTTTTTTTGAAGGAAAGTCGTAAAAAGCTGAAGCTATAATTCCGGCAAGTTTTTGTGTATTTTGTACTTTTATATAAAGAACATCGCTTCTGGTATCGAGTGGTATATTTTCGCATACAATAAATTTTGCTCCTTTTCTTATGGCATCGTCTATAAAATCGTGTCCATCAACGTTTGTTCCTTTTATGGCAATGAACATTGAATTGGGTTTCACTTGTTTTGAGTTTATGTAAATTTTATTGATAGCAATGTTTGGAATATTGCCTTTAAGCTCTATTACGTTAATGTGTTTTAATATATTATCTATAGTTTTCATATCAACTTAATTCTAAATACACTAAATCACCTTTTTTTATACTTGTTCCGGGCGGAATAGATTGTTTTTTAATCTTACCACGTCCAATTATTCTGGTTTCAAGTCCTAAGTTTTCTAAGATGTAAATAGCGTCTTTTATCCCCATATCAATAACGTTAGGCATTTGATTTTTAGGGATGTCGATTTTTTTTAAACAAATTTGATTTTTACAATACGATGCCGTAATCCATTCGTAATTGTTATTTATTTCGGTGTTAATGTTTAATTGCTTAAATATTTGACTGTAATCGTATATACAGCCTTTTTTAAATGGAGAAGAGTTAGTGTTTTCACTCGAATTTACAATGAATTCGTTCTGAATACCAACATGTGTAGCGTAAATTTTATCAGCAATTTCTTTAAAAATTGGACCTGCAACAACATTACCGTAATAAACGCTTTTAGAAGGTGAATTAATAACAACGATGATAGAAAATTGTGGGTTATCGGCGGGGAAATAACCTACAAATGATGCACGATAGGTTTTTTTTGCATTTTCGTCGCGATAACCGTATTTTCCTCTTGCAATTTGTGCTGTTCCTGTTTTTCCGGCAATTTTATACGGAGTTGTGTTCAAGTTTTTTGCTGTACCTTTTTCTACTACTTCTTCGAGCATTTTTTTTAAGGCGATTATTGTTTCTTTTGAACATATTAAAGGGTTTATAATTTGCGGTTTAAATACTTTTATTGTTTCACCATTGTATTTAAGTGCTTTGATAAACATAGGTTTTACCATAGTTCCGTTATTAGCTACTGCGTTATAAACGGTTAAAATTTGCATAGGAGTTAATTTAACTTCATATCCTATTGACATCCAAGGTAAAGTAAGACCAGACCATGAAGTATCTGATGGATCTTTTATAACAGGAATGCCTTCGCCTTTAATATCTAGGCCGAGCTTTTCGTGTAAACGTAAATTATATATCCGTTCTATAAATGTTTTTGGATTTTTTTCGAAGCAGTTTTTAATTATTTTCGACGTTCCAACATTTGATGAATATGCAAATACGTCCGAAACAGAAATTTTTCCGTAACCGCCTTCGCGTGAGTCTTTCATTTTTACGCCGTAATAACTTATTACACCGTTTCCGGTTTGAATGCTATCTGTAATTTTTATACAACCTTCTTCTAAAGCAGCAAGCATTGATATAAGTTTAAATGTCGAACCAGGTTCAACGCTTTCGCCAATAGCGAAATTGAAATTTTCTACATATTGTTTTTTAATTGTATCATATTGTAAGTTTGCCAAAGCTCTTACTTCGCCTGTTTTTGTTTCCATAACAACTACACAACCATTTACAGCTTCATGTTTTTGAAGGTTATATAATAAGGCATGATGTGCTACATCTTGTATATTTAAATCAATTGTTGTAACTAAATCATATCCGTCAACAGGCTCTATTGCTTTACCATTGTTTATAGGCATCCATACGTTGCCCGATAAGCGTTGCATAAGCTGAACACCTTCTTTACCTTTTAAATAAGAATCGAAAGCTCCTTCGATACCAACTACTACTCTGTTTTGTGTTATATATCCTATTGTTCTGGCAGCCAGATTACCGTACGGTTTATGGCGTATAAATACTTTATTTGCAATGAATCCACCTTTGTTTTGCCCTAAACGAAAAATTGGTAATTTTTTTAACTTTTTGAATGTTTGGTAATCAACTTTTCTTTTTAATAAATAGTACCTGTGTCCTTCTTTATAAGCATTTATAAGTTCTTTTTTATATATAGAAAAATCTTTGTCTTGAAAAATTTTTGATAAGTTAATAGCTAATGAATCAACGTATTTGTAAAATGTGTCTTTTTTTAGTCCTTCTGCACGAAAATCTATTCTAATTTCGTAATATGGAACCGATGTGGCAAGTACTTTTCCATCATTCGAAAGAATATCACCACGCATAGGTGGAATTATTACATTTTTTTGCGTTAGTTCTAAGGCTTTCGACTTCCAGTATGTTCCTTCAACAATTTGTAAATACAAAATTTTACCGAGTATTATCAGAAAAAATACGGAAAAAATAATGTACAATATTCCAAACCTGCTTAATATGTCTTTTCTTATTTCTGACATTCTATTGTTATTTTATATGGTGGAATGTCTGAACTTTTTAAGTCTAGATTGTGAATAATCATTAAACTTTCGACTTCGCTTTGTTGCGAAAGCTTCATTAAAGTAGAAGTAACAAAAAGTTGTTCCGATTTTAACTCTTCAACTTCTTTTTGAAGTTTAATAGTTTCTCGAACAAGATTTTCAGCATAGTATCTGTTAATAATATAAATTAAAGCTAAAAAAAATAAAAGCGATATAAAACCTATGTTTTTAAGTATAAGTTCTTTTGACAGAAATGTTCCGTCAATAATTGAACGTATGAAGTTTGTTTTATTGTTGATATTTTGTTTTTTTTCGGTCATAATTTTTCTGCTATTCTAAGTTTTGCACTACGTGCACGATTATTTTCTTTTATTTCGTTTTCATCGGGAATGATAGGTTTTTTATTTACTGGTATAAAAGGCGTTTGAACAGGATTTCCTTTTATATCCTTTTCAATTTTGCCATTAAAATTTCCTGAACGGAAGAAATTTTTTACAATGCTATCTTCTAAAGAATGATATGTTACAATACACATACGAGATTTGGGTTTTAAAAAGTTAAGTGATTTAATAAGCATTTCTTTTAAGGCGTTTATTTCGTCGTTAACTTCTATTCTTAAAGCTTGAAATACTTTTGCGAAAAATTTGTGTTCTTTTCCTTTTTGTGCAAAAGGATTTAATATTTCTACAAGTTGATAAGTAGTTGATATTTTTTTTAAGTTTCTTTGATTAACTATAGCTCGACTAATTTTTTCAGCAAAAGGAATTTCGCCGTAGTTGTAAAAAATTTGTGTTAGTTTTTCTTCTTGATATTTATTTATAACATCTTCAGCTGTTATTTTGCTTTCGGCATTCATTCTTAAATCGAGTTTACTATCGAAACGGAAAGAAAAACCTCTCGAAGCTGTGTCGAATTGATGAGAAGAAACACCTAAATCAACAACAATACCATCTACTTGCGAAATATTTAAATATTCAAGAAAATTGTTAAAAAACCTATAATTAGAATGAAATAGATACAGTCGTTCGTCATTTATTTTATTTTGCATAGCATCTTTATCGCAATCGAAAGCTATAACAGTAATATCTTTGCAAGAATTTAATATTGCCCTAGAATAACCACCACTACCATAAGTCATATCTACATAAACACCTTTACTAATAATGTTTAATCCTTTTATAACTTGTTTTAGTAATATGGGAACGTGGTAGTTATTCATAATTAATTTTCATTTGTATTGTTATTGCCCAATATTTTATCGGCTAATGAAGCAAATTCTTCATCTGTTAAACTTTGTGATTCATACAATTGTTTATTCCATATCACCAGCTTATCGTCTTGACCTACCATAACTACATCCGATTTAATTTCGGCCCAATCGAGTAAACGTTTTGGGATTAAAATTCTATTGTTATTATCGAGTGTTACTTCTGCTATTCCTTTAAAAAATTCTCTTAAAAATTCGGCATGTAAACGATTGTAAGGATTAATTTTCGAACGAAGTAAAATAATTTGTCTTTCCCATTCTTCGTGTGGATACAGTAATAAGCACTTTTCAAAAATAGCTTTTTTAACAACAAAACGTTCGATAACCTTATCGCCCATCTGTTTTTTGAATGCAGACGGTAGTAAGATTCTGCCCTTAGAATCTGCTTTACAAGGATAATCGCCTTTAAAGGTTATCATAAAAAAATTTAATACCCAAAAATAAGTAAAAATTTCCCACTTTCAAACATTTTTTACCACTTTTTACCACATTGTTAATAACTTTTTTAAATTGTTGATAATCAATAATATGTTTAAAAGGAAACAGATAGTTAAAAGTTTTTATAATTTAGTTAGAATAAAAAAATTGTATAATTTATTCGTAATGAGTGTAATAGCTTTATAAAAAAATGTTCGTTAAACGAAATAGTTTTTTTTAAAAAATATGTAATTTTGAAAAACTAAAATCGAAAAATATGGCATTATCAAAACGTCCTTATGAAGGTAAAACTTTAGCAATATTAACTGGTGGTGGCGATACAGCTGCCTTAAATGCAAGTATCGAAGCAATAAAAAGTCGTGCTTCGGCATTGGGTTTTCAGGTATATGGAATACGTAAAGGTTGGAAAGGTTTGCTTGGCGATGGCGATGTAGTTAATTTAACTAATCAACCATACGATGGTGTTTATGGTGGAACAGCTCTAAAAAGCAGTAGAACCAATCCTTTTTCCGGTTCAGATTCAAGTAGAGTTGAACAGATAATAAATAACCTAAAACGGTACAAAATAGATGTTTTGGTTACAATTGGTGGCGACGATACAAATGGAGCTGCAAAGCGTTTGTATGAAATGGAAGGAATACCGGTTATAGGTTTTCCAAAAACAATTGATAATGATTTGCGAACAAAAACAATTCACAATTATAATGGTGAGTTAATAGAAGCTGTTTTGTGTCCTGGATTTCCTTCTGCGGCTAAAGGTGTTGCTGAATTTGTAACACGTTTAGCTACAACAGCCGAATCGCATTCACGTATTATGGTAATAGAAGTTATGGGACGCGATGCAGGTTGGCTCACTGGTGCGGCTGTAATGGGCGGTGCTCAGATATGCCTTATACCAGAATATCACATAACAAAAGAACGCAAACAAGCATTTTTCGAAAAGGTAAAAGAAGTTTATAGTAAGTCGAAAAAACAATATCTTCTTTTAGCAGTAGCGGAAGGTGTGCGTTGGTACGATGAAAAAACAGGCAAAGTTGATGTTGTATATGCTAGCAGTGAAGTAGATGAATACGGACATCCTCGTTTTGGTGGCGTTAGTGGCGTTATTGCAAGTGAAATAACAAAAGTAACAGGGATAGATGCACGTGCTCAGAATTTAGGTTATTTAGCTCGTTCGGGCGATTGCCGTAATTATGATCGTCGTTTGGTAAGTGCTTTAGCTGACAGAGTTGTTGATCTAATGATAAGAGAAGATTATGGTAAAATGCCAGTTCTTTCTAAATTATCAACATATCAAGAATTGGAAGTATATAATACCGATACATTAGATATGGGAAACATTGGTAATCAGTCATTACCAGAAATATATTACGATAGTAATGATTTTCAATTTAATGAACGATATGTTGATTTCTTATCTTATTTTATAGACAAGCCTAAACAAATTCGTTTCGATCATAATTTTCCAAAAGTAAAACCATTTTTTTAATCTATAAATAGTATGTACGGTAAATTTCAGCATTATTTACAAGAAGAGCTTCAGAAAATTAAAGAAGCCGGTTTATATAAAAACGAGCGAATAATTGTTAGTCCACAAGGTGCAACTATTAAAATTAACACTGGGCAAGAAGTTTTAAATTTTTGTGCCAATAATTATTTAGGGCTATCTAATAATAAGCAGTTGATAGATGCAGCCAAAAGGGCTATGGAAAGTCATGGTTATGGCATGTCTAGTGTTCGTTTTATTTGTGGAACAACCGATTTGCATAAGCAATTAGAGCAAAAAATTGCCGATTTCTTTGGTACCGAAGACACAATTTTATATGCAGCTTGTTTCGATGCTAATGGTGGTGTTTTTGAACCATTGTTTACAGAAGAAGATGCAATAATTTCGGATTCTTTAAATCATGCTTCTATAATAGATGGTGTGCGGTTATGTAAAGCTGTTCGCTATCGTTATCAAAATGCAGATATGGAAGATTTGGAGCGTCAGCTTCAAACAGCACAGGGGCAAAGATTTAGAATTATTGTTACCGATGGAGTTTTTTCTATGGATGGAAACGTTGCCCCTATGGATAAAATTATGGAATTAGCAGAAAAGTACGATGCACTGGTAATGGTAGATGAATCGCATAGTGCAGGTGTGGTTGGAAAAACTGGAAGAGGGGTAACAGAGTTATTTAATTGCAGAGGAAAGGTTGATATTATAACTGGAACACTTGGAAAAGCCTTTGGCGGAGCTATCGGAGGATTTACTACTGGACGCAAAGAAATTATTGATATGTTACGTCAACGATCACGTCCTTATCTTTTTTCTAATTCCTTGCCACCTATGGTTGTTGCTGCCGGAATAGAGATGTTTAATATGATGGCTTCAACAAATGTTTTGCAAGAAAAACTACATGCCAATGTAAGCTATTTTATGGACAAAATACAGAAGGCAGGATTTGATATAAAACCTACTCAATCTGCTATTGTAGCAGTAATGCTATATGATGCTAAACTTTCACAAGATTTTGCAGCAGAACTTTTAAAAGAAGGTATTTATGTAATAGGCTTTTATTATCCTGTTGTTCCAAAAGGATTAGCACGTATTAGGGTTCAACTTTCGGCAGCACACGAATTTGAACATATTGATCGTTGTGTAGAAGCATTTGTTAAGGTTGGAAAAAAATTAGCCGTTTTAAAAAACTAGAAAAATATATAAACTTGTTTCTTTAAAAAGTAAATTAGTTTGTTTTTTTGTGCTTCCACCTTCTATGCGACCATAACCAATGTGTTGGATTTTGATGTATGTATTGTTCTAGTGTTTGCATGTACAGTAATGTTATTTCGCCTTCATTAGTTTCTTTTGGTTTTTCTGTTAAAATTTTAAATGTTATGTTGTAATATCCGCGCTTAAATCTTTCTATATGAACATAAACAACAGGCATGTTGAATTTGCGAGCATATTTTTCTGGACCTTGTAAACAAGCTGTATCCTGTTTTAGAAATTTTATCCATATAGCTTTGTTTATGTTCGATGGACTTTGGTCGGCAATGAGAGCGTAAAATACTTTTTTATTTTCGTACTTTTCAAATGTGCTTGCGGTAATGTATATAGGACAAAGTTCTATGCCAAATCTACTACGATTTTTACGAATGTAATTATCTAAATATTTGTTCGATAAAGGTTTGTATAGTGCTACTGTTTTTTGTTTTAATTTCAATCCGGCAAGTAATCCTGCCCATTCCCAGTTACCATAATGTCCTAAAACACCTATAATACCATTGTATTTATTATATAAATCTTCCATAATTTCTTCATTCACTGTTTTTATTCTTTTTTGCAATGTAGTTGCACTAATTGTAAAACCTTTCATAGTTTCGACCATAATGTCTGTTATATTTTTGTAAATAGGAAATATTAGACTTTTTAATTCGAATTCATTTTTTTCTGGTAGTGATTTTTTCAAGTTTTCATATATTACTTTGTAACGATATTTTACAATGTAACATAATATAAATGCAAAAAAATTCGATAGGATATAAATAAAAGAAAAAGGTAATATTCTAAATAATTCTACAAAAAAACGAAAAATAATATAATTTATTAAAGACATTATTTGACTTTTTCTTTTTTTTCTGGAATAATTAAAGAAACAAGAATGCTACCAATTAGTACACCTAAAACGATGTACAACGAATATGTTGTTGTAAAACCTAAATCTTTTAACCAATCGTGCAATATTAGCTTGAAACCAATGAAGATGAGTAAAAAAGATATTCCAATTTTAAGAAAACGGAATATTTTTATTACGTCAACAATAAAGAAAAACAACGAACGCAATCCAAGAATAGCAAATATATTTGAAAAGAAAACAATATATGGATCTTTAGTAACTGAAAAAATAGCAGGCACGGAGTCTATTGCAAAAATAATGTCGCTAAATTCTACCATCATTAAGACTACAAACAATGGTGTTACGTATAAAACCTTATCTTTTCTTATGAAAAAATTTTCTCCAACATAACGTGGATAAACTTTCATATATTTAGATACAAACTTTACAACTGGATGATTTTGAGTATTTATTTTTTCTTTTTTGTTTCTTTCAATAAACATTTTTGAACCTGAATAAATTAGAATTGCACCAAATAAATAAAATGTCCAACTAAAATGTTGTATCATAGATGAACTAAGGAAAATAAAAATAAAACGAAAAACAATTGCACCGAGAATTCCCCAAAAAAGAACACGTTTGTAGTGCATTTCATGAACATTGAAACTGTAAAATATCATCAAAATAACAAAAACATTGTCTATCGAAAGAGTATATTCAATCAGATAACCTGTAATGTATTCAAGTGCAAGGTTCGAATTATATTGATTAATGGCTTCGTTCAAACTTAAGCCATCTATATTTAATGGATGACCATATAAAGCAATAAGATTTTTTAATTCTTCGAAAGAGTCTATACCATGAAGTAAATTACCATAAAAACGAATAAAAATAAAAAAACTAATGGCTAAGCTTATCCATATGCTTGTCCAAATTAATGCTTCGCAAAATTTAACAACGTGACTATGCCTGTCAAAAATTCCTAAATCTAAAAAAAGAATAAAAAGTATAATAATAATGAAAGCACTAAAAAAAATTATTTCGCTCATTTAACTTTAATTAAGAACTGGCAAAAATACTAAAAGAAAGTTACAATAATGAAAACTTGTTAAACATTAAAAAAATTTCAATCTTTACGAAAAATATTTTGTCTTATGAAAATAAATGTATTTGTTTTACTTTCAATAGTTTATTTTAATTTAAGTGCCCAGCAAATTACATTAGAAGATGTTTGGCTAACTTATAAGTATTATCCTGCTAGTTTAGACGATATACGTTCTTTAAAAAATGGAGAAACTTATACATTATTAAAAGGCTCTGAATCAATAATTGAATATAGTTTTAAAACAGGGAAAGAAATACGAAAAATATTTTCATTATCGGATGTAAAAGAAAGCGAGAAACCGAGTAAAATAGAAGACTATGCTTTTTCTGAAAACGAGAAATCAATTTTAATTACATCGGAAAAAGAAAAAATTTATCGCCATTCAACTCGAAACAAATATTATGTGTGGAGCTTAGATTTAAAAAAACTTATTCCTGTTTCGGAGAATAAAGTAAATGAAGCAAGTTTATCGCCCGATGGAAAAAATGTTGCATACGTATATGAAAATAATTTGTATTATAAAAATATAGAAACACAGCAAGAAATAGCAATTACGCACGATGGAGAAAAAAATAAAATTATTAATGGTATTCCCGATTGGGTTTACGAAGAAGAATTTAGCTTTTCGCGTGCTTACGAATGGTCGCCCGATAATAAGTATATTGCATATATACGTTTCGACGAATCGAAAGTAAAAGAATTTTCGATGACTATTTATAAGGGACTGTATCCTGAAGAATATCGTTACAAATATCCAAAGGCAGGCGAAAAAAATAGCGATGTTTCTTTAAATATATATCAACTTGCAACAAAGAAAACAATATTTGTTTCACTTGGTAATGATACAGATTTTTATATTCCAAGAATATATTGGACAAAATTACCTTCAACTTTAATGGCCATGAAAATGAACCGTTTACAAAATACAATGCAATTATTTTTAATCAATGCCGAAAATGGACAAAGTCAGGTGATTTATACCGAAAAATCGAATACATATATAGAAGTTCCTGAAATATTTTTTGCTGACGACGGTAAAAGTTTTTTTATTACAAGTGATAAAGATGGATACAATCATATTTATCAATACGACTATAACGGAAATTTAATAAAACAAGTAACAAAAGGAAATTGGGATGTTACAAAATTTAATGGGTATGATAATTTGCAAAATATTTTGTATTATACTTCGGCTGAAGTTTCGCCAATGCAGCGTCATGTATATTGTATTAATTTGAAGACAGGCGAAAAAAAACAACTTACCGATATTAATGGATACCACGAAGCAATTTTTAGTAGTAATTACAAATATTTTATTGATGAATATTCAAATTCAATTACTCCAAATACATATATTTTAAAAGATAGTTACGGAAAACAAATTAGAGTTCTTGAGAATAACGATAATTTAAAACAAAAGCTTTCACAGATAAGTTTATCGAAAATAGAATTTATTGTTTTGAAAACATCAGAAGGCGTTGAATTAAATGGTATGATGATAAAGCCTTTAAATATGCAGAATGATAAAAAATATCCGGTAATGTTCTGTATTTATGGCGGGCCAGGTTCTCAAGAAGTTTTAGATAAGTGGTCATATAATAACTTGTGGTATCAACATTTGGCATCGAAAGGTGTAGTTGTTATTGCCGTTGATAATAGAGGAACAGGTGCAAGGGGTGCTGAATTTAGAAAATGTACTTATAAAAATTTAGGTAAATATGAAACAATAGACCAAATTGAGGCAGCAAAAGCATTGGCAAAATATTCGTTTATAGATACTTCAAGAATAGGAATATGGGGGTGGAGCTACGGCGGTTATTTGTCAACTTTGTGCTTAGCAAAAGGTAATGACGTTTTTAAATTAGCTATTGCCGTTGCACCAGTTACTAATTGGCGTTATTACGATACTATTTATACAGAGAGATATAATGGTTTGCCACAAGAAAATCCGTCTGGATATGACGACAATTCACCTATAAACCATGTTAAAAAAATTAAAGGTAAATATTTACTTATACACGGAACAGCTGATGATAACGTACATTTTCAAAATACAGTAGAATTGGTTAAAAAATTAGTTGAAAACAACAAAAATTTTGAAGTAATGTTTTATCCAAATTCAAATCATGGCATATATACAGGGCGAAATACTCGTTATCATTTATTTCAAAAGATGACAAGTTTTATTGTAGAAAATTTATAGTTTTGCAAATTAACATAGCCCGGATGGCGGAATTGGTAGACGCGCTAGTTTCAGGGACTAGTGTTCGAAAGAATGTGCAGGTTCGAGTCCTGTTCCGGGCACAAATACTTCGTAACCCTTGTGATGGGACATTTTTACTTCCATACACTTTTTTATAAAAATTACAATGTTTTATGCCTCTATATTACAAAATTTTGCAGATATTTTACTAAAAAAATCTTATTAAGTTATTAACAATCAATTGTATAAAGTGTTAATAAGGGTCAACTAATTAAACTCTCCTATAAGCCCTTTACCTTTTTTAACAATTTTACCTTCTTTTTTTCCATCTTGTACAATCTTATCTAAAATGCCATTTATAAATAAGCTACTTTTTTCGGTACTGTAATATTTTGATATTTCAATATATTCGTTTAATGTAACTTTAGTTGGAACTTCTTCCATATAATACAATTCGGTAATAGCCATTTCTATAATTATAATATCTAACTGAGCAACACGTTCTACGTCCCAATTTTTTAAATACTTATCAACTATTTGAATATGCTCATCGTGCCTTAATAATGTTTTACGAAACAAATTTTTTATAAATTCTATATCGTCATTACAACGATACATTGGCATCAATTTATTTTGGCTACCAAATTCTGGTTTAAACTTTTTTAATGTTGTTATAATGTTTGAAATAACAAACTCTAGGTCATCATTCCAGAAAATACTAGCTTCTTCTAATGTTTGGTTTAAATCTACTGAATACGGAAAAATATCAGTTAAAATTTGAAGTACAATTTTTTTGTCGTCTTTAAATTCGGTTTTTTTAATAGACATATATTCATTATAAAAATCGCTATTATAAATTTCGTTATATAACGAGGGAATTAAGTCTGGATATATATTCCAGTTAAATTTGTAATTATTTAAAAAAGTTTGTAACAAGTAATTTTCTTCGAGTAATTTTATTAATTGATTATTAACAAAGTTTTCGCTATAATCTTTTATATTGTCCGATTTTATAAATTTGTTTTTATTAATTTCTAACTTACGATAAGCATAATCTTTAATATCTATTAGAAGTAAAATTAAATAATGATATAATTCATAAGTTTTATGAATACTTTCAAATAATTCCTTTTCAGCTTGATTTATATCGCCATGCAATTTCTGATAAAAAGAATAAATCATCTGCATAGCTTTTAAACGTAATAAACGCCGGCTTATCATATTAATAATCTTTTTTTAAAGAACGCAAAGGTACAAAGTATTTTTAACTTTATTTTTTTTTTATTGATGTTCTAATTCAAAAACACTGTTCCTATCTAATATTAACCAGTAGTGCAAAGCTAACTTTCTTATAGTTTTCCAATACTCACTCGAACTGATAGTATATTTATATACAGCGTCTTGAATTTCATTTTGAATTGACAAGTAAATATCCTTTTTCAAAGTAAGTTTAATACATTTTTGTTTAAAGCAAAATTTTGCTGATGGTTCTGCAATGCTATCGCTAATAGTAAGTAAATTATAAGCTGGTGTGCTTCCTGTTGCAACCATTATACCATCGTTCATACACGACAAAGGTAAAGTATTGCCGGTATAAGAAGTTATTTTTATCTGATTTTTAGATGCATTTAGAATTTCGCAAGCATACAATCCCATTTTCATTCCAACTATTGAATATATTCCAAGATGATTATGAATTTCGGAAGTTAATGTGCCAAGCATAAATTCTTTGTAGCCATATTTTTTTATTATTTCGTCTTTTATTTCATTTATATCATCAGGAAAAAATATAGAATCGGTTGGAAATATTGAAAAAATAACATGTTTTTGTGGTCTATATGTGCCAGCTAAAAGTTCTAAATAAAGTTTTTGTAATTTTTCTACTTCATAATCGGATATAAATTTTAAGCGAGGTTCTTTAACGTTTTCTTTCAAGGTGAATAAATTGGGATTTGCTAAATAAAGTGCACAAAGTTCGTCCCAACATTTTAAGTGCGTCGTATCGTTTAAGTCGTAAAAATATTTTAATTGATAGTATATTTCATTTGCATGTTTGGTATTTAAACTTCTAATTGATTTTACAAAATTGTCAGAATAAAAGTTCTTTTTATGCTTTATAGCATTTACAATATAAATTGATATATTTTTTTCAAGGATAAAATTAGCAGCTTTAGGTTCGAAAATATAGTTTGTACCATAATTTATGTCGGAAGAATTATACCATATTATTTGTTTAATTTTATTAATTAAATGTTGATTTTCTTTTAAGGTTTCGTATAAATTGCTCATTGAGCCAAGACAAGCAATAGTAACTGATTTATTTTTTGCATCTTCTAGTACGGATGTTAAAATATTTTTTGCTAAAGGATATGATTTATTAGACACAGGCGAAGTATAGCAACTCGACCACGGAACATTTTCTGCATACTTGCGCCAAAATGGCTTATTATACATAGTCTTTTTACCTACTCCAATCTGAATATGTTCTATGCCCAAGCATTTTAGCAATGTTTCTACTCGCCAAGCTCCTTTATCAGGGAACAGAGTGCCATCGCTCAAAGTAATTGCCTTGAGATCGTATTGTTTCAATTGCGTTATTAAAATTATAGCTCTGTAGTCGTCTGTTCCAGCATCTGTATCAATAACTAATAAATCTTTCGATTGGGGGAAAGAATTTATTGTAATAACTAATAATAGCGCAATTTGTATGAAAGTGTTACTTTTCATTTGCTAATATTTGAACTATTTCCCCATAATATATACGATGAAAATCGTTAAAAGGATAAAGATTCAATACAGATTTATCTATTAAATTCTCTGGATTTAAGTCTTGATAATAAATTTTTTTACAAATAATAACGGTTTTAGCTTCTTTATAGTAAATTGTTTTTTGCAAATAATCCACAGGGCTAATAGTTTCGAGGTTCATTTTATTTATATTTCTTCCCGATTTGCTACCACATAATTGTAATATATCATTATATTCTGGTGAAAAAAAATTTAAAGAAAAGTAGTCGTATTTTTCCATAAACTGAAAAGTATATCTTTTAGGTCTTACGTAAACAAATGCCATAGGACGTTTCCATAAGTAACCTAAACCAGCCCAACCAACAGTCATACAATTATGATGAGTTAAAATACCGGCAGCTAAAAGAAAGGCATCTTTACCTATAGACTCAAATATCTTTATTGAAAAGTCTTTTGCGTTTATCTCCTTCATAAACATTTTATCTAAAAAATTAAGATTGTTTGATCAATAAAAAAGTTTCCTGAAAAAAGTTAAAATTTATAAAAATTATTCTGCTATAAAACATTATTTTTCTAATTTTGTAAGCGTGAAAAGATTTATTTTATATATAACTTGCTTGTTATCAGGACTTAATGTTTCATCTCAATATCTTGAACTCGACGAATATAATTTTATATTAAACGATTCGTTAAATGGTCATTATTTATCTGTTTTTGAATATCGTTGGGATACTTTATATTTAAGAACTTCACGTAACATGCTAACTCATATAAAAGACACTATTATTTCACTTAGAACTCCCGAATTTCCGAAGTTTCGAATGCCGGTTAAAGGCAAAGTTATTTCTGAATTTGGCTGGCGGGGGCGTAGAATTCATACGGGAATAGACATAAAACTTAACAAAGGTGATACTGTATATTGTTCGTTCGATGGAATTGTTCGTATAAGCCGTTATTTAAATGGATATGGGAATATAGTTGTAGTTAGACATTTTAATGGAATAGAGACTGTTTATGCCCACTTATCGAAACGCTTTGTAAGTCCTAACGATACGATAAAAGCCGGTCAACCTTTAGGATTAGGAGGTCGTACTGGAAGAGCTACTACTGAACATCTTCATTTTGAAACACGCTACAAAGAGCAACCATTTAATCCGCGGTTAATTATTGATTTCGAAAATTTATCTTTAAAAAAAGATACTATTTTACTTACACAACAATCGTTTTCATTAAAAAGAAGTACACAAACATATACAGTCAATAACACATTACCTAAAACCACTAGTAATCAAAAAATTCATATTGTTCAAAAGGGCGATACTTTATACAGCATAGCTCGAAGATATAATATTAATGTGAAAGAATTATGTTTAGCTAATGGTATTTCAGAAAATAAAATATTAAGCATTGGACAAAAAATTATACTTCCTTAGTTTTATTAAAAATAATTTTGTTTTCTGTTCCGTTTATTAATCGTGAAATATTTGTTCTGTGAGTATAGATTAAAAGTATTAAAGCAACAATAGAAAATATTATTAACGAAATAGAGTAATTAGTAAAAAAGAATACAAAAACAGGAAAAAAAATGCCAGCTGTTAATGAGCCTAAAGAAACGTATCTAAATAATAAAAAAACAATTATAAATACAACAAAAGCAAACGAAGCAGGAATCAAACAAATACCAAGTGTCATTCCTAGTAATGTTGCAACACCTTTTCCGCCCTTAAATTCTGCAAATATTGGGAAAATATGTCCTAAAACAGCAAAAACACCAACAATTATAGGGTATAAAAAAACATCGTTTACATTTGGAAACATATTAATATTATGGTGTGCTAAAAAAGGTAAAATAAATCCTTTAAAAACATCGAACAAAAATACAGGTATCGCTGCTTTGGTTCCTAAAACTCTAAAAGTGTTAGTAGTTCCAGCATTTCCGCTGCCAAATTGGCGAATATCAATTCCATAAAACCACTTGCTAACCCAAACAGAAGTTGGAATAGATCCTAAAAGATAAGCTAAAATACAAAAAGCAAATAATATTATCATAAAATAAAGAAAGGCTAACTTTTTGCAAAGTTAACCTTTTAAAATAAATGTATAAAAAAATTAATTACCTAAAGTTGCTACCATTACTGCTTTAATTGTATGAACCCTATTTTCGGCTTGATCGAACACAACAGAATGTTTCGATTCAAAAACTTCGTCGGTTACTTCCATAGCTTCCAATCCAAACTTTTTATATATTTCTTCGCCAATGGTAGTTTCTCTGTTGTGGAACGATGGTAAGCAGTGTAGAAATTTAACATTAGGATTATTAGTCATCTTAATAACTTGCATGTTTACTTGATAAGGTTTTAGCAAACGTATTCTTTCTTCCCATATATGATCAGGTTCGCCCATACTTACCCATACGTCAGTATAAATAAAATCAACATCTTTTACTCCTTCTTCAATATTATCTGTAACTGTAATTTTTGCACCAGTATCTTTAGCAATTTCCATAGCAATATTTACCAATTCTTGCGAAGGCTGACACGATTTTGGTGCAATAGCTCTGTAATCTGCTCCAAATTTTGCAGCACCAATTAGTAAAGAATTTCCAACATTATTTTTAGCATCGCCTAAAAAACAAAATTTAATTTTATTTAGTGGTTTGTTGGAATGTTCGAGCATAGTCATAAAATCGGCAAGCATTTGTGTTGGATGAAACTCGTTTGTTAAACCATTCCAAACCGGAACTCCTGCATATTTTGCAAGTGTTTCTACAATTTCTTGCCCAAAACCTCTATATTCAATACCATCGTACATTCTACCCAAAACGCGTGCTGTATCTTTCATAGATTCTTTCTTGCCCATTTGTGATCCAGTTGGTCCGATATATGTTACAAGTGCGCCTTGGTCGTAAGCAGCAACTTCAAAAGCACAACGTGTTCGAGTTGAATCTTTTTCAAATAGCAATGCAATGTTTTTACCTTTCAAACGAGGCTGCTCTGTGCCTGCATATTTTGCTCGTTTTAATTCTATTGAAAGATCTATTAAAAATTTTAATTCTTCGGATGTAAAATCCAATTCCTTTAAAAAACTACGATTTCTTAGATTGAAAGCCATATTATATCCTCCTTAATTATATAAAGTTAATAATTTAAAACAATTCTTGTTCCTGAATTAGGATTTTTCAGTTCTTTTGATTCTGTAATAATTGCTGTTTTGCCGCCATTTTCGATAAAATTAACGCAAGCTTTTACTTTTGGAGCCATACTTCCTTCGGCAAAATGTCCTTCGGCTAAATATTTCTTAGCATCGGCAACACTTAAAATATCTAATTTTCTTTCATCTGGTTTATTAAAGTTTATACATACTTTTGGAACATCCGTAAGAATATAAAATTCATCAGCACCTATTTGTGTGGCAAGCAGTGACGAAGCTAAATCTTTATCTATAACAGCATCTATACCTTCTAATTTGTTAGGTTCTACATAAAAAACTGGTATTCCACCACCACCAACAGCTATTACTATGTTTCCGTCGCGGGCAAGTTTTTCAATTGACTTTCTATTTCCAATTCTATTAGGAACAGGCGAAGCAACTACTTTTCTCCAGCCTCTTCCTTTGGGATCTTCTTTAAATACAGCACCTGTTTCTTTCATTATTTGTTCTGCTTCTTCTTTTGTATAATACGGGCCTATTGGTTTTGTAGGATTTTGAAAAGCAGGATCGTTTTTATCAACTAATACTTGAGTTACAAGTGTAATAATATCTATATCTATACCTCTTTTTTCAAGTACATTTCGAAATTGTTGTTCTATAACATATCCAATAAATCCCTGACTGTATGCACCACAAATATCTAATGGCATTTCAGGAATACCGAACATTTTGTTTCCTGCCTGATTTTGCAAAAGAATATTACCTACTTGTGGACCATTTCCGTGAGTTATAACCAAATTATAGCCACTTTCTATAAGTGGTAAAATATTTTCGCAAGTTTCATAAGCATTACGTTCTTGCTCGCTAATTGTACCTTTTTCTCCTGCTCTTAATAATGCGTTACCACCAAATGCAACAACTGCTAATTTCTTCATATATGTTAAAATTTAAAGTTTGCCACAAAACTACACAATTATTTGAATAGTAAAAATTTTATAAAACAGTCTTTTTAATAAACTTATAATTGAAGTGCTGATGATTTATCATTTATTTTAATTGACCGTATTATAATTTTAAAATTTTTTCTTTCAAGTTATTTTATATCTCACATTATTTTTAATCAGATACTTATGCTAATTTCGATACGGTACTTATTTTAATTTAACATTGTTTAATAAAAAAAGAAATAGTTTTTTTACTAACTTTGCGAAAAAATATGGCAAAATTTTTGGTATATATTTTAAGCTTGTTTTTTTTGTGGTCTTGTCGTTCTTCTAATAATGAAGTAAGTAGTGATTTAATACAAAACCCTCTATCAGCTGAGGGAACAGTAGATACTTCATATTTACCAAGATTTGAATGGAAATCTCAAGTACACGATTTTGGAGTTATTATTCAGGGCGAACGAGTTTCGCATACTTTTGTATTTAAAAACGTTGGTCGTTCAAACTTAATTATTTCTTCTGTTGTAGCAAGTTGTGGTTGTACTGTTTCTAAATATGATGCCCAACCAATAGCTCCAGGAAAAGAAGGTAAAATAGAAGTTATTTTTGATAGCTCTGGAAGAAGTGGCATTCAAAATAAAACGGTAACAGTTCTTGCTAATACTCAACCAAATAGAGTAGAGTTGCATTTTACAGCTGAAGTAGTAACATCAACGAATTATTAATTAAAATTATATTTATGAACAATTTAATGTTTCCTTTGTTTTTAATGGCAGATCCTAACAGCGGTCAAAATCCTTTTATGTCGTTACTGCCTTTAATTCTTATTATTTTTGTTTTTTATTTTTTTATGATTAGACCTCAAATGAAAAAGCAAAAAGAGTTAAGAAATTTCAGACAGTCGCTAAAAGTGGGAGATAAGATTATAACAGCAGGTGGAATATACGGAAAAATAAACGATATAAAAGACAATGTTGTTATTATAGAAGTTGAAGATAAAATGCGATTAAAGATTGATATAAATTCAGTTTTTCGCGATCCAGCAGATATTGAACAAAAAAAATAACAATTGAAATCGGAGTTATTAAAACAAATTAGATCCATTTTTAAACCCAAGCAAGTACAGCTAAATAAAAGAATATCATATTTTTTGTTGTTCTTTTCTATATCATTTGTTATATGGTTTTTTAACAAACTCGAGAAATCATATTTTTCACAAATAGAAATACCAGTAAGGTTTTATAATTTTCCAAAAAATGTAATTCAAACAACACCATTACCAAATAAAATAAAAGTATCGGTTTATGGTAGAGGTTTTACTATTTTACGTTATAATATTATTTCTTTTTCCAAATTCTATATAGATGTTAATAAATATATTAGCAATACTCTGGACGAAAATAAAACAGTATTTTTATATACCGAAAACTTAATTAGTTCGCTCGACAAAGAACTTTCTGAAGAAGTAAAAATTTTAAACATTGAGCCAAAAGCTATTAAGTTTACTTTTTCTAAAAAAAGTTATAAAAAATTGCCTGTTCTGCCCTTAGTAAGCTACAATATAAATAATAATTATATATTGACCGATGTTTCTTTTTTTCCGCAATTTGTAATCGTTTCCGGACCAAATAACATTATTGATACTTTAGATACATTGTACACAATTCCAATAATTTTATCGAATATAAATAAAAACCATAATTTTATATGCCAATTAAAACCAATTCCACTATGCGAATTCGAAACAAACAAAATAGAATTAAAATTTTTTGTTGATAAAAAAACAGAAAAAACAATACAAATACCTACTTCTAATTTAATTCCCGAAAAAATCAGGGCAGTTCGGATTATTCCAGAGAATATAGAATTAAAGTTTAATGTAGCTGTTTCTAAATATAACCTAATTCAATTAGAATCATTTAGTTTTGAGACAATTAAAAGCACTCCTGCCAATAATAAACAAATTATACATTATTATCCAAAAGTTACAAAAGTACCAAAATATGTCTCTGGAATTCGTTTCGAGCCCAATTATTTTACTGTAATTACTAATTAATTATGCTTTCAATAGGTATAACAGGTGGAATTGGTAGTGGAAAAACAACAGTTAGTAAAATATTTCATTACAACTGGAATATACCTGTATATTTTGCCGACGATAGAGCAAAATGGTTTATGCATAACGACACTGAAACACAAAATTTTTTGTTACATTTATTCGGAAACGATGTGTACAAAAACAACGAATTACAAAAAAAAATTATAGCTGAAAAAATATTTAATGATAAATTAATTAAAAGAAAATGGGAACAATATATACATAAAAAAGTAATTAACGATTATATATGTTGGCGTAAAGATCAGAATTTTAATTATCATTTACACGAAGCTGCGTTGATATTTGAAGCCGAGTTAACAAACTATTTCGATAAAATTATACTGGTTACATCACCAATTGAGTTACGTATAAAAAGATTGCAAAGCAAAGGTTTAACAAAAGATGAAGCTTTATTGCGCATATCAAATCAGTTATCTGATGAAGAAAAAGCTAAAAAAGCCAATTTCATTATATATAATGATGAAAAATATAGTTTGATAGAACAAATAAATCTTATTCATAAGAATATCACTGTAAATTTATGAAGTGGGGAAAATGGATAGGAACTGGGCTCGGATGGGCTTTATTTGGACCTATAGGCGCTATCTTTGGTTTTGCTGCCGGAGCAATTATAGATGCCGACGATAATAATAATGATTTGTCAACTACGCGTGGCGATTTTATTGCAAGTTTACTAGTTCTTATCGCTGCAATAATGAAGGCAGATGGAACTATTAAAAAAGTTGAGCTTAATCTGGTAAAGGATTATTTGAAAGAAATAATTGGTTACGAAGAATCGCAACAGGCTGTTCTATTATTAAGAGATATTTTAAAAAAAGACATACCATTGTATAAAGTTTGTAACCAAATAAATATACATTTAGACTATTCTTCTAAATTACAGCTAATGTATTTGCTTATAGAAATTGCTAAAGTTGACGGTGTTACAACCATTGAAGAGAAAAGAGTTATATATTTAATAGCATCATATTTACATATTCCATCAAATACATTCGACTCATTATTAAAATCACCAAACAGTATAGAAGCATCTTATGCAATTTTAGAAATAACCCCCGAAGTAAGCGACGAAGAGGTTAAAAAAGCATATCGTCGTTTAGCTACAGAGCATCATCCTGATAAAGTTAGCTATTTAGGTGAAGAAATACAAAGAAAAGCACAAGAAAAGTTTAAAAAAATAAATGAAGCCTACGAAATTATAAAAAAACACAGAAATTTAAAATAAGGTTACACATTTTTTTAATGTAAATTTAAATTTAAAGAATATTTTTGTCATTTTTATTTAAGAAAATAAATATTAAATTAGGAAAAATTAATTTTTATGAGAAGATGTTATATTTTTCTTGTTTTTATTATGCTTTACAATAATATTATTGTTTCTCAGATAGCAATTAATTTAACGGGAAATAATCCACACAATTCTGCTGCACTTGACATTGATTTTAATAACAAAGGATTGCTTATATCACGAATATCATTAACAAGTGTTTTAGACAATACAACAATTTCATCTCCAGCAGTGGGATTATTAATTTACAATAACGCTACAGCTGGAACATACCCGAACAATGTAACTCCAGGATTCTATTATTGGAATGGAACTAGGTGGATAAGATTTTTAGGTAATGATAAAGCATGGATGTTAGATGGAAATCCGAATACAAATCCTTCTCTGGACTTTTTAGGAACAACAGATGCTCAACCAATAATTATAAGAACAAACAATATTGAGCGTTTTAGAATAACGAGTACCGGACTTGTTGGAATAAATACAAGTACCCCTACAGCATATCTCGATATACAGACACCTAATTCAGGAGGACCATATTTAGGAGCAATTATAAGTAATAACAGAGGAGCAACAGGTAATCATGCATTGGAGCTAAATGTTGCAAGCACCGCGATTACAAATAGAATTTTATTATTAAAGAGTAACCATACAGAGGTGGTTTCTTTTAGAGGTAATGGAAGAGTGGTAATTGGAAACACTGGCACAATGGACGATCCAAATACTTTATTAGATATAGTTGGGGGAACTTCTGGATCTGTAACAAACTTATTAACAGTAAGAAGCGATTTTTCGGCGGATAATACAGGAACAGGAATAAGATTAATAAATTCTACAAGTAACTCTTCTGATGTTGGTTCGGAAATAGTTTCAATTACTTTAAATTCAGCAAACGGTAGAAGCGATTTGTATTTTAGAGTACATGGTGGTGGTGGAACGTATGGAGCATTATTAGAGCGTATGCGATTAACAGGTCAGGGATTTTTAGGTCTGGGCACAAGTACTCCAGGGTTTTCTACTCAACCAGGTAGAAATTATTTGACTATTAGCGGTTACACAGGAGCAGGAATATTAGAACTAATAACACGAGAAGCAGATAATGATAATGTTAGGGTGGGTGGAATACAATTTGTTGATATAAATGCTACAGGCGAAAAAAGAGTTGCATTTATTGGCTCAAATTTAAGTGGAACAACTGCTAATAATAGGGGTGGTAATATAGATTTTTGGACAAAATCAGATAATGGCTCATTAAACCAAGCAATGATAATAACAAATACAGGCAAAGTAGGTATTAATACAACAAATCCATTATTTCGTTTGCATGTTATTGAATCTTCAGCCGGGACAATAGCTATTCGCGGTGAAAATACTGCAACTACTGGCACAAGCATTGGAGTTCGTGGACAAACTTCGAGCAAAGATGGTTTTGGCGTTGTTGGCTACAATTCAAGCACATCTGCTCCCACTACTTTCCCTCAAGCAGCTGGAGTTTTTGGACAAACAGATGCACCTAATGCTATTGGTGTGTGGGGACTTGCAAACAACAGTAGTACGAATCAAAGTATAGGCGTATGGGGCGAAACTCGAGGAGCAAACAGCATTGGAGTTGTGGGAACAGGTAATGGATTAACTTCGGGTACTTTGCCATCAGTAGGTGCAGGAGGATATTTCAGAGGACAAACTTATGGTGTTTATACATTTTCTAGTGGAGGAAGCGCTACTTATGCTTTGTATGCAGTAAATACTGGAAATGATGGAAATGGTGTTTTTTGTGAAGCTTCTGTTGGGACAGGAGCTTGGGCTATATGGGCAAGGAGTACAACAGGACGTGCCGGACAATTTTCAGGAAATGTCAATGTAACAGGAAGTTTAAGTAAAGGTAGTGGTTCTTTTTTAATTGATCATCCACTTGATCCATTAAACAAAACTTTGCGACATAACTTTGTAGAATCGCCCGAGAACCTTTGTTTATATAGAGGAAAAGTTAAACTCGATGAAAATGGACAAGCAATTGTAAAAATGCCCGATTACTTTGTCGCCTTGACAAAAGAAACTGAAGCAACAGTAATTTTAACTCCTATTGGTAAAGTCCCTTTTTTAACGAGTTATGAATGGAATGAAGATTATACCTTTTTCTACATTTATGGCCAACCTACCGGAGAAGTATCTTATCAGGTTCTTGCCGATAGAGACGATCCGGTAATGCGAATGCTTTATAAACCCGTTGAAGAAGAAAAAGGAAATGGCAATTTTGAAAAAGGATATTTAATTTATCCCAAAGCCTATGGTTATCCAGAAAGTATGAATTATGAAATGCTAAGATTAGAGCAAAAAAAAGAAATAGAATAATTTATTATTAGTAATTGTAGCGATAATCTTTAACAGGTAATAATGTTTCTTTAATTGTTCTTGGATTAGTCCACCTTAGTAAATTTAGATGACTTCCTGCTTTATCGTTAGTACCTGAACCACGCGAACCACCGAAGGGCTGTTGTCCTACCATTGCACCTGTTGGTTTATCGTTAAAATACAGATTTCCAGCTGCAAAACGAAGCCTTCTGCAAGCTTTTATTGTAGCATATCTGTCGTTAGAGAAAATACTACCTGTTAATCCGTAAGGAGATGTTTCGTCGCATAATTGTAATGTTTCATCAAATTTTTCGTCTGGATAAACAAAAATTGATAACACAGGTCCAAAAATTTCTTCTTCCATCGTTATAAAACGAGGATTGGTTACTTCAATTATTGTTGGTTCAATAAAGTAACCGGTTTTATTATTACCATTTCCTCCGTATAAAATTTTAGCTTCGTTCGATGATTTTGCTATCTCTATATATTTCATTATTCTATTAAAAGCTTCTTTATCAATAACAGCATTCATAAAATTGCTAAAATCAGAAACATCACCTATTTTTACTGTTTTAATTTCGTCGAGTAATTTTTCTTTAATTTTTTTCCATAATGAATTTGGAATATAAGCTCTGGATGCAGCAGAGCATTTTTGTCCTTGATATTCGAATGCTCCACGAATTAGTGCTGCAACAACTTCCTCAGTATCGGCCGAAGAATGAACCATAACAAAGTCTTTGCCGCCTGTTTCGCCTACAATTTTGGGATAAGATTTGTATATATCCAAATTATTTGAAATCTGACGCCATAGAGTTTTAAATGTATTTGTTGAACCAGTAAAATGAATGCCTCCAAAATCTTTGTCAGACAGAACAATTTTGCTTATTGTACTACCATCGCCAGGAACAAAATTTATAACGCCATCGGGCAAGCCGGCCTCTTTTAAAATTTTCATTAAATAATAATTAGAAAGCAAAGATGTTGTAGAAGGTTTCCATACTACGGTATTCCCCATAAGCGCAACGGAAGTATTTAAATTAGCAGCTATTGCAGTAAAGTTAAATGGCGATATTGTATAAATAAAGCCTTCTAATGGACGATACTCTACACGATTTATTGCTTCATCGGTTGTTAATGGTTGTTCGCTGTATATTTTTGAAGCAAAATAATTGTTAAAACGTAAGTAGTCAATTACTTCGCAAGCAGAATCAATTTCTGCTTGATAATAATTTTTACCTTGGCCGTGCATTGTTGCGGCATTCAATAAAAAGCGATATTTTTTACTAATTAGTTCAGCTGCTTTTTGAAAAATAGAAGCTCGCTCTACCCACGAAAGTTCCATCCATTCGTTTTTAGCCTTCATTGCTGCGTTAATAGCTAATTTAATATGTTCTTCTGTTGATTTATGATATTCGGCAATAATATGATTATGCCTATGTGGCATAGTAATTTTACCTTTTATTCCTGTAAAATATTCTTTCCCTCCAATAATTAAAGGAATTTCTATTATTTCTGATTCAATTTTGTTTAATGCTTCTCGAAGTAAATGGTTTTCTTTTGAATCGGATTTATAAGAAAAAATAACTTCATTATAAGGCTTTTCAAATTTATATATTGCATTATTCATAGTTTTAATTTTTTTTCAAATATACAAAATCAATTTAGATTAAATAAAAACAATGAACGTTTTTAAAGATAATTAACTAAAAAAATAAGTTTTATAAATGTTGAAATTGAATTTTTTTTCAATTTGTAAAATGTAATTATCATATTTTCTTGTAAATTTGCGAAAAATTAAACACAACTATGTTTGAAAATTTAACCGACAAACTCGAAAAATCGTTCAAAATTCTAAAAGGCGAAGGTCGAATAACCGAAGTTAATGTTGCTGAAACGCTTAAAGAAATTAGACGTGCTTTACTTGATGCCGATGTGAATTACAAAATTGCAAAATCTTTTACCGATAAAGTAAAAGAAAAGGCACTTGGGATGGAGGTTTTGAAATCGGTTCGTCCTGGACAGATGTTTGTAAAGATTGTACACGACGAGCTTACAAATTTGATGGGTGGTGAAAAAGTTGAACTTAAACTAAAGAACAATCCATCGGTTATACTAATGGCAGGTTTACAGGGTTCTGGTAAAACAACTTTTTCGGCAAAGCTGGCAAATTTTTTAAAAAATAAGAAAGGGAGACAGGTACTTCTTGTTGCTTGCGATATTTATCGTCCTGCTGCTATTGAACAATTAAAAGTTTTAGGTCAGCAAATACAAGTTCCTGTATATAGCGAAGAGGAAAAAAATCCTGTATTAATTGCCCAAAATGCAATTAAAGAGGCAAAACTTAAAGGATATAATACTGTTATAATAGATACAGCTGGTCGTCTTTCTATTGATGAAGAGATGATGCAAGAAATTGCTAACATAAAAAAAGCTGTTGAGCCAGAAGAGATTTTATTTGTAGTGGATTCGATGACAGGTCAAGATGCTGTTAATACTGCAAAAGAATTTAATGATAGGCTCGATTTCGATGGTGTGGTTTTAACTAAATTAGATGGTGATGCACGTGGTGGTGCAGCTTTATCTATTAAAGCTGTGGTAAATAAACCTATCAAGTTTATTGGAACTGGTGAAAAGATTGAATCTTTGGATATATTTTATCCCGAACGAATGGCCGACAGAATTCTTGGAATGGGTGATGTAGTTTCTTTAGTTGAAAGAGCTCAGGAACAATTTGATGAGGAAGAGGCGAGAAGGTTACAAAAGAAAATAGCTAAAAATCAATTCAATTTTAATGATTTCTTTCAGCAAATTCAGCAAATAAAAAAAATGGGGAACCTTAAAGAATTGGCTTCGTTTATACCTGGTATGGGTAGAATGATGAAAGATATAGATATTGATGACGATGCATTTAAATCAATAGAAGCTATTATTCAATCTATGACACCTGAAGAGCGTGAAAATCCATCAATAATTAACGGAAGTCGTCGAAAGCGTATTGCAAATGGTAGTGGGACTAGTGTTCAGGATGTTAATCGTTTGTTGAAACAATTCGAGGAAACAAGAAAATTAATGAAAATGATTACAACAAATAAAAATGCTTTAAAAAATATTCGAAGAGGTTAAAAATACTTATTTTTATGATTTTAATTAATGGGAAAGAAATAGCCGAAAAAATAAAAAAAGAAATAGCTAAAGAAGTTGAGCAAATTAAGTTAGAAGGTAAAAAAATACCTCATTTAGCAGCTATTTTAGTAGGTAATGATGGTGGAAGTCTTAGTTATGTTTCGCATAAAGTAAAAGATTGTGAAGAAATAGGTTTTAAATCTACTTTGTTACATTTTAAGGATGATATAAGCCAAAGCTTTTTAATTGAGCAAATAAATAAATTGAATCAAGACCCAGATGTAGATGGTTTTATAGTTCAATTGCCATTACCACGGCATATTGATGAACAAACAATAATAAATGCTATTGATCCACGAAAAGATGTTGACGGTTTTCATCCCGTTAATGTAGGTAAAATGGTTTTAGGTTTACCGGCATTTATCTCTGCAACACCATTTGGGATTGTTGAATTGTTGAAGCAATACAACATTCAAACACAAGGGAAACACGTAGTTGTTATTGGCAGAAGCAATATTGTTGGAAGACCGTTAAGTATTTTACTTTCTCAAAAAGGTTTAGATGCAACAGTTACCGTAGCCCATAGTAAGACATACAATTTAAAAGATTTGTGTTTACAAGCCGATATATTAGTTGCTGCCATTGGAAAGCCCGAATTTGTTAACTCGGAGATGGTAAAAGAAGGTGCTGTTGTTATAGATGTTGGTACAACTCGTATTCAGAATAATGAGTCTAAAACAGGATGGAAATTAGTTGGTGATGTTAAATTTGACGAAGTGGCACAGAAATGTTCATATATTACGCCTGTTCCAGGTGGAGTTGGTCCTATGACAAGAGTTGGTCTTTTAAAAAACACTCTTTTAGCATCAAAAAAAATAATATAAAATGACTTTTATATTACTATTAAAAACTATCAATATGACAATAGAAATTTTGGACGAAATACCACCTGTAACATTAAGAGTTGGTATTGTTTCTAAAATACAAGCAAATAAAGCACTTGAAATTTTATAAAAGCATATGAAAATTACAGTTAACAATTTGCCTGAAAGTATAGATAAGGAAACACTAACAGTTACTGAATTGTTGGCAATTAAACGATTTACATTTAGAATGTTAGTGGTAAAAATAAATGGAAAACCTATAAAAAAGGAGGATTTCGATTCTACTTTTATAAATGATGGCGACGATGTTCAAGTAATACACCTCATAAGTGGAGGTTAATAATATGTTAGATATTAAAGATTTTTTTAAACGTAAAACATTTTACACGAATAAGTATTTTATTGCTATTTTTCTTTTTGTTGTTTATATTACTATTTTTAGTCAGAATAACTTAATAGAACGAATTGCAGCAATTAAAAAACGTAACGAATTAATTCGTCAAAAAGAATATTATTTAAAACTTATTAAAGAGCACTCTGAGAAAATTAAAGAATTAACTACTAATAAGGATTTACTTGAAAAGTTTGTGCGTGAAGAATATTTAATGAAAAGAAAAGATGAAATAATTTTTTTAATAAAAGATTCTTTTGAATTAAAAAAATAATTACTTTTGTAAGTTATTAACCATTAAAAATTGTTTATTATGAAAAAAATCTTTTTAATTTCTCTTGTGTTTTTCATTGGGCTTACTTTATATGCTCAACAATACGAGTATGCAATTGTTACAACCATTGAGTCTATTATTCCAAGTGGAATTGGACGTTCTCGTATGCTTTATGCAAGAGAAAATGTTGATTACAAAGCCTTTACAACATCTAGAACAAAAGGTAAAGATGGTGGAAAACAGAGTGATATTGATCGTAGCGAAATAAAAATTGATGCTTTTGACGAAACTAAACTTTTAAACTTCTTTTCAATGGTAGGTATTAATTTTCAGAACATAGCATCAAACGATGCGGTTATTACATCTAAGTTAAATGCTATGGCAGCTGAAGGTTGGGAACTAGCTTTTGTTTCCAGTGGAGTTGAAAGCGATGCAGGAAAAGGAGATGGTCAAGGTATTTTTATTACTCGATACGTATTTAAGCGTAAGAAATAAATTAAATTTAAAATATTTTTAAATCAGCTGTGAGTTGCTATACTTACAGCTTTTTTTGTTTTTTCTATTACAATTGAAGAATATTCTAAATGAGGATTATGTTGTCCGTTCTCTATGATATAGTGTGTTGTTTGACTTGGGCATAATTTTGCAATATATTCCAATTGTTTGGTTGTACCAAATTCATCATTTGTTCCTTGAATTGTAATTACAGGCACTTCAATTTTTTTTAATTCGTTAAACATATTCCAATTAATTAACGGTTCGCTTAACCATAATTTTGTCCACCGTCGAAAAAGAATATCTGTTTTTTCGTGATGATATTTTTGTAAAAAATATTTCAATATTCCTTTATCATAATCGTTTATTAGTTTTAAAATACCTTGCTTTGTAATTTCTTCGACATATACATGAGGTGTTAAGGCAGTTATTCCTATAAGTCCTTTTGGTTTTGTTGATGCATATAAAAGTGATATAGTTGCACCATCGCTATGACCAAAAAGGTAAAAATTATTTAGTTTAAAATGACTTATTATTTTTGGTAAAATTTCATAAGCTTCGTAAAATAAAAAATTATCTGGTAGTATATTATTTATTGTACCTGTTTCGCCATATCCTGTTCTTTCGTAAAGCAAAATAGGTAAATTTATGTTTTTGAACAACTTATCGGGAAAGTTTTTCCATTGCGCAATACTTCCTAATCCTTGATGAAGCATAATAATCCACGCTTTGCTTTTTAAAAGCGTATTGGGGATATATAGTTTACAATGAATGTTTATATTATTTACATTAATAAATTGATTTTTTATAAGCATAGGTTGCCTTTTAAAATTTGAGACTTTCGCAAAATTACATTTTTTTTGATTTTTCAATTTTTTTAAACTTAATTGAGGTAAATATTCAAAAGAAAGTGTATTTTTAATCATAAAAATTCAATTTCTCAAAAAAAAATACTACAACGTGTCTTTACATTACCAAACATTGCATCTAAAAACCTAATATTTCTACTTATTTTGATTTTCATAGCACTAAAATATACACCATTTATGGAATTACAAAATAAAATCAATATAATTTATTAACAATCAGCAAAATAATTGTCAATTGCCTTGCAAAGGTCTTAATTATTATTTTAGTTTGAATTAACAAAATTTTTGCACAAACTTTTTGTGATATTTGTTCAAAAATTATGCGTTTTTTTAAAAGTTAATTAAGTCGTTAAAATTATTATTATTAAATATAAACTTAGCTTTTTCAACATCTTTTGCTATTTGCTTTCTTAAATCTTCAAGTGTTTCAAATTTTTCATCATCGCGAAATCGTTCTAAAAAATGAACTATTATTTTTTTCCCATAAATATCTTGATTAAAATCGAGAATATAAACCTCCACACTAAGTGGATGATTAGGTATATTTAAAGTTGGACGATAACCTATATTTAAAACACCGTTATAAATTTTATTATCTATTAAAACCCAAACGGCATAAACACCTGTCTTTGGAATTATTTTTTTCGGATTATCAACACTCAAATTTGCTGTTGGATAACCAAGCGTTCTGCCTATTTTAAAACCTTCAACAACATTTGCCATCATCATAAAAGGATAACCTAACATCTCGTTAGCTTGTTTTACGTTTCCATTTTCAAGTAAATAACGAATTTTTGTTGAACTTATAATAACATCGTTATTATAAACTGGTTCTACACGATGCAAACTAAAACCATATTTATCAGATAAATCTTTTAAAACATTGTAGTTACCTTCTCTATCTTTTCCAAACTGATGATCGTAACCTATAACCAAATGCTTTACATTTAATTTCGAGATGAGTTCGCTTTCTAAAAACTCTTTTGCTGTTTTTTGAGCAAATTCTTTTGTAAATTTTTGAACAAATACAGACTCAACACCAAACTTTTCTAATAAAAAAAGTTTTTCTTCTAAAGTAGTTATTAACTTAAAGTTACCATTACCTAATACTTCTCTGGGATGCGGGTCGAAAGTATATAATAACCAATGACAAGTATTTTCTTCCGAAATTTGTTTACATAAGTTTAATACAAAACGATGTCCTTTATGAACTCCATCAAACGTACCTATTGTTACTAATGAACATTTTTCCCAATGGCCATCTTGTTGAAAAATTTGCTTCACGTTAAAAATGTTTAAACGCACAAAGTTAGTATATTAACTTTATACTTAATGATATATTTTTGGCTTAAATTTGCTCAGAAATAAAAAACAATGAAAACTTTTGTTTTTCAATTTATTGTTATAGTATTATTATTGTATTCTTGTTCCAATTCGCACGATGGTTTTATTATTAAAGGAATTATTAAAGGAGGAAAAGGGAAAACTATTTATTTATCTTACGAAGGCAAAAGCGATTCAACTAAAATAGATTCCAAAAACCAATTTATTTTTAAAGGTAAATTAAATGAACCTAATTTTTGTAATATTTATTTAGATAGAACATCGCCTATTTTATTGTTTATAGATTCCATCAATAATGTAATTATAGAAATTGAAAGCGATGCAGAAAATTTTGCACAAAATTATACTGTAAAAGGTTCGGTTACAAGTAATCAAATACAAGATTTACAAAACAGGTTGGTTGAAACATATCAAAATATAAGATCACTTTATCAAAATACTGTTCAAATTGCAGATAGCACAAGTAGAGACTCATTATACAATTATTTTATTCAAAAAAGCAACGAAATGGTTCAACAACATCGTGATTATATTGTAAATTTTATAAAAAAATATCCACGATCTTTTGCCATTCTTCCTGCTATTTATCAGGCATTCGATAGCCGTAATCCTGTTTTTCGTTATGAGTTAGATGCTTCATTATTTCATTACGTCGATTCACTATTTATGGCAAACTATCCTCATTCCAAACACACTAAAGAGCTACACGCACAAGTTCTTCAATACAAACAACAATTTCAATCGAGAAATGTTTTTCAAGCTAATTTAATGCAATCGTCCGAAGCTCCAGATTTTACAGTAACAACAAAAGACGGAAAAGTCTTTAAACTTTCTTCATTACGCGGAAAATATGTTTTACTCGATTTTTGGGCTTCGTGGTGTAAGCCTTGCCGAATAGAAAATCCTACATTAATAAAGGCATATGAAAAATATAAAAAACATAACTTCAACATAGTTCAAATAGCAATAGAAAGCCGAAAAGAACAATGGTTACAAGCAATAGAAGACGATAAAATTTCTAACTGGATACACGCAAGTAACTTGAAGTTCTGGAATTGCGATATTGCTAAAACATATGGTGTACAAGCTATTCCTGCTAATTTTTTAATTGATCCAAATGGAAAAATTATTGCACAAAACTTGCGAAGTGAACAATTATTAACTACCTTAGCACAAATTTTCGATAAAAAAGCAAATAAATAAAGTGAAATATGTTATTTTATCTCTGTTTATTACTTTTATAGTTTATAACAATTCTTTTACACAAAATTACTTCCAACAAAAATTATCATACGATATTGTTGCAACACTCGATACTACAAAAAAAGCAGTTAAAGGAAATATTAAAATTTACTACACAAATCAATCAAACGATACATTAAAATACATATACTTTTTATTACACCCTAACGCATCAAAAAGTAGAAAAACAGCTCTCTCAAAACAATTAATACAAAACAATAAATGGTCTTTGTTTTTCGCTAAACCCCATCAAAAAGGATTTATTGATAGTTTAAATTTTGTTATCAATAGGTTAAGTGCTAAATATAAAATATTAAAAGATAGTCCCGATGTAGCTATTGTTTATTTAAATGAACCTTTATTGCCAAATAAAACAATTGAAATATTTACTCCATTTTACCTACAAATACCACAAAACAACATTACACGTTTAGGATACTATAATAATATTTATAGTATAACTCAATGGTATCCAAAACCAGCCGTTTACGATAAAGAAGGTTGGCACCCTTACCCTTATTTAGAATTTGGAGAATTTTATAGCGAATTTGCCAATTATCGTGTACATCTAAAAGTGCCCGCTAATATTACTGTAGCTGCAACAGGAAATTTGCTAACAGAACAAGAAAAAGAACGAATAAAAAAAATTGTAAAATATACAGAACAACAAAAAATATATTCCGACACAATATCAGGATACAAAACTTTAATATTTGAACAAGATTCGGTTCACGATTTTGCTTGGTTCGCAAGCACAAATTTTATGATAGCAAAAGACAGTATTATTATAAACAATAATAAAATTTTTTGCTGGGCTTATTTTACACCAGAATCATATTATCTGTGGAAAAATGCTGCAAGATATGTTGCTGAATCGGTTGAACATTATTCTAATTTAGTTGGAGCATATCCTTACAAACACTGTACTGCTGTTGAAACACCCGAATTAATTGACGGCGGAATGGAATACCCAACTATTACTAATATTGGTAAATACTATAATGCAGAAGAATTAAAATATGTTATACTACACGAAGTTGGACATAATTGGTTTTACGGTATATTAGCTAATAACGAACGTAAATACCCCTGGATTGACGAAGGTATAAACTCTTTTTACGATAAAATACATTCATTTAAAATTATTAAAAATAATAAAACCAACGACTGGCATAAATTATCACAAATATTCGACTTTGAAAATGTCCCATCTATAATTGCTACAGATTATTTTTACTTTGCTGGTTCTTCTCGCCCAATAGGATTAAAAAGCGAACAGTATAGTATGTTAGAATACTTCTTTAATACATATTATAACGCATCGAATGCTTGGTTCTTATTAAGAGAATATATTGGACATAAAAATTATAACACATTTATTAAAAATTTTTATAAAAATTATTCTTTCAAACACATATACCCCGAAGATATAGAAAAATCCATTTTTGAAACAAGTAATTTGAATACTAAATGGTTTTTCGAAGATTATTTGTATTCTACCAAAAGAAGCGATTATAAAATAAAAAAAATAATAAAATACAATGAAAATAGCTCTGTTGTAGTAAAAAACAAAAAAAATGTTTATTTCCCTTATACCATTACTTTTTATCAAAATAAAAAAAAAGTATTAAGCAATATAAGAAGTGGAGCACTTTACGATACTATTACTGTAAATTTTCCTTTCGATATGGTATTGTTAAACGATCAAGATATGCCGTTTTACTTTTATGAACATAATTATCAAAACAATATTTACTACAACAGAAAAATATTTCCTCGTTTAAAAACTCCCTCGTTACGATATGCAAATTTCATAAATAACCAAAAATATTACGATATTTTATTTTCTCCGGTTGTATCATACACAAAGACAGACAAGTTAATGTTAGGAATTTTGTTTTACTCGCCCATATTACCATATTCTCCTTTTCAATTACGCTTATTACCTCTTTACAGCATTTACAAAGAAACAATAAACTGGAACGTTTATAGTGAATACAATTTCCTATTCAATCGAAAATTAAAATTCATAAAGTTTTATGGTAAATTTAAGCAGTTTTTGTTGCCCGAAAACATACATCAAACCTACTGGAAAACAATAATTGTTGGTATTGATTTACCTTTCGTTTTTTACAAAAACCTAAGTAAAACAGAATTTACTCCTTTTTTTCAATTTGCATTTTCAACCTTTCCTTTTTATCCATACAAAGAAAACAAGTATATCACAAGTGGTTTAGATTTTAAAACACGTTTTTTTTATTATCCTTTACATCTTAACATTAAAAACGAAAGTCATAGCGATTATTCAAAAATTACATTCAATAGCCGCATTTTCTTTCCTTACAACGAAAAGAAAAAAGGAATACAATTAGATTTTTTCTATGGAACTTTTTTATATAACAATAGTCGTATTTATTTATACAATTTCTTCCTTTCGGGACACGATGCAATAAAAGATTACACTTATCAAGAAACATACATAAATCGTTTCGAAATACCTACAAGTAATAACTTATGGGCACATCAATTTGTTTTATCAGATGGAATGTTTTCTTTATATACACCTATTCAATCTAATAAATGGATGACTTCTTTACGAACAACAATAGCTTTTCCTATTCCACCGCCTATTCATTTCTATTTTGTTACAGGAACGTATCACAAAGCTGGTAAAGGATGGATAGGTTCGGTAAAATTTCCATACGAAGGCGGTATTGAGTTTAGATTTATAAAAGATATATTTGCAATTTATTTTCCGGTTTTTATGTCGTCTGATTTAAAAATAATTTCAGATTTTTATGCTTTGAATTACTTTTATAAAGTTCGCTTTATGTTACGTTTTAATATGTTAAATCCTTTTAAAAACGCGCAAAATATACATGAGTTATTCTGATAAACCATTAAAGATATACTTTGTAAGTGATGCACATTTAGGTTTTCCAAATCATCAAGAGAGCCTAAAACGCGAAAAATTGCTTGTAGAATGGTTAAACATGGTTAGCAAAGATGCTACTGAAATATATTTACTCGGCGATATTTTCGATTTTTGGTTTGAATACAAACATGTTGTTCCGCGAGGATTTACTCGATTCCTCGGTAAATTATCAGAAATTTGCGACAAAGGTATTAAAGTACATTTTTTTACTGGAAATCACGATATGTGGATCTTCGATTATTTACCAAACGAAGTAGGATTAATAGTTCATAAAGATAGAGAAGTTAGAATTATAAACCAAAAACGTTTTTTTATTGCACACGGCGACGGTTTAGGACCAGAGGATACTACCTTTAAGTTGTTGAAAAAAATATTTAAAAACAAAACAGCTCAATGGATATTTGCACGAATACACCCAAATTTTGCTGTAAAACTAGCAATTAAATGGTCGCATAGTAATCGTTATAAAGAAAGTCTAGAAAAACAGAATTTTTTAGGTGTTGATAAAGAGCGACTTATACAATATGCTTATAGAAAATTAGAAGAACAACATTACGATATCTTCATATTCGGACATAGACACATACCATTTGAATTGAAATTAAATAAAAAAAGCACATTTATAAATCTTGGCGACTGGATAAAACATTTTACTTATGCAGAATTCGATGGTAACAACATTAAATTAAAATATTTTTTAAAAAATGAACAATAATAATTTTACTATAAGTAAATTTTTTGGAAATAATTCGGATAATTTTTTTAAATGCTTGCAAATTCGCAAAAAAGTTTTTATAGAAGAACAAAATGTGCCAGAAGAAATTGAAGCCGATGAGCACGACAAAAATTCTCATCATTATCTTTTAATACTTAACGATAAACAATTACCAATAGGTACTGCTCGATGGAGAATTACCGATAAAGGTATTAAATTAGAACGTTTTGCTATTTTACCAGAATACAGAAACAAAGGATATGGACAAATTATTTTAAACGAAGTACTTAACGATGTTTTATCTTTTGAAAAAACTATATATTTACATGCTCAGGAAAGTGCTGTTGCTTTTTATTTAAAAAATAATTTTATTATTGAAGGAAGTTTGTTCATCGAAGCAAACATAAAACATTATAAAATGGTTTATTCCCCATAAATTACAAATTTGGTCAATCATTGGTTTTAATAGTAAGAGCAGGTGTGTATTTAAGAAATTGAGACCTTTGCAAAAATATTTTTTTATATGAATTTCAAAAAAAATATTGTTAAAATTGAATATTTTAGATAATTATTCAAAACAAATAATGTTTTTGTTCAAAAAAGTACATTTTTTAGTCATAAAAAGCCATAAATTTTTCATT